>Ga0315312_1000086_pt1 | contig 159683 bp, 122 predicted proteins | sample TDP7_MG_FD_203629 | JGI IMG/M metagenome (GOLD analysis project Ga0315312, IMG submission 203629) | Freshwater sediment microbial communities from Lake Towuti, South Sulawesi, Indonesia - TDP7 | ecosystem: Environmental > Aquatic > Freshwater > Lake > Sediment | place: Indonesia: South...
TCATATAAGAATAAACACAAAAAAAGAAAAAAACTCAACTCTTCCCCATTTCCTCCCCAAAATTGCCCACAAACGCTTCACTTCCCTCGGAATCTCCACTATCCCCCCTTATGGCAAAACTTCAGAACGATTAATTGCCGTACCCACAAATGCAATGCCACGCATTCAGTAAGGTTACAGCGAGACGTGTGGCCGAGGCACCCAGCAGTTGCCGCGCCTATCTTTTCCCATATTTTCCATTGACAACCCGGGTTTGCTCTGGTATAAACCACGCCGCCACTACCTCGGAGAAATTCTTAAAGCTGTGGAGTCTTTGCATGAGTCTTGAGGGAAATCATGCGATGATGGACAAGAGGGGTATGAAATCCCGCCGACGGCGGGAAAAGGTTTCCCGGAGAGCGTTCATAAAAGGAGGGATTGTTTCCCTCGCCGGAGGGCAGGTCGTTCGCATTCGCGGCCGAGTTGAGGCCTCCGCGGAGGCGGGCGTTCTACCGAAAAGAAGGCTCGGGCGGACGAACCTGAACGTTTCCACCATCGGTTTCGGGGCCGCCGCTCTCTTCTACGGTCCGAGGGGACCGCTTCCCCAGAGAGAGATTGACGCCACGATAGGCTTGGCCATAGACGAAGGGATCAATCTCATAGATACCTCTTACGGATACGGGGACGGCGTCAACGAGCTCTCCATCGGCAAGGCTCTCAAAGGGAAACGCCACAAGATGATAATTCTGTCCAAGGGACCGTGGGGGCCGATGAAGCCGATGAAGGAGATGCTGGAGACGAGCCTCCGGCGGCTTCAGACAGACCATATCGAGATATACGGCCTGCACGGGTTGGAGCTTACTGAAGACCTTGCCGACAAATTCATCTCTAAGCATCTGCCAGACCTCGTCAGGGCCAAAGAAGAGGGAAAAATCTCTCATATCGCCGGGAGCGGCCATCTTGCCACGACCGCTATGATGCAATTCATCAAGACCGGCCTCATCGAGGTCATTGCCGTTCCGATGAACCCTGTCCGGAGGGAATTCCTGGAAGAAGTTGTCCCCGTAGCTCGCAAAATGGACATCGGCGTCATCGGCATGAAGGCCTTCCACTTCGGCAAGCTCAGCCGACCGGTGCCCGAGCTGGCTGAGATGCTTGGGGAAGACCGCAGCGAGTTCGTCCGACGAATGCTCTCGTTCACCCTGGCCCAGGATGTGGCTTGCGTGATCCCCGGCTTCACGACCCTCGATGAAGTCAAAAGCGCCGTTTCCATCGGGAAAAAGTTCACGGGGCTGAGCCCGGCGGAATCGGCAGCCATGGCAATCGGAAAGGAAAAGTCGGCCACCGACTTCTGCCGCATCTGTGGGCACTGCCTGCCGTGTCCGGACAAGATTGCAGTTCCAGATATTCTCCGTCTGGAGCTGAACGCTCGTCATTACGGTTTGAGAGCCTGGGCGAGGCGGGAGTACGCCAGACAAAAAGTGAAAGCCCACGCCTGCACCAAATGCGGTGAATGCACAAAGAAATGCCCCCATGGGTTGCCAGCCATGGAGATGGTTCTGCGAGCAGCCTCAACCTTGTCGTAGTCGTTGGCAGCGGGCGCGGCAATGGACACAACATAAGGCAAAGTAGATGGAGGAAGAAAGGATGGATGCTATGAGGAAGGGCATAGGGGTGGTTATTGGAGTCGTCCTCCTGGTGGTCGCAGGAGCAGGCTACGCTGACCCTATAGTCGGCGCCGGGGCAAGCACCGGACCGAAAGGGATGCTCATCGTAGAGCCACACGTTTTGTACATGAACTTCGACGAGATGTATGTGCCCGAGGCGGGCGGGTGGGTAGATTTCCCGAGCGGCCAGAGTGCCCATTTCGAAATGCTGCTACTTCAGGTGACGTATGGCATAAGCGAGCGTGTTTGGCCGCGAATCAACATCCCTTATTGGTGGAGGGACGTCGAGTTAGGGCGGCGTCTGACCGGCAGTTCCAACGGCGTTGGCGACATAATCCTCGACCTCAAGACGAAGCTGATGAAAGGGGAGAATTTGCAGCAGGGATTGGTTCTCCTGACAGGATTGAGGTTGCCGACGGGGGATACCGACGATCCGGGTCCTCTCAGGCTCGGCGACGGCTCCATTGACGCCGGCGGTGGGCTGACCGCAAGCAAAAGGTTCGGCCCCGTTCTGCTCAACGGTTTTGCGGCATGGTGGTTCAACGAAGATAGCGACTTCGACAACGGCGAAGATGAACTCGAGTACAGCGCCAGCGCTCAAATACTTCTTTCCCGAAGCGTCATACCCAACGTGGAGCTTTACGGGACCTATCTCGAGGGTGGAGAAGAGAGAAGCCTCGACATGATTTTTGGCTTGCAGTACTGGCCATCGAGGAAGTTGCTCCTTGAGGGCGCCGTGCGTGTCCCCGTGGATGCCAAAGGCGGCTTCAAATACGACGCTGCACCTTACGTCGGCGTTATGGCCTTATTCTGAGACAGCGACACGCCGCCAGGTTGGCTTAGTTGGCTGGCAGTGGCGAGGAGCTGCCGTCCTGTAAGAACCCACGAGGGCTTGCAGTTCGCGATTTCCTCCGGCGTTCGTCATCGGGCGATCGTCCGCGGGAAATTCCCTTTCTTCGGCGCCACTATCACGGGCGCGACAGACGAGGTTGTGCGTCGCGTTGCAGAAGCGCAAGTCAACTGGTGAGGTGGGTGGTCAGAGCTCTTGTTCTTTTTCCCTGATCAGGTCGAGAAGCTCCTCGGGCGACCCGGCGCCGAGAAGAGCTTCTCTAACTTCTTTGCTGCTGAGTAACCGCGCGAGCCTCGCCAGAGCTCTGACGTGTGGCCCCGGATTATTCTCCTCAGCCACGAGTATGAAAATCAGGCGAGCCGGTTGATTGTCGGGCGCCTGAAAATCAATCCCCTCGCGGGAAATCCCCAGAGCCGCCACAAGCTTCTCCACGGCAGACGTCTTGCAGTGAGGAACCGCAACACCATTCCCGATGCCCGTGGTCATTATTCTCTCCCTGTCGAGGATTGCCTTCAGGACGGCGTCGCGGTTCTTGATTTTGCCCGCGCCGTCGAGAATGTCAACCATCTCCTCCAGGACTTCGTCTTTTGTCCTCGACTTAAGAGACGTGGCAATGGAATCCCTGTCCAGCAGCTCGTACAGATACATCAACAATTTCTCCGATTAGTGTACCGGCGAGGGGAAAGAAAATGCGGACTCGATACTTTTTATATAAAATATCAGAAGGCTGTTACAAATCAAGTCATATCTTACCGAAGGTGGAGTCAAAATGAAGGGCGTTATTCTGGCAGCAGGAAAAGGGACCCGAATGAGGGCGGTCAGCCTTGGGATTCCGAAGATACTGCTGCCGTTCGGGGAAGGGACAATCGGCGATAGTCTTGTCCATGGTATGGCTGCGGCTGGCGTCTCCGAAGTCCTGATTATCGTCGGGCACATGGAAGACCAGGTAAAGCATCATTTCGGGGACGGAAAAGGCCGGGGTGTTCGCATATCTTATTTGACGCAGGACGAGCAACTCGGCACCGGCCACGCGGCTGGTTTGGCCCGTGATTTCATCGGCAAGGATGAGTTCTTCCTCCTCGCCTACGGCGACATAGCTACCCCGCCTGAGAACTGTTCAGCCCTTCTTGCTGATTTCCGGAAGCATTCTCCCGAAGCCGCCCTTTCGATATTCGCGGTAAGGGACCCAGCGAAGGGCGCCGCCGTCTACGTCCAGGACGGATATATGAAGAGCCTTGTCGAGAAGCCGCCAAAGGGGAGGTCCCGGACGCATTTCGATAACGCCGGCATATACGTTTTCAGCGGGAGGGTCTTCGACGTACTGGACCGCATCGAGCTTTCACCGAGAAACGAATACGAACTGACCGACGCTTTGACTCTTCTGGTCAAAAGCGGCTACAGGGTCAGAGCCTTCGAGCTGGGCGGGTTCTGGTCAAACGTGACCTCTCCTGAGGACCTTCTCGACGTCAACAGACTCGTGATTGATGGGCTGACCGGAAAGCACTTGACAGGTGCCCGAAGACTCGCTCCCCGGGCTGAAGTCTCGCCGCTGGCAATAGTTCATCACCGGGCGACTCTCGGCAGATGCTCCATAGGCCCCTATTCAGTTGTCTCGTCGGGCGCGCGAATCATGGACCAAGCGGAATTAACCTACGCCATAGTCTGCCGGGATGTCGTTGTGGGCCGGGGAGCATTCCTCGACCACGTACTCGTCAGCCCGGAGTGCACCATTCAGCCCGGCGCAAGGCATGTGGGTACAGAGGATAAGGTGCTCATTCTCCCCGAGGAGGGGTGAGGCCCAAAAGGTAAGAGGCGTGAAGCTCACCCTTCTTCACACGGCGAGGTGAGCCAGCGGGCCTACTGCTCCTTTCCCTTCTTCTTTTTCTCGTTCTCCTTCAGCATCTGATAGATTCGCTGAAGAAACAGACTGTTCCTCTCGGAGTTCAGGGCGGAGCTGTAAAGCATTCGCAGGACATTGACGACAAGGAGAATCTGGAAAAGAATGATCGCAATGATGGGGAGGGTTGTCTTGATAGCTTCCGGAACCTCTACTGTGCCGAACTGTCGTGGCGGCAAAATCTTTCCTATGTTCTCGACAAAAATGCAGTAAAGAGCCACCATAGCGCAGAAAGCAATGTCGAATAGAACGAAATCCTGTATTCTGCGAAACATGGTCCGAGTGCTGAGTTGCTTGTTCTGGTTGGCTTGAGGACCGGGCGCGCTGAGTCGAAGCCTGTCGCAGCTCACGCAGAACTCAAGTTCGTCGTTGTTAAATTCTCCGCACTCGCATTTCCACATGATTTTCGCCTCCAAGAATTCTCCCGCCAACCACGCCGATATACTACGCCCCCCCTTTGAGCACGGTCAAGGCAAAAACTCTCGAAGGAAATCCTCCCCCGGAAGAAACCTGCCCGGAAGCCCGGGCAGGACAGACGCCGCTTTCAGTAAGGCCGTCCGGCACTTTTCTCGGTCAGACTGGGACTGAACTTTCTTGTTCTTCGGCCGCAGTTTGATAGAATTCAATCTCGGTGGACAGGCCCGCCCCGCTGTTTGGCATTAGTAACGGGTCGCGAAGTCACTCACGTTCCGCTACCTTGTCGGAGAAAGGGTATGAAGCTCGACGACGTTTTGCGGGAAATGGTCAGGCAAAGCGCCTCTGACCTCTATCTGAAAGCATACAGCCCGTGCTACGTGAGGGTGGACGGCAAGCTTGTGGTTTTGCCGGGCACCGATCTCTCCCCCAAAGATGTGGAGGAAATCAGCGACTCCCTGATGGACGAGGAGCAACGTGCCGCATACAAACAACAGCGGGAGATGGACCTCGCTTTCCGGCGTCCGGGGATAGGGAGGTTCAGGGCCAATATATACTGGCAGCAGGGAAGCCGAGCGATGGTCTTTAGGTCCATACGGGAGAGAATTCAGACCTTCGAGGAGCTCAACCTTCCGGTGGAGGTCCTGGAGAAGCTTTCCCTGGAGCCGCGGGGGATGGTGCTTATCACCGGAGTTGCCGGCTGCGGAAAATCCACAACCATAGCCAGCATGATCGAGTACGTCAATCAGCGAGAACCCAAGCACGTCATCACAATCGAGGACCCCGTCGAATTTGTTTTCACCGATAAAAAGTCTGTCATCAGTCAGCGAGAAGTGGGAATGGACACCCTCGACTTCCACTCCGCTCTCCGCCATGTCATCCGTCAAAGCCCCGACATCATATTCATCGGTGAGATGCGAGACCTCGAGACGATGTCCAGCGCAATCATGGCCGCCGAGACCGGACACCTCGTCCTGAGCACCCTCCACACCGTGGACGCCACCCAGACCATCGAGCGAATCATCAACTACTTCCCCCCATACCAGCATCCGCAAATCCGAATGCAGCTATCGCTGGTTCTCAGGGGCGTCATCTCCATGAGGCTTCTGGTTATGAAAGACGCAACCGGACGCATCCCCGCGTGCGAGATAATGCTTTCCACTCCCACCGTCCGCAAGATCATTCACGAAGGGAGAACCGGTGACCTCTACGACGCCATAAAAAAAAGCGGCCTCTTCGGCATGCAGACTTTCAATCAAGCCCTCATAAAACTTCTCAAGGAACGGAAAATAAGCCACGAGGAGGCGCGGAAGTACGCCGACAATGTCGAGGAGCTGGAACTGGAACTGAGGGGAATCTATCTCGGTGCGGGCATTCACGAGGGAAGTTGAGTCCGCCAAAAAGCCTCAGCCCCGCCGGGGCGGGGTCGTTTCTTTTGGTCTTCCTGCGAAAGGACTCGGCCTTTCGCTCACCATTGAATCGGGCTATCGCCGAGACAGGCAGCCCATCAGAAGGAGATGGCTGGCGATGAAGAGAACAATCGGATTGTTGGCTGCAGTGTTGTTGGTTACCGCGGCATGTTCCGGTGGAAAGAGTGTCCTGTGCGCCGCAGCAGCTCGTTCGCCTTCAAAGGGCGCCGCAACCTTCGTGAAATTCCGGGCAAACGAGATAAGAAAATTCAGGGAGTTCGTTTTTTCTTTGCAGAAAAAGAAGCTCTCTCCGCAAGAAGGGCAGAAAAGAGTCAGAGACTACGCAAGGAAAAAGCTCGTGAAGGCCTTCCTCGACTTCAGAAAGACCGAGGCAGGAGCTAAGGCCGCTCAGGAGATTGACAGGGAGCTTATCGTCATCGCAATCCAGGTCGCAGAGGACGACACCCTCGTTGACCGGATCGTTAAGTCTGAAAAAGACGTGAAAAAATCCCTCGCACTGAAGCTGTTCACCGCCGAGCGATATGGGGAAGTGGAAAATTCCAGGAAGGCAAAAGAATTGGTGGATGCCGTCCTCAGGGAAAGCAAAGCCAAATATCCCGAGGTCTATAAAGACGCGGAACAGATCCTCTTTCGTGTGGCGCCCGAAGGGCTGGCCTTCCCCGAGTTTCCCGACGGAACAAAGGACATTGACGGGAAAGTTCTCAGGGTCTCCGACTACAGAGGGAAAATTCTCCTTGTGGACTTCTGGGCGACTTGGTGTGGGCCGTGCCGCACGGAAATTCCCAGCCTCGTAAAAGTCTATCAGAAATATCACGACAAGGGCTTTGAGATCGTCGGAATTTCTCTCGACAAATCGAAGGGTGACCTTCTCAAGCTGACCGGTAAGGAGAAGATGACCTGGCGGCAGTACTTCGACGGACTTCTCTGGGACAACAAGGTCGCAAAGGCCTACGGAATACGGGCCATCCCCGCAATGTACCTGCTCGGCAGGGATGGTAACGTCATATCAAATAACGTTCGCGGCGGCCGACTCGAAGAAATTCTCGCAAAGGAATTGGGAGGGGAGAAGTAGAAGCCGCTCTGTTACGCCAATGCGAAAACTCCCCGGCCGTGTCTGGGGCGCGAAAATGTACCGGCCTTTGCGGAAGAGCCGTCAGCCTCACTAAATTTGCGTTGAGCAGGGTCAGGGTGTCATGTATGATTTCGAGGAGCATGAGAGCAGCTGCGGCGCCTCGGAACTCTTCAAGCATTCCGGCTGTGGAATGCCTTTCTCGACGAGGCTGTTTCCTCGGTTGAGCTGTGCACGACGAAAGGAGGGGTGAGATGAGATTTCGCTCAGTAACGGTCCGCTTCTGGCTGGCGTTGGTCCTCGCTGGAACCTTACCCGTGTGCGGGCAGCCCCGCCAAGGCGGGGAGAGCTACACCTATTGTGACCTCCTCAGGATGCTTGTGGATTTGGAGCGTTTGCCCTACACGGTCGAGGGGGAAGAATGCGACCAGTCTTCGAGCTACGACCGGAGGTCCCGCTACGACGAGGCAACTGGTCAGTACCTCGACTGGGCAGCCAACGGCGATGCCGGCAATTACATCCGCTATGACGCTGAGACCGGCGAAGACGTCATGGCGGAAATGAAAGGCCCCGGCTTCATCAACCGCATCTGGTCTGCCAATCCGCAAGGGAAGATACGCTTTTACCTGGACGACGCGGCACCTATTGAGCTTGATTTCAACGAGCTGTTCAGCGGCAGGCTCGAACCGTTCCGGCGGCCGCTTGTCTGGCAGAGAAGGGTTGTCCTTGGTGGCGATAATCCTGCCTCTGATTGCTACCTCCCAATCCCTTACCAGAGGTCCTGCAAAGTAACCTCCCTGAGGACCGACAGGAATAACCGGATCATCCAGTACTACCACATCGGTTACACGACTCTTCCCGTTGAGACGAAGGTGCCAACCTTCCGCATGGAATTAAGCGACGAGGAGAAGATAATTCTCACGGAGGTCTGCGGCAAACTTTCTAATTGCGGCTGGGACCCGCAGCCGAGGGAGCTTTTCTGGCAGAGGAAGATTGTGGAGCTTCAGCCGGGACAGTCTCTCGTCGTGCACGAGCTTGAGGGCCCGGCAGTCATTTGCCAGATCAAAGGGAGGCTCACCACCGCTGCCGAAAGGGCCGTCGGCAGAAAAGTCCTTCTCAAGGTTTTCTGGGATGAAGAGAGCGAGCCGGGCATCTGGGCGCCAATGGGCGATTTCTTCGGCGAGAGTTTCGGCGCCTCTCCTTACGCGTCCCTTCCCCTCGGGATGGACCTGGGGAATTGGTACTCCTACTGGCGAATGCCATTCCGCAGCCGTGCGAAATTCGCCGTTACCAGCGAGGCGAAAAGACCCTGCCTCGTCGCTCTCGACGTGGGCTTCCGGAAAGTTCAGAATCTGCCCCCCAACACCGCTTATTTTCACGCCAAGTGGCGGCGAGAACACGAGTGCGACACCTTCGATTACCCTTTCTTGGAGTGCACGGGTCAGGGACGCTTTGTGGGCGCGGCCCTCTTCGTTGACAATGTCCACGGCGGATGGTGGGGCGAAGGAGACGAGAAAATCTACGTTGACGGCGAAAAGTTCCCCTCCTTCTTTGGAACCGGCTCCGAGGACTATTTCGGCGACGCCTGGGGAATTCGTAACTTCGTGAATCCTTACCACGGCTGCCCCCTGCCGGACCCCGTCGCCAGACAGCAGTCGTGTTACCGCTGGCACATCGTTGACAGCGTTCCGTTCCGCACGCAGTTCAAAATAACCATCGAGAATTACTCCGCGATGGAGAAGGTCCGCAACGATTACGCCTCCATGGCTTACTGGTATCAGATGAAGGGAGGCACGGATTTCTTCAAGCCATTCTCCGTCGAGGAGAGGCTCCCTCTCGCGAAGGTTTATGTTCCAGGCGCGATCGAGGCTGAGAAGCTCTTCCCGCCGGGACGCTTCCCCGCTGGCGCTTCGGTCGTGGACGATGCGGACTTGCCAACCGAGCTCAGCGGCGCCGCTGGATTGAAGCTCACGGGGAAAGTTGGCGGTTCATTCGTGCTGTCCATCCCCGTCGCGAAGTCGGACAGATATGCTGTGGAAGCCGTGACTGCCCAAGGCGTGCCCGAGGCGTCCTTCCAGTTGGTCTCGCACGCCATCATCGTTGGCGATAAAACCAGGATGAAAGAAGGGCTGAACGACCTGACCTTCACATTCACTCAGCCAGTCGCTGGTCAGACAACTTGCGAAGCTATCCTCGACTATATCCTCCTTGTGCCGTACAAGAATTATGTCCGCGAATGGATGCTCATCGGCCCGTGGGATAACACCAATAACACAGGACTACGCGCGGTCTATCCTCCCGAGCAGGAGATCGCGTTTGACAAAAAGTACCAGGGCAAGGCAGGCGAGGTCGCCTGGAAAGGGGTGAAGGTCGCCCCGGACGGCATCGTGAATCTCCTGCAACAAATGTCGCCGAGCGACAATGTCGTTGCCTACGGCTACTTTTGCGTGACTGCTCCGGATGACATGACCACCGATATGTACGTCGGCAGCGACGACGGTGTCAGGGTCTGGATCAACGGCAAGCTCGTCCACGACAATCGCGTTGACCGGGGTCTCCAACCCGACCAGGATACCGTCTCCGTGAGCCTCAAGAAAGGCCCAAACCGGGTCCTCGTAAAAGTTGACCAGGGAATTGGCGATTGGGGGTTTTGTCTGCGCTTCCGCGACCCGGATGATGTTCTGAAATATGGCGTTGAGGCGCCTTGAGGCATTTCTCCTGTGGGCCGCGGATTTAGTCTGCGGATAGGACGCCTATCAGACCGACAAGCAGACCGGACCTCCCGCGAAGATGGTTCGGGCAAGCTTCGAGAATCCAAGAGGAGAACGTCGTAGCGGTTCCCCGGTCAGCGGAGCACCCGCTTCGCCGACCAAGCGGCCGACGGCACCACGAGACGCTTTTTCCGTCGGAGGGTTAAGATGGAAAGGAAAAACAAAATTTCGCGAAGGGATTTCTTGAAGAAATCGGTAGTGGGCGCCATGGCCCTGGGCGCAGGCGGCGGCACGTTTCCGGGCAAGGCTCTCGGCGCCAATCAAAGAATCGGCGTGGCCGTCATAGGCCTCGGCGGAATGGGCGGCGGACACGTCGGCGAGCTGATGGGAAAGAGAGACCGCGTCGAGCTCCTCGCGGTATGCGATGTCTGGGAAAGGCGGAGGGAGCAGCACGCGAAAAGGAGCGGCGCCACTCCATACGCGGATTACAGGAAGGTTCTTGAGCGAAAGGACATTGATGCCGTTGTCATCGCGACCCCTGACCACTGGCACGCGACTATGTCCATTGACGCCATGGAAGCGGGGAAGGACGTTTACTGCCAGAAGCCGATGACACGCTACTGGTGGGAAGCGAAGAAGGTCGTCGAGGTTGTCCATCGCACGGGGCGCGTTTTCCAGTGCGGCGCCCAGGGAACCTCTAACGGCGACCTGTGGCAGGCCAACCGCCTCATCAAGGAGGGCGCCATCGGAAAGCTGGTCTGGAGCCAGGCTTCTTATTGCCGCAACGACCCGGAAGGCGATTGGAACTACTACATAGACCCTTCGGCCAATCCCGATAACCTCGACTGGGACATGTGGCTCGGTCCTACTCCGAACCGACCATGGAGCCCGGAGCGATTCTTCCGCTTTCGGAAATACTGGGATTACTCCGGCGGCGTGGCGACCGACTTGCTGTACCATTCCCTGGCAGAACTTACTACCGCGACCGGCCGCGAATTCCCTATCGAAGTAACGGCCATCGGCGGAAACTACGTCCACAAAGAGCGCGAAGTCCCCGACACATTTCATGTCCTGATCAAGTACCCGTCCGACCACACGGTTTTGCTCGTATCCACCCAGGAGAACGACGACGGCCTCGACAAAGTCATACGCGGCCAGCATGCGACGCTCACTTTTGGCGGCCCCGGCGTCATCATAAGACCGCAGGGCCCGTTCGTCGCAGAAATGACGCGGAAAGTTGATGACGGAGTGATCTCCGTCGCCGGACAGGAGACGCCAAAGGACGATAAGGGAAACGTCCAGGAGATCAGAGTTCCGAAGATGGAAGTTGCCGACCACATGGATAACTTCCTTGATTGCGTAAAGAGTCGCGAAAAGCCACACCTCGACGCTGACTCGGCATATCGGCTCATGGTCGCTATTGCGTTGAGCATAGATTCCTATCGCGAGAAGAAAGTCAAAATCTTTGACCCGGTCAAAGAAGAAGTGGTCGCCTGAGGCTGGAGCACCGGTCGGAATTGATGGTGCTCCCGCGGTGCGCTCAGGTTGTTCTAAGGTCACGGCTATTGGCTATGCGGCGAGGAGGCGAGTGAGCATGCATTTGGACCAGGGAGATTTATCGGGTGAACGACAGAGGGCGTGGAAAGAGGGCATCCGTCTTTTTTCCTGGCTCGCGGCTCTCTGTCTTGCAGCGGCAGCTGGTGCGGGGATGGGGATGGGGCGCGCTGGAGGCGCTGAGGTACCATGGAGCACCCCGGAGCGGGTTGCCTCGGGCTTCGCATTCACAGAAGGTCCCGTCTGGCACGAGGACGGGCACTTGCTTTTCTGCGACGTCACCGGCAACAGGATCGTCAAGTGGACTGCGCCCGACACCACCGAGACTTTCCGTCAGCCCAGCGGAAACGCCCCCGGGTTGGCCTTTGACCAGCAGGGAAGGCTTATCGCTTGCGAGGGTGGCGCCAAGCGGGTCTCCCGGACAGAACTTGACGGGAACATGGTAACTCTTGCCAGCGAGTACCAGGGCAACCCCTTCAACTTCCCCAACGACGTCGTTGTCAAATCCGACGGGAGCATCTATTTCACGGACATCAGTGACGTTTTCCGCATCCCCTCTAAAGGAGCGTTGACTTTGGTGACACGGGATGTTGGCGCGCCAAACGGTTTGGCCTTCTCTCCCCATGAGGAGAAGCTCTACGTGGGCGACATGAGCAGCGGGCGTGTCCACGTGTTTGACGTGCTGCCCGATGGCCGCCTGCAAGGAGGTGAAGTGTTTGTCCAGGTCCCCAGCGCTGACGGCATGAAAGTGGACCGCAAGGGAAACCTCTACGTCACCAGCGGGTCCGGCGTCATGGTCTTCAATGCGGAAGGGGAACGGATCGGCATAATTGAGTTTCCCGAGCAGCCGTCAAATTGCTGTTTCGGCGATATCGGCGGCAACACTCTTTTCGTAACGGCGAGGAGTTCCCTTTACAGGGTGAGACTTTGCGACAGTGAGCTTACTGCGGACAGTAAACGAAATATCAATCTCACCTGGTGGAGCTTGCGCGGCAGGACTTATGCCATTTACCGGTCGAGCGACATGGTCACCTGGGAGCTCGCGGCTGATGACGTTGGCGCAGGGACCGGTGCCGCGACGAGATGGATGGACGGCACCAGGCCTCTTCTCTCTCCCGAGGTACCGAGGAGATATTACAGGGTCAGTGAGAAACGGTAGAGCAGGTGTTGACTGCCGATTATCTTTCTGTCTGTGCCGGGGGTCGACGGGTATGAGTGGTCCTCTGCCTTTCGCTGCCAGAACCCGGGGCTGTTTGACAGAGAGTGGCACGCTTCTCCAGCACTGCTCGACGCTGCAATACCGATCAGGGTTTTGGGAACGACCGGGACATCAAAAACCTCAAACGTTGGAGGCAATGGCAAACGCGAAATGGAGGTGAGAAACCATGATTTCAAGCAAGAGAGGGTCATCGGGATGGAGCGAGCGGCAGGCGCTGTGGGGACCCGGAAACGGGTTGTTTGTCGTGTTGGCAGCGCTGTGTCTCGCGCTGGGCGTGATAGGGCAGACGAGCGCTGAGGAGGGCTTGGCGGCCATTGTGGAGTCGAGAAGCCCGGAAAAGGTCGCCTCTGGCTTTCAGTTCACGGAAGGACCGGTCTGGCACCCGGAGGGCTTCCTGATTTTCAGCGACATCCCCGCTAACAGAATCGTGAAATGGACTGCTCCGGATAAGACCGAGACTTTTCGGGAACCGAGCGGCAATTCCAACGGGCTGACATTCGACCGGCAGGGGAGGCTCATTGCCTGCGAGCACGGAAACCGCCGAGTTTCCCGGACAGAGCCCGACGGGAAAGTGGTAACCCTCGCGGACAAATACGAAGGAAAACGCCTCAATAGCCCCAATGACGCTGTCGTGAAATCCGACGGCAGCATCTACTTCACCGACCCTCCCTACGGCATTCAGACCCACCAGAAGGAACTTCCCTTCAACGGGGTTTTCCGCATAACGCCGGATGGGAAGCTCACGCTTCTGGCGGGCGACTTTGAGCGCCCCAACGGGATCGCCCTCTCTCCTGACGAGAAGAAGCTGTACGTCGCCGACACGGCTCGCGGGCATATCAGGGTTTTCGATGTGCAGCCGGACGGGACTTGCAAGGGAGGCGGAGAGTTCGTCAAGGTCCCCGGCCCCGACGGCATGAAAGTGGATACAAAAGGAAACCTCTACGTGACCAGCGTGGGTGTCGCGGTGTTCGATCCTGATGGCAAAAAGATCGGCGACATCAAGCTCCCAGAGCGGCCGGCAAACTGCTGCTTCGGCGACGCGGACAACAAGACCCTTTTCGTCACCGCAAGGACTTCTCTTTACAGGGTGCGGCTCAAGGTCGCCGGAATCAAAGTCGGTCCTCCGGCGGAGAAGTGAGTAACCGTCGCTGGCGCATCGCCGGACGTGCATGTTCGGGCCATGGAGCGTGAAACGGGTTCACGGCGGCTGGCATGGCGGGACCCGCTGGATTCCGCCCGCGGAGCTTCTCTAACACGTCGGAAAGGTGGATTCTGTGTCTTCGGTGCCAATAATCACGAGAGGATTGAGGCATGGAGCGAGATAAACAGAGCAGGCGAGATTTCCTGAGGCAAAGTCCTTTTGTCGTTGGGGGACTTGCAGGCGGAGCGCTTCATTCTGCCGAACATGCCATCCGATCCATCTGAAGGTTCCTCCGGAAAAGCTCCTGCAGTTATGCCCGGAGAGAAATCCGACGTTTACCGGGCAGCCGTGGCGCTGCGGGCGGTCAGCCGTAAGCGCAGACCAGTCACTCCACGAATTTGCTCCCCTTGTCGGTCAGGTGGAGCATCCCTGACTCAACCCTCAGATAGCCCTGCTCTACAAGCCTCTTCAGGATGCTATGCCGAAGCGCGGGATAAGCGCTCCTCACCTTTTCGTCAGAGAGTGCATCTTCCTGCGAAATGGGAAAACGACTATTTTCGACCAGCAGCCTCAAAAGGGCGCGGTCCGCAGCACCCACGATTTTGCTCGTTCTGCTCTTCATCAGATCCATGAACTCGACCGGCAGAGGAGTCGTTCCCCGAAGGATGCTCGCGTAAGCCCTCACATAATCGAGGAGTTTGAGGAGACATAGTTTTCGCTCCACGAGACAATTTCCTTCCGTTTCGATTCTCAAGAACTCGACGTCGTGTTCCCCGAAGAGCGTCTCGAGCGTCGCCTCCATGCGCTGTGCTGCGCGGCTCTCGGCATGAGCGGCCGCGGGCGATTCGTACGGGCGACTTGAGATCAGAATATAGCTCCGCGACCTGGCTTCAGCCTGTAATTGTTCTTCCAGCACGGCCGTTGCTATGGACTCAATCTCGTTGTGAGCGTCCTCGCAGAAGACCAGCAGCGTGATGGGGTGCTCGACAGATTCCCCGAACTCATTTGCCAGTCTCTTTCCGATGGCCCTGTCCGCCCCGTCGACGAAAACTGTTGGCACTCGCGGATGATGCCAGTCCGCACCAGAAGATATGTCCCCGGATGTCGTCCCGTAGAGAAAATATGTGGCGTACCGCTTGGCGGGGTTGTCCACAAAAGGTATTTGTCCAGCACATGAATTGTCAATCTCGTCCAGCTTCCCCCTCATCTTCTCCACCTCGGAAATCTCGAAGCGGTAAGTGCAGCCATCGTCTCTCTTTGCCAGACCAAGCGACGAAATCACGAATAGAAACGCGCTTAGCCAGTAACCGGTGGACTCGCGAGGGGCTATGATGTCGCTTTCCGGTATCTCGATGAAGGGGTAGTCCTTCCTCAGTTTACCAAGCTCACCGCCGCGCGAGAGAATCAATACGTTTTTCGTTCGTTGCACCGCGTAGTCGAAAGCATGGAGCGTCTCTTCCGTATTCCCCGAATAGGAGCAAATGACCACGAGCGTGTCGGGACCTATCCCGTGAAAGCTCTCCGGATAACTGGTTTGGATGTCCAGCGGCACCCAATATCCTTGGTTCTGAATTATCTCCCGCGCCAGCAGACTGCCAAAAGCAGAACCTCCCAGACCGAACGCCAAAATCCGCTTTGCCGACGGCAAAGGGCCATTTGAGGCGATGTACTTCTCCATCCTACCGTGCATCTCGACCATCTGCGAATAGAGGTAAGGGACTCGTTTCAGCATCCCTCCGCTATCCACGGCCCGGCGAATCCGCGGATTGTCGAGTATTCCCGCAGGACCAATTCTTTCCAGCAGGATGGGCATTATGAGCCTTCGCATTAGCTTAGCCTGCACCACGGTCTTCCCTGCGAGCTCGGTTTTCAGAAGCCGCCACTCTGGCATTGACATCACGTCGGCGAATCGAGAAAAAACAACCTCTTCATCCGGCTTGCAGAGAAGAAAAATGAGTTCGTCTTCGCTTTTAGACAACATTTGTTTTCTGAGTTCGGCCAATGCTCCCATCGTTCGATCCTGTTGGGTTGAAACTCCTTGGTGAAGACTCTCCTTGCTTGGCGGTCCGCACTGCTCAATCAGCCAACCAGTCTTGCCCGCGGCGAATTCTTCTGGCCGATGTGTCCGGACCTGCCGCGACCGGCCCTTGTATCCCATACGCGGTGCTCATTATGAGGAATGGCGGCCGAAATCGCAAGGGCCCGATAGCGTCTCTGCGCATCGCGTTTTCGGCTTGATACGAGAAATGTCCCCGCGCCCCTGCGAAACCTTCCGGCCACTCGGTCACTGTGCCACATTTGGGGTTGACACACCTAAGGGATGTGATATTCTATCCTGGCGAAGTAGGTTACTGCACGACTTGCTGCGGCTTTCGTTTTCAACCAGCACACACAAGGAGGGAAAAAGCTATGCAACGAAGCAAAAATCTCAGCAGAAGAGATTTCCTCAGGACAGCCGCTCTGGCGACAGCAGCCACGGCAGCGCCTTTCATCCGTATCGGAAAGGCCCAGGATGCAGACCCTCTGAAGGTTGGGCTCATTGGCTGCGGGGGCCGTGGAAGAGGCGCGGCGATGGATGCCATGAAGGCTGACAAGGACGTTAAAGTCACGGTCGTCTGCGATATCTTCGAGGACCGCGCGAAGTCCTTCCAGGCGCAGCTAAACCAGAGAGGCTTGAATATCCCCAACGAGATGGTTTTCTCGGGGCTCGACGGCTACAAGGAGGTCGTGAAAGCCGACGTTGACTACGTCATCCTTGCCACGCCGCCCGGGTTCCGCCCAATGCACTTTGAGGCTGCCGTCAACGCCAAGAAGCACATCTTCACGGAAAAGCCCGTCGCCACTGACGTGGTCGGCATTCGCAAGTTCATGGAGGCTGCGAAGAAATCCGAGCAGTTGAAATTGTCGGTCACTGCCGGGACGCAGCGCCGCCATCAGAGGCCCTATATTGAGACGATAAAGAAAATCCACGACGGCGCTATCGGCGAAATTCTCGCTGCGCGCGCCTATTGGTGCGGGACACCTGTCATCAACATGCATTCGCGTCCCGAAGGGATGGGCGACTTGGAATGGCAAACCAAGAACTGGTACTCCCACTGCTGGATATGCGGCGACAACATCGTCGAGCAGCACGTCCACAATCTCGACATAATCAACTGGGTCATGCGCGCCCACCCCGTGAGGGTTTTCTCTTCCGGCGGTCGCGCCTGGAAAACGCCCGAGGAGTACCTGGGCAATATCTGGGATAACTTCTCGTGCGATTACGAATATCCCAATGGCGTACACATGCTGAGCATGTCTCGCCATTGGAACAGGTCCGACGGAAACGTCTCTGAATATGTCGTCGGCACCAAGGGCGGCAGCAGTTGCGCCGACATGGGAAATCAGGGGCCCGACCCCTACGTCCAGGAGCACATAGACCTCATCGCGAGCATCCGCGGCACCGGTCCATACTACAACGAAGCGATGCAGGTCGCCGAGAGCACCTTCACGGCAATCATCGGCAGGGAATCAGCCTATACTGGCAAGAAGCTGAACTGGGACGAGTTCATTAAGTCTGACCTCGACCTCCTGCCGAAGAACATGAGCTTCGACGCAAAGGTGCCCGTCAGCCCCATCCCGGTGCCCGGCACCGAAAGGATATGACCTCTGGCTCATCGCCCTCCCCGGCGCCCTTCTGCGGTGCCGGGGAGGGTTTTTTATTGCGCTGGGCGAGCCTCATTCCTCGATCGCGTGGTTAGTGCGCTGCATCGGGAGAGAAATCCCCCGCGGCAGCCTGCCTTTGCGTCGCACCTCCGACGAGCACAGTCTCCGGCTGAAGTTTCGCACCACTCCCCTTTTCCAGTCAATTCCGTCAGGAAGGCATCCGAATCAGACAGGCGTCGTTCGCGCATTCAACTCGTTTGACTGCACCTATCGCTGACATTCAGCCGCCCCCGGGGTTCGTCCTCTCTTGACAAAACATAAGCGAAAAGAGTTAATTGGAGGCTGCCTCACGTTGGGCGGTGGGACGGTCGGTCTCGATGCATTTGACGCGGTTCGCGCGACCCGCGCGTTTTGTCTACGACTCAGGATTGGAGGATGAGACGTGAAAGCAATCCGCGTGTCTTATGTGCTCCTACTCCTGGTGGGATATTTCGTCTTCGCTTGCTGTCACGCCGAGGACGTCCAGAAGAGAAAGGGGAGCCTCGAATGGATGCTCAGGACTTTCCCCAAAAGTCCCCCGTGGGAGGAATGGCTTCAGAAAACCGGCGAGTTACCGCCGGATTTCGATGCGTTGCCATCTGTTCCGGGGTTGCCCGACCCGTTGCTGATGGACGATGGTGGAAAACAGGTCACGGTCAAAACTCCGCAGCAATGGCTTGCTCGCCGGCAGCGGTTGCTAAGGATGTTCGAGCGTTACGTCATCGGCACCTATCCTCCTTCCCCGGGCAATGTCCGTGGCGAGCTCCTCAGCACGCGAGAAGAGGAGGGAGCGACCGTCCAGGACATCGAGCTGCAGTTCGGGCCGGACCATCGCGCTAAACTCTGGATGCAGTTAATCGTGCCGAAGGGCGAAGGCCCCTTTCCGGTTTTCATCACGCAGCACAACCATCGCGGCTGGGCCCTCGTCGCCGTGAGCCGGGGATACATCGGCTGCGTTTATGCAGGAGCTGACTCGAGGGACGATACCGGGGCGTTCGTTTCGGTCTGGCCAGATTATGACTGGACGAAGCTCACCCGCCGGGCGTGGGCCGCCAGCCGCTGCATTGATTACCTTTACGCCCTCCCGATTGTGGACAGGAGAAAGATCGGCATGACCGGGCACTCCCGCAATGGAAAAATGTCTATCATCGCCGCTGCCCTTGATGAGAGAATCACCGCCGTGATTTCCAGCAGCTCTGGGGCAGGCGGCGCTTGCACATATCGGTTCTTCAGCGAAGCGCAATTCGGAGAAGGGATCGAGTTAATCACCCGAGTTTTTCCGGACTGGCTCCATCCTCGATTGCGGTTTTTCGTCGGAAGAGAACATAAGCTCCCCCTTGACCAGCATGAGCTTCTTGCCTGCGTTGCCCCTCGCGCATGCCTCATCTCCACCGCGCTGAACGACAACGTGGAAAGCACCTGGGACATCCAGCAGACGTACCTTTCCGTGAAGCGTGTCTACGAGCCGCTGGGGGCTGCCGAGCGCCTGCGCGTCCGCTGGCGTTACGGCACCCACGAGACAAAACCCGACGACATTGAGGCATACCTCGACTGGCTTGATACTCAATTCGGCCGGAAGAAGTACGACTTCCCTGAGAAATTCCTTCACCCGCGCTACGAGGAATGGCTGAACCTCAGCGGAGAAGAAATCAATCCGCGAGATTTTCCCGAAAAAGGCATTGACGACCTCCTGCGAACCGCTGACGGCGCGGTCGTATCTTCGCCCGACGAATGGAATGCCCGTCGCGGCGAAATCATTAAGTGGATTGTCTGGGCTCTCGGCGAGGCTCCCTCAGCCGCTATGAACCCGGGGGGATCGTACGGAACGGAGCCCAATTACGGGTCCATGATGCTTAGTCGTCACGGCGCCGCGCAAGGAATCGCCAAGATTCAACTCAATTTCGGCAATTACATCGCCGGAGACGTTTATTTCCCTTCGGGGGCCGACCGGGGAGAGAAGAAACTCCCCGCGGTAATCTGGCTTCACCCTCATTCATTCTCCAACGGCTACGTCGCTGGCTATCGGAGAGGCGAGCACGCGCACCTCGCTCTGGCGCGAGAAGGTTTTGTTGTCTTCGCCTACGACCAGATAGGCAACGGCAGCCGCATTGGGGAAGCGACTCGTTTCTACCAGCGCCATGGGCACTGGTCGCTCCTCGGCAAGATGATAGCGGATGCCCGGGCAGCGGTTGACGTCCTTGAGAGTCTGCCTTATGTAGACAAGGAACGCATTTACCTTCTCGGTTACTCACTGGGCGGCATAGTTGCTCTTCACACGGCCGCTCTCGACCGGAGAATCGCCGGGGTGGTTTCCATTGCCGGCTTCACACCCATGCGCCTGGACGCTCCCGAAGAAGGTACGGCTTTCGTCGAAAATGTGTCCCGCCGGCACGTTCTTCAGCCTTGCCTCGGCGCCTTCGTGAGCGGAGAGCGCCGCATACCTTACGACTACCACGAGGTCTTAGCTCTCATCGCCCCGCGCCCGGTTCTCGTCGTGGCCCCTAAGTACGACCGCGAGAATAACCTCTCCGACGTGACTGCGTGCGTAGTCGAGGCGCGCAAGGTCTACGAGATGCTGGGGGCTTCCGAAAAACTTCTTTTCCACGTTCCCGATGATTACAATCGTTATTCGCCGGAGCTGCAAAAGGAAATTAACGCGAAACTGAAAAGCATGGCGGGAGGGTGATCTTAATCTGATGGGCAACGCCACTGTCAATGGTTCCCTTCGGAGCGCGGTGAATGCGAACCACAGCCTGAAGAGCTTGTCCGGCGAATCGAATGGCCCGCCGTGCTGGCGAGCGCCCGGCTTTTTTCGTGCAGCGAACTTCGCGTCGCTCGTAACCGGCGGCGTTCAGTTCATCTAACCGACAAAGGAGGTTGGAATTGAGCATCTTATCAGCTATCGGCAATACGCCCCTTGTGAGAATCACTAACCTTGTTGCCAATTCAAAGGTCGAGATCTTTGGCAAACTTGAAGGGGCCAATCCGGGCGGATCGGTGAAGGACCGGCCTGCCCTGTACATGATCAAGGGAGCCGAGGAATCAGCCGAACTTAGCCCGGATAAAATCATCGTCGAGCCAACCTCCGGCAACACCGGCATCGGCCTTGCCATGATAGGCGCAGCACGTGGATACCGGGTGAAGCTGTTCATGCCCGAATGCGTCAGCACTGAAAGGCAGCACATCCTCCAGGCATTTGGTGCGGAAGTCGTTTTGACCCCGGCCCGGGAGGGAACGGACGGTGCTATCCGCCGGGCCTTCGAACTCGTTGCCGACGAGCCGGAGAAGTATTACATGCCAAACCAGTTCCAGAATGAGAATAATGTCCTCTCTCACTACGAGACCACTGGCCCGGAAATCTGGCGCCAGACGGCAGGAAAGGTAGATGTCTTCGTCGCTGGCATGGGAACAACTGGTACGCTCATGGGGGCCGGGAGATTTCTAAAGGAGAAGAACCCCCAAGTCCGCATCGTCGGCGTTGAACCGACCGAGGGCCACACCATCCAGGGCCTCAAGAACATGCGCGAATCCATCGTCCCCAAAATATACCGACCCGAGATGCTCGACGAGAAAGTCACCATCGAGGACGGCGAGGCTTACGAGGTCACGAGGCTTCTCGTTCAGAAGGAGGGTCTCTTCGTGGGGATGTCGAGCGGTGCAGCGGTCGCTGGGGCCATGCGGGTGGCCGAGAACATGGATTCGGGCACCATCGTCGTCATCCTCCCGGACCGCGGCGACCGCTACCTCAGCACAACGCTCTTCCGGTCCATCTGCTCCAAGTGCCCCCCGTAGTAGGTAGCTCACAAAGGATGCACGACAATCACGCCCGGATGGCGCAAGGGGCACTTCGGCATACCCTCTCACATGGCTCAGCGTTTTGCCTTGTGCATCCACTTCAAACGGCTGTCGAACCAGAACCACTGTGTCGGATACTGGCGGATATAAGACTCAATGACTTTTACGAACTTGGCCGTATTGGTGTAGATGTCAGCTTTTATATTGCCTGTGTCAATGACCTCAACCTCTGGTCCAATTTTCAGCTCATAGTGCCCGTCATCGCGCCGGATGATGAACATCGGAAGAACCGGCGCTTTCGATTTCAGTGCAAAGAAGGCTGTTCCTGTGGCAGTCAGCACAGGCAAGCCCAGGAAATCTACAATCGCGCCGGTCTGGGACCGCTGGTCAACGTACATTGCGAGAATTTTGCCCTCTGACAGCCAAGTCAACGATTGCCTGACCGATTGCGAGAGCGGAAACTTTGAAATCCAAATCTGCCCGACCTTTCGTCGAATCTCGCTGAACATTTGCTCGAGCTGCTCGTCCCTCATCTGCCGCATGATCGTGGCGCAGCGATAGCCGAGCGAATTCAGCTTCCCCCCGAGGAGAACGAAGTTCCCCACGTGCCCGCAGAGTCCTACCACTCCCTTCCCCTTTCGCAGTGCTTTGTCCAGGTGCTCCAGACCGTCGGTCTCCCTCACCAGCTCGTAAATGTCTGCTGCGTCACCACGCCCGCAGTACAGCATCAGCTCGAATGCGCACCTCGAACCAAAACGGAAAACTTCGCGAACCATCTCCCGGACTTCTCCCGGGGATTTAGTCCTCCCGTACACCAGCGAGAGATTCGCAAGGGCGAGCTTGCGGTTGCGGCCAAGAACATGATAACCGAGACTTCCTGCACCGCGCGACAGCCAGCCAATAGCCCTCATAGGAAAAAGCCGTGTCAACAAAAGTCCAGCGTTCACCGATCGGCGGACCAACCACCGTTCCAGCCTTTTTCTTTTGGTCAATTTTCCGGACATATTTCAACTTCAAGAAGGAGAGCACTCGACGACCGCCGTCTCCCTCTCTCCCTGCTATTTCTTCGTGCTCGGCGCACAAATAGGCGGCCCCAAACCTTTCGAGGCTACATCACTGTCATCCTCTCGACAAAAAAAACTCCTGCTGACCTCTGCGCCAACCTCCTCACCGCTAACGAGCAGAACGCCTTACTCGCCGGATTCCCCGAACCCGGGTTAACCAAACCGGTAGTGTTTCCGGACGTGCTTGGCAACCTTCCAGACGCACTTGAGCCCCTTCGGGAATATCACGAGGTCTCCTTTCCCGAAATGCACATCGCCGGTCGGGGTGCTCACAGTCACATCTCCCTCGAGTATGTAACATGTCTCCCTATCGTCATACTCCCAATCGAAGGTCGAAGGATCGCACTCCCAGATCGGCCACCCTTCCACTCCCATTTTCTTCAGCTCCTCCTTGGAGGGTTTTCGAACTTCGATCTCACTCATCTGTCGCCTCCTTCATCTGGCAGGTCTTGATGGTTAGCTCGCCCACGGGCACGTGCATGCCGCCGACGCATCTATCCTTTCAACTGTGAAAGGTAGAATTCCCATGGAGATTCTCCGCCCTCCGACATGCACAACGTTAGAAGATATCATACCGAGAATCGTAGGGCACTGCAATACCTCCGAGCATCCGAACTGGTGTCGAAGCCGTTTGTATAACTCGGAGCTTTCAGGTCGTGGACCTATCCCGATAGGCCAACTTCGTGAGGGAATTACAGAGGTGCGGCTGTGTTTGGGTGCCAGGGCAGCAAAGAAGGTAACGCCCCGCTGCTGGACCTGCACGCGCGCAAGTCGCCGACAGGAGCACCCACGCACGAAGCTCGGCGTGGGTCTAACCGCGCAAATCCGCAAGACCTCCTCACCAGACGCCAGTAAAGCCGCCCCAGAACGAGCCACATTGCCACCGAAATGCAGCCGCGCGCATTAGGGGCTTGACAGAAAAGGCGCTATCGTAGTAAACACTTACAGAGTAATCAGGGAAAAGTTCCTGATGAAAGACCTTCCGCCCGTATCCGCTCTCGCCCGTGACAACTGGGGAGTGGTCGAATTGGTAAGACGCTTGACTCTGGATCAAGAAGCCGCAGGTTCGAATCCTGCCTCCCCAGCAATTCAATGGGGGCCTGTATATGGAGACCCCGCGCCGGCAGTCCCGATACCGCAGGCCGTCTTTGCATCGCCAACCCACGCTGGCTTCTTGCCGATTGCGTCAACGCGCAGACCCTCAACCACGCACCCTTCCCGCATCCTGTGGAAGAAATGGAGGATGCCGCAGCTAACCAAAAGTGATTTCTGGAGCAGAAGTTTGGCCGATGCCGCGAAAAATCATTCTATGATTGCCCTTGCCATGGCCTTTGTAGGGCTTTGCGTGGCTCTCGTTTCGTGCACGGGCGACAACAGGTTTCATTCGTCTCGCCGCCCCGTCGTCAAAACTGGACTGGACGTTCTGGTCGAGCAGCGGTTTCGCCTTCTCAAGGGTAAGCGAGTTGGGTTGATATGCAATCATTCTGCCGTTAGCCGCCTCGGCGAGCACATAATCCCCCTCTTTCGCAGCCAGAGCGCTTTTCAGCTCGTGGCGCTTTTCTCGCCCGAGCACGGCTTGAAGGGAAATCTCGAGGACCAGATTCCCTCCGGCGTTGATTCGGAAACAGGGCTTAGGGTTTACAGCCTTTACGGCCAGACGCTCCGCCCGACCGAGGAAAGCCTGAACGGCATTGACACCCTCGTTTTCGACATTCAGGACATCGGCGCTCGCTTTTACACCTACATCTCGACCATGGCCATGTGCATGGAGGAAGCCGCCAGCCACAAAATAAAGTTCGTCGTTCTCGACAGACCAAATCCAATCACCGGGACGAAAGTCGAGGGCCCCCTCCTCGATAAGACTTACGAAAGGCGTTTCATATCGTATTTTCCTCTTCCGGTAAGGCACGGCATGACCGCAGGCGAACTCGCCCGCATGTTCAACGACGAGTTTGGAATTGGCTGCGACCTAACCGTCGTCAGGATGCGAGGCTGGCAAAGGAACATGTGGTTCGATGAGACCGGACTCCGTTGGGTCAATCCTTCTCCGAACATCCGCAACCTTGTGGCGGCGGCGCTTTATCCGGGCTTCGGGATAGTCGAGCAGGCCAATCTATCCGTAGGCAGAGGGACAATTGCCCCGTTCGAGCTTTACGGAGCACCGTGGATGGATGGAAACCGGCTCGCCGACGAGATGAACACGGCTGGCCTGGATGGCCTCCAGTTCATCCCCGTCGAATTCATGCCAGAACGAAGCGCCTTCGCCGGCGAGAAATGCTCGGGAGTGAGGGTTGTCCTCACCGACAGGGACAACCTTCATTGCCTTCTGGCAGGGCTTACCTTCGTGGCGGCGATTTACAGGGTGCACGGCGACGCTTTCAAAATCGAGCAAATCGGCCCGATGATCGGCGACCCATCCGTCGCAAACAAAATCCGGGAAGGACTCCCCGTCGAGAAAATTGTCAGAGATTGGCAGCCGCGATTCCGGCAGTTCATGCGCAAAAGGGAACGATACTTACTCTACCGTTGACGGGACCTTCGGGATTGCCGGACACGCAGCCGGCGGGGCATTCCTTTGGCATTCCCCCGGGAGACTCAACGAAAGAACACGCGAGGCCGAGACGCAGCCTCCTCAGCGACCTCGAAAAACCGAAAGCTGAACTTCTTTTCCGGGAGGGTCCGCAATGGAAAGTCGTTTTAGCAGGCGTCAGTTCTTGCGAATGGGTGTAGCGGCGGGAGTGGCCGCGGGTTTTCGACCGGCGTCCACGAAGGGAGAACCTAATCCGATTCGGCTGGGCTTCATCGGCGTCGGAAGCCGCGGAACTTACTTGCTGAGGCTCTTGCTTGGCATGGAGGAAGTGGAGGTCAACGCCATTTGCGACATCAACGAAAGTCATCTCAGTCGAGCGCAGAGCATCGTGCAGGAAGCTCGCGGCAATAAACCGGAAGGCTATCCGGCCGGCCCGACCGATTATCGGCGATTGCCAACGCGCTTGGGACGTATCTGGCGGCGGGTTTGAGTCCAGAGACGAGGACGTCTTTTCGACCCTTCCGGTCGAGTTCGGGCACTGCTGCGCAGTTGAAGGCGCGGGGGCAGCAGTGCGTGCTTCCGGGTGGAATAGTGGGGGCAGACGCGGTCGTCTCTGTGGCGGCAAAGGGCCTTCCCCGCGGGTGCCCGAACTCCCTGAAACTGGGGCGCGCAAAGTGGCAGGCCAGGGGTCCCCGTAGGAGGTGCGCTTTAGAGACGGCCCAAGCTAAGCCATCGACCGCGTGCCTTCCCCGGTAGTCTCAGACCCTACGGGGCGCCCGCTTTCACGCGGATGAACAGCCCCCGAAGCTCACCCACATCCAGCTCATAGCAGCGCTCGCCTACCCACCGCCCGGGGGTGTCCACCCACGCACCCGAGGAGAGATCAGATGCCGTCTGCACTGTGTATTGGCCATCTCCGAAAGCGTCCCATGCGATAGTCAGGTTAGTGCCGCTCCTCTGGAGACCTGCAATGCCGCCCTTTCCGAGGGGAACGACGCTGACTATCCCATTGGTTCGTGTAACCTCTGGAACAGATGGAAAGTACACAGTCGCGTAGTTGATGATCTCCGTGCCCCCCGGGGCGTCCCCCCTGACGGTGACGCTGAAGTCCGCATAACCGCCTTCCCCCGGGCCTACCTCCCCGACAAACCAGGTTATTGTCCGAGTCGTAAGGTCATAGCTCCCCGCAGGAGCAATCTGGGAACCATCCTTCGTGCTAATGACTGGCCCTATCTGTACGGTCCAGTCGTCAAGGTCCTCATCCAGCGTATCGGTGAAATAAACCCCAAACGCAATGCCCTCGCCTTCATTCGCATATTCCACCCTGTAGGTAAGTCCCTGCCCCGGGAGAACATCCCCCTCCGGGCCATACTTGACGTTCGGGTCCCGAGCGGTCGTGATCTCTTGTTCCTTTTTATTGGCGTTGGTTTCCTCGCCCCATACGCAGGACCCGCTGGAGCAGACCTGGCATTTCTCGCAATAGGTACTGACCGAAAAGACCCACCGACATTGCTCCTCATACCAGAAGTACTCCGCCACGTAGTAGCCTTCTTCGGGCATGGTAATCCATTCCATGAGATCGGTGCCGGGAAGGGCCTTTACCCATTCCCAAACGCCCCCCGGCCCTTGACGGCAGACGAATCTTGTTTGGCCCGGCTCACCGCTGTAAAGGTCAGGGTTATCCACGCACTTTTCCGCGCATTGCGAGATACTGATGATCTCCCCCGCCCCCGGGACGGATGCCACGGCCTTTGATAGGGCGTTCGCACACTTCGCACAGGCATACTTCTCCTGCGTGGCAGCGCAGACAGCGCAATCCTTGCAGCCGGCGGCCGCTGACACGGCGCTGTAGATTTTCTTCAAAAGGTGCAGCGGAAGCTTCCCAAGAAGGCAGTTGTTGATGCAGTCTTCTATCCCGCAGCCTCCCGTCGTGGAGGATGCACCGGACGAGGAGATCCGCAGAACGTCCGGATCAGTGAAATCGTAAACCACCTCTCCGTCCTGACCCCCGAAGGAGGCTATGTTCTCGTCGGCTTTCATGATCAGCACCTTATCGGTTTCGTGCTGAATCACCGCGCAGGTCTGATCGGGGCTTGCGGGGTTGGACATCATCGCCATCTTCAGCGAGGTTCCGTCCGCGAAAGTGCAAATCGCCGCGAGATTCGAGTATTGGTACCCGCGCTGAATGAGGGAATTGTAGGCCTCCGCAAAACCCGGGTCCGACAGCAGGGTGGTCTCAAGCTCCTCGGCGCTTACGTATTCTGTCGCCTGCACCACCGGGTACGCGAGATACTCTGAGACATCGAAAGGTGGCGGCATTTCTGGATTCTCGATGAGGTCTCGCTCCGGGCTGGTTGTGGAGATGAGGGCGGTGTTAAGGAGTTCAACACCTTGAGCTAACCCCCACTGGATTTGAACGCGCACGCTGACCCGTCCTGCTTGGCCAGGCGCAAGATTGCCAGCTTTCCAGAATACCTCGTGGAGGCCGGGCCGGTAGATCCCGTCTCCGGTACAAGAAACGTATTCGACCGCGGGGCTGAGCCTGTCAACTACGACAACATTCTCAGCGGTCTTCAGCCCCCGGTTGGTGTACTCGATTACGAAATCAACCGTCTGGCCCGGGCTGACCCTTGTCGGTCCCGATGTCGTAACGTCCAAATCCGCCGCGGCGGGAAGGCCGAGGTCAACCCTATGAAGTGTGAGAGACAGGCTCCTTGGGGTGCCCGCCTCGTCCAGCGTCCCGGATACTGCCCCCTCGCTCGCGCCACTAAATAGACCCTTCATTTCGACGATTCCGGGGAACACAAGGCTGTCGTGGGTCCAACCCTCCCCCGAACCCCTCTTCGAGCTATACGAGATTATCGAAAAGCCCTCGCCGTCGAAGGGGCTGTTCGCATCATCAACCCTCAGGTGAGTCAAAACCACGCTCAAGCCTTCATCGCGGCCGCCCGGCCCGATGCCCTCTAATGCCGCCTGCAACAGGTGCGCTCGAGTGGCAGCCTCCTCCAAGGGCTCCTCATACGCGAGGACGCCGTCCAGAGCGAGCGTCGCCGACACGACCTGGCCGCCCAGGCGCCCCAGCCTCCAGGTCCCCTGGCAGTGGTCAAAAATCCCGGTTCCCGCACTTGATTCTGTCAACGTGGCTTCCGCAATCCCATCCACGTCGGCCTCCACTACCCCGCCCTTCAAGTAGACCTTCCCTTCAGAAGATTTGACCTGGCAAACCCCCTCCCACCCGCCCCAGCAGTCAATTCCGTCCAGAGTCGCTGCCCACTTAGCCTGGAAGAAGCCCTGCCCGGCGAAAGGCCCGGAGGCGATCGTCGCCATCTGGAACTGGGTGAGGTCGAACGTCCCGGTGAAATCCCCGCCTACGGAGCCATCCGTCAAGGAACCGTACTGCGCCGCCAACCCTATGTCCACAGTTGATTGCCGCCAGGTGGTCTCAAACGTCATGACGGACGGCACTTCGATCCCGCCTATGTCCACTGCGCCCCCGGCGATTCGCGGGTTCCCCGCGAGGTCTGTCGTCACGTCCGCAGGCACTGCCGAGTCGTCCCCCCCGTTGATGCACAGCGAGCCCAGGCGCAATCGCAGGTCCCCATAGTCGTCGTCGTCGCTGCCCCAGACCCCGTCGGGCCCCGGGTGCGGGTTCCGCACGAAGAGCGGATCGCACGAAATGTTTCCGTCGGTCCCTGTGGGGTTGTGAACCCCTTCGTAGTCGTAGCCACCTGGATTGTAAACGCAGTTGTGGCTGAGCGTCACGGTGCCTGAGGACCAGTAGATCCCAGCCCCCGAGGAATTGAACGCGATGACCGTATTCGCAATGGTCACCCTGGAACACGACTCGCAGTATATCCCGCCACCCTTCTCTGCTGCGCTGTTTGATGCGATTGTGTTGTTGGTAATCGTCGGGTAGGAACCGTGGCAGTGTATCCCGCCCCCCTCCTGCGCCGCGCTGTTTCCCGCGATTGTGTTGTTGGTAATCGTCGGGGAGGAACCGTGGCAGTGTATCCCGCCCCCGTCCTGCGCCGCGCTGTTTCCCGCGATTGTGTTGTTGGTAATCGTCGGGGAGGAACCGTGGCAGTGTATCCCGCCCCCCCATCCTGCGCTGTTTCCCGCGATTGTGTTGTTGGTAATCGTCGGGTAGGAACCCTGGCAGTGTATCCCGCCGCCGTCCTGCGCCGCGCTGTTTCCCGCGATTGTGTTGTTGGTAATCGTCGGGGAGGAATAGTAGCAGTATATCCCGCCGCCCCTCCATCCTGCGCTGTTCCCCGTGATTGCGTTGCCGGAAATCGTCGGGGAGGAAACGTAGCAGTATATCCCGCTGCCGATGTTTCCCTCGATGGTGTTGTAGTAGACGGTGGGGGAGGAACCGGCACAGTATATCCCGTCGCCGATGTTTCCCTCGATGGTGTTGTAGTAGACGGTGGGGGAGGAACCGGCACAGTATATCCCGTCGCCGCTGTTTCCCTCGATGGTGTTGCAGTAGATGCTGGGGGAGGAATCCGCCTGGCAGTATATCGCGGCGACGCTGCCCCGGGCGCCGTTTCCCGTGATCGTGTTCCCCTCGATCCACGGGGACGAGTTGGAGCAGAATATGCCGCTGCCACTCGGGTCAAACCCGTTGCGGATCGTGAACCCCCAGAGAAGACAGTTTTGGTTTTCCCCGGCGGCGAACCTCACCACCGAACCAACCTGATTACCGTCAATAATGGTTCTGGCGACGACATCGGGGTTGAAGGGATCCGCGCTATGAAGGAGGATGTTCTTTCCCTTGAAGTCAATGTTCTCGACATAGGTGCCTTCAGCGACGACAACACTGTCCCCTTCCGCCGCAGAATTCATCCCCTTCCATATCGTCGCGAAGGGCTCCTCCAGGGTTCCGGGATTCCCGTTATCGCCCGATGGCGGAGCCGCCACATACCATGTCGCGGCTTCTGACGAGAGGGTTGCTGCGCACGCCACCAGCGAAAGTGCAATTACTTTTCCGACGTTGGCCATTTTCACTTCCTCCCGAGTACTGTTTATCCACGTTTGGGCTGTCGGGGCGGGGCCCTCCTGACAACCGCCATTTATCGCTTGGAATTTACACCCTCCCCTTCCCCCCGGTCAAGGGGAAAGGACCTCGCGGGGCTGGCTTCCGCCGCAGGCGCGGGGGGCGAGCCCATGACAAGAGCCCTCCTCATCGCTCACCTCTGGCGAAGCTTTGTGATCATGGTGGGGATTACCTGAAAAAGGTCTCCGACTATGCCGTAGGTTGCGACCTGAAAAATCGGCGCGTAAGGGTCTTTGTTGATTGCGACAATTATATCCGACGACTGCATACCTACCAAGTGCTGAATCGCGCCCGAAATCCCGCAGGCAACGTACAGCTTCGGCTGGACGGTCTTGCCAGTTTGCCCGACCTGGTGAGAATAGGGAATCCAGCCAGCATCAACCGCGGCTCTTGAGGCCCCGATCGCCCCGCCGAGCGCCAGCGCAAGCTCCTCCACAAGCGCGAAGTTCTCCGGCGACTGCAATCCTCTCCCTCCCGAAACGATGACATCTGCCTCGGCAATGTTGACGGTCTTCTCTTCTTCTTCAACAAAGCCAAGGATTCTCGCCCGGCAGAACCTATCGCTTTCTCTAACCTCGACCGATATCACATTTCCTTTTCTGCTTCGGTCGGCGGGAACGGCCCTCATGACTTTGTGGCGAACGGTGGCCATCTGCGGACGGTGCCTCGGAGTGAGAATCGTAGCCATGATGTTCCCGCCGAAGGCTGGCCGAGTCTGAAGGAGCAGACCGTCGTCGCCGATGGAAAGACCCGTGCAGTCGGCGGTCAGCCCCGTCCTGACCATGACCGCGACACGCGGGACAAGCGACCTCCCTGTCGCCGTAGCTCCCGCAAGCACAATCTCCGGCTTCCACGTGTTGATGAGCCGGGACAAGACCCTCGAATAAGGTTCGTCCTGGTAATGCTCGAACTCAGGGGAATCTACCACGTACACATTGTCCGCTCCCCTGGCGACCAGCTCCGCGGCCGCGTCAGCAATCCCATGCCCTATCAGAATCGCCGAAAGTTGCACCCCTCTGCGGTCGGCCAGCTCTTTCCCGACGCCCAGCAGCTCGTGCGTCACGCTCTGAAGCCTGCCATTTTTCTGCTCGGCTACCACCCACACGCCGCTGTATTGGGAGAGGTCTATTTCTCTTGCCCTCTCGATCTGCATCTCGATCGCGCCGAACTTGCATGCCGGAACGCATGCCCCGCAGAGATTGCATCCGTCGCCGATGACGGCGAGTTTCCCTTCCAGAGAAATCTCTCCGAACGGACATGCCCTGACGCAAAGCCGACACCCATTGCATTTTTCCTCAACAACGCGTATGCTCATTCGCCGTCCTCTAAGTTCGGCTCCGCTCGCATCTTCCCTGTCATTGTTGTCAGACCAACTTTCTACCCCGGAGCTCTTGCAGCAACTGGTTGACCGCCTCCTCCGCCTCTCCTCGGAAGATTTTCCCGGCCTGCTTTCGTTCAGGGACGAAGATTTTGGTGACGTACGTGGGCGACCCCTTCAGTCCTATCTGGTCGGAGTCGAGCCCCAGCTCTTCCGGCCCCCACACCGGAATGTTCGCGCTCTTCGCCCTCATTTTCCCACGGAGTGAAGGAAGCCGCGGCTCGTTGATTTCTTTGACGACCGTCAGCAAAACCGGGAGAGGCGATTCCACGACCTGAAAACCCTCTTCCATCATCCGCTGGGCGCGAATTGACCCTGCCGGCAGTGGGGTGAGCTCTTCGATTTTCTTGACAAACGTTATCTGCGGAATGTTCAGGTGAACCGCAATGCCCGGGCCGACCTGCGCGGTGTCGCCGTCAATGGCTTGCTTGCCGCAGATGACCAGGTCGTACTCTCCTATCTTTTGTATTGCCTTAGCGAGCGTCAGCGAGGTCGCCCACGTGTCGGAGCCAGCGAAAGCCTTGTTGCTTATCAGAATTGCCTCGTCAACACCCAGGGAAAGGGCTTCTCGCAGGGCGCTTTCTGCCTGGAGCGGCCCCATGGTCATGGCCGTCACCTTTCCTCCCCGCCGCTCCTTCAGCCGGATAGCTTCCTCTATGGCGTACATGTCAAACGGATTGACAATGCACTCAACTCCTTCGCGGACCAGAGTGTTCGTTTCCGGATTGATTTTGACGTTCGTTGTGTCAGGAACTTGCTTAATGCATACGATAATGTGCATCTTGTTCGTCTCGTTTCGAGGCTATGCCCTTGGGAGGTTCCGGGTAAGCCACGCCATCCCTCTCTCGGAAGGACGCTCCCCCCTCCCTGCCTTCTCCGGAGAGCCGCCCTTTCCGAATGCGCATGCAGAGTGATGAAATCTTTCGTCAGAATTTGCAATCAGATTTTGCCGAAGGCGGGGGCGGTGGATCGTTCGTCAAAGACGGTGTTCGCTTGCGATTGGTCACTTCTTCTTGCGGGCATATTCTTTTATGAGGTTTGCTGCAACAATCCCTCGCTGGATTTCGTTTGTCCCCTCGTAAATCTGGGTGATCTTGGCATCGCGCATCATTTTCTCGACGGGATAATCTTTCATATAACCATATCCGCCAAAAACCTGAACCGCATTTACAGTCACTTTCATGGCCACGTCGGATGCGAACACCTTGCACATTGCCGATTCCTTGGCGACGTTTTTCTCGCCCGCATCAATAGTCCGAGCGACCTGATAGACCAGCGCTCTGGCAGCTTCAATTTCAGTTGCCATATCCGCAAGCATGAACTGAAGCCCCTGAAATGACGAAATCGGCTTTCCGAACTGAACTCTGTCGCGGGCGTAGGACATTGCCTCGTCGAGGGCTCCCTGTGCAATTCCCACCGCCTGAGCCGCCACACCCGGACGAGACTGGTCGAAGGTTTTCATCGCAACCATAAACCCGAGCCCATTCCCGCCCAGAACGTTCTCTTTCCGTACCCTGCAGTCGCGAAGAATAATCTCCCGCGTGGCAGACGCGCGTATTCCAAGCTTGTTCTCCTTTTTGCCGAAATCAAATCCGGGCATTCCTTTCTCGACGAGGAAGGCCGTTGCGCCTCTGCTCCCCTTTGCCCGGTCGGTGATGGCGATGACCGTATAAATCTCCGCCTCCCCCGCGTTGGTTATCCACTGTTTGGTGCCGTTGAGAACGTAGAAATCGCCATCCCTTACGGCGGCGGTCTGAATCGCAGCGGCGTCGCTTCCTGCGTTTGGCTCCGTCAGGGCAAAAGCCGCCAGCTTCTTACCCGCGGCGATGTCAGGCAGGTACTTCTTCTTCTGCTCCTCCGAGCCGAATAGGATTATGGGGAAAGCACCCAGCGCGCTCGCCGCCAGCGCCAATGCAATGCCGCCGCAGGCTCTGCTCAGCTCTTCGACCGCGATGCACAGCTCCATCACGCCGCCGCCCAATCCGCCATATTCCTCCGGGACGAATATCGCGAAAAGGTCCGCCTCAGCCATCGCCTTGACGATGTCCCACGGAAACGTTTGATCCTCGTCGTATTTGGCCGCCACGGGGCGAATCTTCTCGTCGGCAATTCTGCGGCAGAGGTCCCTTATCATCTGTTGTCTTTCGGTGAGGAAGTAGTTCATCTCCGGCTCACAGTCTCTTGGCCACGAGGGTGGAATTGTGCCCGCCGAAGCCGAGCGAATTGGAGAGGATTACGTCAATCTTGTGCTCTCGAGCGATATTCGGCACATAATCTAAGTCGCAGTCCGGGTCCGGCGTCTCGTAGTTTATCGTGGGGTGAACAACGTTATTCTGAAGGCAAAGTATTGCGGCAATCATTTCCACCGCTCCCGCTGCGCCCATGAGGTGGCCAATCATTGACTTCGTGGAGCTGGTAGGTATCTTGTACGCGTAATCTCCGAATACTTTTTTGATCGAAATCGTTTCGACCTTGTCGTTGAGAGGCGTGGAGGTGCCGTGGGCATTGATGTAATCCACTTCCTCCGGATTGATGCCCGCGTCTTCAAGTGCCAATTGCATGCACTTTGCAGCTCCTTCGCCGTCGGGGGCCGGCGCTGTGATATGGTAGGCGTCTCCCGTCATACCGTACCCGGCAAGCTCGCAGTAGATTCTCGCACCTCTCTCCTTCGCATGCTCCAGCGACTCCAGAATTATTATACCCGCCCCCTCGCCCATGATAAAGCCGTCCCTGTCCCTGTCGAAAGGACGGCTGGCCTTTTCAGGCTCGTCGTTGCGGGTGGACAGCGCTCGCATCGCGCAGAACCCACCGTACCCCAGACGCGTCAGCGGCGCCTCGCTTCCGCCGGCTATCATTACGTCGGCATCTCCCTCCCGAATGATGTTCATGGCCTCCCCGATTGCGTGGTTCGCCGTGGCGCAAGCCGTCGCCACGCTCAGGTTCGGCCCCTTGATTTTTAAAATCATGGAGACATATCCGGAGGCGATGTTGATAATTAGCATCGGTATCAGAAAAGGCGACAAGTATTTCGGGCCCTTCTCTAAGAGGAGTTGATGCTGGTCGGCGATTGTCTTTATACCGCCGATGCCAGAGCCAATCAGCACCCCTACCCGGTAAGGGTCCTCTTTGGAAAGGTCTAACCCGGAATCCTGGAACGCCACCAGCGCGCAGCTCGTCGCCAATTGGGCGAACCTATCCATCCTTTTCGCGTCTTTCGGGGAGATGTACTTGAGAGGGTCGAAGTCCTTTATCTCCGCGTCCATCTGAGAAATAAACCCGGAAGAATCGAATGCAGTGATCCTTCCGGTGGCGCTCTTTCCATTGACGAGGGAGTCCCAGAACGTCTCCAGGGTCAGACCGTTCGGTGCCAACACCCCCATTCCTGTCACTACTACCCGCCGCCTATCTGTGTGGTGCTTGCTCAATTCGTTCCTCCAACCGGCTGACGAGTTTCGTCGCGCCTTCCAACGCAGAAAGACCTGGCTTTTGGCAACCGCTGGCCTTTCTGAACCCGCGGTTACTCCGTCTTTTCTCCTTCCTCTTCCTTCTGCTTCGTTTTCTCTTCGATATACTTGATTGCTTCTCCGACCGTCCGAATGTCCTTCGACTCCTCGTCGGGTATCTCTATCCCGAATTCTTTCTCCAGCTCCATGACGAACGTCACGGTATCAAGAGAATCTGCGCCCAAGTCGTCCACGAAAGATGCGTCTTCTGTCACCTCCTCCGGGTTGACAGCAAGTTGCTTGACGATGATATCTTTGACCTTCTCCGCTATGTCCATGTTTGCCTCCTCTGGAATCAGTTTATTTATTCAGCACCCATTTTTGGCAGCCTCATTCCTTATCTCACATAACCATCCCTCCGTCAATCACCACCACTTGTCCCGTAATGTAATCCGACAACTCGCTCCCCAGAAAAAGAGCGCCCTTGGCCACATCTTCCGGTTCACCCAGACGCGAAAATGGAATCCGTTCCAGCAAGGCTGACTTCTGCTGCTCGGTCAATCCGTCGGTCATCCTCGTCTTGATGAATCCGGGCGCTATAGCGTTGACGTTGATCCCGCGCGACGCCAGCTCTCTTGCCAGGGACTTGGTCAACCCAATTATCCCCGCCTTGGATGCCGCGTAGTTGGCCTGGCCCGCGTTCCCCATCATTCCGACAACGGACGTAATCGAAATGATTTTCCCAGACCTCCGGCGCAGCATCCCCGGAACAAAAGCCTTCGTGCAATTGAACGCACCCTTCAGGTTGACGTCCAGAACGCTTCTCCATTCCTCATCGCTCATGCGGATGATAAGGTTGTCTCGTGTGATTCCCGCGTTATTCACCAGAATGTCAATTCGACCGAAATCCTCCTCGATTTTTTTCGCAACTTCCCTGACGTTTTCCCAGTCTGCGACATCCGTCTTGTATGCTCGTGCTGTGCCGCCTGCCGACTGAATCTCCTCAGCCGTCCTCTCGGCATTTTCCCAGTCGAGGTCGCATATCGCCACACCCGCACCCTCGGCGGCGAATCTCCCGGAGATAGCTCTCCCAATCCCGGCCGCTCCTCCGGTCACCACTGCATTCTTTCCTTCCAGGAGCCGAGCCTTCATGCCCATTCCTTTTTCTCGCTGAGCGCTCTTACAGTCGCCTCGAGACTTGTGGCATCCTCCACGCCCATTCTCACTGTCTCCGGGCAAATTCTCTTGACCAATCCTTGCAGAACTTTCCCGCAGCCAACCTCGACGAAAGTCCTCACTCCACGGCTGACAAGAAGCTCGACAGATTTTTGCCACAGAACGGCCCCGGTCACCTGCCGGGCAAGGTTCTCTCTGATTTCCTCCGGTTCTGTTTCTTCTTCTCCGGTGACGTTGGCTGCCACCGGCACACTCGCCCTGCAAAGATTTATTCTCTTAAGCTCGGCGGATAGCCGCCTCTCTGCTTCTTCCATAAGCCTCGAGTGAAAGGCGCCGCTGACCTTCAGCTCGATGACCTTGCTCGCCCCGCGCTCTCTGGCGAAATTGCCAGCAGCCTCGACCGCCTCTTTTTCCCCGGAGATGACCACTTGACCCGGCGAATTTGCATTTGCCACGTCAACTACCCCGAATCGTTCAGCCGAGGCACACGCCCTCCTGACCTCGTCTATCGTAAGCCCGATAACTGATGCCATCGTGCCGGGGCGGCACAGGCAAGCCTCTTCCATGTATTCCCCTCTCTTGCGGACAATCCGCAGCCCCTCCTCAAAGCCGATACAACCGGCTGCCACCAGAGCCGTATATTCGCCGAGGCTCAGCCCCGCAAACGCACGTGGCTTCAGCGAAGGAAGCCGGCTTTTCAGGGCTTTCCAGGCGGCGCAGCTCATCACGAAAATCGCGGGCTGGCTATTGGCCGTCCTGGTCAGCGTTTCTTCCGGGCCATCAAACATCAGCCCGACGATGTCGAAACCGAGGACGCCGTTGCCTTCCTGGAAGACTTCCCGGGCCTCACGGCAGGTCTCGTACAATTCCTTTCCCATGCCGACGTATTGGGCGCCCTGTCCCGGAAACACCACGGCCAGACCACTATTCTTCTCTACCATTCCAGCAGAACCGACCCCCAGGTGAAACCTCCTCCGAAAGCCACCACAACCACTTTCTCTCCCGGCAGGAACTCGTTGCTCCGAAAAGCCTCATCCATCCCTACCGCCGTCGTGGCGGCCGACATGTTCCCGTACTTCTGAACGTTTATGTAAATCCTCTCCTCGGGAATGCCGAGGTATCTGGCGACTTCCGTGATGATCCTCTTGTTTGCCTGGTGCGGAATCAGAAGTCGTATGTCCTTTGCGGAAAGGCTATATCGCTCAATAAGTTTGACTGCCGCTTCAACCATGGAGTTGACCGCGTACTTGAAAACCTCCCTTCCCGCCATCCTGACGAAATGCAGCTTCTTCTCGACGCTGTCGTGGCTTGGCGGATGAAGCGAACCTCCCCCTGGCATGAAAAGCATCTCGTATATGGAGCCATCTGCCGCAAGGTATTCTCCGACGATTCTCGGCCCACGTCGTTCTGAGCTTACCACCGCCGCCCCCGCGCCATCCCCAAAAAGGACGCATGTGTTTCTGTCCGTCCAGTCGGTCACGCACGACAGCTTCTCAGCGGCGATGACCAGAATGTAATCGTAGAAGCCCGAAATGATGAATTGCCTGGCTACCGATAAGCCGTAGACGAATCCGGTGCAGGCCGCCGATAGGTCGAATGCCGCCGCATGGGACGCCCCAAGGTTTTTCTGAACGAGGCAGGCCGTCGCCGGCATTAGCATGTCGCCAGTGAACGTGGCCACAATAATAAGTTGAATTTTTTCGGGGCCGATTCCGGCATCTTCCAGGGCTCTTTGGGAGGCGCGTGTCGCCAGAAAGGACGTTGTTTCCTCGGGGGTCGCGATCCTGCGCTCTTTTATCCCGGTACGCGTCGTTATCCACTCATCCGAGGTGTCAACCATCTTCTCAAGGTCTGCGTTCGTCAGGACCTTTTCCGGCAGGAAGGAACCTGTGCCGATGATGGATGCACTCCTTTCCGACGATGCCAACTAATGTCCTCCGAGAGCGTTGCCCGGCCTTTTTCGGGCACGGGCGGAGCGTTTGAGAGCGGACAGCCTGTCGGCAACACGTTGTCGGATTCCGGGGCGACCCAACCTTTGCAGGGTTCGCGGCGGGGCGTAGTCCGCGTCGTGAATGGCCCGAACAAGATGGTCATTGACGTTCTGGTGGATGAACTTGGCGGCCGCGGCTATGGCATTTGATACCGCCCTGGGCGAGGAATGACCATGCCCTACCACGCAAACACCGTTGACACCAAGAAGAGGCGCCCCACCGTACTCGGCGTAATCAACTTTTTTCCTCAATCTTCGGAAGGCGGGCTTAACCAGAAAAGCTCCGAATCTCCGTATCGGACTCTTCATTATCTCCTCGCGGAAAGTCCTGTCCAGGGCATAGGCCAGGCTCTCGCTCACCTTAATGATAACGTTGCCGACAAACCCGTCGCACACAATCACGTCAACGCTGCCGTCGAAAACGTTTCTTCCCTCAATGTTCCCGATGAAGTTGAGGTTCTTGGTTTCCAGAAGCTTGAACACCTCTCTCGTCAGGTCATTTCCTTTTGTTGACTCTTCGCCGATGTTCATTAGTCCTACTGTGGGGTTCTCTATGCCAAGGATGTCCCGGGCGAAAATGTCCCCCATCACTGCGAACTGCACCAGGTGCCTCGGCCGGCAATCGCTATTTGCCCCCGAGTCAAGGAGAACGCCGGTCCCTATCAAATTGGGGAGGGTGGTCGCGAGTGCCGGGCGCTCGATCCCCTCCAGAGGCTTGAGCTTCAGGCAGGCCGCCGCTGTGACCGCTCCTGTGCTCCCCGCCGAAAAGACCGCGTCAACCTCTCGGTCTCGGAGTAGGTCCGTCGCCCTGGCGATGGATGAGTCCGGCTTTTTCAGGACCGCCGCCGTCGGCGGGTCGTCCATTTCCACCACCTCGCTGGCGTGAAATATGCTGATTGACAAGCCCCTCGTATCGTACCGCGATAGCTCACCCTGGATCGCTTGCGAGTCGCCAACCAAGACGATTTCACGCTCTTGAGGCGCACACCGAGCCGCCTCCACGGCTCCCTCGATTATGTTCTGGGGGGCGTAGTCGCCTCCCATGGCGTCAACGGCTATTCTCACCAAATCAGGTTTCTTCCTCCGGGCTGATTATAGGCTCCTCCCCGTAGTATCCGCAACTGGGGCATACTCTGTGCGAAAAATGGATTGCTCCGCAGTGCGAGCACGTGGCAAGCGGTATCTCCCCAAGACCCTGGTGAGTCCGTCTTTTCCTCGTCCGCGACTTGGAGTGTCTCCTCTTGGGATTAGGCATTCAGTATCTCCGTGCATAGTCTCATGGTTTAAGGGTGTCCAACTGCGAGAAAGGACCGGGTGATTCCGATCTCCTGCAACTGCATTCCGAAACGTTGCGGTCCTGACCGCAGACCGGGCACAGCCCCTTACAGTCAGGTGTGCACAACCTCTTCATTGGAAGGCTCACTATAATATCTTCCCGTATACTCTCTGTCAAGTCAACCGTTTCGTCCCCCCTCACCTCTGCCGCAAAGGTGTAATCCCGAACATCCGTCCCGTAGTCAAACTTCTTCAGACACCGATTGCACTGAAGCACGGCTGTTGTCGTCAATCTGCCGCGGATGACCAACGTGTGCCCAATAACGTTTGCCGAAATCCTCACCCGAATCGGTTCTTTATACTCCACCTCGTCCAGCTTTTCTCCCATGATCTGGGGAGGCTGTTCCTCTTCCAGAACAATCCCCGATTCCGGAATCTTGGCCACTTCGATTTTCATTTTTTGAACTTCTCCTTCATTTTCTCGCAAACGAATGGCGGAACGAACGCCGACAAGTCGCCCCCGAGCCTGGCTATTTCCTTGATCATACTGGAGCTGAGGTACGAATATGCCTCGCTCGGCATCAAGAAGATGGTTTCTATTTGGTCGCAGAGCTTCCTGTTGGTCAAAGCCATCTGAAACTCGTACTCGAAATCGCTCAGCGCCCTCAGTCCTCTGATTATTCCTTGCGCCCCGACCTTCAGCACGTATTCTACCAGAAGGCCATCGAACAGGCTCACGCTTACCCCTTTGAGACCCGCGATAGCTTCCCTGACCATCACAAGCCGTTCCTCTGCGGAGAAAGTAGTTTCCTTCCCCGGGTGTCTGGCCACGGCTACAAACAATGTCCCGACGATTTTCTTCGCTCGCCGGATCACGTCAATGTGGCCGTAGGTTACCGGGTCAAACGTTCCCGGATAAACTGCAACCTCCATCTATCTTCTCGCTCCTCTCGGCTTGCTGAGACCAGCTCTGGTTGGACCAGAAAATTCAGCCAAGCTTGCTGGCCGAGCCATCCAGGGAAAACACTCCGCACCTGAGTGCCCTCATTCATGAATTCGCTGACGTGTCATTGGACGGGATTACAGGATAAAGGAATGTCGCGTGTCCCACACGCCCCGCCGGCAAGGTTGTGCACACGGCATCGTACTTGTGAAATCATCCACTGAGCTTCATCCGTCCGAAGATCGAGACTGAAGTCCCTCCGTATCTTTTCACGGACAGCAGACTCAAGCCACCCTTTGCTTCCAGTCCCCTTTCGGACTCCAAATGCTCCAGGACAACCACAGAATCTGGACGGAGTATATCACTCTCGACTATCGCCTTCAAGGTTCTTTCGACAAGGGACGATTCTTTCTGCCGCCCGGTTTTCTCCTCGTAGGGAGGGTCCGCTATCACAACATCGAACTTACGCCCACCTCGTCCGAGACGACGTACGATTCTAAGGGCATCTCCCCCGATCACTTTCCCTCTTTCCGATAGGTGCGTCAGCTCCAGATTCTCCCTGATCGTTCTCAGGCATCGCCGCGAAATCTCCACAAAAACCGCTCCAGCCGCCCCTCGACTGAGAGCCTCAATCCCCATGGCGCCAGTCCCCGCATATAAGTCCAGAACAAAACTGCCACATATCCTGTCGCCCAGACCGGAGAAAATCGCCTGCCGCACCCTCCCAGAAGTTGGCCGCACCTCCATCCCTCGCGGACACTTCAGTATTACCCCTTTGGCAATCCCGGAACAAATCTTCAGCACCGTTCCTATCGTCCCTTGGGGAAAAAGTCTATGTCTTCGACAGCCGCAACCACGCTGGACGCCACGTTGCCCATGTGTCTCGCGACTCGCTTGAAATGCCTCGATAACAGAGCGGTCGAAACCGCCTCAGTCGTCGGCAGCGTGTCGTTGAGCACCTGCTTTATCACCATGTCGCACTTCTTGGCGACGATGTCTTCTTCCCGCATGACTTCCATCGCCAGAGCCTCGTCCGATTCGCCGAAAGCCTTCCGCCCTTTCTCAAAAAGGCCCGCAATTTGCTCGCCGACCTCCTGTAAAGGCCCTGCGTACCGGGCCTGAGAGCCCGGTATCGTATAGAAGTTCGCCACCTCGAAGATGTTTTTGCAGTAGTCGCCTATGCGCTCCACGTCCTTGACCGCGCTCATAATCACAAGGCATGTCGGGGCGTCCGCCAGGCTCAGCGTAAGGTGGCTGACCAATCGCCGCCTTATCTCTCGCTCCTTTTGATTGACCTGCTTGTCTTTCGAGTAAATCTCGTTCCTTATCTTTTCCGGCGGCACCTTCGCCAGCAGAACCTCCGTCACGGCGCGGTACATGTCCTCCGTGTCGTTCAGCATGGAGCAAAAGACGTCCTTGACCTCCTTCAGAGAACTTGCGGCACGCAACGCATGAAGCAATGTCCGAAACACTCTTCTCACCTCCTTTCGTGAGTGCTCCAGTCGCCCATTAACAAGCAGCACTGGAGCGATAGCCCTCCTTTTGACCTAATTCAATTTTACACTTTCACCTGAATAGCTCGCATATCAAAATGACCGCACCCGGAATCACAAAGAACGCAATGGCGATATATATGAAAGGCGCGCTCTTCTTTTCCGAAGAGACTTCTCCGAACTTCTTCGCAATGGTGATTGGGATGAACCGAAAAGGATAAATCAGAACTATGCCGAAAAGATTGAAGAATAGATGCGCGAAGGCCACCGTCAGCCCGATGGGAGTCGTCGTCCCGGGGACATTGTGCCCGGCTTTGACCAACGCGGCGAGCATTGCCGAGAAAGTAGTGCCCACGTTTGCCCCCAGTGTGTACGGAAATATCTGCTCCACAGTTAGAACGCCGGCCCCAGCAAGTGGCACCACAAGCGACGTCGCTACCGAACTGCTGCGGACGATTATTGTCAAAAGGATTCCGAAAACAAAAGCCGCAGCCGCATTCCTGAACAGATACCTGTCGAAGAAGGCCTCCAATCCTTTAAGCACTGTCCTTCTCATGAGCCGGGCTATGAAGACAAGTGACCCAAAAAGAAGAGCCACTGCCAAAACAAGCAGGACTATCCCGGCCGCTGTCTTTTCCATCGCCAGCGCCTCAACAAACAGACTTCTTGCTGCGCGGGCGACCGGGCTGACAATCAGGTCCATCACATTCACCAGTTCAGCGCCCCCATGTCCTGGAAAAAACCAGCCGCCCCGAGCGCAGCCCGCCGAAGAAACCCCGTCGCAAGCTCCAGTGGAAAGAAAACTAAAACCGCCAGCAGGTTGAAAAGATCGTGGACTATGGCCCCCGATATGGCCCTTCCAAATTCGCGAGACCGCGTAACCATCGAAAGCGAAACAAGAAGATTGGTTACAGTCGTTCCGATGTTTGCTCCCATTACCATGGCGATGGCGCCTTCAAGCGGCAACATCCCGGTTTGACCCCAAACAACAATCATCGAAGTCACCGCCCCGGAGCTCTGCAGGACGCTTGTCCCGAAGATGCCTATGAAAAGGCAAAGGGAAGGGTTGCGACCCATGCCGACGAGGCTCTCTGTGAAGCCTCGCCCGAAAAGATCCAGCGACACCCCCATCATCTTCACGCTCACAAGAAAAAGGTAAAACAACGTCGTGAAGGCGGAGACTCTTCCCAAGGAGCGAGAAAATCGCTCCCCCCTTGCTCGTCTACTCTCCGATAATTGCTCGGTTTTTCTCGCGCTCACTATCGAAGAAGCTCGCTTACGACAATCATCACTATTGGGATCGCGTAGAAGACCACAAGCACGTACAGAATCGCAAAAGCCTTTCTCTCCGCAGCGATCTCACCAAGCCTCTCTGCCACAGAGATAGGGATTATCCTGAGGGGATAGAACACCAATGTCCCGCTGATGTTGAAAAAAGTGTGGCAGAGGGCGACTGTTATTCCAGCCGGGCCCGCGCCCGCCGCAATAATCCCCGCACTTCTATCGCTCTCGACGAGGGATGCAAGGAGAGCCGTGACCGTCGTCCCTATGTTCGCCCCGAGGGTGTAGGGGTAAACCTGCCGCAACGTCAGAAGCCCTGCCCCTACCAGCGGCACAATTGCGGAAGTCGTCACCGAGCTGCTCTGGACGATGCTCGTCAAAACCAGCCCGAAAAGAAAAGCTATTGCCGCATTTCTGAACAGGTATCTTTTCAGAAAGCGATCCAGTCGCGTCATGACTGCCGACCGCGTCAGCCACGCGAGGAAAAAGAGGACCGCAAAAAGCAGAAGAAGCGACACGACGACCAATGTGACGCCCGCCGTCACCTCGCGCCCACGTCCCCAAAGGCCTGTCCATCCCTTGGCAATCGGCCCGGAGACCGGTCTGACCGCCGCCTCTACCAGATTGCTGAACTTCAGCCCACCTATTTTGGCGAAGGCCGATGTCGTCGCCAGAGACAGCCTCCGCAGGTAGCCCGTCGCCAGTTCAAGTGGGAAAAAGACAGTTACGGCACACAGGTTGAACAGGTCGTGTACTATTGCACCCGCGAAGCCACGTCTGAACTCCGCCGCGCGCGTGATCAGCGAGAGGGATACAAGCGCATTCGTCACGGTAGTGCCGATGTTAGCACCCATGACGATCGGAATTGCTCCTTCGATTGTGATTGTCCCGGCGTGCGCAGCCACCACGATTATCGAAGTGACCAGAGACGAACTCTGTACAATACTCGTCACCAGAATCCCGATGAAAAGCCCCACAAACGGGTTCGATGTCAGGGTGACCATCCTCTCGGCGAACCCCTTTCCCAGCAATTTCAAAGAGCTTCCCATGAGCTGAATGCTCACCAGAAAGAAATAAACCAGAAGAAGCGCTGTCAAAACCTTTACAAGCGCTCCGCTCCGGTGCTCTGGCGCTCGTACTTCGCTGCTTTCGTCTGTTATGTTTGACCTCCCTTCCTAACAGCAGCAATGCAGGTTGATGATGCCCACTCCCTTTCAGCTCAGCATCTTGCTTATGATAATCATCGTCATCGGTATCACAAAAAAAACCAGCAGCACGTAAAGGAACCCTACGATCTTCCTCCCAGCGACGATCTGGCCCAATCTCTCTGCGACCGAAATTGGAACAACCCTCAGTGGATAAAAAATGGCCACTCCCATAACGTTGAAGAACAGGTGGCAGAGAGCAACAGTAACTCCTGCGGGCATCGCGGTTGCTGCTCCTTTTGCCACTCCTTTTCCGGCCTCTACAAGCGCCGCCAGCATGGCTGTAATCGTCGTTCCGACATTCGCCCCAAGCGTGTAGGGGTAGATGTGCCGCACCGTCAGAACCCCTGCCCCAACCAGTGGCACAACCGCCGACGTCGTCACAGAGCTGCTCTGCACTACCGCTGTTAACAATAACCCGAAAAGAAAGGCTATTGCCGCGTTTCTGAACAAGTATTTCTTCAGAAATCGCTCCAGCCGCGTCAGCATCGCCGACCGCATCAGACGCGTGATGAGAAACAGAGTCGAGAAAAGCAAAACAAGCGATATGACTATCAGCGCGATCGCGGCCCCGCGTTGCGCGGGGCTTTCCGGCCCGAGAGGTCCCGTCCAGGCTCGCACGATCATCCTTGAAATCGGATTAACGGCGGTCTCGATTACGCCCGTGAATTTCAGGCCCCCGGCTTGAGCCAGAGCTGAAGTGCTAGCCTCGGCCATTCTGTGCAAGATGCCCGTCGCCAGCTCCAGCGGAAACAGAACTGCCACCGCACACACGTTAAAGAGGTCGTGAACTACCGCCCCCGCGAAGGCACGCCTGAATTCCGCCGTCCGCGTTACCAGCGAGAATGAGACAAGGAGGTTTGTCACGCTGGTTCCGATGTTGGCACCCATGACGATGGGCACTGCCCCACCCACGGTCAAAGTACCCGCGTGCGCAGCCACCACTACCATGGATGTTACCGCGGATGAGCTCTGTACAATGCTGGTCGCCAGAATCCCTATGAAAAGCCCCACAAACGGGTTCGACGTAAGCATGATCATTTTTTCCGCGAACCCTTTGCCGAGCAGTTTCAGAGAGCTTCCGACGAGCTGTATGCTCACGAGAAAAAAATAGACTAAGAGCAACGCTGTCAGAACCTGGAGCAGCGTGCTCGCCGAAGGTGAAAAAGGCCTTACTTCCCTGCTCTCGTTTGTTATGAGCGACCTCTTTCCGCAACGTAATAGGAGGTTTCAACCCTGTAATCAGTGCTGAGCCTCTGGATTTCGGACAGGAATTCCTGCGACTCCCCTTCTTGCACCATCTGGCCTACCAGATCGTATATTTTGCGGAACGCCCATCCCTGGGCTACCCTTTCGTCCCCGCTGTCTCTGCCGGTGAGCTTTCGCTGGAGAACGTATTCTTTCGTCTGTCCATCTGCCTCTCCTAAGAGCTGCATGCTGAATTCCTCTTCACCGGCGAAGCGTCCGAAAATCTCCAGGCCGCTGTGCAGATACAGGTCGGGGAGAACCTTCGGATAAACTTCGCTGCTCCCGAAGGCCCCAAAGTTGAACCGCAGGTTCAGCAGAATCGGCGAGTTGAATCCCTGATAGAAATTCAACAGGGACTGCGCGATCTTTCTGTCATCTGGCTCGAACATTCGAGCTCCCTTGTTCCTGTAAGACAGAAGGTCGAGCAGCGAAGTGTTTATTTTCTCGCCCCCGGCAAAAGTGAAGATGGATGCTTTGAGGTCATTGAGCCTTGTGACCTCGTTGATTATCCGGCGGTTCTCCCTGATGGTCGTCGTAGGCCGCCCGTCGCTCACAAGGAAGATGATACGCGGACGCCCCGGCGCAGGCATCGCCCTGACGACCTCTGTCATGGACTCGTAAACGCCCGTTGACCCTTCAGACACCAGCCCCGACAGAAAAGCCTCCGCCTTGGAAATCGTCTCCGGCGTAACCGGCACCACCTCCTGCTCGCTGAATTTCCGGGTGAAGTTCTTGAACTCTACTATGTTGAACCGATCCTGCGGATTGAGGGCCCTCAGGCAAAGCTTCAGACCCTCGACGTAAGCATTCAATTTCGCTTGCGTTATGCTCTTCGAGCTGTCCACAACGAACACTATGTCCTTCGGGATTATCCTGAAATCCCTCTTATCCTTTCTCGGTTCGACCACAAGTTCAAAGTAACCTGTCCTCTCCCCCGGACGGTGGTAGGTAAAAAGGCGAACGGTCAAAAGGTCGTCCAGCGCCGGATACCTCCGTATTTTCGCGTAGTCAACCGTAACAATGTCCACGAGGTCAGCCGATTCAATTTCCCTTTCGACGACGGTCGGCGGCGGCGCTATAACCGCAGGGATGGTTCTTGTCCCTTCGGTCAGGGCCTTTTTGACCGCTTCCTCCTTCTCCTTCCCCGTCCTCGGCGGAGTCGCCTCGCCCGTTCCTCTTTTACCGATCGCCCGCGGTCCCAAGTCCGCCGAAGGCCCCCTATCGGTGAAGAAAATCATGTCCGCGGTCGCTGTTCCTCTCTCTATCTTCGCGCTTATCCTTGTGCGAAACGGCGGAATCTCCTCTTTGACGAGCGCCTCGTCAATGGCAATAACCTCTTGAGCGATGGTCTCTTCGGCCGCGGGAGTCGCCAAAGCCTCCGGCTCCCTGGAAATTTCTTCCGCTTCTATGGCCTTCTCGATGCTTTCCAACAGCTTCTCTTCCGTCACATCCGTGGAAATGAACTTTTCCGACTCAATCAAAAGCTCTCTATCCGCATCCACTCCCTCAACAGCGGTCTCAGGAGCGGCGGGACCCAATCTTATGAGGTCCTCCGGTCGCCACTGCGGAACACCTGCGAGAACCTCCGGCATGCGTTGAACGCCAAGGTCCCGGACCTGGAACAATTGGTCAGCCGGAGCAGTGCTGAAAAGTCCCCACTTTATCGTCAGGTCAACCATCCGGTCCACAAGAAATAGGTGCACAAGAATCGAAACCAGCAGAGCAGTTACCAGAAATGGGTTTGGTGCTTTTGTCATCTTTCGCCTCCCGGGCCTCCCAGGTCTTTGCCCTGCGAGGGCAGCGCTTCGACGAGAAAGCCAGCGCGACCTGTTCGACCGCCTCCTTGCCCTGCGAGGGCAACGCTTCGACTTTGTCTATTGCCCAGCGCCCCGCCTTCAGCGGGGCGGCGCAATCCCCAGCCTCTCGCGTGCTTTCTGGGCAAACTCGTTGTCTGGATACTCCTTTATAAGATTGCCAAGTTCCTTTTTGGCGTCCTCTGCAAGACCTTCCTGTTCCAGGCACTCCGCAACCCGATACATGCATTCCGGCCTGGCCTCGGACCTGTTCTCCGTGTCAAAAATGACAACTCTTATGTATTCCGCCCGTGCCAGATTGTATTGCTCGATTCTCTCCTTACCGGTCTTCATCTTTTGCGCGAGGTCGAAGTGCATATTTCCGAGCCAATAAGAGGCTTTCGTCTCCAGCTCCAGCACCCGCGACTGCCGCACCTCCCGAAGGAGCTCTTCGGCTGCTTTGTTACGTGCCAGCTTGAGGTGGGCAATGCCGCTTTGCAGCCTCGATAGCGACACCAACTGCCCGTTCAATTCTATCGCCTTCGTGAAGTTCTCGATAGCCTGCTGCCACTTCCCCTGCTTGAAGTATGAATCACCCAGCCCATAGTACGCTCCCTCGCGTCGCGGGCTTGTTCTGAATTTCTTCAGGAACAGGTCGTATGCCTCTGCCGCCTGATCGTATTGGCCGTTTTCAAGAAGAAAATCGCCAGCCCACAGATGCGTCTGTTCTGGCACTTCGCTCTGCGGATTGCTTTTAAGTGCCTCCAGAATCAGACTGGCAGCCTTTTGCTTCTCGCCTTTCTTGTAGTAAACGTCTGCCAGCCGCCGCCTCGCCAGCTCCGAATAGGAACCTTTCGGTTTGAGCTTCAGCGAGCGCTCAAAGTAGTCAATGGCTCGCTCGTATTCTTTCGCCTCCTCCCTCTCCGATGCCAGCCAATAATAAGCCTCCGCGCAGTTCTGACTTTGCGCGTAATCCTTCACCAGCCTTTCGAACGCCTTGACCATCTCGTCGCGCCTGTTCAACCTCGCGTAATAGGTGATCCCAAGCTGGTACAGCGCCTCCTGAGCTAAGCCATCCTTCGGGTACTTCTCCACAAGCGCTCTGTAATCGCCGGCGACCTCTTGGTATTGCGCCTGCTGAAGCTCCGGCTTTGCCTTCCGGGCCAACTCCAGTCCGGCCTCCGCTGACCTCGCAAGCGCCTCTGGCGCCCATTTGCTGCCCGGATAGGTGCTGACGAGGTCCCGAAGCGCTTTTCTCGCCTTTTCATGCTGCCCCGTGCTCAGGTAACAAAGCCCAAGTTTGAAGCTCGCCTCCTCGCGGAAGGGGCATTTGGGAAATCGCCCAACCACCGTAATGTACTGGGAAAGAGCCTCCTCCACCCGATTTCGCTTGTAGAGCGACTCCCCCACCAGAAAGTGAATGTTGGCAATTTCCACATTGGACGGATACTTTTTCAGGAAAGACGTCCCGGAAAGGAGCAACTCGTCGAACTTATCCTGCAAGAAAAGGCACCAGCACGCCTTATAGTCCGCGTTCTCCGCGAAGGGGCTTTTGGGAAAATCCCTGGAGACCTTCCGATATGTTTGGAGGGCCTCATCCGGCTTCTTCGTCTCGAGATAGCAGTTGCCGAGTATGTATGTGGCCTCGGCTTGCGAATCCTGCGGGATGAAATTCCGGCATACCTCGTAAGCCTTGATGGCGTTGTCGTAGTCTTTCTCGCTGTAAAGGCTCCATACCGCGCCGAAGGCCGCCCGGCCGTGAAAAGAAGATTTCGGGTGTTTCTCGACTAATTCCTTGTACGCGCCGTAGGCGCTGTGATACTTCTGGAGTTTGGCGTAGGCCTCCGCCACCATGAAGAGCGCCTCATCCTTCCGCTCCGGGAGAGTGGCCGCTGCTTTCTGAAAGCGCTCGATTGACTTCTCCGCGTCCCCCGTGGCTCGATAGGCATAGCCCAAACGGAAGTTCGCCCACGGCACCAGGGGGTTATCTTTCCCATTGGCGAGTTTTGCCAGCACGGGCACCGCTTCCTTGGCCCGGTTGTTCCTCAGGTAAGACCAACCAAGCCAAAACGCACAGCTGCTTGCGAGGTCCCCCTCGACTTTCTTCTCGTAAACTCTCAGGAGATACCGAATCGCTTCCGCATATTTTCCGAGCGAGAAGTAAACCTGCCCGGTCCGGAGGTTCGCTTCGTCTCGCCTGGGACTCCCCTTGAATTTCTCATGGTCGAGAAAGTACTGGAGAGCCTCCTCGTTTTTTCCCAGCTTACGCAAGCAGTTTGCCAGGAAAAACGTTGCCTCCTCGCATCGCTCATCCCGCTCATCGGCGGGATACCGCCGCAGAAATTCCCTGTACTGTATCACTGCCTGCCCGTAGTACGCCGGACCACGCGAATACAGGGCATTCGCGAGGTCCAGCAGCTTCGTCGCCTCGTCGTCAGCCTTCTCCGACGAACACAGCACGCCAGCGGAAATCAGAACAATGCATAGCGCGATCAGCGCGGCGGATTTTTCTGGCAACCTCTCCCGAAACCTCCCCTTCTCGTGACGAAAGACCTCCCCCTCTTTGAGTCGAAGCGTTGCCCTCGCAGGGCACGGCGGGGCTCCGTTTACTCCGCAGGCATCTCCTCGGTCGGCAGCACAGCGAAGGAAACGTTCCAGATGTTGGCTTTCTTGCAGGAGTTCAGAACCTTGACAATGTTTCGCCATGCAGTCTCCTGGTCGCCTCTGACGATGATGTTCTCCCCCCTGTACACCTCCGCGATGCGCCGCAGCATATCGTCTATTTCCTCGCTCGACCTCTCGATTCCATAGACGACGAACTTCCCCTCTTTGGTCACATTGATGATGATTTGCGTCGGTTCTCTCTCGATGTCCACGGCTTCCGTTGCCACAGGCACCTGAACGTTCAGCTCGGCTTCATACTGGGCATACATGGAAGCCGCCATGAAGTAAATCAGAGTGATGAACATCAGGTCTATGAGTGAAGTAAGCGGAAAGCCGTGCTTTTGCTCGCCCAGTTTGCTGCCGAAGTTCATTTTGCAGCCCCCGCGATCGCGTCCGAGTACCTGGAGCAAACCGTCTCCAGGTTAACGATGGTTCTCTGAACAACTGCCCTGAAGTACGAATATGCTATCACAGCCGGGATCGCCACCAAAAGACCAGCAATAGTCGTTATCACCGCCATAGCCACGCCGCTTGTCAGGTAAGCCGGGTTTATCAGCCCCACTGACATCCCTCCGGCGCCTTTCGCAACCGTCAGCGCTCCGCCTTTAACCACTGTGCCCGAAACGTTCATGAACGCAACAAACATCCCTATGACAGTCCCCAGAAGACCGACCATCGGAGCCACTACAGCTATATCCGAAAGAAAACTGATCCTCACCCAGAGCGAGCTTGCCCTTCGGCTTCCTTCGCTGTTCATAGCCTCCAGGATGCCCTCCCGCCCCTTATCTGCTGCCTCCAGGCCGCTGCGAATAATTTGCGAAACGACATTTCTGTTCTGCACGCACAGCATTTTTGCTTCGTCTATCTTCTTATCGCGGATCGTCTGATGGATGCGCCTCAGAAAGCCCGGAGGCATGATGTTGCCCGGGCTCAGCGCAAGGAAAAAGTACGTAACCATCGCCACAAGCGCTATTGAAAGCCCGAACAGCACGTACATTAACGGCCCGCCCATCCGGATGATCCTCAGGAGGGTCAATCTCGGTTGTTCCTGCTCCCCTTCGCCCGCAGCTTTCGCCTTTGCAGCGGTACCCTCATCCGTTGATGACGCCTTTGGCGCGGCTGCCGGGGTTTCCCGCCCCGCCTCAGGCGGGGCAACCGCGACCGCTGCCTTTAAGCACATTCCGATGACCGCGGCGCAGCCCAAAATCGCGCTCCATTTCCTCAACGCCTTGGCTCTCTTTGACATCACAGCCCCCTGTGAAATTCCCGTGCGTTTTGTTAGCTGTTTTCAACACACTCTTTTCATTTATTATAGTACTTCCTCTTCTCGCGCGATGTCAATGGATTTTGGCGTCGGCACGCGCCTGCCGTGGCTTCCGCCGTCCCTGACCTGGACACTGAATAGCGCACGCCCGCCAATAAGCGCCTGACACGCCCCGAGCAGAATGTCGGCCCCGGTCAGCGGCCATGCGTGGTCTCCGCCTGTCATGCTTCCTCGGGGACATCCCGGCGCGAAGGATGCCCCCATGCGGCGGGGACGCGGACTCTACTTTGTAGCGGAAAGCCTCGCGTCTTGGCTCCGTGCGACAGTATAGCGATGCAGCGGCGTTTTGTAGGTCTGTCCTCCTTTGACACCTGTCGCGAGCGCTGACGCGAACATGCCTCATGTCTTCCACCTGGAACTTCTATCTTGCTCCGATCAGAATCTCGATAATCATTTGATCCAGCTTCTCGTACGGAAGACGCGTGGCCATGAGCTTCTTCACGTCGTACTCCGTTGCGGCGATTTTTTCAGGCGGCGGTAGAGGCCCCTGTGCGCCGCGAATCCTGGCAAGAATCCTCTGAATCTCTGGGTGCTGCTGGAATGTTTTGACTTTCTCCATTAAGAGCAGATAGGCTCGCATGTTCCCTTCCACGAAATCCCAGACGCCCCGGCGGTCTTCCGTACGATAGGGATGGCAATCGAAGCTTTTCGTTCCCCGGTAATCCGAAGTCTCCAGCAGATAAACCACGAAGAATGATTCCTTCAGGTCTTCTGCGCCGAACCGTATGTCCTGGTCGTAGCGCAAGGGTTTCTGGCTGTTGAGGTGAATGCCGCGGAGTTTTCCGGCATCGAGGGCCTGGGCAACCTCGTGGACGCAATTCAGCCCCGCCATCCGAACGTGCGCCAGCTCCGGAACAACACCCCACTTCTCCGGATGGTCGAGAGTGGCGATGAAACCTAAGGCGTGCCCCGTCGTCGGCAAAAAAATATCCCCCCTCGGCTCGTTTGGCTTCGCCTCAATGGACAACTCGTAATCGGGATAATTCCCCACCACGTACTCCGTCAGTAGATTGCAGCATTCCCTCAGCCTTTTCAGCGCATCTCTCGGGTCCTTGCTCCCTTCGACCTCCAGCCCATCTCTCCCCCACCACAGGTTGCACAGACGGCAGCCAAGCTCGTACCCCATGTCAATCGCGTACATGTATCGCTGCACAGCGAAAGCCCGTACCCTCGCGTCATTGCTCGTGAACGCCCCATCCTTGAACACCGGGTGAGAGAAACAGTTGCTCCCACAGTTGGTGCACTTGATATCGTTTGCGCCCATTCGCTTCTTCGCCTCGCGCACGAGCCTGTCTCTTTCCCTGGCGCCTGTCCCCATCGGCACAAGGTCTTCAGCGTGCAGCTCAAAGCTATAGACGTTCCTCTTCCCAAGCTCGGCGATGACGTCGAGCGGGTTGATTGGCGGACGAGTCGCCTCACCGAACGGGTCTCGCCCGACGTTCATGATTGTCCATAATCCAAATGAAAAACCATCGCTCTTTTTCGGCCTGAGTGAATATGAGTTCGACATTGCCTTTTCTCCCCAATAGACTGACCATAGTTTCGCCGACCCCGCCTCCAGCGGGGCGAGAACCACCAATACTTATCCTCTCTGTTTCCTTCCAAAGACCAGCTTCACTTAATTAGCACAACCCAGTCGCCCCCGCCAGGAGGTTTCGGACATCGCCATATCCCCCCGGGCACAGGCTCCTGGAACTACGGGTACGAGCTGCCCGCGGGCTCGGAGGTGCGGACGGGCCTTCCGGAAGTCGCGCCGCTTCCCTGAAGCGGTAAGGAAAGCCCGCGACAGGCGGGCTCCCTGCACCGCGGCGCGGGTCGTACCACCTCGCGGCATAGTCACCCGGTGCCAGGGCAATCGCGATTTCCTGAGCTTCCGGCACGTAAACCGCGTAACACTTCCTTTCGAGGGCAAGGGCGAACGCCTTTCCACTGCGGACAATTTCATTTGCCGGGTTCATCTCCCACCATGGCAGGCTCTTCTCGAAGAAGCTTCGCATTATTCCTGTCCACGTGAGAATCCTTGATTCCGGTATGGCTTCTCCGTGCTGCCACCCTTTCCATGTACCGCCAGCGTTTCGTCCCGCCCCGCGGGACGCGGGGGAAGGGCAGCGTTACCTTTCGCCACACGTCTGATAGCAGCCCGCCATGACGATTTCCCACGCTCTCCGGCGAACCTCATCCTGTCCGGTTCCCTTATGTTCCTCGTAACCCCGCCTTGCGGCGGGGCCCGTCCCACCATTTCTGATAGACCGCAAAATCCGCCCACTCTTCTAAATCGTAGGGAAAAGCCTCGTGTCCGTGAGCGCTGACGAGGTGATTGTAACAATCCCATTCTTTGACGAGCTGGCCGATCTCCTTCGCCCACTTCTCGCCGCGGTATTCGTTGTGCTCATTGCCGAGGTCCCACATCACGTTACTGAACGCTCCATACCTTCCCACCACGCCTGCGGCGGGGTAGTACCTCTTCTCCAGTTCACTTCCCGCTGGTGGGGCATCCGTTATCCCGCGGTCCATGAGCATTATCACGGATGCAATAACGTTCAGGTCTCGCATCCTTCGCAGCGCTTTTTCACACTTTCTCCAGTGGGCCAGATTGAACCCCGCCGAAGGCGGGGTCAAACTCCGGGCTTCCTTCCTTTAACTGCCGAGCTGGATACTTCGCCGGCCACGGACAGAGCGTCCAGACGAAATCTTCCGACTGCACCATTCCTTCTCCCCACTCATTATCGCTGGCTCGCCCCTAATTGACGAAGCGAATTCGATTGCAGCCGGTCCTGCCCTGCAGGATGCATCTGAGCATTCGCTCTTCCTGCCCTGCAGGATAGAAGGTGGTAGGCGGTTGTTCCGCTGTCGAAGTAATGCTCGCCGTTCCCTTCCCAGACGAAATGGAACGGATGCCCCGGGTCAACGCGGACTATCCCCTTGTTCGGGCCTTCCCTCGCCCGAAAGCTGCCCCTGAATTCCTTCCTGAAGCCCGCTGTTTCCTCGTAAGTAACAAGGAAAGAGTATTCCCCGGCTTCCGAAGGCATGAAGCGAATCCTGAACATGGAACCGTCTTCCGAATCCCGCCGCAAGCGGGATGACCCGTCTCTCCGGCCACCCTTTCTTGCCGAATCTGCCCGAGACCTCGACCTCTGCGAACGGATTGCTTACCCCAGCACCGGACACCGCAAGCGCCACCTCAACAAAGTCGTATGCGTCAACCTCTTCCGGGTCCTGACAGATACCCACTTCTTTCTCTTCGACCGCTGTTGACCACAAACACCTTGCACAAAAGACCGCGACCATTATCGCGCCCTTCGCTCGCGGCATGACAGCCTCCTTTTTTCCGCTTCATCTCTTGCCGTGGCTCTTCTCGGCCATCCTTGACGAGGGCGTTTCACGATACGCAGCGCTCTCCGAATTCCTCTCGCTTACCTGCCAGAAGGCAGCGCACGCGTCAAGATGTTTTCATCGAGCGAACTCGCCATTCGCCTGAGACGGCGACATTCTCGCATCGGTGTTGCTTTCCCGTCGGCCGACTGGTATTCTTTAACAATTGCACGTCCCTCTGTAAAGGCTGGACGTGAGCGCCCCACCCCGCCTCTGAGACGTAATGCACATTCAGCCGGGAAAGAATCGCGAGCAAAACGGTTCGGTCGCTGTCGTAGCGTGTCAGTCACCCCGCCGCAGGCGGGGTTGCCGGCCTCATCCACCGCGGTTGGGGATGACACAGCCCGCGACTGAGGTAACCGCTCGCGTCGTCATTTTCGGCTCCGAGAGTTGTGTTCGGGGTGCCCCAATGACCGAAAACAAAACGGTAACACGCAACGCCACCATCTTCAGCTCGGCAACGGTTCTCAGCAGAATTCTCGGCCTTCTGCGAACCGCGCTCATCGCCAGAGCATTCGGCACAAGCCTCGCCGCCTCCGCCTTCTTTTTTGCCTATTCGATTCCTAACATGCTCAGAAGGCTTTCTGGTGAAGGGGCCTTGGGAGGAGCGTTCATTCCAGTTTTCGCCGAGGAAATGGAGAAGCGGGGGAAAATTGCCGCGATTCGCCTGTCTAACAGCGTCGGGTTGGCGGTCTCTCTTTCCCTCATAGGGATGATGCTTCTCATGACTCTTGTCCTTCAAAGCGTCGGCTTGCTCTTCCACTCCTCGCAGAAGACCGTTCTCGTCGTCAACCTGACCCAGGTCATGCTCCCATATCTTTTCCTCATATCCCTGGCTGGATTCGGCATGGCTGTCCTCAATTCCCTAAACCATTTTCTCGTGCCAGCCATTTCGCCCGCCGTACACAACGTCGTCCTCATCGGTGCGATATTTTTCCTCTGCCCTCTCATGGGCAAGACCAAGGGGGAAATGATTTATGGGCTGGCATTCGGAGTGCTGCTCGGTGGCGCCGTCCAACTCGGCATCCTCTCTTTTCCACTCAGGGCAAAACAGTATTCCTTCCGTACAGGAGTGGACTTCCGGGCCGAAGGACTCAAGAAAATCCTCACCCTTTTCCTTCCCGGGGTGTTCAGTTTGTCGGTAACTCAATTGAACGCTGTAATGGACAAGCTTCTCGGATTCTTTGTCAAAGGCCATGCCGAAAGCGCCCCTTCGGAACTTTTCTACGGAGACCTTATTGTGGAGCTTCCTCTGGCTGTTTTCGGCGTTTCGCTGGGTGTGGCTGTCTTCCCTTCCCTCTCGCGCCTGAGAGCTTCCGGCCAAATGGAGCAGTTCAAGGCAACCTTCTCCTATGCCCTTCGGCAGACGTTGGCAATTGCCCTCCCCGCGTCCGCGGGCCTGGTCATACTGCGAGAGCCACTCGTCCGGCTTATTTATCAGAGGCGAGCTTTTGGGCACGCTGCCACGGAAGCTGTTGCGCCCGTCATGATGTGCTATGCTTTCGGTCTTTTCGCGTATGCCGCTGTCAAGATCATTGTCCCCGCATTTCTTTCCCTTCAGGATGCCCGTACTCCTATGAGGATCGGCCTGACCTCCACCGCGCTCAATTTCTGCATGAATTGCTTCGCCGTTTTCGTTATGAAGCAGGTTTGGGGTCTGGCGCTTGCGACCTCCCTGTCGGCAACTTTCCAGATGGTCGTCCTGCTTTATCTCCTCAGGGGACGCATCGGACGATTCGGCGGCAAACAAATTGTCTCCTCAACCGTGCGCATTCTTCTGGCCACCTCCGCTATGGGCGTAGTGACTTTCGCGGCCCTGGCCGCCGTCCACGCCTTGGGCTACGAAAAGGGGTCCTCCGCACGAATCTTTGAAGTCCTGTTTCCGGTTAGCTGTGGCTTGATTTCCTACCTCATTTTCTGCCATCTTCTCAGGGTGCGGGAGGTGCGGGAAGTTCTTGCGGCACTGCGGAGAAGAGAAAGGTCGTAGGTCTTTCGCCGCCGAGCGCGCTCCGCGTGCCTTGTGATTGGCATTAGCTGCAACGCCCCGCCCCGCCGAAGGCGGGGGACTGTAACTCGGTGCATGAGGGAACTGTGCCTCACAAAACAGCGAAAGGGTTTGCTTCAAGTAAAGGGTTCTCCTGCGAGGATTTCGCCAGGCTCAGCGAGCTCGAGGAGAACATCGGCTACCCCGCCAACGGCGGGGAAGGACGCGGCCTTGAGAGCAACGAAAGGTTAGAGTTCATTGGAGACGCAATACTCCAGTTCGTTGCCAGCGAGTATCTCTATCGGGAGAACGCCCACGCCACGGAAGGGGCACTCACAATGATGAGGTCTTCAATCGTCGCCCGGAAACATTGCGCCGCCATGGCGAAAAAGCTCGGACTGGGCAAATACGTGCTCGTCGGGAAGGGTGAAAAGGAAACCGCTGGCGGGCTGAAAAACTCCATCCTCGCTAACACCTTCGAAGCGCTCGTCGCCAGCCTTTACCTTGACGGCGGGATCAAGCAGGCCAGACGGTTCGTCCTGAGAATGTTGAAGGAGTGTATGCCAACGGAAACGACCGCTGACCACAACTTCAAGGCTCAGCTCCAGGACACCTGCCAGAAATCAGGACGGCCCATTCCTTCCTATCGGCTCATATCTTCCGAAGGGCCCGAACACCAGAAAACCTTTGAAGTCGAAGTCTCCATCGGGGGACTACCCTACGGAAGAGGAAAGGGCACGAGCAAAAAAGAAGCCCAGCAACAAGCCGCGAGAGAAGCCGTCGAGAGGGTGAGAAATATGTGGGCAGAGTAGCGAGGACGCGCCGGAAGCATTTGTCCAATGCCCTTGAAGTCTGGCGCGGAATCGCCGCGCTCCTTGCACAGCTGGCCTACACGACCGCGAAAGGAGCAATCCGGTACTGGTCGTGCAATGAGCTCGTTCGGCGTGCCCGGCACCGACGATATTTGGTTGACAGTCCCGCTGTCACTTGGGTATTTTTTTCTGCAGACGGCTTGGGGGGCAATCGGCCCCACGTCCATGAGAATTGAACCGGTAAGGGAGGGAGAAACATGACTGCGTACAAGAGGTACTTTGGTCTTCTTTCTCTGACCTTTCTTCTCCTCGCGGCGGCTCTGCAGAACGGGTGCGTGTACAGCCACGTCGCGGGCGTCGCGGCCGCGGGCACCGCCGGCGCGATCGGGGGTAGTCTCGTCGCCGGGGTCGCCGCCGACCAGCTGCTCAAGGGACTTGAAGGGGTTGACCACGCAAAGAGCACCTTGGAGACGTCCCAGAACGCACCCGAAAAGCTGCTCGCAGCCAAGAAAATAGCCGTCGCGCTTACGCCGCCCCAAGTTGTCGAGCTTCCCCCCGGGCCCTTCACGGGGGACCCGGCTAAGCTTATGGAGGACTCGGTCTGCGCGCGGCTGATGACTATGGGATACCACGTGCTCGGGCGCGAGGCGCTTGGAATCGGACAGACGCCAGCACCAGAAGGGGGACGGGGAGGTTCTACCCTCGAGGCGGCAAAGCGCGCCGGGGCGGACCTCCTCGTGGGAGGCTCGGCCTCCTACAGTTTTGAGGTGGTTACCAAGGTGCCCGTCCTCTTCGGGGGAAGCGTGCACAGCGAGATGAGAAGCCTTGTGACGGCTGCAACGGTCTGGGTCACCGACTGCAGCGAGGGCAATCGCATCCTCCAGGGGTCAATTTCGTACAAGCGGGGGAAGCCCATAGAGGTAGCCGCGGCCGATGTGGCAACGGTCCTCAGCAGGGCGCGCGACGCCTCCGCCTCGAAGTCCCCCGAGACCCGGTAACAGCCGATTTCGGCCTTGATTCTCTCTGACAACCGATTCGCGGCCGCAAGTCCGCTCCGGTCAAGAAGAGAGGATCTGGCAAAGCTCCAACAGCATGTCATCTACGGGCTTTTTCTTCTGCCAGGTTTCCTGTAATGGCGTCCGGACGGCCTTGCCGTTAACTTCACCCACCATAACGCATGTCTCGCCGTCGAGGAGGGCTTCCACGGCCGCCCTTCCCAGCAGCGACGCGAGAATCCTGTCCCGGGCAGTCGGCGATCCGCCTCTCTGGGTGTGCCCCAGGACGCAGACCCGGTAGTCAATCCCCGTCTTTTCGGCAATCTTTCTTCCGATCTCCGCGGCATTGCCGAGTTCATCCCCTTCCGACACAATGATAATCCGGCTCCCCTTCTTCTTTCGCGCCCAGCTTCTCACCTGTTCGCACAAGGCATCGAGGTCAGTCTTTGTCTCGGGGATCACAACGTGCTCCGCTCCGCCCGAAACGCCCACTGCTATCCCGATGAACCCGGCTTGCCTCCCCATGACCTCCACAAGAAAAATACGGTCGTGCGACTGCGCCGTATCTCTTATCCTGTCCACCGACTCAAGAGCTGTGTTGACTGCCGTGTCGAATCCGACGGTGAAATCCGTCCCATAAAGATCGTTGTCTATCGTCCCCGGAATCCCTACCACGGGGATGCCGAATTCTTCGAAGAAGACCACCGCCCCCCGGAACGTCCCGTCTCCACCTATTGCTACCAGGCCATCAACCCCGTGGGAGATGAGATTATCGTAAGCCTTCTGCCGCCCCTCCCTTTTTAGAAATTCTTCTGAACGAGCGGTCTTCAGGACTGTCCCGCCCATCTGAATGATGTTGGAGACCGAGCGCGGCCCCATTTCCTCAATCTCCCCTTCGATCATCCCCTGGTAGCCCCTCATAATCCCAAAAACTTTCTTCTCATGGTAAATTGCGGTGCGAACGACGGCTCGAACCGCCGCGTTCATCCCCGGCGCATCTCCCCCGCTGGTAAAAACTCCAATTCTCTCGACCTCCTTTTTCATCGTCCAAGAACCTCTGCCATACGAAAAAGGTTTTCAAACGCGGGAATCTCGCCGCAGCTTCCAGAAAGCAGAGCAACCATCGCAAAGGTATTCGCTGCCAGAGCCCGCTCGCCTGCGAAACACGTTCATATTGTCCGCGGGCGCATTCAGCATGATTATCGCCTCACCTGCACGAGTGTCAAGCCAAAGCGCGGCTTAACCTGCACTGACCGTTCACCGCGAGTTCGGTTGTTTCCCTGAAAAACGTCGTGCGTGCCCGTAAAAACTATGCTAACATTTATTAAAACCTGTTGGTTTCTTCCGGACACGAGGCCCGGTCCCCGAGGAAAACATCATGCGCGCTTTTCTGACAAAAATGCTTTTCTTGATTCTCGCTCCTTCCACAGCTACCAGGCGACAACGCCAGGCTCTCGGAACTGTGGTTCTGATTGGGGTCATTCTCATGGCTGTTCTCGGAAGCTTCTACCTCAGGGCCGGTGCCAGACCGGGCACTTCGCTGCTGTTCTGGGGGATTTGCTTTCTCCTGATGCTGTGGGCGGTTTTTCTTGCCTATCTGGAGGTCAAGAGCATAAAGGAGGAGTTCCGCTCCCTGGAGAGAGAGATATTCCTTTCAACTTTCTCTAAGGCTCACTTCAAGAAGAGAGGGCACGAGAAGAACCCCGCGTCCCGCGAGGCCGCTTCCCGGCGATGCCGGCAGCCGCCCCGAAAGAGGGACCAGCCACAGCCAGAAAGGTAAATGATGGCTGCTGGTCTGCCGCGGGAGCAGGCCGTCTCGAAAACAGGGCATCACCTGTGGCGACCCCGCCTCCGGCGGGGCCGTACATTGGCCGTCGAGCACCATGCGTCTGAAATCCGGGCTCTTCGGCGAGAGCTGACAAAAGGCTAAGGCTGGCTGGGTTCGCCGGCTGGCGCTCCCCGGATAGTATGGGGGAGTCCACAAACCCACAAGGAGGGCCAGACAAATGAAAACCGTGATCTGCAAGTCCTTCATTTTCCTTGGAGTTATAGTTGGCTTTACCTGCGTCTGCTGGCTTTTTGGGCAGGGAGTTTCTTCGCTCGAACCTCAGTCCCCGGAGAGAGCAGCGCTCCGGATGCAGGTCAAGGAGGCGATTTCCCGGGCGGCTGCCTGGCTGAAGACACAGCAGCAGAGCGACGGCAGTTTCGCCGATTCTTCGGTCGTCAACGAAAATGGCAGCGTCGGCAGCAGGGGCATTCAGCCGGCTCTCACTGCTCTTGTTGTCTATGCGATTGCCAAAAGCCCGCTCGCTGGCGAAATGCGTGCCTCGGACATGATTCAGCGAGCCGCCGGTTACGTCCGACGAAGCATCAAGCCCGACGGTGGCATCTACCACGATTCGTTTGCGACAAATTACCAGACCTCTGTCTGCCTGTGTGCGCTGTCCGCTCTCAAAAACCCTGCTGATGCCCCCAACATTGCCGCAGCCCAGCGTTACTTGAAGTCGCTTCAGGCGAACGAGGATGCAGGCGTTTCCCCGACGGACTCGAATTACGGCGGCTGGGGGTATTCTGCCGGTCTGAGAGAAGCCGACCTTTCGAATCTTCAATTCGCCCTGACGGCTCTCAAAGAAAGCGGCCTGACTGCCGATGATGCTGTCTGGGAGAAAGCACTTCAATTCGTTCAGAGATGCCAGAATGTCAAAGTTGACGGGGGCTTCATTTACCGCCCCGGCGAAAGCAAGGCTGGCGTTGACGAAAAGGGGAATTATCGCTCTTACACGAGCATGACATACGCCGGGCTGCTGAGTTTCATTTACTGCAATGTGGGCAAAGATGACAAGAGAGTCCAGGCGGCGGTCAATTGGCTCAGAAAGAATTACAATCTCGAAGAGAACGTCCCCATCGGCAAGCGAGGGCTTTACTATTCTTACCACACCATGGCCAAGGCACTGGCGGCTTACGGCGAGACGGTCTTCAAGGATTCCAGCGGTCAAGGGCACGACTGGTTCAAGGAGCTGGCTTCCACTCTCGTGAAAAAGCAGCATCCGGAAGGCTTCTGGGTGAACGCCTCTCCCGCCTGGTTCGAAAACGATAGAGTTCTGGTCACTGCCTACGTAATTCTTGCGTTGTCCGAAGGGTACGCGGCTTACAAGTAGGGACTTTACTGCGGGTCGCGCGGTCAGCCAGCAGCGACAAAGACGTGTTTTTTCCATTCGAGCCGATGAGATAGCCGAATGCAAAAACCATCTTACAATGCCGTCTGCGGCACAGTTCTCTTCTTCTTGGTTCTGGGGTACGTCGGCTCCTTTTTCTTCGTCAGGAGATTGAGGCCTCGCGAGTTCAAGAGTGAATTCGCCGCCATCAACTCTCTGTACGAGAAAGGGGATTACAGAAGGGCTATCGCTGCCTACGAGAGCCTTGCCAGCCGATACAACATCCAGTGCATGAGCCTCTACTACAACCTCGCCAATGCCTATTACAACACCGACCAGCTCGGCAAGGCCATCCTCTACTACCGAAAGGCCGAAAGGCTCGCCCCGCGGGATAAAGACGTTGTGGCAAACCTGCGAATCGCTCAGGAAAAGGCAGGAGTCGCCGCCCGCCCGCGGCGTAAGTCTCCTGTTCGCAGCATCGGCAGAAACCTGGTGAGACTTTTTTCCCTCTTCGAAGGGGTCGCTGCGTCGCTGACTTTTCGCTGGCTCCTTATCGTTTGCGTGGTTGTGACAATCTTTTCCGGCCATGAGTGTCGCCTCTTTCTTCGTCTTTCCATCGCCCTCGCCGTTATCTTTTACTTGTTCCTCGGAGCGACCCTGTACAAGGCTTACGTTCAGGAATCGTCCAGAGAGGCCGTGATAGTCTACGGGCAGTCGCCGGTAAGAGCGGTCCCCGACTCGGAGGCCTCCGCCACGAGAATTCTTGCCGAAGGAACAACAGTTCGCATTGAATCCAGCCGCAACGGCTGGTCCAAGATTGTTGTGGACGGCGGCAAGACCGGCTGGATCAGAGAACGCCACCTCGCTGAAATCTGAGCCTGTGCCGCACAACAACTCCAGACTCCGTAGACAGGATGCACCTACGAGCACACCGCGGCACGGCCGAGACCATCATCCTGTTATCCAGTCGGTTTCTTCTCATTTCGTTCCCGAGTGATATGCTCGTGTCGCTTGCCCGCCCTCGTTACTACTGCCGAGGATTCAGCGCTGCCGAGGCTCGAAGATGTGCCCTGGGAAGACTCCCTGGTCCGCGTTCAAACCGTCCTGCACCCTCGTTGGCCGCTCCCCGGTTCTCCAGAGAAAACGCCCGCATTAGACCCCCGAACCGCTCCTGCGTCGGCCTCTGGCACTTTCAAGCAGGCTCGATCTCCGTGCGAGAGGTTATGATTTTGTCGGCGAGGTTGTAATCGAGCGCTTCCTTTGCAGAAAGCCAGAAATCTCTGTTAGCGTCTTTGGCAATTTGCTCGACGCTTTTTCCGGTTGCCTCCGCGACAATCGCGTTGAACCTGTCCTTCAACTTCAGTATTTCCTTCGCGGTAATCTGGAGGTCTGTAGCTTGCCCCCAGGCGCTCGTAAAGGGCTGGTGAAGCAGAAAACGCGAGTTCGGCAGGGCATATCTTTGCCCCTTCTCAGCCGCAAGATAGACGATCAGAGCCGCGCTTGCACAAAGTCCTGAACAGACCGTCCTGACCTGCGGACGAGCGAAACGCAGTACGTCGTAGATGGCGAACCCGGAGTCCGCCGCCCCACCGGGCGAGTTGATGTAAACGGTTATCGGTTTTTCCGGGTCATCCTCCTCCATGAGAATCACGCTCGCGATGACCCGTTCCGCAGTTGCTTCATCTATCGCCCGCGAGATGAGGATGGTTCTCCTCTTCATCAGCCTCTCGACGAGCCTCTCCTCAACCCTCTCTCTCCTTTCCTCTTCCTGTTCCTCTTCTTCAATCCACTCCATGCCTTCTCCTCCTGTGGTCAGAGGCGCGTGGCATCCCGCCCTTGGCGGGACCCGTGGCGACTTTCATGGGCAAGATGCCCATGCTACATTTTACCCGTGCTTCTCTCGTGGCCTACGCTGTTTGCCCTCGCGCGTGCTCGGCTTGTGCCACGGCCCGGGCATCGAATCGGCACCGCGCTATGTTACCGCTTCCTTTATTTTAACTCAATCCGGTAGAACTTGGCTGTTCCCAAAGGGGCAGTGTCGCTCCAGGAGGTTGTGTTTCCCTGGGAGGCAACGGTTGCCTCTTCGGTCCATTCGCCTATCGGAAGGCTTAGGCACGACTGGACGATGTACGTCTCGCCAGGCCAACTCGCCCAGCGCAGGCGGATTTCCCCCTCGGATGTCCTCAAAGTCTCTTCGATCTTGAAGACCGAACGGATGTCAGTTACCGTATTCCATACTTCGTTCGTGACCACCGGCTGCCCGATATCAAAGACGATGCTGGCGCTGTTTCTGATTACCGTGCCCGAAGGGGTGTCGGACCTCGGCCGAACGGTGAAAGCCACGTGCCCTTCACCGCGGCGCGTTCCGTCGTTTGGCGGCAGGAAGCCAGCAAGGTCGTCTGTCGGGAGTTGGCCCGTTTCGGGGTCCAGCGTGGAGAACGTCCACCTGGCAACACGCGACGACGAGTCCAGGACGATTGTAATGTCCACCCACCATTCCTTGTTAACCTCGGGGCGGTAGTCGGGGATCGTCATGCGAGTGTAAAAATCCGCCCCGAACTCGGAGACCGGGATCGTGTATGGCCCGAACGCGACTTCCGTCGGCCTGAAGGTGGCCAGGTCGAAGGACGGGTCAAGATGGTCCTCAATGAGCACCTCCTGCGCGGGCGCGGTTGCCGCGGCGATATTCTCGAAGTAAATCACGTACGCGAGGTGATCGGAGATGCCCACAAGATGCTGGTCGCCGGTGCCCGGAGGGCCTACGACCTTCTCGTTGGGATCAATGGGCCGAACGACCAGGGTGTTGGCTATCGCCTCCCCGAGGACGAATCCGTCAATGAGAAGCGCAATCTCAGGAAATCCCAGGTGGATTGCGTAAACGAGCAGCTGGAGGGCGCCCCCCATGCCGCCTCGCCAGAGGCGGCCTGTGACAAGCATGTAGTGCTCGGCAGGCGTCGTCCAGAAGGTATCAAGGGGGTGGAGGTCAACGCCCAAGTCCTCGAAAAGGCGGTCCACCAGACCGCGGCAGTTGAAGCGCCCCCGGTCGCCCTTAACGTCCCCAAGGTCAGCGGCGTCCCAAAAGGGCCAGTGAAGGTACCTGCCATCATAGTCCTCGAACCACGCTCTCATGGCATCCGAGTAGCCGGGGGGCCTGACGGACTCGACCCAGCCGCTTTGGATCTCACCGATCCAATCTCCCCACGGCATCGTCCGCACGCCGGCCTTGGGAACCGCATCGAGAATCAGTCCATCGCCTATGGAGACTCCCTCATGGCCGGTCAATGAGCTATCATCCTGACGGTAGACGATGTAGCCGGGGGGAGGGGGCCAGTCGCCGTACCGCGCTATGTCGTCGCCGTCTGCCTGCGCGGCGGATGTGACGCGGTCTTTTGCGGCCTGTGTACCGGCGACCCAGAAGCTGGAGGGCCTGTCCAGGTGCTCCGGCGCGAGAGCAGCCCTGTAAGCAAGGCCTTCGAAGCTTTGCTGGATAAGAGCGACCCCCAGGTGCATTTGATCGCCGGTGGACGGCGCGGTGAACTGGAAGGGGAATGTCACCGAGGCTCCAGGTGCCAAGGGCCCGAGCACAATTATCGAGCAGGCGGGGCCCTGAGCCCCGACGTCCCCGCTGGGAAGGGGCATAGCAGTGGGAAGATCGAACACAAGGCGAGCGTCATCCGGGGCCGCGACGCACACAAGCGCTCTCTCGCTATCGGTGTCAGATGGATTCGTGACCACGACTCTTCCGGTGTACTGCCGCCCTGGCCGAACCCGTGGTGGAAGGACGATGCTCGCCTCGAGCGGTGAAAGGAGGCGGCCTTCGGTAACCGCGAAGGCACCTCCGAGCAACGAGGAACGCCCTTCGGTGTCTTCTGCAAAGAGATCGTACAGACCGGGCTCAGCTCCCTGAAGGTCGAATGTCGCGAAGATTCTCGTGGAACCGTCCATTATGACTTTTTCTGGTTCGACCTGGGGGCCACCTGCTCCTGTGAGGTGGAGCCGAGAAATGCGGTCCAGGCCTGCCCCCGATATTGTCAGAGTTACGCGGCCGCCGCTGCCGGCCTGGGAGGGCGAGACCCCACCCAAAAAGAAATCAACGTACTCAGCCTGGATCGTATAGGAAGCGGAAACCCCCGAGACGTTAGCTCCGTAAACCAAGACATAGCAGCTCTCCTCGAGTGTGTCGGGCACGACAAGAAATACCGCGCCTCCTTGCCCTTCGTCGCTCCGGTAGCTGTAGGCCGGACGCCCCGGCTCGAACGAATAGCCGGCGAACAGCCGGATAACGGCACCTGGGTCCGTGCTTTCTACTCTGATCAGGAGGTTCTCGCCAGCGACGGTCGAGATTTCGTAAGCGTGCCTCTCCCCCGTGGCGATTTGGCGACTCCTCGGAACGTCGAGACGCAAGCACTCGCCTCGCCAGTATTCGTCCGCCCCTACGTCCACAACCCAATGGGCTTCCCTCCTTGCGACCCTCGGCTCGCCATCTATGTCAACCGCGCGCCACATCCAGTCCTCGTTCTTGCCTGCGTCAATGCAGGACGAGCCGGGCGCAAGATGGTAGTCGTTGTCCTCGCAGGTTTCCGCATCGTTGTCCGGCCCATCCGCATCTATAAACCACGGATCCTGCGAGATATTTCCTTCGCCACCCCCACTCCAGTCCTGGATGCAGGAAAACGTCGGCATGGCGGACTCCGGGACCTGGGCGTCCTCGGGCGCGGCGTTTCCCCAGATGATGCAGTTGAGGATCGTGCCGTTGCAGAAGTACAGCCCGCCACCGGATCTGGTGGCTGAGTTTCCGCTGATAGTGTTGTTCTGGACGAGGCCGTCGCAACCACAAAGCCCGCCGCCTTCCAAGGCCGAGTTTCCGCTGATTGTGTTGTTCTGGATTGTGCCGCCGCAGGCGGCAAGCCCGCCGCCATACCAGTTCGCCAAGTTTCCGGCGATTGTGTTGTTCTGGACGAGGCCGTCGCAACCACAAAGCCCGCCGCCGCTCCCGCCCGCCAAGTTTCCGCTGATTGTGTTGTTCTGGATTGTGCCGCCGCAGTAGGCCAGCCCGCCGCCATACCCGTTCACCGAGTTTCCGGCGATTGTGTTGTTCTCGATGATCGCGCGGCAACCGTAAAGCCCGCCGCCCCGCGGGGCAGAGTTTCCGCTGATTGTGTTGTTCTGGATTGTCCCGTCGCAGTACGCCAGCCCGCCGCCGTCCCACCCGGCCGAGTTTCCCCTGATTGTGTTGTTCTGGATTGTGCCGGCGCACCACTCCAGCCCGCCGCCGTACGAGCCAGCCCAATTTCCGCTGATTGTGTTGTTCTGGATTGGGCCGTTGCAGCCGTAAAGGCCGCCGCCGCGGAAGTGAGCCGAGTTTCCGCTGATTGTGTTGTTTCGGATCAGGGCGCGTGTCCATGGGTATTGTCCCCCGCAAATTCCGCCGCCGCAGCCGGCTTTGCCGTTCTGGATGGTGAAGCCGGAGAGGAGGCAGGATTCGTTTTCGGTTCCGGAGAAGGTGACGACCGAGCCGGATTGGTTGCCGTCAATGACGGTGGCGGCGACCACCTTCGGGTCCTGCGGGTCCGTGCTCCGCAGAACGACGTTTCTCCCGCCGAACCAGATGTTCTCATTGTAAACCCCGGGGTGGACGACGATCTCATCGCCGTGCTGGCAGTCCCCAAGAGCCGCCTGGATTGTCTCGTAGTGCCCGCGGTTCCTCAGGTTTTCGACAAGGGTCTCGGCGGCTGCACTCGGATCCCAGCCATAGCGCCACTCCATGATGTTGGGAATGCTGTCTCCGTCGGGGTCGGCGGCCGCGTCGCCATCGAGGCTCGCAAACCAATGCATCTCCCAATCGTCAGGTAGGCCGTCCGGATCCGTGTCGGGGGATTTGCAGGCGGCCTCCGGGGTGTTCCCATAAGCGCCCATGTTGATTCTTCCGCCGTTGGGCTGGGGCTCCTTGGAGAAGTCCGACGCGGGATCGCCCCCGTCTATGCACGGAGACCAGCTGAGAAGATGATAATCGCCGCCTTCGGCGTCAGCGAAATACGGGTAGTAGGAGATGTTCCCCTCGCCGCCTCCTGTCCAACCTTCAATGGAGGAATAGGTAGGAACGCTCGACTGATACAATTCCCAGGCGCGATTCGCTGTGTTTCCCCATATAATGCAGTTCCGGACCGTCCCGGTGCAATCCGACAGCCCGGGGCCCCACGCCGCCGAGTTGCCCGTTATCGTGTTGTTCTGGATTGTCCCGTTGCAGTAGTACAGCCCGCCGCCGTACCAGTCAGCCGAGTTTCGGCTGATCCTGTTGTTCTGGATTGGGCCGTTGCAGCCGTAAAGGCCGCCGCCGCGGAGGTCAGCCGAGTTTCCGCTGATTGTGTTGTTCTGGATTGTGCCGTGGCAGCCGTGAAGGCCGCCGCCGCGGAGGTCAGCCGAGTTTCGGCTGATCCTGTTGTTCTGGATTGTGCCCTGGCAGTCGAACAGCCCGCCGCCGTCCCATACGGCCGAGTTTCCGCTGATTGTGTTGTTCTGGATTGCTCCGTGGCAGAAGCACAGCCCGCCGCCGTACCAGCCAGCCCAATTTCCGCTGATTGTGTTGTTCTGGATGGTGCCGTCGCAGTAGGCCAGCCCGCCCCCGCAGTAGTAGGCGGAGTTTCCGCTGATTGTGTTGTCCTCGATTGTCGCACGGCTCCACGCTTCCCAGGTCCCCCCGCACATGCCGCCGCCGCAGTCGGCCAGGCCGTTTCGGATGCTGAAGCCGGAGAGGAGGCAGGTCTCGTTTTCGGTTCCGGAGAAGGTGACGACGGAGCCGGATTGGTTGCCATCAATGATGGTATTGGCGATGACGGAGGGGTTGAGGGGATCGGTGGAGCGCAGGACGATGTTTTTGCCGTTGAAGAAAATGTTCTCGACGTAGGTTCCTTCGGCGACGATGACGGTGTCGCCGTGTGTGGCGGAGTCAATGCCTTTCTGGATTGTTGCGAAAGGCTGCGCCTCGGTTCCGGGGTTCGAGTCGGACCCCAGTGGCGGAGGGGCGACATGGAAGGTTGCTGCGCCCGCGATAGCGGCTGATGCGTACGCTAAGAAGGCGGTCAGGATTTTTGCGGTTGTCTTTGACATCGCAGTATCTCCTCGAATAAACGTTTCCTCTTTTCCAGCCCGACGCCTCGATGAATTTGAGGGACAGGTCTGCTGCAAATAAGTCTATCAAGGACGGGAAGGCGTTTCAACCCGAAAACGTGGCCGCGGTGCTTTCGCGGATGACAAATTTGTGCGGTTTACGTTCATTTTGTGCTGAGAAAAGTGGACTTTTTCCGCTGCAATGTCCTCCGAGGGAACGGAAACGGACCTAAGCTTAAAGCCGAAAGCAGGTGAAAATTCCAGTAAATTCCAGTATTTTCTCGACGAGAGGGGATACTGGAATCATGATTTCTCCGATGGCGCTTCGTTAATGTTCTTTGCGTTGGCAAAGAAACAGAATCGAACGCAGAGCCGCAGAGGCGCGGATTATGGGTTTCTCTATGTCTCCGCACCTCCACGTTGCGGACCTTCGCCCGTACAACCCCGCCCAGCCGAGGACGGAGGACTCGGGCCACAGACAGAGCCACTCGCGTTGGATCATAGGGCGCGGCAGGCGTCTCCGCTTCCTTTAACAATAGAAGACTCAATAATGAGCTTTGCGTTGGCAAAGAAACAGGATTGAACGCAGAGCCGCAGAGGCGCAAAGTGGAGGTTTGTCCGGGGCTTTGCGTGTTCGCGTCGGCGCCCCTTACGCATAAGACCCGGTCGAGGTCTCTTTTGGGTGACAGATTGGGCCACCGGGATCGAACCGGCAGAGGCCATGCCTCTCCGGTTGTTTTCGCAACGCAAGGCTCCATAGGCACGATGGCAGTTTCTCCTTTTCTGGGAAGATTATGGCAAATTCATTTCCATTTGTCAATACGCCAATGGGCTATTGCAGAGAAGGTGGGGTAGGGGAGACGGGAAAGAGACTTAGGAGAGCGGGAGGCTCACCGAGGCTTCCCCAGGGCTTCGCCCTGGGCTATACCGTGCCGCCCCTTGGGGCTGATCCGGCCTTTGGCGGGAGACAGGCGAACCCCGAACGGGCGACATCTCCTCGCAGGCGCCTTGGGGTGGGGGCAACGCCGACGGGGAGCCCTGGGAATCCAACAACCAGAACTCTGGAGGACCGCATGAAGGGGCCGGGGCTGAATCGGGCGGAGGGCTTGAAGATGAGGCAGGAGGAAGTCTGTGGCGGGGCTCGAGGTCGGCGCTCGGTGCCTGGGGATTGCGGGAGATGGGGTCGCCGGCCTTGGACCGACAATCGGTGCGAGTGAAGCCGGCGCCCGGGCGTCAGTACTTTCTGAGGAGGCCGATGACGATGCCCCGGATGAGGACGTCTTGTGCGTCAACGATGATGGGCTCGAGGCTCGGGTTAGCGGGCTGAAGCCGAACTTTGCTCCCCTGGCGGTAGAATTTTTTGAGGGTGGCTTCTTCGCCACGGAGCAGTGCGACAACGGTCTCGCCGTCTTCGGCGTGTGCGCGTTCTTCAATGATTACGAAGTCGCCGTCGCGAATTTGCTCGTCGATCATGGAATCTCCGCGAACTTTGAGGACGTATGTGTTTCCGCGTCCGAGCATTTCCTCCGGGATGGTCAGGGTTTCCGGGACCTCGATTGCCTCGATGGGCTGGCCGGCGGCGATTGTTCCGAGGAGAGGGACCTCCGCGACGCGGCTGAGGTTGAACTCGTCCGTCGGGAGAAGTTCGATTGAGCGGCTCTGGTGGGGATGGCGCCTTATTGCTCTTTTCCTCTCGAGGAATTTCAAGTGCTTGTGAACGGTGGCAAGGGAACCAAGACGAAAATGCTGCCGGATCTCCTCGATGCTGGGCGCATAACCGTGTGAGTTGATATAGTCGGTCACGAAGTCGAGAACGTCCTTCTGTTTTCTCGTAAGGTACATTTTCGGCACCTCCATTTTTGCCCCGCCTTTCAGAGACGCGACACGCCCGGTTCTGGTTTGGTTCCCAGTCGCTGTACACGGGGAGCGTTTGCGAACTCCACCGCTCTATTTTTGCGATATGATAGGGGGAAATAGGGCGAATGTCAAGCGAAAATCTGCTAATTCTGTGATGCCTTGTTTGCGGGGGGAGCTCGCCACGGATGACGCAGAGGCCCCGCCAAAGGCGCGGTTCCATTGGCATGGCAGCGCCGTGGGCGTTATCGAGAGCGCTGCCTGCGCGCCATTCAGCGATTACTTGATTCTCTCAGCTCCATCTGGTAGTTTTATGACTGTCGGGAGGTAGGCGATGAAGCGATTCGATTGGCAGCTTCGCGGGAAGCATTTGATGGTTGCCGCGGCGTTGGTTTTTCTCACTGGCTGCGGAGACAAAAGAGAAAGCAAGGGAGACTTCGATTCACTGCTGCGCACGGCGGACGAGGACATGCAGAGAGGGCGCTATCGAGAAGCGGTGGCGACTTTAGAGAAAGCCGTGAACGTTACTCCGAACGCCGCTCAGCCTTACATGAAGCTCGCCCTTATTTACGAGGAGTGCCTCCACGATGGTGCGGCCGCTCTCCGCTACTACCGGAAGTATCAGGAGGTCGAAAGAGACGCGGTGAAGAGGGAGGAGGTTGCCGGGTGGATTTCGCAATTGGAGAGGGCCGTTGGCGGGGGAAAGAGCGCGGCGCCGGGTTCCGCGACGCCCACTGGAATGCTGGTCGGTGACCGTGGTGGGGTCGGGGAATTGAAAGCGGTGACTGGTGAAAGGATTGGGGCTTCTGCTCCTTCGATTTCAGTGGAGGAATCGGCGGCATACAAGGAGCTGGAGGCAAAGCTGGCGTCGGCTTTGCGGGAGATACGCGAGCTGAGGGCTGAAGGATCGTCAGCATCCGCCTCTCTCGGGAAGCTTGCGGAGTCGCAGCGGAAGGTCGCGGAGCTTGAGAGAGAGAAGGAATCGTTAGGCAAGGAACTTCGCGAGGCGAAAGTCGCTTCGCTAAGAAGCCAGCAGGTGGCGGAGCAGGCGGAGAAGGCGAAGGAGGCTCTTCGGAATTCTTACGAAGCACAGGTTGCCGACTTCAAGAAGAGGCTAAGCTCGGCGGAAGAAAGACTCCGGGACATGGAGGCTACCGCAGAGGGGAAAAGGCGGTCGCAGTTGCTGAAGGAACTGCGCGATGCGAAGCGCGAGCGAGATTTGCTCCAAGCCCAGTACTCGAGCGCTGCGAAAGAAATAGCCGAGTTGAAGAAGCGGTTCGAAAGTTATTCCGCGACAGTTTCCTCTCTTCAGAAGGTTAACGATGGGCTGAGAAGGGAGGTCGTGTCGCTGCGGGCGCGATTGCCTGGGGCAGGCGGTGCTGCTCGGTCGTACACGGTGCGCGAGGGAGACACTCTGAAAAAGATTGCCGCGCTCACTTCTGTTTACGGCGATAGCAGGAAATGGATTGTCATCTACCAGGCAAATAGGGAAAAAATACGCGACCCGAACAGGCTTCAGCGGGGACTGGTTTTGGTGATTCCGGCGGAGTGAGGGGTTCTGGGGATGGTTGGTCTGCGCGCGGAGCGACGCAGCGGGCTACTCGGATGGGCTCTCGCGCGCAAGGGCCCGTCTATAGGCGAGACGTTTTCCGAGGTCAGGACGATGTTTCGTGAGAGCATTCTGGCCAGAAAGCTATTGCTTGGCGTATTCGTTTTCGTCGTCGCAGTGAACTGCCTTTCGGGCTGCGGAAAAAAGGGAGGCACGCGGAGCCGGTTTCCGCACTACCGGATGGCGGTGGAGGCTTATCGGGAAGGCAATTACGACAAGGCATTGTCACTTTTTCAAAGAGCTTTGCTGTACGACAGGGCGAATGCCGAGATTTACCTGGATATGGCGGCGATATACGACGATTTTGTGGGGGATACTGCGCGGGCGATTTCCTGTTATGAGAAGTATCTGGGTCTCGCTGGCGAAAGCGAGAAGGCACACCAAGTGAGGAAGTGGGTGGAGGAGGCGAGGGCGAGGCTGGCGGTTGCTGCCGGAACGGAGAGACCGGAGGCGGCCGGGGAGGAGAAGGAAGCCGACGAGGGTCAGGGCACGCCAGCCCTGCGCGAGCGACTTCTGGCGACGAGACAAGCCCTTGCGGACGAGAAGGACAAAACCGCAAGTCTTTCAGAGAAGGTTTCGGGTCTTTACAGCAGTTTGTCGGCCGCGCTGAAGGAAAACAAGGAGTTGAAGGCCCGGCTGGCGGGTGGCTCCGGCGGGGAGAATCGCCGATTCATTCCATTAGGTTGGCTTGTGTGCATTGCGCTGGGCATAATTGTAGTGGGTCTGGTAATCAAGCAAAAATATTCGGCGGGCAGGAGAGAATCTGTCGCGGCAGGAGTTCGGCTCGGTCCTTCCGATGGAACGGAGGAAGTTCGCAAGGAGGATATTCTCGGCAAGTAGTTTTGTGTCCAAGACGGAGGAAGCGGAGGGAGCATGAGCTTCACCGAGGAGGGCGATGAGATACATGTCTGCGCTATGGACGGCGAGGCGCGGGTGACATTCCGTGGGGAAGGTAAACTCGTCGGCAACGTCCTGAGCGCGGAGCCTGGCGGCGGCAGCGGCGAAGGAACGGTGAGGAAGTTCATTTTTGGCAACAAGGGAAGAACGGTTGTGTCCGTTTGGCAGAGCGGCGAGAAAACATCCGTGGCCGCTGGCACTGAAGCGGTTGAAAGTCAACCAGGTTGAGCGGGTCGCAGCAATCCCTCAGCGACGCGGGACTCACCGCAGAGAACACGGAGACCCCGAGAGGAATGTCAGACAGGATTTTCAGGATTATCCCCCCCGCCGGGGCGGGGGCGTGGTTATCCTGTCCGGCTCATGGCTTCTGGTTTGCGACCGCTGCCCGCCATAATTGAGGCATTACGGGTCGCAGATTTTGCGTGGAGGGAGATGGCAAGGAAGTTTTTCATCATGATGGTCGTCAGCTTTTGGGCGCTGATGGCCGGTTTGTTTGTCAAGACCTACTACCTTTTTGATAAGGGTGCGTATGGAAGTGCCGGGGCAGTTCTCCTTGATAAAGAGTGCCGTATGGGCGTCTATTACGGCGGAAAGAGGATAGGGGAGTTCAACTTCAGCGCTTATCCCCGGCAGGATGAGCGGAGCAAGGGATACCGCCTGGTTTCAAGGCTTGGTCTGGAGTACGCACCTATTGGCGAGGCTTATGTCAGTGGGGAGTCCTTGACGGACGAGAAGCTTTTTCTCCGAGAATTCAGCTATTACCTCAGATACGAACTGAAGATGTTCGGCGAGCAGGACGCGAGGCTCGAGGGAAGGGTGCAGGGCGACAGGCTTTTGTTCAAGGTGAAATGGGGGAATTTCGAAAAGGCCTTCAATATGCCGGCTGAGGACGGCATTAGCCTGTACGACCCGATTACGCCGTGGATATTTCGCGGGAAACTTCGCCCCGGAGACGAATACACCGTCGGAGTGCTCAACCGCTTGACCAGGAGGCACCAATTGGCAAGGGTGAAAGTCCTTCGGAAGATAAAGATTCCCTTCGAGGGGAAAGAGGTGTCAGGTTTCGAGGTCGAAACGACGGTGGAAGACCTGAAATCCATTTTCTGGGTCGGGGGAGACGGCAAGGTCTATCGGATGGAAAGCCCTGTCGGCTTTTCTTTGGTTCGCGAGCCGATTACCGTGAGGGAGAAGCTGAGGCTTTGATCGCAATAGAGCACGTCTTCAAGAAGTTTGGTGATAAGGAGGTGGTTCACGACCTGTCGCTGGAGGTTCGGAAGGGGGAGCTTTTCGCCTACTTAGGACCGAATGGCGCCGGGAAAACGACTACTATAAAGATGCTGACCGGTCTCCTCAAGCCCACGGCCGGGCGCATCTTGATAAAGGGGCACGACATCGAAAAGGAGCCTCTCGAGGCCAAAAGGGTCATCAGTTACATCCCAGACCTTCCCTATCTCTACGAGAAGCTGACCGCAGAAGAATTCCTGAGATTCATCGGGAATCTGTACGGGGTGGACGGTCCCGTCTTGGAAGAAAAGCTCGCTGGCTTCGTTACATTATTCGAGTTGCAGGAGTTCAGCAACTTCCTTATCGAAGACCTTTCGCACGGGATGCGCCAGCGTCTTGTGTTCAGCGCGGCTCTGCTGCACGACCCGGAGGTCATCATCATTGACGAGCCTATGGTTGGTCTCGACCCGAAAAGCGCTCGTATGGTCAAAGACATCCTCCGGGAAAGAGCGAACGACGGCACTACCATATTCATGTCCACTCACTCCATCTCTGACGCGGAGGAATTAGCTGACAGAATCGGCATAATCAATCGCGGCCGCCTGATTGCCGTCGGGACTTTCAAGGAGTTGGAGATGATGTCCGGGAAAGGCGGCCGACTGGAAGACATATTTCTGGAATTGACCGCGGAAAAGGCGGAGACCGGCCCTGTCGGTGGTGCAGTGGAGTAGGGGAGAGGACGGAAGTTGCAGCAGGGATACGCGATGCGGCCCCCGCCAAGGCCGGCGCGATGTCCCCTCCAGAAAGATTCCGGTTGGTCGGAGCATCCTGAAACGCAGCTCCTGTCGCATCTCCTGTTCTCCGACGCCGACCACCACGGTATGGAAGTCGTCCTCGCCTGTCGCGCCTACATGGCGCGTAGCAAGCCCCGAGCTTCAGGGGGAACGCCGTGGGGAGCGTTTGGCCAAGAGCTGCGCTGGCCGCCACTACGGACGCCTCTGTCTCCAGGGATGCAGGCACGCGCGGGTATGGCGGAGGAGGTGCGCGTGCGTGGGCTTCTGGTAGACGTGGCCCCTCGGACGGGAGATCAGCCTTGGGTTCGTGAAATCGCTGTGAAGGTCCCTATCGAGGGAGCACAGGGTTCGCGCGCCGCCCCTGCGCGCGAGGGCGATCACGTGGGGGTCGTTCGACGTGCAAAGACCCCCTTGTAGAAGGCGCTGCTCTTCGGACGCGGTTTCTTCATCAGGTACCCGTGCCGCTCTTCCCGCCTGGTCCAAAGCGCGAAGGTATCGGCGCGCGGCGGCCAGCTTGGAGAGCTCGCGTGCAAGGCCGCCTCCGTACACGAGTCGGCCGTCCTTATCCGGGTCGTGCAGCCAGGCAAAAACAGGCGCAAAGTTCTCATGCGGCGGGTGCCTGAAAACCAGGGACGCTATGTTCGCGTCAACGATGACGCACACGGTGATCAGCCTCCGAGGAGACGCTTTTCCTCGTTCAGGAAGAACTGCCTGTAGCCAGGCGGGGCGCCGACGATGTTCCCGAGGTTGTCAAGGTGGAGGGGCCGAATTGCCACGCCGCCGTCCTGTCGGTCGAAATACAGGATCGATACGTCGTCCGGCACCAGCTGGCGCCCCTCGCGCACGTCCATCCTGACGCGGTCAACAAGATAGTCGCTGTGGGTCTCGATGAGGAACCGGTGGCGTCTCTGCTTGGCTTGAAGAGCAAGAAATGAGGCGAGCTCTGCCTGAGCCCTTGGATGGAGGTGCACCTCCGGTTGCTGGAGAAGGAAGGTGCTGCCCTCGGGGGCCCGGAGAGAGTCCACAATGATCGGGAGAACCTGGCTGACGCCATATCCGACGTCCACCAGATTGCGCTCAGGTCCCGAGATCTTGACGCTGATCTGGAACGGGCCGCTTTCCTTTGGCCCCATCCTGCGGACCCTGACATCGGTGAAAAGGCCCGAGGCTTCGCCGAACGAGTCCAAGGGTCTGGCGAGCTTGGCCCAGGCCTCCGGGCCCGACGAGAATGTTCTGGCGAGGATCACGGGGACGTGAGCCCCCTCGGGGACAGGGATGTCCTTGATGGGGTCGTACGTCCTTTGCGGACGCGTGCGAATCGGCGCGAAGGCGTACGGCCTGTACGCGAGCGACTGAGACAGCCGGTAGGCCAGTCCGACAAGGAAGCTCAGCTCGGCCTGCGATACCTTGCCCTCAGTTGTAAGGGGCCTCAGGTCCTGGGCCCGGGTCTTTTCCGAAACGGCGTAGTGCAGAAACCTCAAGAGGTCGTGCACGCGAAACCGTTCGAAAAAAACGACATCGGTAACGGCGAGCCTACCCCCCGGGGTCGTGACGGTGAAAACCGGATGCTCGTGCTTTTCGCCGTATTGGACCTCCAGACGAAAGGGGTGGGCGTCCAAGACCCATTCCTGTAGCCTTGGCTGCGATTCCTTGCTCGCGAAGCGGCCCGTGACCACAATCACATCGGAATGAAGCTGCACTCGGGCCCGGCCCAACGCGCGGCCCAGGCGGAGGCCGGCCCCGACTGTGAAGGACCGGGCGCGGCCGCCTCTGCCACCGCGGTACGAAGCCACCTGATCATAGGCGCCCAGGAGAAAAGGTTCCTCGTTGAAGTCGAGCGGGCGTCCTTGGCACAGGTCCCACGCGATGCGCGCGAGCGCAAGGAGCGTTGTCTTTCCGGTACTATTCTCGCCGACCAGGAGGGTCACGGGCCTCAGGGGCGCTGATTGGCGCTCGTGGAAGCATCGCACGCCTTCAATAATGATCTCATCCATGTACGGGACTCCCATAATGTGCTTCGGGCCGGGTCCCTCCCCTGGCCTTCAGTGTTCGCTGGCCCTGCATTCGCCGCAGGCCTCCCTTCTCTTCGACGGACCCACTCTCAAATGATAACATACGCTGGCTTGCGGCGCCGTGTCAACTGGTTGTTTGGTGCCTTCTGGGCCGTGGCCGCGCGGGGCAAGAAACCCTGCGCTCCCCGGAATTAGGCGCGCGGACGGCGGGGCGGCGGCGCACGGCGGGGATGCCCGGGCCGCGTCATGGTGACCACAGATGAACCTCGGGGCCGGAGGAGGCGTGGGTTGACGGAGTGGCTGCAACACGAGTTCTGCTGATAAATCCGTGGATACACGATTTTGCGGCGTATGATTTCTGGCTGCGGCCGATGGGGTTGCTCTATCTCGCCACGAAACTGAGGCAATGGGGCTTTGAAGTTGATTTGGTTGATTGCCTGGACAGATGGAATCCTCGGCTTCTCCAAAGGCAGAGCAGGACTGGACCGCGCGGAAAGGCGGATGGGAGGGGGAAGTTCCACAAAGAGGAGATTGACAAGCCGGCGATTCTTCGGGACATTCCGCGGCGATACAGCAGATACGGCCTGCCGCCGGACATATTTCTCGACGAGCTGGCGAAGCTTCGCAAGCCGGATGCAGTCCTGCTCACATCCTCGATGACGTACTGGTATCCGGGCGTGCAGGAGACCATCGCCTACGCAAGGAAAGTCTTTCCCGAGGCAAAGGTCGTTCTCGGAGGGACCTATGCGACGTTGATGCCGGAGCACGCGAGAGCCAACAGCGGCGCGGATTACGTCGTCGAGGGGAAGAATATCCGGATGGTCGCAGAGATTCTGGGTCATTTGGCCGGGCGCGAGATTTCGCCGGTCGGCGACATTCGTTTCCCATCGGAGGAGGACAGTCCCGCCTACGATCTGCTTGGCGACATTTCCTCGGTGGTCATTTTCTCGTCGTGGGGATGCCCGTTCCGCTGCACATACTGCGCATCCTGGAGAATGTCAGGAGAGTTTCGGCAGCGAGACGCGAGCCGTGTCGTTGACGAGATAGAATTCCTCTGGCGGGAACGTCAAACGAGGCATTTCGTGTTCTTCGACGATGCTTTGCTTTTCGAGAGGGAAAAACATTTCTTCCCCATTGTGGAGGGAATCATCGCCCGGAAAATCAAAGCGGCTTTTCACACGCCGAATGCGATTCATCCGCGGTACGTTGACCGCCGCGCGGCTGCGCTGATGCGGGAGGCGAACTTCCAGACGATTTGCCTTGGGTTGGAGACAACTTCTTCCTCGACGCAGCGAAGAACGGGGGCGAAGGTCACCAATTCGGAGTTTATCGAAGCGGTTGCTTGCCTGGAGGGGGCTGGTTTCCCTCGGCATAAGACCGAAGTTTACGCGATGATGGGTCTTCCCGGGCAGGAGGCGGATGAAGTCCGCGAGACGCTCCAATTCATCCACGGGGAAGGCTGCACTATCAGGCTGGCGTCGTACTGTCCGATCCCCGGCACTGAGGAATGGGGTCGGGCCATCGCCTCAAGCGACCTTCCCCTGGAAAGCGACCCCCTCTTGCACAACGGCTCCATATTTCCGGTCAGAAACAAGAGAATTTCGTGGGGAGTTTATGAAGACCTCAAGGCGATGGCGCAGCAATTCAACTCGAATCTTCTTAAAGGGTCACCCCGCGGGACGCGGCGTTGACCCACCGAGCGGCTGACCCTTGCTCGGATGAGTGGGTCTGTTCCTGGTTCCTATTCCCCTTTCTCCCTGTAGACGACGACGACTCCGTAGTCAATCACCGTCTCGCGGGTGGTCATGTCAATGTGCTGATAAGAGATTGGCTGTATGGCTACGATGTTTTCCTCGCCGATGGCCTGCAGGAATTCAGTGACCCTCTGGTCGAAAAGGTCTTTGCCCATCTCGAGGAATTGCGTGTGCTTCAGCGTCACCAATCGCAGCTTGCCTCGCTTTTCAGTCATGCTGTTCCTCCTTGCCAACTTCCGTGGTAAGGTTTCTTCATCAGGGCTGTCTTCTCGCCCGGGAATAACGGGTTTTCTCTCCGCGGGGTGGAGTAGGGGAGACCGTTTGCCACGTCAGGTGGACGATTCGCCTTTGCGGGCACCTGAGCGCCTGCCGCCCAAGATTTCCTTAGCGTCCTGAAGCTCTTCCTTCCCTTCGATTCCCAGCTCGACTGCCCTCGTCAAGACGGATATACCGCTCTCTTTCATCTTTTCATCGCCATCAGAAAGGCCTTTCTCGACGAGGAGCTTGCCATAATGGTAGGCGATGATTCCCACATTGGGATTCGCCAGGTGCGAAGCCTCAATCAGGTCGAAAGCTTTGCGAAAATCTCCGCGTGTCCGGTATGTGACCCAGCCGTAGGTGTCCCATATTAGCGAATTTGTTGGGTCTGCTGCGGCAGCTTCCTGGACAACGTTCAGCGCTCTTTCGCTCTCGCCCCTTTTGAAATAGAGCCAGGCGGAGTTGTTGGCCAGAATCGCTCCAAGGTTGGCAGATTCGGGCGTCAGTAGAGTCCTCGCTTGCTCATAAGTTTTGAGGGCGTCTTGGGTCTTGCCGAGCGCCTCGTAAGCCAGTCCCCTGGAATAGTGGTACTTAGCAAGGTCAGCGTTGGGCCCGGCGGTAAGGGGCGGTTTCATTTCCGTAAGGACATCGTATCGTCCTTGCCGAAGATAGAGTTCGGCAAGCCGGGAGAGCCACGGGAGCGGAAGCTCCTTTCTGAGGTCTCTGTATTTTTCCACAAGCCATGTGGTGAAAGGATCGAGGTTGCGTTCACTCATAAGCTGTCCGGCGAGTGCGAGCAGCAGGTCGGCCTGCTGCGGTTGGCCCGTGAGATACTCGTCGAGAAACTCCTTGGCCTTTTCGTTTCCATCCGACCTGAGCAGGAGATTGGCCATCAGAATAGCGGCCTCTTCCTTCGCTGCGGCGAGCCTCTTCTGTTGTTCCTGGTCAGCCGGTGCTTTTTCGAGGATGCCGGTGGCGATTCTTTTTATCTCCGCCTGGTTTTGGTTTGTGTCAGCGTAAAACTTGATCAGTTCTAACTGGGTTGAGGGGTCATCAGGGTCGAGGGCCTTTTTGAAAAAGTCCTCCGCCTGCGAATTGTTTCCGAGCCTGGCGTAAACGCGACCTAATTTTCTCATTATCCTTCCGGCTTCCTGTTTGTCCGCCGGGTCGGTTCTTTCGAGAGCTGCGAAATATTCGCCTCTTGCTTCCTCCACCGAAAAAGCGGCGCCGGAAGACAGGAGGACATCTCCTATCTTCTCTCTGACACGCGCGTTCTGCGGCATCATTTCGGAGGCAAGGCGGAGGATTCCAAGGCGGCGTGCTTCCGCTTTTCCGCCCGACTCGGCTGCAAGACTGGACTCCGCGTTCACTAACCGGTCAAGATCGAGAGCCAGCCCGTAGGCCCCCAGGAAATCTGTCTGTTCTTCTTGAGTCTGCTCGATGAGCGACTCGTATTTCTTGTCCAGTCTCTCAGCTCGCTCCTTGTCTCCCTTTTGAATCATGATAGATGCCATGTTGCGGAGAACGGAGATGTTGTCTGGGAGCAACGTGAGCGCCCGATTGTAGTATTTCTCAGCTAAGTCGCGTTGCCCCGCGAGCTGGCAGTAAAGCCCGAAGTCGTTTGCGGCTTTCGAGTACTGGCCGAGGACGTACAGTTCGACCTCCGTTGGCCTGAGGCCCGGGGCAGCGCCTTCTCTAATCGCCGGGTCCGTCGAGAGTTCCTCCCACAACCTCTCGTTTTCCTTTATGACACCTGGCCTATCGCGGTATTCGAGCCTGCTCCTATACACGTTGAGCAACCCGGAGGGCTCGGGTCTATACTCCTTGTTCATGACATCGTTTCCGGCCAGATAGGACGACAGGAAGAAGTTATTGGCCAGGCCGTAGATAGGGCGGGGACGCTCTTTCTTTTCGAGGGCCCGCAGCATCTCGCATTTCAAAATGCCGTCGTAAACTTCGCCGAAAGGCCGCTCCGGGAGAAAATAGTTCCTCGCCTCCTCAACTTCGCGCCCGAAAACAGTCTCGGCAAGGTAAGGAGCCATCTCCACGCGTTTCTGGATATAGAAATCGAAATAGGCGGCAGTGAGGTCTATGATTGTCCTTCCCCGGCCTAACGGTGAGCGCTCCTCCTGAGCCTGAAAGTATCTCAGGGACGCCCCTACGGATTCATAAAAAGGCTCTGCCGGAACGATGATGATGGAGTTCTCACGGGCGGATCGCAGGAGCCCTTTCGCGAAATGCTCGGTATACTTAGCGCTACGTCTGACGCCATCGGAGTAATTCATGACAAACCCCGCCACTGGCAGAGCCAGGGCAACAATGACACCGATGACGTACCCGAGCCTTCTGTACTTGAATTTAGGCTCAGGTTCGGTTCCGGTGACTTTGAACTTGCCGGTGGCGACGATTAGCCAGTACCCGACGATGTACGATAACCATGCCGCGACCACCACGTAGGAACCGAGGTAGCGTGGGTATCTGAGGTGGTCGAATCCTGCCATGCCGACGGGTCCGATGCGATAGCCCCAGAGGTATCCCATTCCGCCGACGGTGAACAAAAAAACGAAAACGTAGCGGACAAGATAGGTAAGCGTGGTTGCTCTGGGGCTTCCCCGTTCGTACTCACCCCGTTTCACCATGAAGAAAAGGACCGGCACGAACGTCGGGAGGAAGAGCCAGAAAATCCAGTGGGAGGCGTCTTTCGGCCAGAGGAAAAGCTGTTTCATGGAGCGAAAATAGGTATCCACGAAGGCAGAGAATGCCAACCCAATGGTCTTTGCGTGAACAACGTAGTCCTTTCCCTGGAGGACATACTCCCTCGGCTCGTAGAGAGCAGGCAGGAGACCTATGCCAAAGCAAATGAAGACCAGGACGAGGGCGACTGGGTCATCCAGAAGAGCCCGGCACCGCACAAGGAAAAACACGATGAAAATCGGCGCCAGGACGAAAAGGGTGGGATAGTTTGTGATAGCGAGCCCGTACAACAGGCCGAACGCGATAGCATACCTTGCCTTTGACGTTTTGGCGTAGCGAGCCACCAGAAAGACGATGAGGACGAGGAAGAACGTGTTGAGAGTGTCGAACCCCGCCAGAATAGAGCCTTCCCAGAAAGGACGGGAGAAAGCGACGAGCAAAGCCCCTGAAAGAGCCGCCGCCTGCCGAAGATATGGATGGGTCTGGTAGCGCGCTTCTTCTTCGGCTGTTCTGGTGTGGCTGAATTGCGAGAGGAGGGCGTACAGCAAGGCAATTGTGAGAGCCCCAAAGACCGCTGACATCAAGTTGAGCACATACGCAGTGTTGGACGAAAAGCTCCCCAACAATCGCCCGAGGATCAGCCAGATAGGGTGGGCAGTCGGCGGCGTTAACCCAATGCCCTTCACGTCGCAGACCGCGTTTGCGCTCGGGCCGGGATGTATCGTCGGGCATAAGGTGAGGAAATAGAGCAAGAATACAGCGACAAAGAGCCCAAGCGATATCCCGGTGTTCAGAGATAGCCTTGCGTTGGATTTCATGGCGCCTCTTTCTCCTTGTTTGGGGACGAAAGCCACGTTCGCCTCGTGGTTTCACGGGTAAATATACAGCATTGTCGTGTAAGGGAGGAAATCTTTTTTGCGGGCGGCGCGAAGGGGGTACAATAGGTGAAGTAGACATAAGTATTATTATCAGACGTTGAGCATTTCAAGGCGCCGGGCGCCTTTGGCTCCCCGCCCCCAAACCACGCCCCAAGCACCATGACTCCTCGACCCGGACTTCGGCCTATCGCGCCCATGCGTTCCTCACAGCGAAATTCGGCACAAGGCTCGGAGACGCCGCGGGGAGAGAAAAGCCCTCTGGGCAGGCAGGCCGTCTCTCGATTCCAGGGAAGGTCTGGCCTTCGAGTGGAGATGCCCGGTTTGTTGCGGCTGACTTCGCTTCGGCTTGTAAGGGTCGGGCGGTTACCAGGTGCGCGGCGCCGAGGCCACGGCTTTTATTGTTGCCGAATGCCGGGAGGATTTGCATTAAAAAGCTATTGATTTGCTGAACCGGTCTATGTTAGTTTAGCTTCACGTTGTGGTCGGGACGTGGCGCAGCCTGGTAGCGCACTTGAATGGGGTTCAAGGGGTCGCTGGTTCAAATCCAGTCGTCCCGACCACTCCGAGTTAGAGGTCCTCCACGTTTCGCAAGCGGGCGATAATACCAGAAGGCTGCGAGCGGTGACCCGTACAGGCGCATAGACGAGGGGCCTGGGAATGCCAATGGGGAGCGCAAAGCAAGTGGTTCAGGTATACGAGGGTGGTTGCATACGAGGCGAATGATAGAACCGAGAGCTCGCCAAATGGGAAAAATTATGGAGAAGGTGAGGGTCACAAACCTATTTGACCCTGAAAAGTCGGTCGAAGTGGAAGCGGTCGTTGACATAGGCGCGACGATGCTTGTGTTGCCTGAAAACATCGTCGAGGAACTCAATCTGAGGAAGATGAGGGAAGCGAAAGTCAGATATGCGAACAACAAAGCGGAGATCAAGCCAGTTTATGGCGTAGTAACAGTTGAGATATGCGGCAGGGGAGGCGAATTCAACGTATTGGGAGAGCGCGAAGGCGCTCAACCACTTGTAGGGCAAACGATACTCGAGCAGTTAGACCTCATTGTGGACCCCAGCGGTCGAAGAGTAATACCTGACCCCGGGTCGCCTGACATGCCCGTGGTTGAGGTGCTCTGCGTAAGGGCCTGTGGAGGCGAACGCAGGGCTGAGCTTCTCTCCTGGGAAAATAACGCTCAGGCAGCTCCATGTATGTTAGGGGGCCTTACCGCCCCCGGGGCCTTCGAACGGGAGGGAGCACGGCGATAAGTCTCCTTCAAGAAGGAGTCCGATTGGGAGACGATAGGATGTGACGAAGCGAGGGTGCCGTTAAGGCCGCCGGCGGAAGCATGCAGGCTGGCATCCGCCTGGACGGTCAACGGGTCAGCCCTCGTAAACTATGTTTGGGCCTGGGAAAGTGAAATACGCTTTGTTGGTCTGCGACGGAATGGCGGATTACCCCTTAGAGAAGCTTCAGGGGAAGACGCCCCTCCAGGTCGCAAAGACCCCGAATCTGGACCGCCTGGCTCGTGAAGGAAGCACAGGCCTGGCGGTCACGATTCCACATGACATGACTCCAGGGAGCGATGTAGCTGCTCTTTCGATTCTCGGCTACGATCCCACCAAGTATTACAGAGGCAGAGGGCCGCTGGAGGCTGTTAGCCTCAACATCGAGCCCGCCCCGGATGAGGTTGTGTTTCGATGTAATCTCGTCTCCGTTTCGGACGGATTGATGCGGGACTACAGTGCCGGTCACATTTCCTCCAAGGAGGCGAAGGTGCTGATAGAAGCCCTCAACAAGAAGATGAGGGCTGATGGAGTAACTTTCCACGCGGGAGTGAGTTATCGCCACGTTGCGACTATTAAGGAAAGCCTTCTCCGGGAAGGGAAGGGAGAGCTGCAATGTGTCCCTCCGCACGCTATTATCGGTCAGCCGATCGAGCCGAACCTTCCGACGGGGCAAGGTTCTCCCCTACTCCGCGTGCTTATGGAAAAGTCCCGTGAGATTCTCAGCGCCGAGGTGGTCAACCAGGTTAAGGTTGACCTTGGGGAGAATCCTGCAAACATGATATGGCTGTGGGGCGGCGGGAGGCTTGAGCGACCGCCCTCCTTCAAGGAGAGGTTTGGGGCGGACGGGACGGTTATCGCGGCGGTTGACCTTATGAAGGGGATCGGCAAGCTCATAGGATTGAAGACGGTGGACGTTCCCGGCGCGACAGGCTATTATGACACTGATTACGATGCAAAGGCGTCGTATGCGATTGATGCCCTCCGGGAAGCGGATTTCGTGGTCGTCCACGTCGAAGCGGCCGATGAAGCGGGGCATAATGCGGACATACTGCAGAAGATAACGGCTATCGAGAGGTTTGACGCCAAAATCGTCGGCAGAATCATTGAAAGGCTCGACGAATGGGGTGAGTACAGGGCTATGGCGCTGCCGGACCACTACACCCCCATTTCTGTCAGAAACCATACCCCCGAGCCGGTGCCGTTTGCCATTTGCGGCAAGGGAATTCCAAGGGATTCAGTCCGTGTGTTTGATGAGTTCGCCACCGCAAAAGGCGGGTTCAAAACCGTCGAGGGACATCGGCTGATGTCCATTCTATTCGGTTAGAGGAATAAGAAAGGCAACTGATGGGAATAATTGTTCAGAAGTACGGTGGCACCTCCGTAGCCAATGCGGGGAGGCTAAGGAACGTTGCCCGAAGGATTTGTCGCACAAAAGAGCTGGGTCACGATGTTGTTGTCGTGGCATCTGCTGCCAGCGGGACCACCGACAAGTTAATCTCGATGGCTTATGAGATCAGCAATGACCCGCATGGGCGTGAGTACGACATGCTCGTGTCAACCGGCGAGCAGATTTCGGTGGCGCTGCTGGCCATGGCGATCCAGGAGCTGGGGTACAAAGCGATATCCATGACCGGCTACCAGGTGGGTATCCTGACCGACAGCACCCACACAAAAGCGAGAATAATTGACATCAGCACGGAGAGAATCCTCGAGTTTGTGAAAGAAGGGTATGTTTTTGTGATTGCGGGGTTTCAGGGAGTTGATATCAAGGGAAACATAACGACGCTGGGTCGAGGTGGCTCGGATACTTCGGCAGTTGCGGTTGCGGCGGCACTCAAGGCGGACCTTTGCGAGATTTATACGGACGTGGATGGTGTCTACACAGCCGACCCTCGGGTTGTCGCTTCAGGCCGTAAATTGGAAAAAATAGATGCGGACGAAATGCTGGAGCTTGCAAGCCTGGGAGCAAAGGTGCTTCAGCTCCGTTCGGTGGAGTTTGCGAAGAAGTATAAAGTGCGTCTTTCTGTTCGATCGAGCTTCAGTGAAGACCCGGGTACGCTTATCGTGGAAGGGAACAAAGAGATGGAAAGAACCGTCGTTACTGGATTGGCCCTTTTGAAAGATCAGGCGAGAGTGAACATATTCAACGTTCCCGACAGACCCGGAGTCGCGGCTAAGATATTCGGCGCGATAGCGAAGGTTAACGTTGACGTTGACATGATTGTCCAGGCGCAGAACCAGCAGGGGCAGCCAGACATGTCTTTCACTGTCGCCCGGCAAGACGTGAAGAAAACGCAGAAAGCCGTGGAAGAAGTCATACGGGAGCTGGGGGCTGGCGGAATGACCGTCGAGGAGGGTTTTGCGAAGGTTTCGGCGGTTGGGATCGGCATGCGAGGCCACCCTGGAGTTGCCGCGGAGGTTTTCGATGCGCTGGCGTGCAACGATATAAACATTGAGATGATAAGCACCTCGGAGATAAAGATATCGTGCCTTGTCCGGGAAGAGGTAGGAGAAGCGGGCGTTCGCGCCATACACGAGAGGTTCAAGCTGGGGGAGGCGCCGGAGGTTAGCGAAAGAGCTTGAGGGACACGGAGCAGCCCCGCCGAAGGCACCAGCGGACGCGCTGGGATGCGCCATGACGGCGGTGGCCGCTGAAGGGGGTTCCATCGCAATGGACATCCCAAGGCAATACAATCCGAAAGATACCGAAGATAGAATCTTCGAGTTTTGGAACAGCAGGGGTCTTTTCCATTCTGATTCCGGGAGAGGAGGGGAACCGTACTGCATCGCCATACCGCCACCAAACGTCACCGGCGTCCTGCACATGGGGCACGCTCTGAATAATACCATCCAGGACATCCTGATTCGCTGGAAGAGGATGTGCGGGTTCAACGCGCTGTGGGTGTACGGGACAGACCATGCTGGCATAGCCACCCAAAACGCTGTCGAGAAGAGTCTGGCTTCCAGGGGGATGTCCCGGATGGACCTCGGCAGAGAGAAGTTTGTCGAAAAGGTGTGGGAATGGAAGGAGAAACACGGTAACACCATCAAGGAGCAGCTTCGGAAGCTGGGGTGCTCCTGCGATTGGCAGCGAGAGCGGTTCACGATGGATGAGGGATTAACCAGAGCCGTTCAGGAGGTCTTCCTGCGGCTCTACAGAAAGGGGTACATCTACCGCGGCAACTACATCGTCAACTGGTGTCCGCGATGCCAGACGGCTCTTTCCGACGAGGAGGTGAGCCGGTCCGAGCAGGAGGGGAAACTCTATTATATCCGATACCCAATCAAAGACAGCGACGACTCTGTGATCGTTGCTACGACGAGGCCGGAGACTATGCTGGGGGATGTCGCGGTTGCCCTCAACCCCAAGGACAAAAGGCTCAAACGTCTGGGAGAAAAGGTTGTTCTGCTGCCGATTATAGAGAGGGAGCTTAAGGTTATTGGGGACCAGTTTGTTGACCCCCATTTTGGGACGGGCATCGTCAAAGTGACGCCGGCTCACGATGCAAATGACTTCCTGATGGGGCAACGCCACGAGCTGCCGTGGGTCAACGTGATGAACGAGGACGGCGTAATGAACGAAAACGCCGGCCCGTACCGTGGGCTTGACAGGTTCCTTTGCCGGACAAAACTTCTTGAGGACCTCGACGAGCGGGGATTGCTGGAAAAGGTCGAGAGGCATACCTACGTTCTCGGGCGATGCTACAGGTGCGAGACAATTGTGGAGCCGCGTCTTTCTCTTCAATGGTTCGTGAAAATGAAGCCACTGGCCGAGCCTGCCTTGAAGGCGGTGCTGGACGGAAGGATAAAGTTCTACCCAAAGCGCTGGACAAAGGTGTACGTCAACTGGATGGAGAATGTGCGGGATTGGTGCATCTCGCGGCAGATATGGTGGGGGCACAGGTTACCCGTCTTTTATTGCCAGAGCTGCGAGGAAGTTGTCGCTTTGCGCGAACGGCCACAATCGTGCCCGAAATGTTCGGGGACGCACCTGAAGCAGGACGAGGACGTGCTGGACACATGGTTCTCGTCGTGGCTTTGGCCGTTTTCGACTCTGGGCTGGCCGGGTGACAATGATGACCTGAGGTTCTACTATCCCACCGATGCGCTGGTGACCGCCCAGGAGATAATTTTCTTCTGGGTCGCCAAGATGATTATGGCCGGACTGGAGTTCATGGGGGATATTCCGTTCCGAGATGTTTACATTCACGGGACAGTGAGGGACGACACCGGGACAAAGATGAGCAAATCGCTCGGCAACATTATTGACCCTCTCGAAATCATCGAGGAATTCGGCGCCGACGCATTGAGGTTTAGCATCATCGTCATCACTGCCCAGGGACAGGACGTTTTCCTTTCGAAAGAGAGGTTTGAGATAGGTCGCAACTTCGCCAACAAGGTCTGGAACGCTTCCCGTTTTGTCTTTTCAAACTTGGAGGGGATGCCGCGCGACGCTGAATTGGACGGTGAATCTCTTTCCTCGGACGACATATACATCCTATCAAGGCTCAACGATACCGTCGCGGAAGTCAATGCGTCGCTGCGAAAATATCGTTTCAACGACGCGGCGTCAGCGATCTACGACTTTTTCTGGCGTCACTTCTGCGATCGGTATATCGAATACGCTAAAGCGAGGCTTTTCGGCGAGTCGCAGGAGGAGAAGGAGCGCACTCAGAAGGTGCTTTATTTTGTCCTGAGCAACTGCATGAGGCTTCTGCATCCGCTCATGCCGTTCATAACCGAAGCTATCTGGCATCTTCTCCCGCGTGATGATGACCGGCCTCTGATGGTCTCGGCCTGGCCCAAACCTCTCAGGCTGCGGGTTGACAGGGAAGTCGCAGAGAACGTCGAAAAGAAATACGAGCTGATTCGGGCTGGCCGAAACCTTCGCGCGGAATACAATATTCCGCCGGACAAGAAGATGAGGTTTGTGGTCAGACCCTCGGGCGAGAAAGAGAGGGACTTTCTCGTTCAGGAGCGAGCCAATATTTCCCAGATGCTGCGCGCTTCGGAGGTGAGCGTGGACATGGGTATGGGGTCAGCGAGGCTTGCCCCTTCAGCCATCACACCGCTGGGGACAATTTACCTTTGCCTCGAAGGAGAGATAGACATCGAGGCCGAGGCCGGGCGCTGGCGGAAACAGTACGACAAGCTGAGCGAAGAACTCGAGAAGGTAAAACGGAAGTTGGAGAACCCGGATTTTCTTGAGAAGGCGCCGCCGGAGGTTGTGCAGAGAGAAAAAGAGCGCCTATCGGCTTTGACAGCCCAGGCTGAGAAGGTCAGGAAAAACCTGAGTTTGCTGGAGTAGGTTGTCGTGGCGGATATTCTCCGCGGGAGCGGCCTCGGCGTTGGGAAGGGATGCGGTCACAGAGGGAATTCAGAACCGGTGGTTCGGCCCGAAGAGGTTTTTCTACTTTCTCTTTTTGTTTCGATTTGAAGGCACAGGACAGAATCGGAGAAGGCGTGCATGAGCCAGCTTAATCGAGACATCCTCGCCCGGATTGTGGCGGCGGCTATTGAGGAGGACGTGGGGGCAGGAGACGTAACCAGCAACTCCGTCGTCGAGAAAAGCCGTGAGGCGAAAGCGGAAATAGTGGTCGAAGAGAATTGTGTTGTAGCGGGGATGCCCGCCGCGCAATTCGTCTACGAAGCCATTGATGAAGAGCTTGACTTCCAGAGGGAGGTCGAAGACGGCAAGGATGTTCGGGAAGGGACGGTCATCGCAAGGATACATGGGTCTGCGCGGAGCATTCTGACCGGTGAGCGCATCGCGCTGAATTTCCTCCAGAGGCTTTCGGGCATCGCCACGTTGACAGCCCGGTTCGTCGCCAGGACAAAGCGATTCGGAACGAAAATCATGGATACGCGCAAAACTACCCCCGGACTGCGGTATCTGGAAAAATACGCCGTCAGGGTCGGCGGAGGCTCGAACCACAGAATGGGCCTCTACGACATGTTTCTGATAAAAGACAATCACCTTCGCGCCATCTCGGAGGAGAAAAGAGGCGCTGTGCGCGTTGCTATCGAGCGGGCGAGGGAGTTCAATCCCAACGTTCAGGTCGAGGTGGAAGTGGAGAACCTTCAAGAATTGGCTGAAGCGATTAAGGCTCAGCCGGACATGATCCTCTTGGATAACATGCCTGTTGCGGAGATAAGCGAAGCTGTCAAAATGGTCCGAGGGGAGATTGTCCTGGAGGCTTCCGGGGGCGTTAACCTGGACAACGTCGAGGAGATCGCGCGCACCGGCGTTGACTGCATTTCAATTGGCGCACTGACGACTGCCGCGAAGGCGATAAATATGAAAATGGAGCTGACCGAATGGGTTTGAACGAGGATCTGGTCAGGCTCTTTCATGAAAACTCCGGGAGGTTTCTATCGGGGGAGGAACTCGCTGGCAACCTTGGGGTCTCCAGAACCACTATTTGGAATCACATCCGCTTCCTGAAGAAGCTTGGCTACCAGTTCGCCGCCCATACTCACACCGGCTACAAGCTTGTCGCGATTCCCGACAAACTCTTGCCTCAAGAGATTTCGCTTAGACTTAAGACTCGCTTTCTGGGGAGGACGATTCGTTATTTTGAGGAGGTAGCGTCCACGAATGATGAGGCTCTGGAGCTGGCTGCCAGCGGGGCGCCCGAAGGAACCGCCGTTGTCGCCGAGAACCAGGCCAAGGGGCGTGGGCGATTCGGCCGCAGTTGGTTTTCTCCACGGGGAAAAAACCTTATCCTGTCCCTTGTTCTTCGTCCTCCGTTTGCTCCGGGGAGGGTTTCACAGCTCGGGATAACAGTGGCTGTTTCGTCGGCCGTTTGTCTTCGGGAGCTGTTCGACCTTCCGGCGCTGATAAAATGGCCGAATGACATTTATATCCGCGGCAGGAAAGCGGGCGGCATTTTGACTGAACTGAGCGCAGAACTCGACCGGATTCACCATGCAGTCGTTGGCATAGGTCTCAACCTGAACTTAGAGAAGGAGGAGATTCCCGCGAGTCTCCGTTCGAACTGCACGTCGGTGAGAATCGAGACCGGCCGAAAATGCGACAGGGTCGAGGTTACGGTGAAGTTGCTGAACGAGCTTGAACGGCGTTACCGGTGCCTCTTGAGGGAAGGATTTTCGCCCATCATTGACGAATGGATGGACCTGTCTCTGACGCTCGGAGGGAGAATAGAAGCTGTCAGCGAGGGCCGGAGGCTGACCGGATGCCCGACTGGTCTCGACGACGATGGCGGCCTTTTGATCCGGCTCGACAGCGGCATCACGACGAAAATATCGTGCGGGGACATAACGATTCTTTCCGGTGGCGAGGCGGATTGACGCCGTCGAGCCGACCGGCTGTGTGATGGCAGGCGGAAAGCAAAATGTCAAGACCTCCTGTCCGTGGAACGTCCTGGAACAACCGCTCGTGAAATGAGCCATCGCCGCAATCCAGTTGCAGAAAATCATCGCCTGGGGTATCTTCCGTTCATCAACTGAGCGCGCCCCTGAAGGACGCAGTATCGCAAGAAGAGTGGGGAAGCCGGCGTGAACTTCATCCGTAGGCTTTTGAGAATACCTTATTACTTTGTTGTTGCGATTGAATTCGTTTTCAAGAAGCTGGTGTTTCGCTGCCACATGTGCGGGCAATGCATCCTCCAATTCACCGCGTTCACCTGCCCGATGCGCTGTCCGAAGCAGCTTCGTGATGGCCCTTGCGGTGGAACGAGGGAGAATTCCCACTGCGAAGTTTACCCCGAGAGAAAATGCATCTGGGGCTTAATCTACTCTCGGTCGAAGCTTCTGGGGCGAATGCGAAGGCTTGAAGTCATTCAGTTCGCGGTTGATTGGCGGCTTGAGAACACTTCTGCGTGGATCAATTACTTCAGCGGTAGGGATGGCCAGCGGCGATTCAAGCGTGAGCTGAGGCTGTCCCGCCGTCTGGCGGGATTCCGTTAACTTCGGAGCATCAGGCATGAAAGCTTCATCCAACCTGGAGATGGTTCTTTCATCGGGCGGCTTTGCCGTTACGGGAGAACTCGGCCCGCCAAAAAGCGTTGACCCCGAGCTTATCAGGAAGAAGGCTCGGCTGTTGAAGGGAGCCGTTGACGCGGTGAACGTCACGGACAATCAGACAGCGATAGTGAGGGTTTGCAGCATGGCGGGCTGCCGGATTCTTCTGGAGGAAGGAGTGGAGCCGGTGATGCAGATGACCTGCCGCGACAGAAACCGCATCGCGTTGCAGAGCAACATCCTCGGGGCGGCGGCGCTGGGGATCAAAAACATCCTGTGCCTTTCCGGAGACCACGAGACGCTCGGCAACCAGCCCGACGCGAAAGGGGTTTACGACATTGATTCGATTCAGCTTGTTCGCGTGGCAGCGAGGATGAGGGACGAGGGAAAGCTTCTCTGCGGGGAGGAGTTGAGAAACACCGGTAAGTCAGAGCTTCTCCCGCCGAGAATCTTCGTCGGGGCAGCTGCTAACCCGTTTGCGCCTCCTCTGGAGTTTCGGATTCTTCGCCTGGCCAAGAAAATCGCTGCGGGGGCGGATTTCATTCAGACGCAGACAATTTTCGACCTCGAAAAATTCAGGGAGTGGCTGTCGAGAGTCGTGGATGGTGGGCTGCATGAGAAGGTCGCTATACTCGGCGGGGTGATGCCGGTCAAGTCGCACAAGGCACTGGTCTATATGAAGAAGAACGTCGCGGGGATGTCCATTCCGGATGAACTCATAGGGAGGATGGAGCGGTCGCCGGAACCGCGAAAGGAAGGGGTGAGAATCTGCGCCGAAATAATCCAGCAGCTTCGCGAGCTAAAGGGGCTTCGTGGCGTCCACATCTCCACCGTCGAGTGGGAGGAAGTCATTCCGGAGGTGGTGGAACTCGCCGGGCTTTTACCGCGCCCGCCCTCGGGCGGGCAAAAGACTTAGACGGGGAGCTTGGGAGGGGGCTTGCTGGGCGAACGGCGTCTGCGGCTCCCACCGCCATAGGCCGCACGGGGCGCTCCTGGCAATTCGGGAGGTCTCCCCTACTCCATGGGCATCTTTCTTCGAGCGTTTCAAGTCTCGCCTTCCGCTGCGATCATGCGGGTCGCTTCGTCCCTTCGGCGCCGCAGAAGGGTTTGGAGGTCGGGGTCGTCAGGGGCGAGCTGTATGGCCTTGTCAATGGCCTCCAGGGCCAGAGTGTATTGTCTCTGCTTGAAGTGCGCCCACGCGAGCCTGTTGTAGACATACGCTTTTCGAGAGCGAGGGGTGAGAGAGAGGGCCTTCTGGTAGTTGCGCGAGGAGGAGGCGAAATCGCCGAGCTCCCCGTATACCTCACCGAGGCCGAAATATGCCGATGCCGTGCTGGCGTCCCACTGAAGGGCCTTCTCGAAAGCCGAGACCGCCTTATCGTACAGCTTCATCTCCTTGTAGCAAACTCCGAGGTTGTTCCAGGCTGCGGCATTTGCCGCGTCGAGGTTCAAGAGGCTCAGGAACTGCTCCGAGGCGCGTTCGTAGTCCTGCATGAGGAGATACTTTTCCGCCAGACGCCATCGTAGAGTCGCACTTCTCGGCATTCGCTCCACAGCCTCGACGAGGGCTTTGACCTCAGACCCGAGTTCTTCAAGACAGCTTTCGACGTCCCTGTCGTTTGGATTGGCTGCCTGCGCGAGGCGGAACTGGTGGTTCATTTTCTCCGGGTCGCCCTGAAGCATCGCCACCAGCCCGCGGAAAGCGTGTCCTGTGCCGGTAAAATATTGCTCAAAAGTTGCCCTGACTTCGCGCGATTTCTCCTCCGCATCGCCGAGGTTGACGACATACGGTAGAACAGGGGAATGACTCTCCGAAATTTCCTGCAGGACCAACGTGAAGCATTTGTCTATGTCCCGCTTTACAGCCGCTCCGAACTCCAGGAAAGGCCTGTCGTCTGTGTTGAGGGGCCCTTCACCTGCTATCTTTCGCAATGCGTTTTCACCAACGACGAAGCAATCGAGGAGGTCATAGACGGAATGAATGTTGATTCTGGCAAGGTCGGAGGAAGTGTCCGGTCGCTCAACGAGCTTCTTCACTCGCTGAAAATCAATCCGCAGCGGAGAAAGCGTTCCCAGGAGGACAGAATGCTTGTTGAGGGAATTATTTGACATCCATAGAGAAGAGTGAGGCATGACTTCCTGAAAAGACCTGACTATTATCCTGAAATCCTCTGGTCTGAGGTCGAGAGGCACCCAGCAAGATAACACGCCTCCCGGCCGAAGCCGCTGGCGGCATTTCTCGAGATGGTCATAGGTGTAAAGTGCGGAGCTTCCCGTTGTCCCCGGATAGGTCGAATCGTTCATGATTACGTCGAACTTCTGGTCGGTGAGCTTCACGAAATTCTTTCCATCCATTATGACCTTTCTCAGGTCGGGATTGCGGTAGGAGCCGCGGTTGATTTCCTGGAAGAACCTGCCCGCGTCGAAAACCCCCGGGCATATTTCCACGATGCTGTATTCGTCCGCACCAAAAGCGAGGCCGACTCCGGAAGTCTCGCCGCTGCCGTATCCAATCTGAAGGACCTTTTTCGGATTTTCGTGCATGAGCAAAGGGATATAGCCCTGAAGCTTCTGTGTGGTTCGCAGCATCAGAGTCATCCCCGCGACGTCAACCCCGTCCACGGCGATGAGCCTTTCTCCGTCTGGCAAATCGTGGACGGTAACGGTGCCCGTAGCGTCGTCCTTGATGTAAACGATGCGGCTGGGGTAGTGGTAGGTGTTCATCGTCCGCAGAAATACGTCCCGCGGGATGCCGAGAAAGCCGACGATGAGAGCCACCGCAGAGGCGGTAGCCGCAGGAACGCCGAGAACAGTCCGGGACTTCTCCGAAGAGAAGATGACAACAACTCCCAGGGAAAACAGGATGGCGACAACTATCAGGAAACTATCCCTCAGACCTAAAAGGGGCACCATCACGAAACCTGCGGCAAAGGAGCCGACCACACACCCCACCGTGTTGAACGCGTAAACCTCCCCTACCCTTTTGCCCACGGCTTTCCATGATTGGGCGCAGGCTTTCACCGCGATTGGGAAAGCCGCCCCCATCAGCATCGTCGGAAGGAGAAGGACGACCGAAGAGTCAATAAAGTGCGTGACCACTTCTTTCCAGAATCCGGTGGCGTGGAGTTTCCATGTCAGCGCATAGTCAATATGCCACAGCTTCCCCAACAGCGCAACGGAGCCCAGCGCCGAAAGCGCCACGAGCATTTCCACGACGCCCAGGGCAAAAACAGGATTTCTGATTCTGCCCAGAAGCAGCCGGCTGCTCAGAAAACTCCCAAGCGCGATGCCAAGAAGAAAACAGGTCAACATGCATACAAAAGCATAAACTGAGGTCGTCAGGACGAATACGAGGACCCTCGTCCAGAGAACTTCGAGCGCCAGGGCACAGAATCCTGCCACCGCCACTGCTGCCAGGACAACGGTCCGTTTTGTGGCAAGGTCCCCTGTTGCTTCATCGGTTCTGCTGCTGCGGGTCCGGGCTAAATGGCGTGGAGGCCGCCTCGATTTTTTTCCCGGTGTCTCGGCGGGTTCCGCCGCGGATGGGGTCGTAAGGCCGATACGTATTCCCAAGCCAGCGGCATAGCGAGATAGGGCAAATGCCACTGCACCGACGAGGATATTCGCGCAGGCCGCCAGATAGATTGTGTTGCTCACGCCAAGAATCTTCATGAGGAGGTATCCGGAAAGAAAGCTCCCCATGACCGCGCCGAAGGTGTTGACTGCGTAGAGGAGGCCGACGCTCTGGCCGATGCGGGCGTCAGAGCCTTTCCCGGTCGGTGGGTTCGCCCACAGCTTGCTCAGAACCGGAAGCGTCCCTCCCATGAGAGCCGTCGGAAAAAGTAGAATGATGATTGACAGGACGAACCGAACGAGGCTCAGGAGATAAAAGCTGGAACGGAAGCTGAGAAAGAACCAGCGATAGAAGGAGTCTGTTGCGGCCAGAAGTGCCGGGAAAAGAAAAGCATATGCCCCGATGCCCAACTCGAGTAAAGCGTACAATCTCAATGGGCGAAGATTCCTGTCGGCGATTTTTCCGAAGAACCAGCTTCCCAGTGCAAGACCAAGCATGAAGGCAGTCAGAACGGTGCTGACCGCGAAGACTGTGTTGCCGAAGACGACGCCAAAAGCTCTTGTCCACGTCACCTCGTAGATTAAACCCGCCGCCCCTGAGATGAGAAAAAGCGGAAGGACTGCCTTCCTCACGACGGAAATTCGAGGAATGCTCTCTGCAATGGCTGCCACCCTTGCTTCTCCTTCAGACGAAGCCGGCGTGATTCGGAACGTGAGACATCGGCGTTCTGGAAGTAAGACCCGCGAACCGCCAGGCTTTCAACTCGCCGCCCATCTCCTGAGCAGGCACCTTAGACACGCACAGGACCAACTCCCGCCGTCCTGCCGGTGCGCCTCAACCGAGGCCGCTGCCTCCTCTCGGAGCACAGGCGACAAGGAAGAAGCCCGGCAAGCGACTCGGCGTCTGCTTGACGGCATTTCCTGCCGCGAGTATACTGGTGAATGATAGCGTAGCAATCGGCCCGTCGGACATCAAGCGGTTCGTTTTGTGCAGTTCAAATGCGGCGGCGATACCTTGCCTTGGTGCGAGGCGCGCAGTTGGTGGAACTGTCCGAGATTAGCGTTATGCAAGGTCGCATGCCGAGATAACGAGAACGCTATGTGTGGGCGGCTTTTTTCCTGCGTCGCATGCGGACGATGACGGTAATCGCAATGTAGATGAACCCGATAGCTGCCAGCAGGGCCAGCCAGTGCGACAAGTACCAGGTCGAGGGGTCAAACAGGTAAACGTACCGGGGGTAAATGCACAAGTCTTCAGTCCATTCGCGGACCTTTGCAGGCTCCAGGCCGCGAGCCTGAATATTCGTCAGAAAGAAAGTGTCGCGGGGGTAGTTCTTCAGAAAGAATTGCCGCGTGCTCACCATCGGCAAGGCGCCTCGGACCTGCTCGTGGGACCATCTTCTGGCGTCTCCGTCCTCGTACCGTGAGAGGAATTTCTTGGTCAGAACCCCCTTTTCGTCATAGTCAATGTTAATCATCCAGTCCGCGAAGATGTAAAGGCTCACGTCGAGCGGCGCTTTCTGGAAGACCGACAGCTTCAGCGGATAAACTATCTCGTCCTCATGACGTGTCTTAAACTTGAAGCGAAGTGGGTGAAGGTCAACGCCTTCCTGCTCGGCGATAGCATCCCTTACCTTGACGCAGACGAAGACCCAATCCGAGTTGCGGTAATATTCCAGCTCCTCCTCTGCCCCTTTCAGCTCGACGTAACCGTTCTCCTTCAGCCACCGGTTCAAGGCCCCTTTAGTCTCTTCTTTCACCGTCACGGTCTCATAGCTTCCGACGGTCTTCGTGGCAATGACCCTTACACCGGCTTCCTCTCCTTCCTCCTTCAGCTTTCCCCACTTGAATAGCCTTCTGCTCTTCCGGGCGACGGCGCGCTCAACGTAAGCGAACAGCTCCGCGAAAAGCTCAGCGCTCTCTTTTGAAATCTCGGGAACCGAAGGGAACGGAATGACCCAGGCGAAATCCTTCGGCTTCCCTTGATAGGTGACCTTCAGGATGAGGTCTTCGAGGCCGTCTTTGTAAACGATAATTGCCTCCTGAGCCTTCTGCTCAAGGCTTCCCTGATATTCCCTCTCTTCGTACCTTGGCAAAAACGTCCCGTCGGGGTAAGCCGGCGGCGCGAGGCTGCAGACGCACCACAAAGCTGCAACCAGAGACCGCGTCGTTGTCATTGGCCAATCCTCCTTCCTCCTGCCACAGCCGAGTCGGGCAAGCGCGCCGTTACTTGCCTTCCAGGTTTCCTGGGGGCCGCAGCTCCGTCTCATGAAGCCCCATCCGGGCCAGACCCCAGCCGAGTATCGTTTTGTCATCGGGCCGCTCGTAGGCGTCCCGACATCCGACAGCGAAGGCCAGGCGCCTGTACGCGGCCACGGCATAACGAGCAAGGTCGCTGCCGAGAGTGGCGGGGCTGACCCCTTCCTCCCACGACACGGTGTCGTCGGCGAGCGACTTGGCATGGGCGGGCCTGCCAAGACACTCCGACAGTCCCCAGGTGGTCTCGAGGTGATCTATCGGAACGCCCCTGATGTCTCGGAGCTCGACACGGACCAACGCGGGGCCCCCGTACCCGAGGGCCCTCAAGAGGTTTCGGAGGAATAGCATGTAAAGCAGGGGGTAACCGATGAGGTGATTGCGTTCGGGCCCTTCTATATCCTTGTCGCCGAGCTTCCAGGCGTGAGCCAGCTGCTGGCACGCGAGGACCGAGCCAAAGGCGGACACCTCCAGGTGTGAGTCCCATTCGAAGCCCGGCTTCTCGATAATCACGGCGTCCTGCTGGCTAAACCAGTTCGAGTGCTCCCAGGGGTATGCACCGATTGGCTCTCGGGTCGGCGCGCCCGTGACGTCGGGCAAGTACGTCTCGTGCTGTAGGCTGTAGCTGACGTTCGCCCTCGTCAGCGCATGGTGAAGCCCGCCTGGCTCTATGAGGCGTTCTATTGGGAACTCCGGCACAGCCCACAGGAGTACACTCGGCACCGGCTTTCCCGTGCCATAGGGTCGGCGTATGCGCCGGCCGCGGGCCTCCCATCTCCTCAGGGCCGTTCGCCTGAGTTCTTCCCGGCGCCGGATCATGGCTTTCCGGCGGTCGGTAAGCCGGAGAATCTCGTCGAGGGTTGCGAGCTTCGGCTCGAAGGTCATGGAGTGCTCATCGACACGCACCCTGATGTAGCAGCCCTTTCTCGTCTCCACGAAGTGAGGGGCCGACATGCTGGCCGGGACGTGAACGACGTAGCAGACCTTCGCGCCGCCGGCCACGGGGATGGGGTCGGACACTTGGATGTCCGTCACCGGAGGATAGAGCCACCGAACAGCCCACTCGAGGAGCGTCTGCTTGAAGTTGGGGATGGGGTCGAGACCGGGTATGGATTCGACCTGGCCGCTGTGCTGTCCTCCCCTGTCCTTTATGCCGTAGAGGATATGGCCCCCGAAGGTGTTGGCGAGGGCGCTTACCCCCTTGAGGGTCTCGTCTGTCCCCTGCCGGTGGGTCTCGAACAGCGACTTGTACTCCAGGACGACGCTTTCGCGGACATCGTTTTTCTGAAGTTCTTGGATGTCCTCGAATTTCAGGTCAGATATAGGCTTTCCAAAGACCATATGCCCGGTCCTCCGTAATTGTCGCCGTGTGCGCCAGCCAGGCCTCCTCCCCGCGAGTTTACACCCACTCCCATTGTTTGAGCCACTGGTAGTGAGGTGGGAGCTTCGCCCACATTTCGCTGGCGGCTTTATCGAGCTTCTGCTTCTCTGCGAGGTCGAGCTGGCGGCGCTCGTTGATTGCGCGGACGACGTTGTCAATCTGATGGATGTTAATCAGGCCGGGGATAGGAGCTGTCATCGCGTCGTTGGCGAGGACGTATCGGATAGCGAGGCGTGCTCGCTCGTCGTCTTCTTCCTGCACGGGATTGCCGGGCAGACTGTTGCCGGCGAAAAGGAAGTTGCTCGCGAAAGGCTTGATCCCGAAAAGACCAACGTCGTACGTCCTGACGGCGTCGAACAAGCTGTCCTGCGGCTTGGCTTTGCTTTTGGCGGTATATGGTGTCAAAATCACCTCGATCTCGGGGAAGTTCTTGATGACGTGAGCCAGCCATTGGCGGTCGTGCGAGGAGATTCCAGTATAGCGGGCCTTCCCCTGTTTTTTTGCTCGCTGGAGCGCTTCGATAAATTCCATGGTCTCGTTGAAGGTATGTTGCCCGCCCGGCTCGTGGCAGGTGATTCGCCATAGGTCCACGTAATCGAGGCCGCAGGTTTTCAGGCCCTCGTCGAATCCCTGGATGAGCTTGTCAGCCTTTCGCCATTCCGCAAATCTCATCTCTCGCTCGTACCACGAATAGCCGAAATAGATTTTATCGCGGTGTCCCTTGAGGGCTTTGGAATAGGTTTGCACCTCATCGCCCGTGCAGGCATCAACGTAATTGATTCCGCAGTCAATGCATTTGCTGGTGACTTCCGTCCTGTTCTTGACGAGGTTTTCATTTCCGGGCAAGCGCTTCCAGTGCCCGCCGAGGCTGACGGCCGAGACCATCAACCCGGTCCTCCCCAGCCTGCGGTACTCCATGTTCTCGTTATAGTTGAGAATCTTCGTCTGGTACTCCTTTTTCTCTTCCTGGCCGGCTGCCGATTTTGCGGCTGCGAGTCCGGCTGCAACGCCTGCGGCCGCCATCGCGCTCTCGCGGACGAATTCGCGTCTGGTCATTTTCTTTTCCGTCATGCTCAAGACCTCCTTCTTTCTGATTGGCCCCCAAACGGTTCCCCGCAACCTCACGCCAGGAAATATACCATGAGGGGCACCGAAATGCGACCAGGAAAACTGTGCCGGCGGGTCCGGCGGAACTGAAGCTTCGGTTCGGCAGATAAGCGACTGCGGGTCATAATGTTGCTCAGAGGATTTCGAGCTTTGCATTGGGATAAGGAGTGCAATATTGAACTGCCGGAGCCTTGATTGAGAATCGGAAGAGAACGCCGCCGCCACGGACAAGTCGAGGGGATTCCGACATAGATCGCGGCGGCCTATTGGGTTTTCAGGAGCTTGCCGGTCGTCTTGTCCCAGCGGTGGCTGCGGCGTGGGAGACGGTGCTGGCCATGGCAGTCCGTGCAATATTTCTCTTCGGCTGTTCCAGTCAGGACGGGCTTATGCACATCGGTCAGCTTCTCGGCAGGATGGCAGCTCAGGCAGGAGGGATTAACCTTCTCCCTGGCGTACATCGTATCTGGCGGCGTGACGTTGGCTTCGTCATTGCAGTGGGCATAGGAGAAACCGTGGCATTTCTCGCAGCCGATGTTCGCGATTGCGTGGTCAGCGACGAGTTCTTCTCCATCGTAGTTGATGTGACAGACGTAGCAGCGGCTATTGTCTGCCGAGGCCGTGAGAGACACGGAAGAGCCTTCGGGCGCCTCAGCGTGCCGGCTCAGCAATACGGGGGGCTTCTCCCGGCCGCTCTCGTGGCAACCGATAACGACACCTGCCAGCGATACCAGCAGCATCAAAGCAAAGTGTCTGGTCATACTCGTTTCGAGGTAAAAGGTTGGCGTCGCGGCCGGAAGATGCGGCGCAAGCGAAGGAGCGCCTCCCGGACACTATTCCCGCCGACTCTGCCGGACCGGCCGCGACCGCGTTTCAGACGTACTCCCAATCTTTTAGCCATTGGTACTCTTCTGGCAACTTCGCCCACATCCGGTCAGTGGCCTTTTTCAGCTCTTCGGCTTCCGCGAGGTCGAGTTCTCGTCTCTCCATCACGGCCTTTGCTACGTTGTCCACCTGATGCGTGTTTATCAGGCCGGGAATAGGAGCCGTGATTGCCGGGTTGCAGAGGATGTAACGAATGGCAAGGCGGGCGAGCCTATCGTCTTCCTCCGCGTCGGGATTGCCGGGCGAGCTGTCGCCCTTGAACAGTGAATTGTTGGCGAAGGGCTTTATGCCGAAGACCCCTACCTGATACTTCTTCACCGTATCAAAAAGGCTGTCTTTCGGGAGAACTTTGCTCTTGGCGGTGTACGGCGTGACGATGACGTCAACAATCTCCGGGTAAGTCTCAATCATCCATTTGATGTGCGGCCGATCGTGCGAGGAGAAGCCGGTGAACCGAACCTTCCCTTGCTTCTTGGCGGCCTCGAGAGCTTTCATCATCTGTTCAACTTCCGCGTCGGTGTGCTGGCTGCTCTGCTCGTGCATGGTGATGCGCCAGAGGTCAACGTAATCGAGGCCCGCTTCTTTCATGCCGCTTTCGAGGGTCCGCAGGAGCGAATCCTTTGTGCGGAAGTTCTCGTTTCGCATTTCGTTCTGATACCAGGAGCACCCCAGGTACATCTTCTCTCTGCGGCCTTTCAGTGCGGCGCTGTACGCCTGCACTTCCTGGATGGTGCATGCATCAATGTGATTGATGCCGACTTCGATGCAGCGGCTGACGACCTCGTGGCGATTCCTCATGAAGCCCGGATGCCTGACGTCAATGCTCAGCCAGTCGTCGCCTTCGAAAGCGTCCGGGACCATCTTATTGACTCGCTTCCAATGCCCGCCGAGGCAGACCGCCGACACCATCAGCCCGGTCTTCCCCAGCTTGCGGTATTCCATGTTTTCATTGTAATTGAGAATTTTCGAGCGGGACTCCTCCTGCGCTCCGGAAGCAGATTTTCCTGCTGCGAGTCCCGCCGCAATGCCGACAGCGGCCATCGTGCTGTCCCGAACAAACTCACGTCTCGTCATTTTCTTCTCTGCCATGGCGGTATCCTCCTCAAATGAAGTGGTTGGGCTTTGTCCGATTTGAAAAACCTTTCATGAAAGACTTATTGCGCGATTTTCAGAAACACCTAACCATCCCTGTCCAGACGGGTCAGAACCTCAACTATCTTGCGGAGAAGATGCCGCGTTGTTTCTTGGGTAACTGCGACTGTCGGAAGCGAGGGGCGGGAACGGACTCCCGGTTGGTCGAGGCCGCGCACCGCTACCGTGCGGTCGCAGATCGCGTGTGCTTGTCCGTCTCCGCACTCGCTCGAGGTGCCTCCCAGAGAGGCATCGCCCGGGTCAATTGCGGACATGGAAGGGTCGAGACGCCCTTTCCTTATGTCCTCGTGCGGAACCGCAACCTTCCACCAGGGTTTCATTTCCCCATCTCCAGGTCTAAAAGACGGCGGATCCTCTCTCGCAGAACCGCCGCAGCCTTCAATGCCTGCCTTGCATCTTGGGGTGTCGTTTCGGCGCCAGGATAACGAACAATCACCGAATAAGGATTCAAGATTATGAGGTGCTCGTCGAATTCCTCGAATCGGCGGTCGTGCTGGGCGATCAAGGCGTTCAGTACAACAAGGTCGTGAGTCTTGCGACCGTGGGCACCGTACTTGACGAGTGCTGCCTTGAGGTATTTTTCGACGCATTGTTGACAAAGGAAGCAAATGACCGCTGGCACGGTGCTGGGGTTCAACGAAGATGCCGCCAAGTAGTCCTCGTCGGCCTTCTTAATCCACTCCTCAAGCCACGCTTCGGTCATAAACCACCTTCCCCTTGCTCACGATCTGCCGGATGAAATCGTCCCCCATAGCCAACCGGTCGCGAATCTCTCGCGGGGTCTTCACCAGTATATCGAGCGGAAGCAGATAAGGTGGCTGCTGGTAACGGCGCACCAGTCGCGACACCTCCCGAATGCGCTCGACCTCCCGCTTCTTGCTTTGCTTGATTATCAGAACGTCGAGGTCGCTGTCAGAATCCGGCTCGCCAGAGACGCGAGACCCAAACAGGATGATTTTTTCCGGCTGGTACTTCTCCCTTATGGTCTCAACTACTCCCTGGATCGCTTCGTCGAGGTTCATTTTAACCTGTGGCTCATCCCGAACGTTTGACAATCCCTCTCGTTGGAATCGGCACGGCTAACTGTGCTGCCCGTCCTGTCGTAATGCCGCATTCAGAGAATTGTGCCTTCTGAGTTTCACATTGTTCCGAGCAGTCTAACCTTGACCTCCCTCACCATGACTTTCATAGCCGCGTAGCGTTTTCCGGCGTGAACCTGAAAACCTATTTTGCCGCTGGAGTTCTTGCTGTCTTTCAAGTCGGCGACGAGTGCGCCATTCAGCGCCACCTCAATACGGTCGCCGATTGCAGTAATGTCGGCGGTGTTCCATCCATCGTGATTTATGATGGTCTCGTCAGTCACTTTGCTCAGGAAATCTCCCGACCAGATGCTTCCGGTGGCGCACCCATGCTCCTTCGGGTCGAGGATGTCCATCTGGTAGCCGACACCCCCTTCCGGTGAGCGAAACCAGATGCCGCTGTTTGCGGGCCACTCGACCTTGAAAGTCACAACGAGTTCGAAATCGTCGTAGCTCTTCTCCGTGAACAGGTCGCCGGAATTCCCGTCACTCTGCTGGCCGACGATGGCGCCATTTTCTACCGTCCATCTGGCTTTGCCGACGGACTCCCAGCCTGAGAGGTCTTTTCCGTTGAAGAGATGCGTCCATTCTTCGGAGGATGCTTTCGCCTGCGGCATCGGTGCAAGAAGACGAACGTGCCGACCGTGGCAATCCGTGCATATGGAGCTCTTGGTGATAAGCTGCCCGTTGGGGCGACGCCTTCCCTGCCACTCGTGGAAAAAGGCATCCACTGCCTCCTGGTCCTTATGCTCGCCGTGACATTGGCGGCACATCCCGTCAACTTCCGCCCTGCCAAAAAGTCGGTCTGGCCTGGTCGCGGCCATCTCGTCGTCCATGTGTTCGAGGCAAGGACCGTGACAGGCGGCGCACGTTACGTCGGCTTTCCTATGCTGGACGGTCAGCTCCTCTTCGTCGAAGTCTATGTGGCATACCATGCACGGCGAGTTACTTTTCAGGACAGCGTCTTCTGCCTCCTTTCTTCTCTGGACCTCGTCGCTGGCGGCGACAAGCAATACCATTGCTACTGCAACCGGCACTGTCCACGTCTTGCCTAAGAGTGACCCCATCGTTTTTTCTCGACATTCAGTTCAGACTCAGCGGCGCCTCAGACCCATTCCCATTCGCGGAGCCACGCGTACTCCTCCGGCAGTTTCGCCCAAGCTCTTTCCGTCTTTCGCCTGAGCCACTCAACGTCTTGCCAGGAGACAGTCTCTTTCCGCTCGTAGGATGCCCTCACGTTGTTTTCCACCTCGTGGATGGTTGTCATCCCGGGCAACGTGGCAGTGATGGAGTCGTTGACCAGAATGTACTGCAAGGTCAATCTCGCTAACTTGTGCTCTTCCTGCGAGCCTCTGTCAAGGACAGGGAAGCTCTTTTCGCTGAAGACGGCGCCCCCTGCGAAAGGCTTTATCGTGCATACCCCTACATCGCACTTCTTCACCGCCTCGAAGATGCTCTTGTGCGCCGGGTCGGCTTCGTCAACCCCGCGCTCCTCAATCACTTCTTTCCCGTCAATGACTTTAGACTGGGCGGTGTAGGGGAAAATGATCATCGAAATCTGTGGGTACTTTTCGATGATGTGCTGGTGCCAGTGCCGCGTGTGAGAGGAAACGCCAAACCATTTCACCTTCCCCTGCTTGTGGAGCCTCTCGAAAGCTTCGATCATGTTCTCGACTTCTTCGTCGGTGTTGAGGGGAGGATTCATTTGGGCCTGAACACGCCAGATGTCGAAATAATCGCTCTTGAAAGTTTTCAGGCATTCCTCCACGTCGAAGATTAGCTTCTCGACCGTACGGTTGTCGGGATTGCGTGGGCCGAGGAGGTGGTCGTCGGCGCCGACAATCATTTTCTCCCTGCGCCCTCTCAGCGCAATGCCGTAAGAAATGCATTCAGCCCGCGTGGTGATGTCGAGGTAGTTGATGCCGCATTCGATGCACTTGCTGATTACGTCGGTGCGGTTCTTTGCAACATCCTCCGGGCATTCATCCCTGTCGAAGCGGTCCCAGTATCGCCCGCCGCCGCGGTTTCGCCAGTGGCCTCCGAGGCTCACCTCCGAAACCATCAGATTCGTTTTTCCAAGCCGCCGGTACTTCATCTTCGGGTTGTAGTTGACGATTTTCGAGGAATCAACCTTCGCTTCTTTCGCCTCGGCGGGCTTCGCGGCTGAACCCGCCAGAATCACTCCGGCACCGATTAACGAACTGTCCTTCAAAAATTCTCTCCTGGTGATTCGCCTTTTCGCCATCGTTTATTTCCTCCTCACGACTTGCCTGTTATTCCACGAAACCTTTTCATCGTCGGCGTTGACTCACATCCTCGCCAACGGCTTAGGCACCGGACCCTGGTCGGCTCAGAGCCGAAAATGCCCTTTGCCTTCGTGCCCGATTATACCGAAAGCCCCGCTGAGTGCCAAACGCTATCGCCGTTCGACTGTTGCTCGTGTCCACAGAACGTGGTCGGGACCTTTCAAAACATTTGACAAGACGCATGCGGAAAGCTATTGATTCTATTGTTCTCGTTCAGCGGCGTCTCGGGACTTTCCGACGGTGCCGCTGCCAGACAACGGCACGGAGAGCCACTTTGGTGACCCTGGCAGAGTGGCGTTCCCATCAGGAATAATCGCGCTGGAGAAGAGGAGGCAGGCCATGGCGCAAAAGCAAGTTACCAGAAGGGACTTCCTGAAGGACAGTTCCCTGGTCGGCGCGGGGATATTGCTCGCTATATTCGGCACCGAACGCAGCGAGGCGAAGGACACAGAGAAAGGAGGAGCTACCATGGGCATGAAAGTCGGAATCAATATGGAATTCATTCGGAGGGCGGAGAAGCCTTTCAAGTGGGGAGTGGCGAAGGCGGCTGAGATCGGCTACAAGTACTGCGAGCCGATGGTGCACATCGGTCGGGAGCTTATGAGCGAAGCGGGGTATTACCACACGGTTTCGATGTCCGAGGACCCGCTGGAGATTCGAGCGCTTCTGGAAAAACACGGTCTCGAGGCGAGCGGGTTGTCGTGCCACAGCCCGTTGGCGAGACCGGAAATCTCCGTTGAGTATATCAAGCAGGCCATTCGCTTCGCGGCGGAACTCGGCGCCCCGGTCTGCAATACCGACGAGGGGATGATACCGGAATGGATGGACGAAGAGACCGCATTCAAAATCATGCACTATACCCTCAGGTGCGTCGTGCCGGTGGCTGAGAGGCACAACATCAAAATCGGCATCGAGCCGCATCAGAAATTCAGCATCTACACCGAGAAACTGATAAAGATTGCTAATCTTGTCCCCTCGCCGAACGTCGGGTTCAATTTCGATTCCGGAAACGCCTATCTGGGCGGCGTCAGCGACCCATACGAAATGCTTGAAGCGATAGCGAATCGCACGTTTCATCTCCATGCAAAAGACATCGAGCTTCAACAGAGCAAAGACGAAAGAGGGAAAGTTACCGGAACGGCTGTCGGGTGCGCCTGCGGCGACGGCGTCATAGATTGGACGCGGATCGTCAAGATTCTGAAGAAGGCGAAATTCGAGGGAGTGCTATCCGTCGAATGCGGGACGGTTGACCAGGCTGAAAGAAGCTTGAAGCACCTTGGGAAAGTCATAGCACAACAGCAGGCATAGGCCGTTTTCTGCGGCAAGGCGGCAAACTGCCGAGTAGGGCAGTTCATAAGTGGGCTTTGCCGGGCAGGCGCGGAGAGAAGCGAGTGTCTTCTTGAGCGCGGGTGTTTCGTTAGACGTACGTGAGGAGCGAAAGATAGGACGCAAACCTCAAGAAAGGAGTGAAATATGAGACAGCCATCTTTCAAAGTTTCGGTTGTCGGCAGAGCGCTGGTTTCGGCGGCGATTTTGCTCGGCGCCGCATACCTCTTCGCCGCCAGCGTCGTCGCGGAGGAGAGCGGAAAGACAAAAGTTCTCCTCTTCGTGGGCGGGCCAATACACGACCACAAAGGAATCGGAAACGTTGTCGAGAAGACGCTCAACGATTACGGACAGTTTGAGGTGACAAAAGTTGAGGACGACCTGAATTGTCTTGTATCGCCGAAGCTCGAGCCTTACGACGTGATAGTTTTCTACTACACCATCGGGAAAATCACGCCCGAGCAGAAGAAAGGTCTTTCCGATTTCGTCTCAAGTGGGAAAGGATATGTTGGATTTCATTCCGCGGCTGATTCCTTCCGCGAAGACGAGGAATACCGCAAGTTCGTCGGAGGGCATTTTCTTACCCATCCCGCATATCGAGCGTTCCCGGTGAAGATTGTGGACAAGGAAAGCAGACTCACGAGAGGTTTGATTGACTTCGAGATCACGGATGAGCAGTACGTCCTCCAGGTGGACGACCCGGAAATCCACGTCCTCGCGACGGCGCCGCACGAGGGGAAAGACCTCCCCATCGTCTGGACGAAATCCTTCGGGAAGGGACGCGTCTTCTACATGGGCTTCGGCCACGACGCAAAAGCCTGCGAACAGGATGTCTTCAAGACGTTTCTGATTCGCGCAACGGTGTGGGCCGCGGGCAAGGACATTCCCGACTACGTCTGCGGTTTCACGCCGATTTTTGACGGGAAGAGCCTCAGCGGCTGGCACGTCAGCCGCTCCACGGGGCACGGCACCGGAGGAAAATGGATAGTCGGGGAAGGTGCCATCGTCGGGCAGCAGAACCCTCCTCGGCAGGGCGGCATCCTCATCACCGACGAGCAATACGGCGACTTCGAGTTGATTATCGAGGGCAAGCCGGAATGGGGAATTGACAGCGGGATTTTCCTGCGCTCGACCGAGACTGGCAAAGCCTACCAGGTCACGGTTGATTACCGCGAAGGTGGAAATGTCGGCGGAATTTACGGCGAGGGGATTGGTGGGTTCGGAGCGCGGTCAGAGCAGTATCCCGCTGCATGGAAAAAGGATGACTGGAACGTTTTCAGGGTCAAGATTTCCGGCCAGCCTCCGAAGATCACCGTTTTTATGAACGGCGTCCACATGATTGATTACGAGGATAAGGAGGTTCGCATTCCGGAAAAAGGCGGCATCGCTGTCCAGGTCCATGGCGGCGGCCCACAGGAGGGAACAAAGGCAAAGGCCATCTACCGGAACGTGCAGGTCAAGCCTTTCTAAGCCTGCGAGACCCGCTTGAGGAGGGGCTCCTATGCGGACAGTTTATATTCTCGGGGCGGGCGCGTCGTGTTGCACAGATGCGTACGTCCCCCAGGGCTGCGGCATCCGCGGCCCGTTGGCGCCGCGGGATGACTATCGCCCGCCCGCGGCGGCAAGGTTCTTCAAGGTTGCGCTTGAAAGGGGGGCCTTCGCGCATGGCCGAGAGGGCCTGAAGGTTCCGAACCTGCTCAAGCCGCTGGGGATTACGGTGGAGGGACTCGCACAGGGTCAGCCGCCGGGCGCCAACGTTGAGACGGTGCTGTCGCTTGTTGACCTTGTAAGGCGCCTCCTGGGCGACCGGCTCGACGCGGCTGACGCGTGTGCGCCTCCGTCCGAGGACGTGAGACGGCTGTGCGCCATGGTGCAGTCGCAGCCGATATTCGGGGACGACCCCGCGGCGACGGTGGATTTGGTGGCCCGGGACATGTTGCGGCGCGCGCAGGAGCAGGCGAGGGAAGGCCGGGGCAACATCCAGTCGGAGCTGGGGGGCGCGTACCTCTACGCGCTGCAGACGCAGGGCGAGCTGCTTGACGCGATCAAGGAGGTATACGCGCCTACCGAGCCCTACAGGTCCGGCAAGGCTCAGCCCTGCTCAAACTATGGGCTCCTGTACGAGCGGCTCCACCCCGGCGACACAGTGATAACGTTCAACTACGACTTTCTCCTCGACCGGGTCCTCGAAGATCGCGGGAACCTCCGGTGCGAAGGCGGACACCCGTTGCCCACGCTATTCGACGCCGGGGACGGACAGGCACGCTACCTGAAGCTCCACGGCTCTGCGCTCTGGTACGTGCAGTACGTTGGCAAACAGACCGAAGAGCGCTTCACGAGCGCCGAGCCGGTGGGAACTATCTCCCACGTGCGATTCACGGACAGACTCGGTAAGGTGGCTGAGGGCGAAGGGTGGCTGCCTGCACCGGTCCTGCCGCAGCACCACGCGACAATCTCGTCGCCCAAGCAACGGAGGGCCCTCCTGAGGGAGCCCCTCGGCAATGTGCAGGAGACAAGGATAGAGCCCCTCATAATACCTCCAACAGTTGCAAAGGACTTCTCTCGTCCGGAGGTCAAGCGGCTGCGGTGCGCGGCAAAGGACGCGCTGTCGAAGGCAGACGAAATATGCGTGATCGGTTACTCCCTGCCCCCGACCGACTGCCACGTTACGGAAATGATACGCTCCGCCGGTAAAAAAAGGCCGCCCGGCAACTACAGCGGCGTGCCGGTTAGAATCGTCAACAAGTGCTCGGATGACCAGATGCACAGTCTGCGAGGGGACCTGCGAAACGCGTTCCCCGCGGCGGATCTCAGCGTGGAGTGCAACGACGGCTTCGACCAATGGGTGAAGCGCGCCGCCGTTTAGGGGCGGCTGGGCCCGGCTGGGAACCGCCGTTCTGGCCTCGCCCCTCCCCTACTCCACTGCGGGATTCGTCGAGCAGCGCTCGGCGCGAAAATGCCCTTTGCAGGGTGCCACCGCCGTCTGCTATCATTCTCGCGCAGAAACGAAGGACGGTTCATGTCTGCCCAATGATTGGTGAGGCCGCGGCAGGAGGACTCCTGCCAACAACGTTACGGAGGAGGAAGAATGAGACCGAACTGGATTGTGCTGGCAAGCTTGGCGTGCGTGTTGACTTTTTTGGCGGTGCAAATTGGAGTTGTGCCGCTGCGGGTTGAGGCGGCTCAGGAGGCGCCGATCAAAGTATTGGTCGTGACGGGCGGGCACGATTTCGAGAAGGAGCCTTTCTTTGCGGTGTTCAAAGCTCTGGAGGGTATCTCGTTCGAGACTGCGGAGCAAAAGGAGACAAGCGAAGCTTACGACCGAGACCTATCCGAATACGACGTGCTTGTCTTGTACGACATGCCTCAGAAGATCAGCGACGCTCAGAAGGAGAAGTTCCTCAAGTTCCTTGCCGGCGGGAAAGGGCTTGTGGCGCTCCACCATTGCCTGGGGTCGTACCAGGACTGGCCTGAATTTCAGAAAATCGTCGGGGGGAAGTTCTACACCGCCGAGCGAACGGAAGAAGGCGTTAAGCATCCCAAATCCGGGTGGCAACACGATGTCCGGTTCAAGGTGAACATCGCCGACAAGAGCCATCCCATAGTTCAGGGTCTTTCCGACTTCGAGATTCTCGACGAGGTTTACAGCAACTATTTTGTGCGTCCGGAAGCCAAGCCCCTTCTGACGGTTGACCATCCCCTGAGTGGGAAAATCATCGCGTGGACGCATTCTTACGGCAAAGCGCCGGTTGCCTACATTCTGCTGGGGCATGGCCCGAGCGCTTTTAACGACGCAAATTACCGCAAACTCCTCCTGAACGGCATCCGCTGGGCGGCTCGCCGCATTCCGGCGCCAACACCTCCTCGACGCGGTTCCACCTGACCATGATGGTAGTCCCCGCAGTCTGCGGGGTAAGCCAAGGCTGAAGGAAAAACGCACGGGAGGGCCATGAGTGGGTCCCCAGGCCTGCCTGTGGGCCGATTTTCCTCCGAGTCAATTTTGCAGTCCATGACAGAATTCCTTCGAGGCATGGACAGAATCAAGGGCGGCTCACGCTGGCTCATATCCTTCTCTTTTCGCCGCATCCAAGAACTCGTCAACAGTGATCTCGGCGCGGGCGGTGAGCCTTCTAAGCGTTCCTCTGGCGACCTCACGATGATCGGGAACGGAAAGCGCGTGGCCATGTGTCCTGGATTAACGAGTATGATGTGGCTTCCGCGCCGCCTCGCCACTTCCCAGCCGGGGTGCCGGAAGACCTTCACAACCTCGCGCCCGCTCAGCATCGGAAGCGCGCTGATGTAACGCGAACCTCGACGTTGCGAACGCTGATGGTCAGCGGCATTCCTCTGTGTGGCCTAACCTCGAGGCATTGCCTTATTGCGTCCCTGATATTCGCCAGCGTCCCTCTTCCGTTTTCTTTGGCTAACGCACCCCAGTATGGCGGGGCACTCCACCACGATCATCCCGTCCTCGTCACGGTCAAGGGTAACGACAAGTTTCATATTGTTGAGTTTCCTTATAGGGGCGTTTCACCGCCCCGGCATATTCTTGTCGTGCCCAGGCCTTCCCCCTCTTCGACTCCACGATCATGCGCAAAAGGGAAGTCGGCGTCAACCTACGCCTCTGGCGGGGTGTGGGTGTATTAAAGGGGTGAAGGTCTTAGAGGTAACGCCGCCGTCTCGGCGGCAGTCCCGAGGGCGTCTCGCCCTCGGCACCCGGGGCAGGACGCCCTCGCGCCGCTGGCGGGACAGGATGCCAGCGGTACACGGGGGTCCAGGCATAAGGCCGTGGGAGCCCTGGTTCGACCACCGGCTTAACGCCCACTCAAATACAGCCACACCCCTCCGGCGGGCCGAGCTCCTGAACGTGCTGGTCAATGAGGTTTAGCTGGTCCGACGTCAGCCGCCAATCTGCGGCACCGGCATTCTCGAGGACCTGCTCAGCCGTTCGAGCACCGACGAGAGCGGAGGTGATTCCTTTCTGGCAAATGACCCAGTTCGCGGCGAGCTGGGCGAGCGTCTTACCATGACTCGCGGCAATTGGCTTGAGCTTCTCCAAGAAACTGAGTGCTCGCTTGAGATTCTTCTTCTGAAACCAGGGACGGTCTCCCCTGTAATCGCTCTCAGGGAACTCGCGGTGGAGGGTCACTTTCCCTGTCAGGATGCCCTGCTCGAGGGGGCTATAGGCGAGGATGCCGATATTCTTCTTTCGGCAGTATGGCAGAAGTTCCGCTTCGATGGTTCGATCGAGCATGCTGTACCGCGGCTGCTCTGAATGAACCGGGCCGTGCTTGCGAAACGCCTCGATCTTTTCCACTGAGAAATTGCTTGCTCCAATCGCGCGAATTTTTCCCTGCTCGAGCAAGAGGTTCAACGCTTCCATAGTCTCGTCGGAGGGCGTCAACTCATCCGGGCGGTGGCACTGATAAAGGTCAATCCAGTCGGTCCTCAAGCGGCGAAGGCTTTGCTCGAGCTCCTTGAAGATGCTCGCCTTCGTGAGGTCTCTGTAAATGTGTCGCCCTTCTTTATCAACCATGGAAAGCTGTCGCGTGGGGTGGTCCCAGACCAGTCCGCACTTGGTAGCGAGGAGGACTTCTTGTCTGCGTCCTTCAATGGCTCTTGCGACGATCTCCTCAGAATGGCCGAAGCCGTAGACCGGTGCTGTGTCGAGGAAGGTCATGCCGATGTCAATTGCCTTCCGAATCGCGGCGATAGCTTTTTCATCATCGGTTCCGCCCCACATCCATCCGCCGATAGCCCAGCAGCCCAACCCTATCACAGGAACCTCCAGCTCGGAGGCGCCCAATCTGCGCTTCTCCATGACACTCCTTTCTATATTTAGTTCACGCTCTGAACATGCCGCGGCGAAAAGCTCTCTTCGTCTCGCAGGAATATTCTAAGGGCCGACTCTCGATGTATTCAATGCAGAATTAGCAGACAACCACCTTGGGCGTTCCGAAGCACATTCGGAAATTCATGGGTCGTGACCACGGGTGTTTTTTGCAGGTTTCCGGGCCGATTGCGCACGGCAGAAGGCAGGGACCGAAACGCGTTGGCAATCGAGCATAGCCCGTGGCCGATTTTGAGCCTTGGGCTGAGCCCCAGAAAAGAGGCCCTGAAGGAACGAAAGCTCGCCGCGGAGCAGAACTACGGAGATAAGTTGGCGTCTGCGGGCACCTACACGTTGCACCCTATCGGCCGGTGCCACCCGTCGGAACCGGTTTCTCGGCCTGGGAATCGGGTTCGCCCCATAGCTTCCTCAAGGTTTCGTACATCGGCGGGTCGTGCTTCATGAGTTCCGCTCTTACGAATGGGTAGAAATCGTTCTGCCCGAAGTATGCCTCGGTGAGCTCGGCGAAATATTCTTTCGCGTTGTTGAGCGCATAAGCCCGCTGCATCTGGCCATTGTAGCGAAGGACCGATTCATACGATTTGCCTTCAACCGCGCGCTCGTAGGCGGCCAGAATCTCTGGATTGTCGTGGCCGAGGACTCGGTGGTGATACGCATGCGCCAACTCGTGCAGAAGCATGGATGGCTGATCGAGCGTCCACGTCATGAAGTTCTTCGCGCTCCCGATTTCGACGGAGCGGGCTTTGTCGGGATTAAATCCGTTCTCCTTCAGCCATTCCTCCGACTCATGGTAGCAGGCACACCGGATGTCCCTATCTTCGAACTCGACCCAGATCGGAACCTTATGCAGTTCCTCCAGCGCTCGTTCTGGGACAACCCTGTTAATGTCGTACAACTTGACTGCCAACAGGCGGAGGACTTTCTCGCCGACGGCCTTGTTTTCGCTGAGGAGCGAGTTGTTGACGTAAACTGTCCATCCCTCCATCTGCTGCGTGGCATAATTGGAGGTTGGTTCATACTCGGATTGCCCGGATTCGCATCCGGCTTGACGTGTTGCCACAAGACAGGCAACGAACAGGAGAATCTTCACTTCGTTGTTCCCTGAGCGTGTCGCGCGCGGTTTTATGCGTTGAAGCTCTGTCCGCCCTCACTGTGAGATCGGCGAATCGGTTCGGTTTCAGCCTCAGGACGAAAGATAACGCGCCGGGGCGGATGCGTCCAAGTGTTTTTGGAACGAAGCGGAATGGACCATTACTCTGGTTCAGCGAGGGTGAAGGTCACGAGGGGATTTTAGTGCAACGCGGGCGAACTGCGGCACCTCTTTCGCTCAGGGGCGTGACTGTAATTGAGTCGGCATAGACCCGGGTGTCGAACCAGAGCAGCCACGGCCTCATGCCTGGACCCGCGTGTACCGCTGGCATCTTGTCCCGCCAGCGGCGGGAGGGCATCCTGCCCCTGGTCCCGAGGGCGAGACGCCCTCGGGACTGCCGCCGAGACGGCGGCGTTACCTCCAGGAACCTCACCCCTTAAATACAGCCACACCCTCGCTCAGCCTTTTCTTGCTTAGACTGTCTCGCCTTTGCTATATGTCTTTGGCGAAAGTCGCGCTCTCGCGGGATGTTTGTCGAAACCGCAGCGCGGTAGAGGATAGGCTAAACATTCAAAACGCAAAATGGGGAGATGGTCGCATGCGAAAGTTGTTCATCGTTCTGGTTCTGATTGGCCTTTGCGGCTCAGTTTTTGCGACGACCGTTTACCGGGATAAGTGGGGCGTACCTCACATTTACGCTGAGTCCGAAGAGGCTGCTCTGTTTGCCCTCGGCTATGCCCAAGCTGAAGACAGGCTGGAGCAGGTCTTGAAGAACTACTTGAAGGCTGAAGGGAAAATGGCAAGCGTTTTCGGCGAGAGGTTCGCTGAGGACGACTACAGGCAGCGACTCCTCCGGCACGGCGAGATTGCTCGAACTCGCTACGGCGAGGTGAACCCTCGTTTCCGCAAGCTGCTGGAAGCATTCGTTGCCGGCGTCAAGCACTACATGAAGGAGCATCCGGAGAAGGTGCCTGAATGGGGGTTTGAGCCGCAGCCGTGGCAGCCCATTGCCCTGGGACGGTTCATCATCTGGGGCTGGCCGGCAGGACAGGCTCTCAGCGACCTCGGCAGGAAGCTTCCGCGTCCGCCGGCGTTCGGCTCAAATCAATGGGCGATTTCGCCCGAGCGCTCCGCTGAGGGATGCGTCATCACCTGCATTGACCCGCACGTCAGTTGGTTCGAAGAATTCCGGTGGTATGAGGCTCACGTCCACGGCGGAAAGCTCAATTGCTACGGTTTCGCTGTTCTCGGGACGCCAGCCTTCGGGTTGGGGCACAACGACTACTGTTCCTGGGCTTGCACGACCGGTGGGCCGGATACTGCCGACGTTTACGAGGAAGAAATCAATCCCGAAAATCCCCTGCAATACCGCTATGACGGACAATGGAGGGAGATTCAGGTTTTTCCCGTCGAGATCGAGGTCAAAACCGATACCGGAAAGAGAGTCGTGAACCGAAAAATCGACAGGACACATCATGGCCCGATTATCCTGCGCGAGGGGAACAGGGCATACGCCGCAAAGCTCGCTTATGAGGAGGAGATCGGCCTTGCGGAGCAAATCTATCGTCAGAATACCGCCACGACTCTCGACGAGTTCAAGGCCGCTTTGGCAATGAACCAGCTCATGCCACAGAACGTGATGTATGGGGACGTTCACGGCAACATCTGGTATTGTCGGACGGGGATGGTGCCCGTCCGCCAGCCCGGCTACGATTACTCGCGTCCCCTCCCCGGCTACACTTCCAAGGCCGAATGGCTCGGCATTCACCCCATGGAAGACCTCGTCCAGATTGCCAATCCGCCGCAGGGATTCATGCAGAACTGCAACATATCGCCCGACACGATGATGCCGGGGAGCTTTCTCACCGCTGACCGCTACCCCGATTACATCTGGCAGGGAAGCTACGGAGGTTCAAACCAACGAGGGAGGCGGGTCGTGGAGCTGCTCTGGTCAGATGACTCGGTTTCGCTTCAGGAAGCCATTGACATCGCCCTCGACGCGTACGTTGACGATTCTGATAAATGGTGCCGGGCTATCAGTCAAGCATGGCTCTCGAACAATGAAAGCTACAAACCGCGTAACCCTGAACTCAGCCAGGCAGTGGAAATCCTGCAGGCGTGGGACGGCAGGGCAGAGGCGGACCGGACAGGTGCGACGCTTTTCTGCCACTGGCGGCGAGCGTGCCGGCCGAGCCTCGCCGTCCCTGAGAGGGTCATCAACTCCCGCCGCCCTCTCTCGGAAGAGGGGCAGAAAGCGCTTCTCGCCGCTCTCGATAAAGCAGTTTCGTACATGAAGGAGAAGTACGGTAGAGTTGAGGTGCCTTGGGGTGAGGTGATGCGAATCCGTCGCGGAGAAGAGGAGGCGCCCTGCTCTGGTGGGGGGCCGCCCGGCTCTGGAATGGACCCTCTCAGGGCGGCCGGATTCGAGGGTCCCGACGAGAATGGGCGATTCCACGCCAGGAGCGGCCAGTCCTGCACGACCGTGGTCGTTCTCAGAGCGCCCGGCAAGGTTGAAAGCTACTCGGCAGTTCCCTTCGGGCAGAGCGACGACCCCAATTCTCCTCATTACTTCGATCAGGCCAGAGAACTTTTCTCGAAGAAAAAGCTGAAGCCAACCTATTACAATGACATGAAATCGCTGGAGGCGAACTTGGAGAGCAAGAGAGAACTGGATGTGCCTTCGTTTTAGGTCACTTGAAACGGAAGCAACGCGTGGAAGGAGAATCAAGATGAAGAGATTAATTGCTTTCTGTGTCGGATGCGCGCTGGTTACTTTTCTGACAGCGCCGGCTCAAGCGCAAGAAGGACAAGGTAACCTGATTCCCAACCCTGACTTCAAAACGGACGCGAAGGGCGAGCCAATAGGATGGAGTTTCTGGTCGCCGCGTCCAAGCGTCGCGCCTGAGGCGAGCGTGGTGACAGGGGAGGCCGGCAATCTTCTTCAGATGAAGGGTAACCGATTCCCCAGTTATGGCAAATGGATGGCGGTTGCCCGCGGCATCCAGGAGGGGAAAAGCTACAAGTTCGAGGTCGGTTATCGGCCGGACAGGGTCGAAAAGGAAGAGGTGAGCATCGCGGTCATTTTATCTTGGTGCAATGATGACGCCGGCCAGAAACCCATCCAGAGGGACTACGCAGATGGAGTTCGGAAGAGTGCCGGACGGTGGCGACGGATCAGCCGCACATTGCAGGCTCCGGAGGGTTCGCGGTCGGTAAGGGTCGAGCTTGTCCTGCGATGGACAGAGGGAGGGGCCGTTTTCTGGGAAAACCCGCGGCTCGTGGAGGTTGAGCCGCGGCCGCACCGAATCGTCCGTGTCGTGACAACGCACATCAAGCCTTCCTACCCTTCGACCGCCGAGAAAAACCTCGAGCTCATGAGCGATATCCTGGACCGAGCCGGCAAGGAGAATCCGGACATCGTTTGTCTCTCGGAGAATTTCGTTGATCGAGGTGTCGAGCAGCCTGTCGAAAAGAGTGCCCAGCCAATTCCCGGCCCAGCCACAGAGATGCTTTGCCAAAAGGCAAAAACATACCAGACCTACATCGTCACAACTCTGCACGAACGCGAAGGCGACCTCATCTACAACACGGCAGTTCTCGTCAGCAGGAATGGAGAAATCGTTGGTAAGTATCGAAAGGTTCACCTTGCCACGGCAGAGGGAGAGGAAGGAGTAACACCCGGCAGTGAATATCCGGTTTTCGATACCGATTTCGGGAGAATCGGCATATTGACTTGCTGGGACAACTGGTTCGTCGAGACGGCGAGAATCCTCCGCCTCAAAGGAGCGGAGATGTTGCTTTTTCCCTGTGCAGGGGATGGCGTGCCGCGGCACTGGGACGTCATCTGGCGGGCGAGAGCGATGGACAACGGCGTTTACTTTGTCTCCTCTACGACGGTTGGCGACGCGCCGAGCCGCATCATTGACCCGACGGGCGAAGTGCTGGCGGAGACTGGCGAACCTTTGGGAATCGCCGTGGCAGAAATTGACCTCGACAAGGAGTGGAGAGTGTACTGGCTTTCAGTAGGGCCGGCGACAGGCGAGGCGAAGAGTCTGTACATCAAGGAGCGACGCCCGGACACTTACGGCATATTCAGTGCGGACGCTCTCGAACGCAGCGAATAGGTATCCCTTGTTTTCATACGATAACAGGATGAACCGGATTTCTGAAGCCCGTTGATGCTGTCGAAGAAGCTTTTTTCGTACGGCGATGTGTGCACAACGTTCGCTTTTCAGAACAGGAGGGAAGTATGAACTACCGAAGGGTCATGGTTTTTGGGGCGCATCCTGACGACGAAATCGCCATGGCAGGGACGATTGGAAAACTGGCCATGAAGGGAGTCAAGGTCACGCTCCTCACTTTTACAGATGGCTGCGAAGGCTATCCGCGAGCGGACATGAAAGAGACAATTGTTGCGACGAGGCGAAAGGAATCGGATGCTTCTGACAAAGTGCTTGGCGTGCGCGAGCACATCTATTTCGAGATTCCGGACATGGGATTGGTCAACAACAAGGAGACAGTTCTTCGGTGTGTGCGCGCCATCAGGAAAGTTCGCCCGGACGCCATTTTCACCCACGGACCCGACGAGCAGCATAGAGACCACATCGCCGCACACGCTATTTCCGTCGAGGCTCGCTGGCAGGCCGGCGAACCTGTCGCGGCGGAGCTCGGCCCTCCGTGGCAAACACCGCATCTCTACTTCTACACTGGCGTCGGCGGGCTCAAGGCCCACGTCTCCTTCGACGTCACCGAGACGGAGCACAAGCGTCTTCTCGCTCAGGCGAAGCACGTCTCGCAGCACATCCTCTGGGGGCGCTCGAAGGAGGAATACGAGGAAGAGGCGAAACTGATCAAGCTATCGAAGCAAAAGTTCGTCGAGCAATTCTGGCTTTCCGACGACTTCGTCGTCCGCGATTTCCCGCCGAAATAGAACGGCCGATGGGAGTGCAGGCTCAGCAGAAGGCGCGAGGCGGCGCGCCTCGTCGAGCGAAACGCAACCGCGGTCGGACAGGCGAAGATGTCTCTTCGCCTTTCAGAACACAACCTCGAGCGTGCTGCCAGCATTCGCCTGGATAGGAGACAGGAAAGTCAAGACGAGCTTGTCGTCGGAGGTTGCGGTGGTCACGTCGAGGGGTTTGCCGTTGAGGGTCGCGGTGACGCGACGGGGCGCTTTGCCGTAGAGGGCGAGGGAAAGGGTCTTCAGGGTTTGCTCGCCGAAAAGGACTTCCAGTCTGGCGATGTGCCTCTTGCCAATTTGCCGCTGGCTGAATGTTCCCCAGGCGGAGCCCGTCGAGAAAAAGCTCTTGAACCTGCCCGGGGCGATCCGCGGAGCGAAAGTGATGTGCTTGGCGACACCATCGTACTGGTATCCCGAGAGCGCCAGTAGAACCGACCATGAAGACATTGCGCGGGCGTAGTGGTGGCCGCATTCGACTTCGTTCCAGGGATTGCGGCGGAGGCCATCGTATCGGTCGCGAACGCCCTTGACGACGGATAGCCCTTCTTCGAGCCATCCTTCGTATATGAGGTGTGCCGCGACGTGGTATTCGATTCCCGTCCAGACTTCATCGCTGTAAACGAATGGGAGGGCCGGGCGATTTCCTTTCGGCCAGGAACACAGGAGGAGGCCTGCTTCATCGTTAAGGGCATAGACCCTCTGGACGTTGTCGTGCTGGCCGATAGGCCGGCGCCAGTTGCTGGTGAAGATTGAGTGGACGGCCTTTTTGACGCGCTCAGGGTCGAAGAGGTAGCCGAGCCCAACAACGTGAGCTGCCCATTGGCCCAGAAGCTGGTCGGAGAGGCAGCCGTCGCCGTACTGATACTTGGGGACGACCTCGCCCTGAGCAAGGGCTGGCTCATTGCCGCCGGGAGATTCCTTGCATTCGCAGGCAACCCGCGGCGGCGATTTGAGGTGTTCGGGAACGGTGATGCCGGGGAGGACTTCGACTTTCTGGATGTACCATTCGCCGTTCCAGAGCTCGCTATCCATTCGTTTTCGGCCGCTCTCGAAGACGGCACGATATTCCTGGGCTTTTTCCTCCTCGCCGAGGGCGCGGGCCATTTCCTCGGCGGCGCGAAGCGCAGCAAGGTAAAGGGATCCCATCATCGTGTTGGGGCCGTAGAATTCGATGTCGTATGTGTTATGCTGCTCGCCTTCCATGACGCCGTCCTTGTTGGGGTCCCAGCCGAGCTCTTTGGTCCAGGCGAATTCGAGCGCTCGCTTGACGTTGGGCCAGATCGAGCGAAGCCATTCAGTATCGCCGGAGAGTTTCCATTCGCGGTATGCGCGGACGACGCATCCCATCTGCCCGTCGGCGGCCGGCTTGAAGCCCCATAAGTAATCGCCGAGAGGAATCAGCGTTCGGAAAGCCATGCTTCCGTCGGGGCGTGTGTTGTGGTTGAAATCGGTTTGTCGCATGCTGCGTTCAAGAGACGGGAAGAGGTGCGCGAGAGATTGCGCATAATCCCAGACGTGAGTGCAGTTCATCGGGCAGCAGCCGGAATCGTCGCCGCAGCCCTCAAACGCGAAAAAGGAGCCGTCGGCGAGCATCAGGCAGGTGTTCGTGCGAATGATGGAGGCCTGGCTCGAAATGGCGTCGAGGACGTAGCCGGGGAGAGTGCTCTGGAAGAAGGCGCGGTGCCAGAGGAGGGTTTGCTCCTCGAGGCGCTGGAGATTGCGAACCGTATAGGAGGCGGCATCCCACGCGTCCTTGAACTGGTTGGCGACGTAGTTTTCCATAACTTTTCCGCGGACCTGTGCTTCGCTGTTCCAGTAGTTCTCGCGCTTGGGAAAGTGCCACGCGATGAAGAAAGGGAAAGTGATGGAGGATTTGGGAGGGACCGTGGCGCGAAGGACAATGTCGGCGACATCGCTGCGCCCGTCGGGAGAGGGTTCGGCGTCCGTCGCGGGGATGACCCGGCCGTCGTCGGAGAAGTCGTCCCAGAAGAGATGGGCATTGTCCCACCATCCGCCGCGATACCACCGTGTCTGAACATCGAGGTCTTTCCAGGTGGTCACGATTGCCATTGTGCCGTAACGGACATCTTCCGGCTTGACTTTCCTCGAGGAAAGGCGGAGACCGCGAAAATCCTCTTCCTCGACGTACTCGTTGAGGTTCATTCCGAGGACGCCGCCGAAATTTCTGCCGTCGGTGCCGACGGGGTTGAAGATGGTCGCCGCCACGGAGACGTCCACGGGCTTGCTTTCCGGGTTGCAGACGCTCCACTCCATGATAGCGACGGGAATGGAGCTATCGGGGACGTTGAGGGGGATAAACGGATTCCAGGCGCGGAGGCTGACTTCGACGGGGAGCGACTCGTCCTCAAATTCGATCCACGCGAAGGGGTATTCGCCTCGGAAGCGAGCTTCCTTGAGGCGACTGACGCCGGTGAGCTGGTTTTGGGGAGTGCCGAACCCGCCGAGATACGGAGGGAGAAGCTCCCGCTCCAGGATTCGCGCGACGGGTTGCGCACCCTGCGCTCTGGCCCAGATGGCGAAGAAAGTGAATGGGAGGTCTTTTCCTTTTCCGGGGCGATTGAAAATTTCCCAGTCTTTCAAGTCCCCTCGCCCGCCCAGGGAAACGGTTCCTGTGCCGATGCCGCCGAGGGGAAAGGCAATTTCGCTCAGGGAGCGGCCGGAGAACGTTCCAACGCCAGGCCCGCAGAAAAGCTCCGAGCGGGAATACGGCCGGGAATTGCTGGCGGCGTGGGCCGTACAAATGAAGAGCACCAGGACAATGGCCATTTTACCGAGCATGTTGAATCTCCTTTCTGTTCCTGGAGGTTTCAGCTCGTCGGGGCCGAAACTGGTTAGGGCCTCGCTCAACGCGCATGTCTTGACTCGATAGCTTCATTGACGACAGTCATTTTCTCGACGAGAATCTGCCAGGGATTATCGTTGATGTCAACAAGCCCATAGTTGGAGTTTTCGCCGTCGAATCGCCCCTCCGCTGGCTCGTCAGTATATTCGAACCAGTGGTATCCGACGACGGCCGGGATATCCGCCAGGGCTTCGACGTATTTCTGGAATCCGTCGGCTCGGTTTTCTTGAGTAGCGACGGGCCTGCCCGCACCCCTTGTATTGGGGAGGCCGGAATCCATCGCTTTGAACGAGAACTCCGTCAGCATGACCGGGCGGCCGGTGGCACGATGAATTGCGATAAGCCTATCCTTCGGGGGCAGTTCGCCATAGTTGTTGAACGAAACCACGTCAACGTGGGCCGCGGAGGCCCGGACCACCTCATCGGGAGCATAGCCAGCAAAGCGACAGCCGAGGTTGAGGTGATTGGGATCGGCGAGGCGAATTGCGCGGTTGCAGACGGAGAAATAGTTTTCGGCAATAATTCCGAGAAACTCCTTTTCGTCGGAACGAAAGACGTCACTTTTGCTGGCGAGTCGCTGGAGCTGGAGCAGAGAGTCTCTATCGGAGACGGAAATGCCCCAGGCTATAGAGACTTTCTCCGCGTCGCCATATTTGCGGATGAGGAAGTCAACGAGGGCAATCTTGCCGGGAGAATCCGCGGGGAGGGAAAGGTAATCTTCGAGGAGGCTTTTCCCGGAGCGCCAGTCGGGGCCCCAGCGTAATTCGTTATCTGTAAAGTAACCGATGAGAAGTGGGTCGGAAGCTCTCGATGGGCAAACGGCCCGCGCGCGAGCCTCCACCTTTTCCCGAAATTCCAGCGAGAAGACATCGGGAAAGGTCCCCTTGAGCCAGTTGGCTCCGGCGGAGGAAGCGAGGTTGAGATTGACAGTGTAAGGGATTCCTTGAGTGAAGGTCTCTCGACTCGCCCACGAACCAACAGTATTGAAGCCCCATTTGCGCAGGCGGTTCACCGCCTCGTAAGCCCAGTTTTCGGGCGTGCCATACTTCTTCTGTGTCACGCGGCCGTAGGGGGCGTAACCAAGCTTCGGAGCGAAATCTCCTCTGAACCCGACGGTGTTGACCCCTTTGGATAGGAACGCGTTGCCGGCCGGGTCAATGAGCCACCAGCGACCGGAGATTTCCTGCGGAAAGAAGAAGCCGCTGGGGGAGTGCCGGATTTTCGTCCAGCCGCCGAAGGCGTCGCGCGGCGAAGGAGGTTCCGGGAGGAATATTTCTTCGATGTATTGGCGGCTTCTGGCAGCGTTTTCGAGAAGCGATTTTGTTCGAGCGGTTTTCTCCTCGTAGGCGAGTTCGAGGATGAGCGGGCCGTTGAACCCGGACCGCTTGAGAGCCTGAGCGGCTTTGCGATAGTCAATATCGTTCCCCTCGCCGAGCCATTCGGTCCAGACGCCGTCGTTGCCGTTGCGGAGATGGACGCTGTGTATGCGACCGGTCGCGAGGCGAGTCATTTCCAACGGGTCTTGCCCTGCTTTCTTCACCCAATGGAGGTCGAGACAGAAGCCGACGAGATTGACGTTTGTCATGGAGAGCATTGCGCGGAACTCGCGGGCACCGTGAGCCATTTCCGGGATGTGGTTGTGCAGGACGAGGCGCATTCCGCGGTTTTGAAGGTCGCGCCCGAGGCGATTGAGGTTTTCGGCCTGGATGCGCAATGCCTCGTCGGATTTGTTTTCATCCTCAGCGCAGTTGAGGTTGATGACAAGCCCCGGGAAATCTCTTGCCCGCTCGGCCCATTCGAGAACGGTGGAGATGGTTCGCTCAGCGGCATCGGATTGATGGAGATTCCCGCCGTGATAGACGGAGAGCAGCACGAGGCCGTTCTGCCAGAGGAGTTCCCGGAAGCGCATGGCGCGCTCGTCGGTGGAGAAGGAGTTGAGCCATCCCTCGATGGCGGCGAAGCCCGCTTTTCGGACTTCAACGAGAGTTTGTGGCAATTCCTCATCCGGGTTTTTGCCCTGCTTTGACCATTCGACGTTCCAGCCATATATCTGCGTGGCGACTCTCAGGCCGGAGGTGTTTGCCGAGGACGTGCCCCAAAGGAGTGAGGCCGGAATAACCGCTGCAACCAGGATTGTTCCAGGAACGATTCTCATGATGAAGCCCTCCAAGTTGGCTGTTGAGCATGACCAAAGGGACGGACTGGTCTGAGAATTGGCGCGGAATCGAGGATTTTGGTTCTGCGAAACCCCTGAGGGAGCGAGGCGCGAGACGGTCGGTGGCCAGCGCGCGGCCACACTTGCAGCAGGACAAACTGGCGAATGAGGATGATTCTCTTCTCATACGGTTAGCTACATTAAGTGAACACCGGCCCGATGTCAAGGTGTCTACCTTTAGGTTGTTTTCAGCATCTTAACCTGTCTCTGCGTAAGTCTGCCAACGCTCAAAGCATATCCTCCTTTTTTGACGCGGTGTTTCGAGTTGGGGGTTGGTCGAAGAGGACCGCTCGGGAGATGAAAGGACGGGAAGCGTCTCTACGGGATTGAGTCATTTGTTTAGCGTGCCGAGGAAGAGAGTCCTCGTTCGTGTGCGGCTGTGAAGATGTGAGTCGCAGCAGACAAAGTGTTGACAGGTTGGGTCTCTTCTGCGAGCATCAATTCCGTCGTGAAGGCGTGCCGAAGTCGGTGAGGAGAGGCGCCTCTTGCCAGAAGGAAAACCGAAGTGGAAGCCGGGTGCTACGCTTTGTGAAAGGAGGACAAATGCTGGGAAGAGACATGCGATTGGCGGTCGTTGTAGGGACGCTTGTCGTGTTGCCATTGGCGGTGGCTGGGGAGAAGATTCTCATCGTTCAGGATGAGCTTCCGCAGATGGAATTTCTGGCGGGGATTCTTGCAGAGAGGTGCGAGCTCGAGGTGGAGGTGAGGACGCAGGCGGAGATGCCCGAGCAGATTTCGCGGTATAAAGCAGTTATCGTTTACATTCACGGGGCGCTGTTGGAGGGGCCAGAGAAGGCGTTTATTGCATACGCGAGGGGCGGCGGGAGGTTAATAGTCCTGCATCATTCCATATCGAGCGGGAAGCGGAAGAATAAGTACTGGTTTCATTTCCTGGGAATTGAGCTGCCGGAAGGGAGTTGGGAGGAAGGCGGGTATAAATGGATAGAACCGGTGGGACAGAAGGTGGTGAATGTCAATCCGGGGCATTACATTACGTCGCACGAGGTGGATTACGAGGGGAGGGTCTTCTTCGAGAGCGAGAAGGTGAAAGCGGGGGAATACCCGTATTTCACGCTGAAGGAGAATTCGGAGGTTTATCTCAATCACAAGTTCACGGACGGCGAGGAGAAAACGGTGCTGCTGGGATTCATTTATGAAGGCGAGAAGACCGGCGGGAGGAAGGTCATGCAGAGTACCAGCGGGTGGTTGAAGAAAGTCGGGAACGGATGGTTGATTTATCTTCAGCCAGGACATTTGATGGAGGATATGCAAAGCAAGCCATTCCAGCAGATGATAGTGAACGCCATCCGGTGGGACCCGGAGAAAAAATGAGGAGGCGGCGCAAGGAGAGACAGGCACGGCCACAGGGGCGGGAAGGAGCAGAGACCGGATGCGCGCGGGTGATAATCCCACCCCGAAGGGCGCGCGTGTCTGTGGAGAGACCACTTAACCGAGACGACTGACGTGGATACAGAAGAGGGAGAAAGCCGTCCCCTGGTCTCGATTGTGATTCCTGCGTATAATGAGGAATCCCACATCGGCGCGACGATTCGCACGATTGATGAATACGCCTCGCGAAAGCCATGGCGACTCGAGGTTATCGTTGTTGACGACGGCAGCGACGACAAGACCGTTGGGGAAGCTGAGCGCTCAGCCGAGATGGCAGAGGCGCCGGTTCGCCTTCTCAGGAACCGCGTCAATCGTGGCAAAGGATACAGCGTGCGGCGGGGGATGCTCGCGGCGCGCGGCGATTTTGTTTTGTTCTCGGACGCTGACCTTTCTACTCCGATTTACGAGCTGGACCGCTTTCTGCAAGAGGCTTGCGGAGGATATGATGTTGTGATCGGCTCTCGCGCTTTGAGGAATTCCAGGATTGAGCTGCATCAGCCACTGTACCGCGAGCTTATGGGAAAGGCCTTCAACTTAACCTTGAGGTCCCTCGGGCTGAGCCATTTTCGCGACACCCAGTGCGGGTTCAAGCTTTTCTCCCGTCGAGCCGTGGAGATGATTTTTCCCTTGGCGAAGATAGACCGCTTCGCATTCGACGTGGAAATTCTGCTCATCGCCCAGAGGCTCGGGCTTGAGATCAAAGAGCTGCCGGTCCACTGGCGTGATTCCCTCCCATCGAGAGTCTCGCTCTGCCAGGATTCGCTCCAGATGCTCTTTGATGCGCTTAAGGTGCGATTTAGCACAATACCCTGGCGGGGGTACGGGACGTCCCGGTTCAGGGCACGGGGCAAGGATAAGGCCGAAAGAGGATGAGACTTCACCGCGCGCTGGTGGTTGGCGGGGTCGCTGCGCTTGTGAATAAGCTAATCCGCTTCCAAAACAGTGACCGCAATCGGGAAGTGGTCGCTGAAGCCGTTTTGATCAAGAGGCTTTCCCATTCGGCCAAAAGGGATAGGCTTCGGATAGTCTCCCTTGTGAACCATCTCGGGGAAACACACGATCTCAACGGACTGCGGCAACACCCCGAGGGGCAGATTCCCTTTCAGCAGGTTCTTGTTGGCGAGAACCTGGTCGAGAAGGTTTGGGTGATTATCGTAATAGAGCGTTCCCAGACCCTGGCCCATAAGGGGCCACATAAGATTGAGCAAACGCGGGATATTGGCATTGACCACTTTTGTTCGGCTTCGGGAGCTGAGAGCGTAGTCCACGAGGGACCGGTCAAATGGTTCGTCATTGAAATCTCCCATCGCCAGGACCGGCGTCTCCGCTCCGTGAACTTCAAGGATCCGCTGGTGGAAGTAAGCGAGCGTTTCACCAGCAATCGCGCGGTAACCTGCAGACTCAAGCGCTCCACCACTTCGGGATGGCCAGTGATTGCCGACCACCACGAATAGATGGCCATTATGGGTCCTGAAGTTCACTTGAAGAAGGTCCCGTGTCGCTGTGCGGCGCATAACAAAATGGCTAAACTGGGCTTCAACAGCGAAGAGATGAGCATCATAGATGAAACCGACGTCAATTCCCCGTCCATCGGACATGTCGTGGTGTTCAACGGCGTAGTTACGCGCGAGTGGCGCGAGGGCTTGAACCAACAAATTCATGACGTAGGCGTTCTCGACTTCGCACACGCCAAGTATCTCCGGTCCACGCCCACCGCTCATCTGGCGAACGATAGAAGCTAACTGGCTCACCTTCCTGTCCAGCTGTGCCTGAGTCCATCCTGCGAGGTCTTTTCCTATCGCTCGCTGAAGCTTCTCGCTGCGGCGCGGCGAGTTCTCGATGTCGAACAAGTTCTCCAGGTTCCAAAAGGCGATTACGTACTGGGAAGGCATGTTCTTTCCTCCTGTCTTACGATGACCAAATTCGGGCCGGTAAGATGCTGAACTTCCGCCTGACGCCACGGATCAGCCGTGCCCGAAAGCGCCTACGCTCGAGCAAGTTGCTATGCGCACATATCCCTGTATTCTATCTCGAGCCAGGATGTGGTGACCATGGTGTCGATTTTAGCCAACTATCGAACCAGGAGTTCCACGGTCGAGAGAGCTTCCTGGCTGTGCTTCTCGGTCAACCAGTCCTGCTCGAAGGCCTCCGATACGGGCTTGGTCACGGTCTTATGGTGCACGAGCTTGTCTCGCTGCTTGAAGAGCGAGGCGAGTCCGTGAATTGCCCTGCCGTGCCGGCGCGCCGGGGGCTATCTCAGCGCAGCTACCGCGGTGGACAACGACACCCCGCACCTCTTCACTATGATGTCGTATTTCCGTCCCCCGATCAGGAGCCTCCTGTCCCTGATCGCCTTGCGCTCGGAGGTCGGGCAGCCTTTACAGAGGACGAGGTGGTACAGGCTGGGAGCGCCGCGGCTCTGCGAGCGCGCTTCGAAGATCCTCAACGCCGCCTCGGACCCGTTGCGAAGCTTTTCGGCGATCTCGTCAGCATCAATCGTGCGGCTTTTGAGTTCGGCGACGGCAATTACTGCGGGCGTGCCTTGGACGAACACGATGCAGTCGGGCATCCTGCGATCGGGGCACAGGGTTTCGCCTCTCAGAACGACATGGCTTTTCAACCCTCGAAGACGTAGCTCGCACCCGCGCTCTTTGCAGCGCGCTCTGACAGCATGCGGGAATCCCACCTTGATGGATTGCACCAAGGACACGGACGCCTCCTGTCGTTACGACCTTGCAGCCAGACGCCTTCGCAGCTTGATGGATTCCTCGTACAGGGCCTCGTAGACCCTGGCGAATTCTTCCTGCGAAATCCCATCGTCCTCCGTTATCCGGACAGGCTTGATTTCGTGTCCGCCTGTTCTTCTGTCGTACTCGAACAGGTAGGCGGCGATTTCGTCGTGCCTTAGGAAGTCGTCCCGGTTGTAGCCGTAGCGTTTGGCACGCTCCCTCGCGTCCACCTTGCTTAGCAAGAGGAAGGTGCTGAGTTGCTCCAACAAGTATTCGCTATGAGTGGTGACCGTCACGTTGACGCCGCCCCTGACCAGTCTGACGAGGTACTTCGCCAGAATCCGTTGGTTCTCCGGATGGAGGTGTGCTTCCGGCTCCTCTATGACCAGGAGGTCGCCCGGTCCGACCGCGTATTTCAGGTAGAGGAAGAGGGGGGCAAGCTCAGAGACGGTCGAGGAGGCTCTGTGCAGTGGTATCTCCGTATCCTCGAAGATGTATTTGATTTCCCGGTACATGTGCTCGTCCCGCGGCCGCACGACAACCTCTCCCTTTATGAGCTCCTTTTCGAAGGCCTGCACGAGCTTGAAGAAAGGCCCCGGCTCTTCCGGGAGAGTGAGAAGAGACGATATGAAGTCGGCGACGACGCCGGAAAAGGTGGGGATTTCCCATCTTTCTATCCCAGCGTATGGTGCTCTCTTTACTATTTCAGCCGCAAGAGCCCTGTGGCCCTGAAGTATTCCTGAGCGCGCAGCGGGCAGGTAGTAACAGGGGGTGGCGACACTTTCGAGCAACAGGGACGCGCACAGATGGGGCATGATTTCCTGAAATAGGGCGGCCGGAGAGGGGTACCAGTCTTCCCTAGAGACCCCCACCTCGATTACGGCTTTCTTAGCGGTGCGGCTCAGCCTGAAGGGGGGCCCGGGCCTGCGAGCGCGCCTTACCCTTACGCTGATGTCAAGCTCCGGGTACTGCCTGAGGTGAAGACGCGTTCCCATACATCGAACGCGAGTGTTGTAAGAGTCGAACGTGATTTTTACTGTAAAGGACTTCTTGCCAAGCCTGGTCAAATCGGACAGGGGCGAAGCGAATGAGCGAAGGACTTCCTCGCCGAGCGTTTTCTGAAAGATTGCATCGCAGGCGGCTTCAAGGAATTTGCCTACAAGCTCCTTCGGTACTTCAAGCTCGTCTCCTTCCTTCAGCTCGCTGAATTGCCTTTTCACGTCCGGGAATTGGGCCCAGAGCCCGTGGGTGTGGATGTCTTCGCCGTATTCAAGAAGGAATGGCCGTCTGAACCTAACCGGCAGATGCCTGAAGAAAGGTGGGGCGTAAGGCCCGAATGATTCGAATATGGAGTGAACAAGCATTGCCACGTACGATTTTCCCGAATTGTTGGGGCCGATGAAGAGGGTGAGCGGTTTCAGGGCGACGTTCCCAGCGCTTATAGGCCCGAAGTCGTGCAGCTCGACGGCCAACGGGATCCCTTTCGGCTCGTTTGCCCGCCCTTTGGGCGACTCGTTTTTCTCCGACATTTCTGTGCACTCCATAGGGGTCTGGCTTAGCTTGCTAGCGCCCCCCGGATGCGCGCGCCCGCGCAGCCGTGGAGGCCCGACGCGTCCGTGCGGCTCCGGACACCGGCGCAGAGCTCCGAACGCGCATAGATTACTGCGAGCAGGGACGGGTGTCAAGCATGAATCGCCGCGCCACGGGGCGCGTTCGGCTTGACAAGATGGGGCGAGTTGGGTAGCGTATGGAGAGATGGTGAAAAGGCAGTTCAACCCGTCAAAATAGGAGAAGGGAAAATGTGTGTGTACGATCGTAGGAGAGCTTATGGGATGCATCGGCGGCAGTTTCTCCAGACGCTCGGAGGGACGGCGCTCGGTGCGCAGATGGGCGTGTTGCGAGGACTCAGAGGCGCTGCCGCAGAGACGGCCGCGGCGCTGGAGACCCCGAAGAGAGAAGTTCCGGAGGTGCGGGCGGTTTTCCTGAGGCCGAAGGAGAAGTACTGGCTTGGTTGGCCGGGGACGGCTTTCGACGTGGAGGGGCACATCCGGGATTACATCGCGAAGCTGAGGAAATTTGAGAAGGAGCTGGGCGTTAAGTTGTTAATCTCGGAGACGCCGCTTTACGACGACAGCGACGTCAACAATTTCATCAACGAGATAAAGGAAGCGAAGCCAGACGCCGTGTTGCTGTTTCCGCTGCACATGGACCGGTGGGGACATGTGGGCAACATTGTGAATGCCGGTCTGCCGACGATAGTTTTCGCGGGGTTAGGAGTCTGCTTTACCGGTCACATCCAGAACATCTCGAAGCAGCCGAAAGTCTATCTCATCTCGACGGCGGATTTCGACCTGGAGGCTGTGAAGTATGGCCTGAAGATGGTCAAGACGCACCGGAAGATGCAAGACCTCAACGTTCTGGTCATCGCAGGAAACCAGGCAACCGAGCGGAAGGTGGAGAATCTCGGAAGCACACTGAAGTACGTTCCGAGGCGTTCGTTTCCGGAGGAGTTCAATCGGACAGAGGACACCGACGAGGTCAAGGCGATTGCGGAGGATTACCGGAAACGGGCGGAGAAAATCGTTGAGCCTTCGGAGAGAGACATTCTCAACGCGGCGAAATGCTATCTGGTCGCGAAGAAGCTGATGAACGAGCATGAATGCAACGCAATCACCATGGACTGTTTGGGGCTGGTTGCCGACAGGGAACTCCCAACGCCTCCGTGCCTGGCGTGGTCGAAGCTCCTCGACCAGGGGATTTCGGCGGCGTGCGAGGCGGTAGTTGACGCGGCTCTTGCGGAAGCGCTTGTCTGCAACCTTCTGGGGCGGGCGGGCTTCATTCAGGACCCTGTCCCCCAGACCGAGAAGAATACTTTCATCGGGGCTCACTGCACCTCCCCGACCAAGCTCAATGGCTTCGATAAGGACTACGAGCCGTTCATCCTGAGAAGCCACTCTGAGTCGAACATCGGCGTTTCGATGCAGATTCTCTGGAAGCCGGAGCAGGAGGTCACAATCATGCAGCTCGAGGGACCGAAGCGGATGATCATAGGATGCGGGAAGGTCATCCGAAACCTCGACACCCCGCCCGCTGGTGGATGCCGGACTTCGGTTGAGCTGGCAATTGACGGCCCGCCCGACACGAGGGATACGAGGGGCTTTCATCAGTTGTTCCTCTACGGCGACCACGTCCGAAAGTTGAAGGCCTACTGCCAGATGTACGGAATCACCGCCGAGCACATTTGAGCGTTTCTAATGCCGCTGTCACGGGGAACGTGAATAGGGGCGGGCTTGGTCCTGAGAAAGGAGCAAGGGGGAATGAACTGCCCTGTGTGCAAGAGTGCGCTGGTTGAACGCGAAGTCGGGGGGATTAGCCTTCATTTCTGCCCGAAGTGCGGCGGCACATCATGCACGAGGGAAGCCTTCCGGGAGTGCATCTCTGTCCTGCAAGAATCGTCACTGAAGGAGCTTTCCACGGCGGAACTGCTGGACAGAAAACCGGTTTCCCAATGGCAAGTGCGGCCGGAGGGGAAAGCCTGCCCGGAATGCGGCGGAGTAATGGCGCCGTTCAATTACGCATACGATTCCAACATTATCCTGGACAGGTGCTCAAGATGCGAGCTTGTATGGGCGGATGGGGGTGAGGTAACAAAGGTCGCTCAGTACATTAAGGCGAACCCGACGGTCGAAAAGCTCGGAAGAACTCTCGCTCAATGGGAGGAGGAACGGGCGAAAGACAGGGAGATGATGGAGGAGGCGCCGGAAATCGGCGTCGAGGGACTCCGGTACGGCATGACAGCCATATCGGACGAGGAACCGACGCACAAGTTTCCGCTGCTGACGGTGCTCCTCATTCTGGCAAACATAGCCATTTTTTTCATTTTGCCGCAGTCGGAGGAGACCTTCGAGGAATTAGGCTTCATTCCGAAGGTCTTCTTTGCGGGTCGGGAGCCTTATAGGCTCATCACTCACCAGTTCGTGCACGGGGGATTTCTTCACCTCGCGGGGAACATGCTGTATCTGTGGGTCTTCGGCGATAACGTCGAAGACAGGTTCGGCAAAATTGCTTTCTTCGTCGGGTACCTGTTTTTCGGCGGCGTCGCGGCTCTTACCCATGCGGGGACGACGGGCCACCCTGAGACGCCGTGCGTCGGGGCGAGCGGAGCGATTTCCGGGGTAATGGGCTGCTACTTCGTTCTTTTTCCGCAGGCGAGGGTTCGGACGATAATCGGGCACCGGATTGTTCGAGTCCCTGCTTACCTTTATCTGGGATGGTGGCTTGTGATGCAATTGCTTTTCTCAGCCGGCGAGACATCCATCGCTTATTCTGCCCACATTGGCGGATTCGTAATCGGGGTCTCCGTTTCGCTGGCGTATAGAGCCTTGAAAAAGCCCGAGGCTTCTCAGACCGGCGGTGCCGTGGAGAATTGAGACGCGCTCACCAGCCTCTCCGGCCCGCCAGAGAAATCGAGCACGGCATAGCGAACCAAAGCCTCAACCCGCGATTACCTGGACGATACCCCTGCGGACCATCATCACCGCGAAAGCCGCCAGAAAAACCAGGAAGACCTTTGACAGGGCCTTCGTTCCCGCCCCGCCCAGGAGCTTGACAAGAAAATCGGAAGCGAGGAAAACGACTCCCGCGAGGACGATATTTGCGATGGTTGCCAAGAGGGTCGGGAGCGGTTTGTGAAGGTCTCGGAGCATCAGAACGGAGGTGAGGACGGCTGGACCAACAATCAACGGCGTTCCGAGGGGAACAGCCCCGACGTTATGGGAAAGAATTTTCTCCCTTCTCTCGCCCGCGATGAGGTCTATGACGGCGATAATGAAAAGGAGAGAGCCGCCAGCTATCATGAAGTCGGAGATGGTCACGCCGATGGCCTTGAAGAGGGCTTTTCCGACGAACATGAAACTGATTGAGATACAAAGCGCGGTGATGATGCTCTGCTGTATAACGTGGCGCTTCTGAGGGATGGTCATCCCTTCCGTCAGCGAGATGAAAATGGGGAGCAAGCCGAACGGGTCAACAGCGACGAGGATAAAGAGAAACGCAAGACCGAAGTCTTTCATGGCTCGTAAATTCAATGCAAATCTTCAAGTTCTTCTTCGCGTTACAATCCATATCCAAGGCCGAAATTGGTGAGAGTGGTTGTATCGGCGACGCCGTCGCGGATGGTGAATATTCCGGGGTGCGTCGTGAGTTCTTTTTCGGATGCATAGTCTTTTACAAACTGGCGAGCATTGGATTCGACGCCAACCAGGCAATTCGTTCTTGCGGCGAAACCAACGGAATGGAGAAGGGCGATGCTTGGGTTGGTGAGGTCCTGCACTGAATAGAGCATCTTCTCCATCTCTGCTCTGGCGAGGGTAAGGAGCGCTTCGGTGTGCCCCTTGCACGTTTTGAGGGCGGGACCCGACCAGCCGAGGCTGAGGGCGCGGTCGAGCGCCTCGAGGGACGTAAGACCTTCATCGAGGAGAACTGGCTTGAGCTTTGCGATTTCGGAGACATCGTATGGGCTGCTTTCCATATCGCGCGAGGTCGGCTGCTCGATGTACTTGATGGCGTCGAACGCGGCCGGAGAAGATTCCCTGATTTTGGTGAGCATCTCGACGGCATATTCGGCGTTGGGGCATATTTCGTTGGCGTCGGCGGTCATGGCGATGAAGCCACGCTTTTCGGGCGGGAGAGTCTCCTGAACGAGGCGAAACACGTCGAGCAATCGCCGAATATCCCATTGGAGGTCGTTGCCGCGAAGTTTGACCTTCAGGGAGAAGATGCCGTCGCGGCGAATCCACTGGTCGAGAGAGACGGGGAGACCGTCCTTTGGGTCTGAGTCGTCAATCTCCGACTCCCGCAACTTATCGAGGCCACCGACGAGGTGGACGACAGGGATAGCAGGCTTGTAGGTGCCCCGGAGGAAATCCGCGAGATAGCGACCCTTGCACTTCGCGCCGAGATAGGTTGACAGGTCGTGGTCAATGAACTCGGGGCCGTAGCCATCGTAGGTGGGGATGCCGTTGACGATGCCAAAGGCGTCATGAATTGCCGCATCCGCAGGAGAAGCCGCCACGAGAGCGGCCAGCAGCGGGATGTCCGTTCCGGCTTTCAGCGATATTTCTTTGCGAAGCTGCTCGAGGTGAGGACGGGCAGACGAAATGATGCGGAGCGGATGGCCCTTTGACCCGACGAGGCTCTTCCCGAACTCGACGGCAATCTCTCGCATGAGCGAGATTTTCGTCGCGGAGTCGAGAACGGGTTTCGGCCAAGCCCATCCGTCAGCCATGAAAATGCCGCCCCAGCCTTCGGCGCTTCGACCTCTCCCGTTGGCAGCCAGGCAGCGGACGCGGCAGAACTCCCATGTTTTGACGACGACGCAGCCAAATTTCAGAGGAGCTCTGAACCCCATCTGCTCGAAGGCCGTCTCGATTTCCTCGATGGTGATGTCCGTGGTGAGCATTTTCCTCCTCCGGCGGCTGAACAGGGGCTGAGAGTCCTCACGTGATTTCAGTATAGCAAACATCGCCCTTTTATGGCATCTTCAAACATGCGGAAAGGGCTGACCACTCAGCCTGGCGCTCGGCGGGACAGCGGTGCGCAATTTTTTCCGAACTCATAGGCGTAAAAGGATGGCATGAGGACGCAATGATGACGACGCTTGTCTCGATTGGAAGGTTTTTTCTCGGCAAGGTGTGGAGGAGGCCGTGGTGTGCGGCAGTAGCTCTTGGTTTTCTCATGGCTGTAGGCCCGGTGATTGTCCCGGCGGAATCTGCCGTCGAAAGCAGAGAACCCCAAGTCATCGGACGAGAAGGAGACGCGCGCCTTCTGCTGCTCAAAGGGCAGAGGGTTCTCCTGGTGAAGGGCGAGCCTTATCAGATGGGGTTTCAGCATGGGAAGTTGCTGGCGAAAGAGGTTGCGGAAGACGCCCGGGCTTACCTCCATGAGTGGTGCGTGGCGAAGGCGGGAGTGGCCATTTCGGAGATTGAAAAAATATTCGATTCTCTGCGGCCGTTCATCCCGAAGGACTACGTGGAGGAAATGAAAGGGCTTGCGGACGGGGCCGGTGTTTCGCTGAGGGAGATTTATCTTCTCCACTCGATACCGGAGCGTTTTCACTGCACGGGTGCGGCTGCTTTCAGCAAAGCGACGGCTGACGGGAAACTGTATCACACCCGGAGTCTTGATTACAGCCTGGAGATCGGCGACGCGAAAAGCGTTCAGGAGAACGCCATCGTCATCGTTTACCAGCCCAACGCGGGAAACGTCCACGTGGTTGTTTCATGGGCAGGTCTCATCGGGTGCGTCTCGGGAATGAACGCGAAGGGGATTTCCATCGGCGAGATGGGGAATGCCTGCCGGGACGAAAGCTACGCGGGCATGCCGATGATATTCATGCTGAGAGAAGCTCTCAGGACATGCAATACGCTCGAAGAGGTCGTGGCATTTATCCGCAAGGCTCCTCGCACGTGTGGATTCACTTTCATCGTCGGAGACGCGAAAATACCCTCCGCGTGCGCCCTGGAGGTCTCCCACTCTCGAATGGCTGTTGGCTTGCCAGGCGACGAGAAAAGCGACTCTCCCCCACATTTCCCCATTCCTTACGTCGTCCGGCGGGGAAATCACTTCGTGGACAAAAAGATGGCCGCCATTCAGAGGGACGTATACGACCCTGAAATCTCCTCCCCGGCGACCTGGCTCGCTTATTCGATCATGAGCAGCTTTCTTCAGGAGAACTACGGCCGCGTCAATGACATCAAGATGATTGAACTGCTGAGGAAATATCCTCCGGAGCATTCCTGTTTTCACCAGGCGGTTTTTTGCCCTTCGACACTGGATTTCTGGGTGTCCAACGCCGTGAGTCCGTCCCGGGCAAGGTACGCCGGAGCGCAGAATCAACCTTTCTACAAGTACAGCCTTCTGAAATTGGTGGAGGGAACTCCGTTTGAGCCAGAGGTCAATGAGCCAGCGCCTCGCCGCCCAGAAAAGCTGCCGCCCCATGAAACGGGAACTCTCAGTGTTTCCGAGAAGGAAGAGTTTCTATCGGACGGTCCCCTTTCACGATTTCGCCTTAAGAGAGAGGATCTCCGCTGGGTCCTGAGCTATGATTCCGCGACGGAAAACTACCTCGTGGCGGACCTCACATTCCCGTCGGAAATTCAGACGCGCTGGCCGGAAGCAAACACCGTTTTCGGAGAGTACTACGTGCCGAAGGTCACGGGGAAAGTACCCGCCGCGATCGTCCTGGACGTTCTCTCGGGTGATTTCGTGGTGGCTCGGACCGTTGCGAGGTCATTGGCTGACAAGGGGATTGCGGCCCTTGCGTTGCACATGCCTTTCTTCGGCAGACGAAGACCGAAAGACGACGGCAGTGCAGGGATGTTTTCCGGAGATGTATCGTTCGCGCGGGAGGCTATGACACAGGCAGTCATTGACATTCGTTCTGCGGCGCTGTGGCTGAGGACGAGAAAAGAAGTTGACGCCGATAAGACCGGAATCGTGGGCGTCAGCCTTGGTGCTGTGATAGGTGCGCTGTGTATCGGCGTTGACAATTCCTTCTCGAAGAGCGCCCTCGTCCTCGGCGGCGGAGACATCGCGCAGATTATCTGGTCCGCGGCGGAAACCGAGCAGCTCAGAGCGGAACTGCTAAAAAAGGGTTATACGCTGGAGAGACTACGGGAAGAGCTAAGCGCGGTTGATCCCCTCACATATGCCGAGCGCATCAACCCTCGCACAGTCGTGATGTTCAACGGGAAAAAGGATCAGACGGTGACGGGCGATTGCACCGTCAAGCTCTGGGAGAAGGCAGGGCGACCGAGAATCGTTTGGTACGATACGAGCCACCTGGGAATAGTCATCTACGCCAACAAAATAATTGAGGAAACGGTGAACTTCATCCGCGATGGAGAGGTCCGCTCCCGATAGGGGAATACTTTGCTCGTCGTGCTGCGCACCAGCCCCCAGGGTCGGAATAGCTCCATACCACCCTTTTCTCGCGACGGCGTGCGCGATGCCCGAAGAAGAAAAATCGCCTGCCCAAAGAATCGTCCAAAATTAACCGGAGCCCAAGAAGTGCGGGGCGCTCTCATGCGACGAGGCATTGTGCACCTGCGGCCGCCCTGAATTCAAACGTTACTTCCTGGCCGGCCTTGTAGGAAGCATACCTGTCAGGATGGGCTTGCCGCAGGAAATTCTCGTAATATCTGGCAGCAATCTTTGCCTTGACCGCTTCGACATCTTGTTGACGGACGAGGTTGACGGTGCATCCGCCGAAGCCCGCCCCTGTCAGCCTTGCTCCCACGGCGCCGCCCTCTTTTGCCACCCTCGTCAGGAAATCGAGCTCCGGACAGCTTATCCCGAAATTGTTTCGGCAACTGGTGTGAGAAGCGTTCATGACCGCCCCGAAAGCGTGCCCGTCCCCCTTCCGCATCATAATCGCTGCATCCTCGACCCGTGCCGCTTCGCTCACGACGTGAACTGCCCTCGCCTTAAGATGAAAGATTTTCTCGGCGTCGTTCAATTGAGCGGCTGCGCTATCGTTTGCGAAATCGCTCAGAAGTTCGGCCGTGCTTACCCCAAGAGCGCCGGCGACATCTTCCAGGCCATAAGGCTCCTGGCGCAGCTCCGACCTTATGAGTCTCAACAAGCGAGCTGCACCCATATGGTGGTAGAGGTCGCCGAGGCGCTGGGCACCGTCCATCCCGACCGACCGCGAAAGAATTGCCGCCGCCAACTTGCATTCCAGGGCCCGCCGATTGTATAGCTGCATGGCTCCCGCGGTCTTGCCGGCAGCGACCATCGAATTGCACACCAGTACCGAATACCCTCTCGGGATGTCCACGGGCTGTACACGCAGGGGAAAGAAATCTATCTTCAATGCCTTTCCGCTTTCCGATAGGAGGGAGGCTGCCTGGTCCATCCCTCCTCCTTGCGTGCCGACGTAGCGTTCCGCTGAAGCCATTGCCTCGGCCAATTTCTCCTTTTCTATTTTCTTCTGGGTATGGCTGAGGATGGCAAGCGCTGTTGCTACCACTAAAGCTGAGGAGGAACTCAGCCCCGCCTCGGTCGGAATGTTCCCGTCGAAAACCATCTCCATTCCAGGCAAGCCAGCCCTGGAACCAAAGTGGTCCACCAGACCCTGAAAGGCCGCTTTCACGTAGTTTCCCCAATGCCCGGTCTCAAAAAAGGGAATCCGCCGGGAAAGGACGAACTCGAACGGCTGGTATCTTTCGTCGGCGTTCCTGACCCGCACGGTCTTATCGCGCCTCCGGCTGCTGCAGCAGGTAATCTCACGCGGAATAGCCATCGGCAGGACGGGCAACCCTGAGTAATCGGTGTGTTCGCCTATGAGGTTGACTCGCCCCGGCGCTCTCACAATGGAGACGTCCTTCGCTTCGGGGAACTCAGCGCTGAATCTTCTGACGAGCGATGCCATTCTGGCCTTGACCGCTGGCAATTCGCGCATCTCATAAACAGAAGTCAGAAAACTGTCCTCGAATCCTTCTTCAAGTACCTTCAGTAACGACTGTGCGTCCATTGCCGTTTGCCTACCTCATCTGTGACCGAGCCTTCTTCAGGATTCTCCTCTCCTTTCTTGTCAAGCTGCTGATTCCATGGCGCGAAATCTTCGCAAGGATTGGGTCCACCTCCCGGTCAATGAACTCTTCCACGTCAAGCGGCTTATATTTGAACCTGTGGCGATTTCTCCAAAGCAATCGCCTCTTCAAAGCATAGGAAAGACGCTGCGCAAAAGCGTATGGAAGAGGAAGACCAAACTTAGCCTTCATGTAAATGTAGCCGAATAGAAATCCACCCAGGTGAGCAAAATGGGCTATGTTGTCTTTGGCGACCGAAATCACCGAGAGAAGCTCGAAGAACGTAAAACCGAGTACAAGGTGTTTTGCTTTTATCGTGACGGGGAAAAGATAGATGAAAACGGTGATGTACCTGTCGGGGAAGAGCATTGCGAAGGCCATCAAGACTCCGAAGACAGCCCCGGAAGCGCCCAACATCGGAACCAGGGCTCTCGGTCCCCAACTGGTGAAGGCATAACACAATCCGGCGCCGATGCCGGATAGGAAGTAAAGCTGGAGGAATCGCCTTCTGCCCAGGTGGGACTCAAGCTCCGACCCGAACATCCATAGGACAAGCATGTTCAGCAGGAGATGCCAGAGGCTCCCGTGAAGGAACATGTAGGTGAATAACTGCCAGACGAAGAGCTTCCCGATGAGAAGACGCGGGATCACACAAAGATATGGAAATAACCTCGTGCGGCCAACGATTGCCTGCAATACGAAGGCGGCGACATTGACGGTGATCACAACCTTGACGGTCGGGGTGAGCCTCGGTCCGAATCGGAAGGCTGGTCGTGCGGGTTGATGTTCGTATTCGTACCAGTTCATCGCAACCTTACTTCTCTCTTGGTGTCATTGTAGAGGAGAGGGGCCGCGTTTTCAAGAGGCTTTTTCATAAAATCTGCGCCGCTTCTGGGCGAAGTAATGCGGCCGAACTTCCGGAGAAACGGTAATCACCCATCCGTTCAGCGAACTGTAAAAGAGCTTCCTCGTTAATCGTGCTTCCGGGGGACGGAAAGCGCTTGAAGAAAGAGCCTCCGCCGAGGGAGCACCCCGCTCGAGTAGTCGCGGCCTTTATTTCCTGCCGACGGGGAAATTCTGGAGCCTGACGTATTCGGGCAACGGCCCGCCGAGAAGGGGCGTTGCGTATTCGAGGAAGGCCTGGGTCACACCGTTTCCTTCCTCATTGATGAAATCGTCGGGCATAAGTTTTTCGGCGTTGGCGACGTCCTCCAGGGCAACGAGGCCGGTGGTGCAGCGGTACGGTTCTCCCGGTTGCCGGACAAGATTGACCATCTTGTCAGTAACCCCCTCGATGACTGCCTTGACCGCATCCCTGCCGACCATGTAAGCTTCTTCGGCATCCACCGGGGATATGCAAAGCCCTGACGATCTCTGCATCGTCCCCGGCTTATCGAGCCTTGTCTTGAGCTTGAGGTTATCCACTATAAGGTCAACGAGGAACTGCCCCAGTCCGCCCAGTTCCGGATGACCGAAGGCGTCAACGTTCATCTGGGCCTGGAACGCTGCCACATAGCTTCCGTCGGGATTCTTCAGCCCCTCGCAGGCTGCTATGACGACCCATCCTTTGTCGCTGAATACCCTTTCCACAGCTTTCAGGAAGCGTTCCCGAAAGAACGGTCTTTCCGGGAGGTAAATCAGGTCGGGGGCGTGTTCACCGGCGAGAGCAGTGGCTGCGGTAACCCAACCGCTGTTGCGTCCCATGGTCTCGATGACCTTCGCCACCTCCGTGTAGCGAAGGGAAATTGTGTCCATGACCATCTCCCGGGCCGTGATTGCCTCAAAGCGCGCGGCGCTCCCGTAGCCGGGGCTGTGGTCAGTGTAAGCGAGGTCGTTGTCTATTGTCTTGGGCACGCCCATCACGCGCATCTCGTAACCGTGCTCGGTGGCAATTCGACCTATCTCGTGCGTGGTGTGCATGGAATCGTTGCCGCCGATGTAGAAGAAATATCGCACATTGTGAGCGGAGAGAATGTCTATGATTTGCTCGTAATTCTCCTCGGTAGGTTTGTAGCGACACGAACCGAGGGCCATGGTCGGAGTGCGTCGTAATCCTTCTATCGTGGCGGCCTTTTCTCTCCTGAGGTCAACGATATCGCCTCTCAACAGCCCTTGAACACCGTGGCGTGCCCCGTAAATACCCTCGATCTCCTCGTGACGCATCGCTTCCTGAATCACTCCACAGAGACTGCTGTTGACCACCGCCGATGGCCCGCCGGATTGGCCGACCAGAAGATTTCCTTTGAGTTTATCCGTCATTTGCTCCACTCCTGCCTGTCGGTCATGTTGCCTCCGGGTCGCCCGGTTCAAGGCGTCAGAGCCGCTTTGCCCCCGCACCTCTTTTCCGGAGGCGATTATGCCGCCTTCGGTCTGGGGCTGTCAAACGTGATTTCTTCAGGAGGGGGCCAGACGAGCCTCTTTGGCGGTTGACTTCTTGGGTCTTTTTCCGTTATAAAAAATCCCGGTGGTGGGGACGCAGCAGCTTTTCTCGAATTTTCCTCGTGCGGGAGAATCCTCGCCCTTTGCGGAGAGCCAGCGCCGTCTGGTCAGAGAGACCGTGAGCGAATCAGAATCAATCGGACAGTATCTGCGAAGCCTGCGGGAACAAAAGAAGCTTTCCCTGGAGGAGGCGGAAGAAGCCACTAAAATCAGGGTGCAAAACATCCGTGCGATAGAGTCGGACGAAATCACAAAACGGGTCCCCTTCCCGTACGCCATGGGATTCATCAGAACCTACGCCGCATTTCTGGGCGCGGACGGAACCGAGGTCGCCCGAAGGTCCAAGGAACTGCACGCTAACCATTCCTCCGAGATGCCGATTCCGGCTCTTTCCGCTTTGGTGAGGAGCGGCTCGGTGCGCCTCGGCATGGGATGGCTTCGCCCGATGCTGATTGGGGCTGGTGTCGTTCTGGCTGCGGTCGCGTTCTATTGCCTGCGCTCCGCCACGTCTTATCAGCATAGGGTGACTGTGCGGGCTGTTGGGCGTGTGCCCGTCAAGGTCTATCGGGATGGTCGTTTCGTGTGGGGATCAACTATCGAGCCAGACATGGAACGCTCGTGGCGAGCGAAAAGGAGCATCGAGCTGAAAATTACACGGCCGGAGAACGCCGTGGTGAGTTACAAAGGCCGCAAGGTCGCCTTGCCCCAAGGAGGGACCGTGTCCGTCGTGTTCGACCGCCGCGGCGTCAGAAGCCAGACCATCTCTGGAGCCAGTCAACCTGCGAGAACAGGTAGATGACAAAAGTTGCTTTGACAAGTCTCGGGTGCGCGAGGAATCTGGTTGATTCCGAAATGATGCTGGGTCGCCTTGCGCACGATAGCATGACCGTCTCTGACGACGCAGATGACGCGGACGTGGTCATTATCAACACCTGTGGTTTCATCCGCGAGGCAGCCGAAGAGTCCATTGACGCGATTTTACAGTTCTGCGACCTCAAGAAAGAAGGTCGCGTGAAAAAGGTAGTGGTCGTCGGATGCCTTGTCCAGCGATATGGCGAGGGACTTGTCAGGGGGCTTCCGGAGGTTGACGGTTTTGTCGGAGTTAACGACATAGGGAAAATAAATCGAGTAGTGAGAGAGGTTCTTGCCGACAAGAGGGCTATCGAGCTGTCGGGGCAGGCGAACGCCGACGAGGGGGATGTCCCACGAGCGACATTGACTCCATCGCACTTCCGATACGTCAAAATCTGCGAGGGGTGCAATCACAATTGCACCTTCTGCGCGATACCGGCCATCAAAGGGAGTCTCAGGAGCCGCTCTCCCAGCTCGATCCTCTCCGAGACCAGGAGGCTGATCCGTGAGGGTGCGAAGGAGATTGTGTTGATCGGGCAGGACACAGCGGAGTTCGGTCACGACCGCGGCGAGCTCGATGCGCTGCCCAAGCTTTTGCGGGATATATGCGCCATTGATGGAGATTTCTGGGTGAGGCTTTTGTACACTTGCCCCACCCATTTCACTGACGAATTATTGGAAGTGATTTCCGCGGAAAGTAAAATTTGCCGGTACGTTGACCTCCCGGTTCAGCACATTGACGCGAAAATACTCGAAGCGATGGGACGCCGGGAAACGCCGGAAGATATCCTGCGGCTTGTCCACGCAGTCCGACATGCTGTGCCAGAGGCGAGCATCCGTACGTCCGTGATAGTTGGATTTCCCGGCGAAGGCGAAAACGAATTTAGGCGCCTCCTCGATTTTGTACGAGACACGAGGTTCGAGCGGCTGGGCGCCTTCGAGTTTTCGCCGGAAGAGGGGACGGCGGCCGCGAGCATGCCCGGGCAGGTGCCTGAAGAAGTCGAGCACGAGAGGTTTGACAGACTGATGCGCCTCCAGCAGGAGATCTCTCTCGAAAATAACCGAAAGCTCCTCGGCAAAAAACAGAGAATAATCGTTGACGAGTGGAGCGAGCATCCCGAATATCGGTGTGTCGGGCGGAGCGAAGGAGACGCTCCGGAGGTGGACGGGTGCGTCTACGTGGAGGGCCGCAAGGCCCGCCCCGGCCAGTTTGCAGTCGTGGAGTTCACGGGATACCTGGAATACGACCTGATTGCGAGAGAGCTTGATGAACCTTCCCAATAAGCTGACATCCATCAGAATGGTCATGGCATTTGCTTTTCTGGGAGCGCTTCTGTCCGGTCTTCCCTACAGCAAGACGGTCTCCTTTTTCCTTTTTGTCGTGGCAAGCCTTACCGACATGCTCGACGGGTTCCTCGCCAGGAAATACAGCATGATCACAGATTTCGGGAAGCTTATGGACCCTCTCGCGGACAAAATTCTGATCTCTGCGGCTTTCATATCATTCGTGCAATGGCCGGAGACGCAGGTTAAGGCATGGATGGCCGTGCTGATAGTGGCAAGAGAGTTTGCAGTAACCGGGCTGCGGCTGCTCGCTGCGTCCAAGGGAGTCCTCATCGCCGCTTGGAGGTGGGGAAGAAATAAAATGATTTCCCAGGCAGTGGCCGCGGGAGTTGTGCTGGCTTTTCTGAGCCTCAAGGAGCTGTTCCCGGCCGCTGCTGTCGGGGCAGCGGAGCGGTTGTTCATGGCCATTCTCAGTTTCCTCATGTACTTCACTGTCGGATTGACCGCAGTTACGGGGGCGCTGTTCTTACACGAGCACAGGGGGCTTATCCGGAGTGGCGTCGAGTAGAGGGAAGGGCCTCCATTCCGCCTGCACAGGAGAAGCGGACGCTGGTATCAGAGGAGCGAAATCCGGCAAGACCGGGCTTCAAAAGAGGAAGAAGGGCCATCCGATAGAACAGGTTCCTCGGGCGCCCGCAAGCACTGCGCGGGCAATGTGCTTTGTTCCGAACAATCGCGGCAAGGCGCCTTTTTGCCGGACGGGAAGGGGCGCGCCGTCTGCCGTGGAAACTTTCCGTTGACATCGGGTTTTCCGCTGCGATATTCTAAGTTCAAGTTTGGGAAGGCGAAAAAGGCTGGCGTAGCTCAACGGTAGAGCAGCTGATTTGTAATCAGCAGGTTGCGGGTTCGACTCCCATCGCCAGCTTTTGCCTCAATGTTGCCGGAAAAGGTCAGGTCTCGAATCGCTCAAAGGCAATTCTCCGGGAGGATACCCAAGCGGCCAAAGGGGGCAGACTGTAAATCTGCTGGCGATGTCCTTCGAAGGTTCGAATCCTTCTCCTCCCAATAAGTTAAGCACAGAATTTGACGTAACGCTGGAAGCCAGGAGGTGTCGGCGCTCGTTGAGGGGTTTGATCGCCCGGATCAATCAATTGTTGCGGGCGCCGATGCGTTCCTTGTTAACAGAGTGCCTGATGTCGCGCCTCAGCAGCCCTCTAATATCGGATTTGTTCCGAAGCCAACGAAGGCTTCGTGATTTTCCCGCCTGAGGAGAGGGGATATAGCCACGCGGACTTGCCGAACGAACTGAGGGAGTTCTTTCCGCAGGGAGGGCGAAAGCGATGGTCGCGGATTTTGCTTCCGGGAGTTTGAGTGCCGCGAAGGCGAAATTTTCGTTTGGGTTTCTGGCGCTCTGAATCCTGGCAAGGGCCCGGCGCGGCGTGTAATGTGCGGGCCACGCGGCGCAAACCCCAGGGCGGGCGCCGGGCTTCAAGATGGTCTCGTCGTCTCTGCTTGCATAGCCTCAAAAAGGATGGATTCCTTAACGGGAGTTACCCAGGTGCCCCCTCGACAATGTCCGGTGTGCGAAGCCGCCAGCTCTGAAATTATCATGCAGTTCAGTCCTGAAACTATTTGTAGGTCAAACCCGACATATCGGCGTGGGGTTTTTGAAGATGCTCTGCGAGGGAGGGAGCGGTTGATGACCTACTCCCGGTGTTTGAACTGCAAGATGGTATATTGCGAAACCATCTGGGACGACGACCTTCTCAGGAACGTATATGAAAAGGTGATTGACCATCGCAAGAGCAGGGCAGGCACCCTGTCAATCGCAACGAGGATATGGCGACTTGAAATCTGGGCGAACATTCTTCGCATTCTATTCCTTTCGGGAAGAAAGGAGCTGGCGAATCTGAAGCTGATTGACTACGGATGCGGGTGGGGAGATTTCTTAGACGTGGTGAATGGTTACGGAATTGACGTTATAGGTTACGAAGTTGATAGGATCAAAATCGAACATCTGAGGGAGCGAGGTCATCCGGTCGCAGTCGAAATTGCTGAGCTGAAATCTTTCGGCCCCTTTGACGTGTTTGTGATGCTTTCGGTTCTCGAACACCTGCAAGACCCGGGAAGCGCTTTGAGGCTGGCTAAGGAACTGCTCAAGCCCAATGGCTTATTAGTCTTGTCGGTAATGGATTACAGGTCAAAGTACATCGAGAAGAACGCCCGGCGCTTAAGACGAGGGTTGCCTCCCTTGACAAGAAATCTGAATCCTGTCGAACACGTGAATGTGTTTGACTACAATTCGTTAATGAGCTTGTTGAAGCGATATGATTTCAAGCTTATTGCGACCGGGTTGTCGCTGCGGGCGACAAACTTGCCGGGGATGAGGAATAGAATGAGCTTCATAAGGTGCGTCAATGTGGTCGAGAGGTTCGCCGCAAAAATTGTGAGGCAAAAAGAACTCCCGATTACCGCATACTCGGCAAACGTGAAACAGGCCGCGATGGGGTTATTTCATGTGAGAAAATCGTTATGCGGGAAAAGCTCGCGCTGACGGGCAGCCCGATCTGATCTTCAAATCGAGGAGGCCGCATATGAGAGGTGGACTTCTGGAAATGATTCTGGAAAGGATGTGGGCTGGAGTTGCGGTTTTCAGTCTGGCTTTTGGCACAGCCGCGGCAGGCGAACCAGAGAAGCCGCTCGCTCTCCACCCTGAGAACCCTCATCACTTTCTGTTCCGCGGAAAACCGACTGTTTTGATTACCTCGGGCGAGCACTACGGGGCGGTGCTCAACCTCGATTTTGATTACGTGAAGTATCTGGACACGCTGCAAGCAGATGGGTTGAACCTGACCCGCACGTTCAGCGGCGCGTACGTGGAACCCCAGGGTGCATTCAATATCGCGCGCAACACGCTCGCCCCCGCGCCGAACCGGTTTATCTGTCCCTGGGCCAGGAGCGACACGCCCGGCTATGCCAATGGCGGAAACAAGTTCGACCTGAAGAGGTGGGACAGCGCTTATTTCGCGCGCTTGAAGGATTTTGTTGGCCAGGCCGCAAAACGCGGAATTGTGGTGGAGATGAATTTGTTCTGTCCCTTTTACGAGGAACCGCAATGGCGGCTTAGCCCGCAGAATGCCACCAACAATATCAATGGCGTCGGGAGCGTCCCCCGCACGGATGTTTACACGCTCGACAAACACGGCGGTCTTTTGGCAGTGCACGAGGCAATGGTTCGCAAGATTGTGTCGGAGCTGAGGGCTTTTGACAACGTTTATTACGAAATCTGTAACGAGCCGTATTTCGGGGGGGTAACGCTTGAATGGCAGCGCCATATTGCCGACGTGATAGTTGATACCGAGAAATCGTTGCCGAACAAGCACCTGATTTCGCAGAATATCGCCAACGGGAAGGCGAAGGTCGAAAACCCACATCCTGCCGTTTCGATTTTCAATTTTCATTATGCCACTCCGCCGGAGACGGTGGCGATGAATTACGAATTGAACAAGGCCATCGGGGACAATGAGACCGGGTTCAAGGGGACAGCCAACACGCATTACCGAATGGAAGGATGGGAATTCATTCTGGCAGGCGGAGGTCTCTACAACAACCTCGATTATTCTTTCACCGTCGGGCACGAGGATGGCACATTCGCTTATCCGCCGACGCAGCCCGGCGGCGGCAATCCGACCCTGCGTCGTCAACTGAGCATCCTGAAGAACTTTATCAACAGCTTCGACTTCATCCGGATGAGGCCGGACAATTCCGTCATCAAAAGCAGCCTGCCGGAAAAGTCGAGAGCCTGGGTTCTCGTTGAGCCCGGTAGGCAATATGCGGTTTATGTGTTCGGCGGGAAACGGATTGACTTGAGCGTGGAGATTCCGGCGGGGAAATACCGCGCGGAGTGGCTCAATCCCCTGACCGGCGAATTCGACAAGAGAGAACTGCTGGACCACGCCGGGGGCTTGCTCGCTCTCTCATCACCGCCCTGCGAGGAGGACATTGCCCTGCGGCTGGTGCGCGCTGCTGATTAGGCCAACTGAAACGACTCCGTCGCGCAAGACTGACAAAAGGCGGGCTATCAGGTGGCTTGAGAACCCGCGCGTTTCCTTCTCTGGTCTCAATAAATCGTCGAGACTTGACCGGCCTGCTGCGAGCTGATCAGGCTCTCTCCCCGGCTGTCTGCCGGAGGGAAGGGATCGGACGTGCGACTTCGCCATCGTACCTGCACGTCCACACCGCTTCGGAAAGCACAGCTAACTTCCTGGTGAGACGCTTACCCGCCCTCCTCCGAGAGGGCTTGTATGATTTCCTTGCAGAAAGCAGGGAGGTCTTCGGGTTTCCGCGAAGTGATAAGGTTGGCGTCCCTGACGACTTCCTCGTCCACCCAGTTTGCCCCCGCTGCGATAAGGTCATCCTTTATTGCCACGAACGACGTGAGCTTTTTCCCTCGCGCAATTCCTGCTGAGACCAGAAGCGATCCGCCGTGGCAGATGGAAGCAACAACTTTGCCCTTCTCAAACGCCCCTTTTACAAGCTCCACGACGCGTGGGTATCGTCTGAGATAATCAGGGGCCCATCCTCCGGGAATGACAATTGCGTCGAGACCGTCAACGTTGACTTGCTCGACGGAGCAGGCAACTTCGATTGGGTAGCCCCACTTTCCAACGTAGTGGCTGCTCGATCCCGAGCCAACAGGGACGACCTCCACTCCTTCCTCTTTCAGCCGGAGCAAGGGATACCAGACTTCAAGGTCTTGATAGTCTCTTTCGACGAGTATGGCCACTTTCTTCCCCGAAAGGCGCATTTGGTCAGCCTCCTTTCTTGTAATCCTCCGACGATGCTGCGGACGGCCTGGCGCTCTCCATCACGGAACGAAGCGCACCTCCATATCACGCGCAAAGATTACCACGCCTCAGAAAAGGCCATTGGCGCTCAAACGTGTCTGGGCGTACGCAAAGGGTCTTTGTCGCTCCAAAGAGTGTATTGTATAATGAGATAAAAGGGAAGAGAGGGCAAAATTATGGTGATATGGAAAATCCGTAGCTCGATTTCTTGCATTGTGGTTTTCCTGCTCGTGGTTATGTCCGGGTGTGGAAAAAAAGAAAAGGTGCTCATCGGCTTTTCGCTCGATACTCTGGCGGTGGAACGATGGCAGAGAGATGCGGAGATGTTCAGAAAGAGGGCGGAAGAGCTCGGGGCGGAGGTGCTCGTTCAGTCGGCCAATGGCAATCCGCGAGTTCAAAACGAGCAAGCCGAAAACCTCATCACCAGAGGCGTTGATGTGCTGGTGGTGGTCCCTCAGAACGCCGAAACCTCCGCGGTAATCGTCGAGTCCGCCCATAAGCAGAAGCCGCCGGTGAAGGTCATCGGTTACGACAGAATCATCCGCAACTGCGACCTCGACCTTTATATCTCGTTCGATAATGAAAGGGTCGGCGAGCTTCAGGCAGGGTATCTGGTGGGGAAGGTTCCGAAAGGGAATTACTTTTTGCTTGGTGGGTCGCCCGCAGACGACAACGCGAAGCAGCTTCGCAAGGGACAGATGAATGTCCTTCAGCCGTGCATTGATCGCGGCGAGGTGCAGGTGGCTGGAATGCAGTGGTGCACGGACTGGCAGCCGATCGAAGCTCTCCGTCATGTCGAGAATGCCCTGACTCGCTGGAGCAACAAAATTGACGCCGTGGTAGCTTCCAACGACGGAACTGCCGGAGGAGCCATCCAGGCGCTGGCGGCGCAAAAGCTCGCCGGGAAAATCGTTGTCTCGGGGCAGGATGCGGACCTCGCGGCTTGCCAGAGAATCGTCGAGGGAACGCAGACTATGACAGTTTACAAGCCGATCAAAAGGCTGGCTTACACCGCCGCAGAAATCGCCGTGGCAATGGCAAAGGGAGAGAAGTTCCAGGCGCCAACGCGAACCATCTTCAACGGTAAGACGCGTGTCCCTTCGGTTCTGCTCGATCCGATTCCTGTTGATAAAGACAATATTTACGAGGCCGTGATCAAGGACGGATACCACAAGCTGGAAGAGGTTTATCGGAACATTCCCAGGGAGCAATGGCCTGATCGCTCTTCCGATTCTCGGTGATTTCTGCGCGGTACTGACCGATTAGTGATGTGGGGTATAGCCTCCAACCGAATATGCCGCTGGGGCCGGAGCTGTACACCGCAACGATTATCTCGGGGAAAGGGGGAAAAGATGAACTTGAACGAGACCACTTCTGAGAAGGCCGCGGGGCCACCGGCGATCCTGAAAAGGTGCTGGCGTGCTTTCAATCGCTGGCGGAAGCGCTATTTGCCGTTGCGATTGTTCTTTCTTCTTGTTTTCGCCGTCCATGTCTGCCTGGAGTACGTCTGGCCAATCATTCCGAGGCTCGTCAGGACTGCGGTCTATGCCATGGAGGCCGGGTCGGAGCCGAGGCTCATTAACGCCACCGCGCGGTTCAGGCGAGTTCGCCTCGCGCATCAGCTTCAGCTATCGCTTCGCCGTTTGCTTGACGGGGACGAGGACGGCTCGTTAAGCCCGGACGAACTGGACGGCGCTCGAGATTTCGGCCTTGAACCTGGCGAGCTTCAGAAGAGGTCAATTCACGCGAGCTTGGCGCAGCTCGTACAAGGTTGCCATCGCGCCCGCCTCCTCCCGAGCTCGTATACTGCGTCGATTGCCCGGCGCGAGGCATGGCTCGCGGCGGAAGGGGAAGTTGAGCAGATGAAAAGGCCGGTGCGAGAAGAGATAGAGGGGATGCTCAAGACGTGGGAAATCCCCGATTATTCGCGATTGGAGACGTGGAGGCGCGGAGCGGTGCGCTTCCTTCAGTGGCTTCACATCCCGGTCTTTTGGCTCGGCCGACCGCGGACCCTCGTGGTCTGGCTCACCTCGTGCGTGTTCATCAGCCTGATGGCCACGTCGTCCTTCCGCAGACGAAAGCTTGCAATTGCTCTCTTACTCGGATGCGCCCTTTCGGTCCCCCTCACGTTTCCCGCCCTGAAGTCGCTGGCCTTTTCCCTAGTGCATCTAGATTATTTTTTGCGCGGTAGATCCTGGGTCGGAGTGGGCATGTACGTTTCCCCCGGGATGGGGTTCCTGTGCCTCTCCATGGCATCCGCGGGGTACGGCGCACGAATTGGCGGCGGCCATCGCAGCCACTCATTCTACTTCTTCAGCGGGGCGCTGGGCCTGGGAATTACGCTGCTCGTATGGAACGTGCACCGATGGGTATTCGGGGAAGCGTGGTGGCGCGGCTCGGAGCTCGGCGACTGGTTCTACGAGGCTTCGATCGGCGGCGACTGGCTGTTTTCGTCCCCGATACCGAACTGGGTGAGGAGTGCGGCAGCCGCTGTCGGCGCCGTGAGCCTTATCACAGGATGCCTCGGCTTCGCCCATCTTCGCATCTCCCCGCCCCGGGCAGGACGGCCGATTTTGACCAAGGAATCGGGCCAGGAGGAACACCAGGGATAATCGAGTGGACAGTGGCGCCGCATTCCTCTCGATCAAATCTGCGGGCGTCGGCCCGTCCAGCGGGGTATGGCCTGCCGTCCTAAGGGCACCAAGCTTTGATCACTTGCCCGTGCAAGTCATCCCGTCCCGGCCATCCTCAACCGAGGTGAACCCGTAGCTGCACGGGGCTTATTCTATCGCGGCTTAACATTTCCTTGCCTGACCTGACTTCGCCGGGTAGGATTTCTGAAGCCTTTTGAAAGTTCTGGCGCTATCAGGGTTCGTGCGGGCCCCTCCCCCGGTGCCCGAAGGCCCTTCGACAAGGCATCCGTGCCAATGAAGCTGAAAGTTGACGTTCGCACTTACACAATGGTCGCGGCCCTTCTGGCCATATGGGTCGTTTTTTACCTTTTGCAACCGGAGTTCCTCGGCGCCAGAAACATCTCCAATCTCGTCCGGCAGATGTCGGAGACGGCCATTCTCGCCATCGGAATGGTTTTCGTTATCGTTTCCGGGAACATTGACCTATCCGTTGGGTCGCTTGCGGGACTGACGGGCGGCGTTGCAGCTATCATCAACGTTTGGGCGGGACAACGTTCGTTCCTTTCAATAGCTGGGGCATTGGCCACAGGCGTCCTGGCCGGAGCAGTGCAGGGCGCCATAGTCGCTTACCGCCGCATTCCTGCCTTTATAGTGACTCTGGGAGGTCTCTTAGCATTCCGCGGAACGCTCTGGGCCGCGACCAAATCGGAAACCATCCCTCTCAACGCGGGTTTCCTGAAAAACATCGGGAACGATTACCTTGCGCGAGCGTGGGGCTGGTTTTACGCCGCGGTAGCAGTTCTCCTCGTGGTGCTGGTCGCCTTGCTTCACCGGCGTGCTATTGGGAGGTACGGCATCGAAGCTGCCCCCGAGCACATGACCCTCCCAAAAGCTGCAACATCGTCGCTGTTCATAGTTGTGTTCGTCGGCGTCATGAACAGCTACGAAGGTGTCTCGTATCCCGTGGTCATTATGATTGCCCTTGCTATCGCATTGGAACTGCTGTCACGTCGAACTCGGTTCGGGCGCCACGTTTATGCCATAGGAGGAAATCGCGAGGCAGCGCGTCTCTCCGGAATAAATGTCCGCAGGAATATTCTGGGAGTTTTCATGATTATGGGTTTCCTCGCATCGGTGGCGGGGATTGTCATGACCTCTCGCCTCGCTAATTCTTCTCCGGAAACCGGTGAGCTAATGGAACTGAACGCTATCGCGGCTTGCGTTATCGGCGGATGCAGCCTCATGGGCGGAAGAGGGAGAGTATCCAGCGCAATCCTCGGAGCCCTCATCATGGCCAGCCTCGACAACGGACTCAGCCTCAAGTCGGTCGAGGTCGCCTACCAGCTCATCATCAAGGGCTTCGCGCTGGTCGCCGCCGTCGCAATAGACGTCGCAACAAAGAAGGCCTCCACCTGACCCCGCGCTCTTTCCCAAGCGGTCATCGATGGTGGGGAGGTAATCTTCTCGCGAAACGCTCAGGCAATGATTTGAACCAGTACAGGTGGGCGGGGCATCCACAGCGGCAGTCCGATGACCCGAAGCCTCTCGCCACAACCGCCGCTCCCGCCATCGTCCCCACTTCGCGGTTCGCAATGCATTCGCCGCCTTCTCGCTGGACCATAACAATGCCATCCACAATCCTCGCATAGGGGCTTGCGAGAAGATAGTCAATGTGCCACATCTTCCTGTGTTTTTTAGTAAGATGGCGGGCCACCCTTTGCAGCAAGTTCTTTCTCGCCCTGCCGGTGTATATGTAGAAGCCGGGCGGGAAAGGGGTCTCGCTGAACTTCCGATGGCAAACATTGGCCCTTTTCCTCAGCTCAATGATCAGGTGGTAGCATCCCTTGTTCGGAGGCGTACCCAAATCGCTGCCCAGAATCGGCATCTTCCGCCCAAGCCGCACTCCTTCGACCCCGCAGATGACGTGATATGCTAACGGCACTACCCCGCCTGCAATCCCCATCAGAAGCGAAGCGGAAAATGCCGGGTCCACCGAAAAGTTTGCGCTCAACTCCGATGCATCATCCCTTTCCACCAGGAACAGAACAAAAGCGCCGAGGCCCTGCCGAGCTATGGCAGACAGTTCTTCAATATGCTTTCTCCCTCTTTCCGTGACCCCGTCCGGGAATCTCGCCACGCCCCCTTCCGCGAGAGAAACCGACTTTACCTCGAGGTAAGCTCGTTTGCCTTTACCGCAGAGCAGAAAGTCGAACCTCGACCTGCGCCATCTTGCCTCCTTTTGCACTGAGTCATAGTCTGCCAACTCCGGCAACCTTTTCCCTTTTAGGGCCCGAAAGACAATCTGGTTGGCAATGCGGGTGTCCACCAGTACCCACGTCCTCCCCTGCCTCACCAGAAGAAGGTCGTAGCGGGTTTTCCTGTCGCCAGCATGCGATTTCTGGACGACCACGTCCGCTCCCCTCCGAAAAAGTCGCTCCCCTCTCGCCGGATTCGCCAGGAAACATTCAACCTCCCGGCCGCCGACCTTCACCTTCGCCAGAAAACGATTCAGTCTCTCGAGGAATGCCCCCTCTTCCGGCCGGATGAACCTGAAATCCACACGCGGCATGTCTCCGTCCTCACCACGGGTAGGCCGTTGTATGCCCCGCCCTACTCCATCGTCCTACACGACAACTCCGTTTCCAACTGCTTGGAGACCTCTTTCGGATTTATCATGACAAGAATCCTTGCAGCCTCTTCCTAATAGTCTCCTGATAGTGTATCATGCGCGAGATCGGATTTCACGCCGGGCCCAGGGCACCATTTGGCAAGGAGCGCAGAAAAATGCAAGTATTCGATGCGATAATGAAGAGAAGGTCCGTAAGGAGGTTCAAGCAGAATCCCATCCCACTTGAAACGCTCCGGAAACTTGTGGACGCGGCACGTGTTGCGCCATCGGCGGCCAACATCCAGCCACTCCGGTACATCATCGTCTCAAACCCCCGTCTGCGAGAGCGAGTCTTTCCCGCGCTGAAGTGGGCCGGATACATCGCCCCGAGGGGAAACCCTCCTGCTGGTGAAGAGCCAACCGCTTATGTCGTGGTGCTGGTCAATAGGGATGTTGCCCGCTCCGATTATCAGCTCGACGCCGGGGCCGCCATCGAGAACATCCTGTTGGCTGCTCTTGAAGAAGGAGTTGGCTCGTGCTGGCTTGGTGCGATTGACAGAGAGAGAATCCGCGAAGTTCTCCACGTCAGCAGCGACTTTGAGATCGAGTCCGTCATAGCCCTCGGTTACCCAAATGAAGAGCCGGTGATGGAGCCGATCAAGAATTCTGTGGAGTACTGGAAGGACGAGTCCGGCCGCCTTCATGTCCCGAAGCGAACTCTGGAGGAAGTTCTGGAGACAAGGGAGTGATTTTTCTAAAGCAATCGCCTCGCCGGATGCGTGAATGTGTTGCTTGAGGCCTCGGCGATTTTTCCCTTTCATGCGAAGGAGTTGCAAACCGCAGGGAATGCCAGCTTTCATCTGCGAGAAAATAGCTGTTCGCTGCGAGGGCGTTCCAGCTCAGCCGGTATCGTTTGTCTGGCGGAAAAAGGAATATCGGGTCGTCGCCGTAAAGCATTCCTGGGATGACTGGGGGTTTGCTCGTTCTGCACCGAAAAAAGATTGGCGGAGCCGGCACCATCGCACGTACTTCACTGTTCAGGTCGAGGACGGCTCTGTCTTTGAGCTGTACCTCGACCGCGCCGATCGGAGCAATCCCACGTGGATTCTGCATAAGAAGATTTCCCCGTGAAGCTTGGCGCAACCGTCCCCTCGTAAGGGTACGCCGCCTCCGATAAGCCTTTGATTGACGAGCCCAACAGAAAATGCGATTCTGATCGGGACGAGGCGAGCAATGATGAAAGTCCTGTTGACAATGGCTTTTCTGTTTTTGCTTCTCGCGTTAGCCACAGCGCAGGTTGACGAGCAGCATCCCTACCGCCAAATCACGTTAAGGACAAAAGTCAACGTCGAAAGCTCGCGGGAGAGAGACGCCAGATACCGCTATTCGCGCGCGGGAGACCTTTACTCCTCCGACCGCAGGTACACACAGAAGGTCCGGCTCCGGATCACCGTGACAAACCTGTCACAAGGCCCTCTCGAAGATATTCGCGTTCAGTACCGAATCTATAAGCGCAGCCTGAACGACGACCGGTACAGCGTTGCAGTCGGCGGCGAGATAGCCGTGCCTCCTATTGAAGCCAATGAACTCAGCACCCTTTTCACGGATGAAGCCGTTTGTGAGTATCGCCTGCGGTGGGACAAGCTTGTGAGGGGGAATCGCCTCTCCCGGTCCGGCGAGAAATATGCCGGGTATGTTGTCATCTACTCTGACACCAAAGGACCTGTCCGCTGGGATATGAGCAGCCGGACAATCTACGCAGAATATGCCAGAGAACTCCGCCTCTCACAAAAAGCTTCCCCGTCCTCAACGATGGCGCCTGTTTCGTCCGGTTCCGAAAAACTCGGCTCCCTCCCCTACTCCGCCGAGATGACAGTCTACGTTACGAGGACGGGCCGGAAGTTCCACCGCAAAGACTGTGGTTCCTTGCGGAGCGGCTCCCGCGCGATTCTCAGGGAAGAAGCCTTGAAATCCGGCTACACTCCCTGCGCCCTCTGCAAGCCATAGGCCAAATCCTCCGTGGCGCCTTCCCGTTCCGCCAGGCGTGGCGCATCATCCGATGCGTCCGTTCAGGGTTTTACGCATGCAACCTAAAGAACTCCTTAATAGCCTTCGTTCGAACTCTCCACCTACCTTTTCGCAAGCCTACTCGGGCCAAGCCCACGCCCGATAATTTTTTCGGAGACGTTGAGCTCGGGCGTCCCTATGGATCCGTCGGCTGCTTGCGTCCACGGGCGTATGGAGAAAAGCTGCTTGACACTAACCGTCAGGGCGCGATAAGTCTACGAGTGCGCACCACGAACTGGCAGCGCGCGCCGGGCTTCGCTGGATTCGTTCTTTGTGACGGTTTCATCCGTGATTTCCTTTGTTGAAGGCTGCACATGGGGGTTTTCGTGGCGTCGCCAGGCGTCTGCGATCATAAGCGAACCGCGAAGCATCTACCCTCGCGGAAAATAGAGCAATTTCAAAAAGAAGGTTGGAGGGGCTGAAAATGAAAAAAGCGATGATACATCGCGTCTTTTGGGTTTTCTCTCTGGCTTTGGGATTCCTGATGGGCGTCGCAAAGGCGGACATCGAGCAAGGCCTCGTCGGGCACTGGACCTTTGACGAGGGGCAGGGAACGGTCGCCCAAGATTCAAGTGCCAGTGCTAACCACGGTAACCTCAGAGGAGACCCGCAGTGGGTGGCCGGGAAGATAAGCGGTGCCCTCGAGTTCGACGGAGACGGCGACTACGTGGAGGTCCAGCGAATCGTGCAGGACGACTTCACCCTGGCAGCCTGGATTAAAACGGACACGCCCGGTGTTCAACTGGGTAACCAGGCCTATCAGGGCAGCGGGCTGATATGGTCGGATGTTGGCGGCGTCGCCAATGACTTCATCCTGGCGGTTCTTGGAACAAAACTCTCCTTTTTCTGTGGAAATCCCGACACGTCCGTGAACTCTGTCCCGGACATCGTCACTGGTGACTGGGTGCATGTTGCCGCGACGCGGAATACACAGCAGCAGACAATCAGTATATACGTCAACGGCAGAAATGAGGGCACTGTCGCTCACTCAAACACAGCCCCACTGAATGCCAACCCAATAATTGCCATCGGAGGGAACGTCCTCGATTCGCGCTATTACACGGGCATTGTAGACGAGGTGCGCATCTATAACCGCGCTTTGAGTGCGGCAGAGATCGAAGAGGTGTTTGATTGGACCGGCGGAGCGTACGCGGGGCGAGACCGGAGGGTTTACAGCGGCGAGACGGTTACCCTTGCGGGAAGCGGGCCTGCTGATGCGACGAGCTTCTCGTGGGAGCAGCTTCCTGGCGAGCCTCGGGTTACCTTCGTTCCCACCCCGCCGAACCAGGCCGTGGTCTCATTTGTTGCACCCACAGTTGCGAGGGCGACCCCATTGGCGTTCAGGCTGACGGTACAATCGTCTTCCATTGGGACAACAAGTGACGAGGTCGTTATCACGGTGATCCCCGACGCGCCGCCTCAGTTCCCTCCTGTCATCACGGCGATTCGTCCGAGGGATAAGGGGTTCTGGGTAGTGTGGCAGGGGGTTGTGGAGGCGGACAAGTACGACATTGCGCTGGAGATAGCGCCGGGTGTCTGGTTTAACTACGCCACGGACGTTGTTGACCTCCTGTACGAGTTCCGCAACCTCCCGGTTGGGCAGAAATATGGCGTCAGAATTACTGCCAAGAACGCAAAAGGTTCCGGCGCAGAATCCGAGGTATGGTACTACGAGATTATGCGAAACCTTGCCTTGCCGGCTCCCATGGGAGCTACTCCTCCGGACCCCATAATTCCCCCCTTTCCGATAGGTGGCATCAACGACGGCCGGTATGACGACAGCAACGATAGCTGGACTGGCGCTTACAAAGCGGAGGACTACTGGGGGTATCTGTGGCCTAATCCCCTTTACTTCGACTCGATTGCCTACTTCACGGGAAATGTCTTTTACGACGGCGGCTGGTTCACGGAGCTGACGGTTGAGTACACGGAGGACGGAACAACATGGAAGAAAGTGCCCGCCGTAGAGATTGATCTTGCCTACGATTTCACGAACGCTCCTGCGGGGAGACCCGCCTTTGCGCGCTTTGACCTGAGCTTCCCATGCGTGAGGGGGAAAGGGATAAGGATTTACGGTGTCCCCGGCGGGATGGCTTACTTCACCTCGATTTCGGAGCTTGAGGTTTATGGCGACCAGACGCGTGGCGTTATTGTCGTTCAGGGAGTAGATGCCGATGTTCCGGAGAGGACAACCGCCAAGCTCGACGGGAGCTACTGCTTCTCGACAGCTGGTGCCATTACCTCTTACAAGTGGGAGCAGGTGAGCGGCCCGACGGTTACCATCAACGACAGCACAAGCGCAATAGCTAATTTTGCCGCGCCTGGTGTTGATGCCGACACGGTTTATGTCTTCAAGCTTACCGCCCAGGACGATAAAGGCAACAGCGGCACTGACGACAGCGTTCGCATTGTCGTGAAAAACCTCAAGACCACCGCAGTTGCGGGTCCTGACCAGCAGGTTCCGGAAGGAACGGTTGTGACTCTCGACGGGAGAGGCTCTATCTCCACTTCCGCGACAATCATATATCAGTGGACTGGTCCTCCCGGGATCACTTTGAGCGTTCCGACTCCTGGGACTTGCACCTTCACCGCTCCTGAGATATGGTCGCACACAAAGAAGTTGGCCTTCCAGCTTCAGGTGACTGATGGCGTTGGCGGCAGCAGCACCGATACGGTCAATGTCGTGGTTGTGAACCTAATGTTTGACGTCAAACCTCTTGCGAGGTATTACTGGACAGACCTTCTGCACCTCGGTCAGACCCCGAGCGACCGCTTTCTTGCCCCTCTCGACTTGAGCCTGGATACAAACGACTATCTTGCGAAATGGGGCGGGCAGGTTAACGCGAATCCTATGGCTGGCGATGTCTGTGACTTCACCGACACCGGTATAACCACGACGGTCAATCCGATGATATGGACGCCTATCCACGATGATGCCGGCTGGTACGGCGACGAGGGTTTGGACAACTTCGGGCAAATGTACCACATCTACATCTTCTGTCCGGAGCAGCGGGAAGCACGGCTCCGCATGCGGTTCGACGACGAGGTCCGCGTCTGGAACAACGGCGCCGTCGCCTTCAGCGCGGATGCCTGGGACAACGGCACGGAGGGGTGGCGGAACTGCACCCTGTACGAGGGAGTCAACTCGATGACTTTGAGGTTTGAGGAAGGGGGAGGTGGAAACTATATCGCCGCTCGGCTGACCGATCGCCTGGACGTTCCTTACACAGACCTTCTTTACTCCCTGTCGGTTCCGAATCCTTTGCCTAATGCTTATGCGTTGAGGGACCTCCCCGGCTCGTACGAGGCTGGGGGAGACGTGCCGGTGAAGCTTTCGCTGAGGGCCAACCCGGATGCGTTGCCTCCGACGATAACCCTCAGGGAGACGATTCCGGCAGGTACGGAGGTGGTTGACCTCGGCGGCGGTCAGAAGGTAGGAAACGAGATTGGATGGAGTATCCCAGGGACTGCCGTCAAGACCATAACCTATACCCTGAGAGCCCTTGCGGGGACGACAGGTGGCCTGCCGTTCACAGGGAATATGAGTTACTCCGGCGTTCCGGAACAGGGGATTTACGGAGAGAACGTTATCTATGAAGTTCCATCGGCTCCGCCGAACCTGAGCGTGGAGATGCTTCTTGCAGGTCACTTGAGCTGGAGCGCAAGCCCCCAGGCAGGGATTTTGGGTTATCGGATTTACAGCAGCGTAGATGGAGCGGCATGGCAGGAGATAGCCTTTGTTACGACGACCTCCTACATAGACCAGTCAGTTGTGGAGGGGAAAGGATACAGGTACAAGGTTGCGGCAGTCAACATGGGAGGAGTTGAAGGATCTGCTACCGTGCCAACGGATGAAGCGAGGGTAACCATGGAGCTGAGGGAGGCGGAGAACTTCAACTTCGGAGGAGGGCAGTGGCCCGGATACCAGAACTGCCCGAAGGCTACGGAGGCGACGGCTGCCGATCAGGTTCAGTGCACAAACGATTTCTGGCATCCGGACAAGGGAGGGCCGAGAGATTACCGTCCAAATGATGCCATAGGGATTTGGACGATAGCTGAGCCCGCCACTGGCAGGCTGAACACGGGCATCGGATGGATTGACCCGGGCAGCTGGTGGAAGTACACCTTTGACGTTCCGGAGCCTGGCCCGGGCGACCCTGCGGGCGGATGGGTGAAACTTGTCTTCCGGATAGCCTACTTGCCGAACCAGCGATCAACGCTGTCAGCCTACTGGGACGACAAGCTTGTGGGCACAGTCGCCTTCGCGCCCGGA
>Ga0315312_1000087_pt1 | contig 159657 bp, 149 predicted proteins | sample TDP7_MG_FD_203629 | JGI IMG/M metagenome (GOLD analysis project Ga0315312, IMG submission 203629) | Freshwater sediment microbial communities from Lake Towuti, South Sulawesi, Indonesia - TDP7 | ecosystem: Environmental > Aquatic > Freshwater > Lake > Sediment | place: Indonesia: South...
TGCAAGAACTTGCTCGGTGAAGAGGGGAGTATTTTCTTCCAAATAGGTGCGGAGAACGTGCACCACGTCCGTGAACTGTTAGACGAAGTATTTGGTGCGAGCAACTACGTGGCGACAATCGCGTTCCGAAAGAAGAAGATGCCTCTGGGCGCAAAGTACATCGAAAATGTGAATGATTTCATCCTGTGGTTCGCGAAGAAGAAGGAGATGATGAAGCACAGGCCGCTATTCGTCAGCAAAAGGGCGGAGGGAGACTGGCACTGGGATCGAGTTCAGTTGGCTGATGGCTCGCGCAGGAAGATGACGCGAGAAGAGATACTTTCGCACAAGCTGCTGCCTGATGGTTCGAGAGTGTATCGCTTGCAGTCACTCTACCCTGCCGGGGTCAACAAGAGCGGGCTTTTTCCAGTCGAGTTTGAAGGAAAGACCTATCGTCCCCCGCATGGAAAGAGCTGGTGCACGAATGCGGAAGGAATGGCGCGACTCATAGCCGCAAGACGGATTGAAACGTATTACGAAGGGAGCACTCTTCGGTACGTATTATCTTTCGACGACTATCCTGTCGCTCCTTTGACAACTCTTTGGTCCGACACTGTAGCCCCGACGGGTCAGCGGTACGTCGTTGAGACTGATACTGCCGTGGTAGCACGGTGCATGCTCATGACCACTGACCCAGGCGATCTTGTTCTAGATCCAACTTGTGGTTCAGGGACTACTGCGCTTGTGGCGGAACAGTGGGGAAGACGCTGGATCACATGCGACACAAGTCGGGTTGCTCTTGCGATTTCGCGTCAGAGACTGTTGTGTGCAACATATCCCTACTACAAACTAGCCCACCCCGAGAAGGGAGCCCCCGGCGGTTTTGTCTATGAAACAGTTCCTCACATCACACTTGGATCAATAGCACAAGACGAACCTCCAAGAATGGAGACACTCTACGATAGGCCCGAAATCGACAAGGACACAGTACGTGTGTCAGGACCATTTACTGTGGAAGCTATACCTGTTCCATCCCTGGAAGATCCATCCTTGCGTGCAGCCTTAGAGCCGAATGGACCTGATGAAAGCCTTTCTCCGAAAGTTGCCGAGGATTATGTGGGAACTTTGATCAATCTAATGCGCGCCGATGGTGTGACTTTCCCTGGCGGTAAGCGCATGCCACTTGAAAACGTAAGACCAGTCGAATCTGCTGGGTTCCTGCACGCAGAAGCTCAAATCAGACAAAACGGAGACCTTGCCAGAGTGGCATTGTCTTTCGGGCCTCGACACGGTCCAATTACGGCTCGACAAGTGGAAGAAGCTGTCAGATCAGCCTACATGATGGGATTCAATACCCTAGTGTTTGCAGGATTCACTTTCGATCCAGAGGCTTCAGCAACCATACAGAAGAACCCGCATCCAAAACTCCAAATTCATATGGCAAACATACGTCCAGATGTTGAGATGAGCGACCTGCTCAAGTCGCCGAAAGGAAGCCAATTGTTCTCAGTTTTCGGTCAACCTGACGTCAAAATCAAGAAAGCTGGCGAAGAATACACTGTGGAGCTTTTGGGCGTAGACATATATGACCCTACGAAGGGTGAGGTCCACCCCTCAAGACCCGAAGATGTGGCAGCATGGTTCTTGGATCAAAACTATGATGGCTATTCCTTCTGCATAACTCAAGCATTCTTCCCCAAAGAAGCTACAAACCAAAACCCTTGGGACAAACTCGAAAATGCATTACATGGTGTAATCGACAAAAAGAGAATAGAAGAACTTAGAGGAACAATATCGCTACCATTCAAAGCAGGTGATCAAAAAAGAATGGCGGTCAAAGTCATCGACCAAAGAGGCAACGAAGTCATCGTAGTCAAAAAACTAGACAAAGCAATTCAAGGATGAAAACATAATGAGCCAAGAAGAACGCCGAAACCTCGTAGTCGACAACCCAATTGTCAACAACCCCTTCCAAGAACCTACACAGTACTGGCTCTACACCGAAGGACAACCCCAACTAGTCCACGGACGCAGACCATCAGGCTATTACCTCGCAGCACGCACGACTGCAAAAATCCGACCCCTTGCCGAAGAAGAATTCATAGAAATAGAATGCGTAAACCAAATCCGGGAACGAGTAAGACAATGGCGACAACAAGGCTATCTAGGCACAACAAGGATAACAAGAGAACTACTCAACTACTGGAACAACTCAGAAAGAGAAGGAAAAAAGAGACTTTTCTTTTGCGAAAAAGAAGCAGCCGAAACCATAATCTGGCTGACAGAAGCGACTCTAGCAGCTAAACAAGGAATAAACATCCCAACCGATGAACCCAACGACCCAATAAGCATAGAAAAAGGCTACAAAGGCCTCAAAAGATACTGCTGCAAAATGGCAACAGGCAGCGGCAAAACAGTAGTCATGGCAATGCTCATCGCATGGTCAACACTCAACAAACTCCAAAACAAACAAGACACTCGGTTCACAGACGCAATTCTAGTAGTCTGCCCAAATCTAACCATCAAAGAAAGACTCCAAGTCCTCCAACCATCAAACCCAAAAAACTACTACGAAGCATTCGACCTAGTCCCGCGCTCACTCCTCACATTACTTGCAAAAGCAAAGATTATCATTACAAACTGGCAGGCATTTAGCCCTCAAGATGACACAAGAACCAAAGGTGTAGTCCAAAGAGGCGAAGAAAGTGACCCAGCCTTTTGCAGACGAGTTCTTCCAGACTTAAGAGGCAAAAATAACATCCTCGTAATAAACGATGAAGCCCATCACGCTTACCGACCAAGACAAAAAGAACAAGAAGGAAAAGGCCAAGCTAGATTCACCACCGCAGGCACTTTAGAGCAGGAAGAAATCGAAGAAGAATATGAGGAAGCCACAGTTTGGATAAACGCCTTAGACCGCATCAACGTAGCACAAAATATAAATTTCTGCATCGATATGAGCGCTACACCGTTTTATATTAAAGGCAGTGGCTACCAAGAAGGCTTACCACACCCATGGATAGTTTCTGACTTCGGTCTGGTTGACGCCATAGAATCGGGCATAGTTAAAATTCCACGGGTTCCAGTCGACAGTAATAGTGGACGATACATACCAGAATATTTCGAACTATGGAAATGGATAAACGAAAGACTCCCATACGCCGATAGGCAAACCCTAAGACGCAGAGCAAAGCCAGAAGCCGTTCTCCGAGAAGGCGAAGGCGCGCTCGCAATGCTCGCATCAGAATGGCAAAAAACCTTCAACCACTTCCAAAACAACGGCATGAAAATACCGCCAGTGATGATAGTCGTCTGTGATAACACCAATCTATCGGAATTAGTCGCAAACCATGTAGCAAAAGGCAACATATTGCCTGAACTCGAAAACACTGACGACAAAGAAAACACCCTACGTATAGACACCAAACTCCTCGCAGAAGCAGAGGCCCAAATAGAAGCCAGCAAAACCAAGAAAGATAAGGCCGAAATCCTGCGCAAAAAAGTAGGAACAATAGGCAAAGAAGGCGAACTAGGCGAGCAAATTCGATGCGTAGTATCCGTGGGCATGCTCAACGAAGGATGGGATGCCCAAAACGTCACGCAAATCTTGGGTGTACGTGCATTCACCTCCCAACTGCTTTGTGAGCAAGTCGTTGGCAGAGGTTTAAGACGCATCAACTATGACGACTTCACAAACCCAGAATATGTGGATGTTTATGGAATACCTTTCGAGGTAATTCCAGTAGCAAAGAAGACTCAAACACTCGCAGAGCAACAAAAGCTATCTACATTGGTTCGAGCACTCTCAGAAAGGAGACATCTCGAAATCAAATTCCCAAGAGTCGAAGGTTACATCCTAGATGTAAAACAAAAAATCAAAGCAGACGTAGATTCGATGCCTAGACTCATAATAGACCCCATAAGGGAACCAACAGAAGTGGTAGCCAAGGACTTTGTAGGCTACAGAATCGGCAGACCAGACAGACTAGGTCCAGGAAAAGAAGTTATACAAGACCGAAACCCGTTTCACTCATTTCATCGCCTCCAGACAACCGTCTACCATATAGCCGCTGAAGTGACAGAGAAACTTGGACCAGAAAAGAGACCATTCATCTTTCCACAAGTGCTTGAGATAACATGGGAGTACATCGAAAAACGAGTTAGAGTTAAATCTGAAGCCAAACTGGAAGATGCGGCCCTTCGAAAGTACATGGACGTGATAATATCGCGGTTATGCGATGCAATTCGCCCAGACACAGAAGCTGGCGAGGCCCCGATACTTCCTCGAATCGAGCGATATAGACCACTAGGCTCATCAGGCGAAGTGATGTTCCGTACAGTACGTGAATGTTACGGTACCACGAAAAGCCACGTCAGCCATGTTGTAACCGACAGCAGATGGGAACATTCGGTAGCTTATCAACTTGAAAGAAATCCCAGTGTCATTGCATACGTCAAGAACGACCACTTAGATTTCGAGATTCCCTATGAATTTGAAGGCATTATGCATGGATACCGCCCCGACTATTTGATTCGATACAAGCTAGATGCGAGCAAAGAACTGAATATCATCCTGGAAGTAAAAGGCTATGAAAGTGAACAAGACCGAGCCAAACAAACAGCAGCCAGGAGATGGGTCGACGCAGTAAATCATCATGGCGGATTCGGAACTTGGAAACTTGTGGTCTGCAAAGACCCACACAGGCTCAACAGCATATTTGAATCTCTAGCTTCTTAGGTGCAATAGACGAAAAACTGTACTTGGTTATCTTGGATGAGAGAGATTTGGATAGAGCTAGAAGGCCTATGAAACCCCACGTGAGTGAGACTTCTCACGGATACGCGGAAGACTGAAGGTGTATGTGTCGGGTGACATTAAGAGGCTACATGATAACCTCGCGCCTCACAAGGATCTCGTCAAGGACCTAACCCAAATAGGCATTCATGGTACCCGACAGCTGATCTTTTTGGTAGTAGTGTTGGAGCAGCAAGTGAAGCTAACAGCACCGTGATTGTGCCTAGGTGTAGTTCGGGAAAAACCGGTAAAAAACAAATCATGTACAAGAGTTAAGGAATTGTTGGTGAATTAGGTTGGTAAAACACACCGATTTGCTCATACTTGAGTGCACCTTAGAATATAAGGAGAAGATGTCTGAAGGATGGCTGCTCTGGGAATTGATGCGTATTTTGAGGTATAGAAAACGGACCCGATTCATAAAAACTAGGGGAAAGAATCACTTTCTAAACGAGCTTAATAGAGCAAGCGAACGGTATCTTCACATCGCGACTCATGGCAGGTTCAGTAAAAGGAGGGGAACATATCTAGTAACTCCACGAGGGGGGAGAGTCTATGTTGACAACTTGCAGGATTTGTGGAAGGATAGAAATCGATCTGAAATTCCAGAACTTGTCGTCCTCTCTGCCTGTCATGCAGGCCACGCCGATATGGTTAAGGCTTTTTCCAATGCAGGTTGTCGATACTGTATTGCTCCCCTTCATGAAACTTTATGGGAAGATGCAGCCAACTTCTTAGTCGTATTTTATAAGCTTCTTATTGGAGAAGGGTTTACACCTTGGATCTCATATAAAAACGCATTTGCCGGGCTTTCCATAGCTCTACCTAAACTTTCTGGAGCATGGAGGTTCTATGATTGGGGAGAAAAGTGCATACCCTAACAGTGGTCAAATCCCTTCAGAGTCGCCATATTCTAGGTCGATCACGGGCCCCACCGCTTTGAATTAGCATGCTGCTTCTTTTCGTCAATGGGCTGAATATCGAGTTTCTGGCATCAAGCCTTGAGGTTGATTGCCACTGTTTACAACTTGAAATGGTTCGGGGTTGGTTTTATATCCGCCGTTTCTGGTGAGGCTTGGGTTGGTATGTGTGGGCGGATGGTGCTCGCTTGTTAGGGCTTGATGCTCATGGTGTCCTTTAGCGCGTGGTCGAGTTTGTCGTGATCTTCCTCGTCGAGGGCTGGGCGAGCCGCGGAACGAGTGTGCTGGAGATCGTCGACCACCGGGTCCGATGTTTCGTTGAATGATGGCTGGTGTGTCCTCTTTTCACCTGGGATCTTCGTTGGCGTCTCGTGAGTGTCTGTGTGGCATTCTTGGTGGCTGTTGTCCCGGCGTACGAACGATGGATATTCTTCTTGAATAGGGCTTTCTCGATCATCCTCACGTCTAGGTAGTGTTTCCCTGCTAGTTCTCTCAGTTTCGAGAGGAGTGTGAGACAGTTTCTTGTGGTGAAAAGTGGTTGGGTCTCTTTTCCGAAGAGCTCTCGCCAGACATGGATGTCGAAGACCCCGTAGTTCTTCGGGTCGTGGAAGGTCAGTATCGTGCTCGCGATCGCCGGCCCCACCCCGTGGAGGCTGGTTAGTTTCCCTATCTTCTCGTAGTCGTGTTCTCGGGGGAGCTTCAGCACCGAGCTCGACACACTTCTGATAACGCCGTCCTGATTCTGTGCGACAAGGCTCAGGATCCGCTTCTTTCTTCCGGGTAGGCTCTGGAACTTCCACTCGACTATTCTGATCAGGTCTTCTTTTGTTAGCTCTCCTCTCTGCCTTAGCTTCTCTCCCAGTCGCTTCTCTTTCTCAACCCACCACGGATGCTGTTCGTCGTACCTTTCGGACCAGGCGACTATTTCCTGTTTCTCCACCTTTTTCCTCACAGGATGATGCGTTTCACGTTTGTCAGTTTGTTGGAGGATACGTCTCTTCCTTAGAGACGGTCGACTTAGTCATGCTATGTATGGTGTTCATTCCACTGGGGCTTTCAGGCAGGGGTGCTCACCTAGGTAGTTACGTAGGCGCTGCAAAGCGGCATCGTCTGTAGCCGCGATCTCCCTACACAAACTCTGCCAAGTCAAGAGATGCACGCGCTCCAGAATGTTGATAGCTTTCCTAAACCGTGCGAACTCTTCTTCGTGCGAGCTGCCATTCCTGTTTCGATTTAGTGCGTTGACGATAGCAATAAGGTGGGGATCGAGACTCCACTTTCTTGCCAGTTCGCATCCAAGCATCAAGTGGCGGAGGAGTTGGTAGAAGCGCTGTAGCGTCTCCTCCCAGCTATCCGGGTCCACAAGCAACGGGCGTACCCAAGGCTCGTAGTCTCGGGGAATTGGTCCTCTTGTCCTGCGGCTCCATGCTTCGACCCCCCTCCCAGGCTGTCCCAGTTTGCTCTCGATCATGAGCAGGTACCTATTGCCTCTTAGAGTGATGTCCGTCTCAGTCTGCTGTCTGGCTCGACTCTTGCCCCAGGGCTCTATCTTGTCAAGAGTCTGCTGGATTTCGGCTTCGGGCTCTTGGCGGTCGAAGGGACGATACCAGTACAGGACTCGGAATGAATCCGCAAAGTCAAAGTGACTCGTTAGGGCATGGAGCAGCCCGGCCTTTTCGAGAGCGCGGAAGAGATTCCAAGAAAGAGCATCTTCGCTGTTCGCGCTTGCGATCTTAGGAAATCCTACTTTGCCGCGAATGAACCGGTCTTTTGCCTGCGAGGCTTTCCATTGTATTGGTGGTAGGTGTGGGTCCACTATGATGTTGTCCTCCCAACGGAGGTAGATCTTCACTCCAGACTTGGTGAAGAAGTAGTTGTTCATGGTTTTTCGTACCTCGCTGGGAGGCCTTTCCTACCTTGGCAGTCCATGTCTTTGAAGGTGTGGATTAGTAGATTTGATGTCTTTTCGCCGATTGTGTCATAGACTCCTACCCAATGTAGTGCAGATTTTGCACACCTTTGACGCAGGATTTCCATATGCTTGGAGACTGGGATAGGTAAAGCGCTCGGGGCATATTCTCGACAATGCTCTCCAAAGTATTCTCTCATCCACAGTAGAGCTAATGAACCAGGTATTGCATCAGAACTTCCTAGCTTCTCCATCTTGAGGAGAGCATGGTTGAGACGAGCTTCGAGCCCCTCTCGTCCGAAGGTTTTCAGAATCCGCTCTTCTTCCCTTTTCAGGACATCTTCTTCCATGGGGACTCTAACACCGTGATGTACGTATTTCTCTTCGTCGATGACGTGTTGCTTTTCGTGCCATGTGGATATTCTCAGTAGTCGGTCGTCGATATTGTCAAAGAAACCCCTGGAAAAGACCGCGATTCGGAAATACGCCTGACTACTCCAAGCGTAGAGGTGACCAGCAAAGAGATCGGACGGTATGCCTGTCTGCGGCGACTGACCAGCTGGAATCGTAGGATAATCGATTTCAAGAAGAATGGTTTTCTTGACATCCCATCCTGCTTGGATCCATCTTTCCGATAAGCGCCGAGATAGGTCGTGGATGAAGGTCGTGTCGCGAGGGTAGATCAGATGTCTCTTTCCTATGTCGAGAAGAAACTGATGTTTTCGCCTCAGAATTTCCAAAGTCGCAAACCGCACCTAATGCTCTGATTGGTTTCAGGATTCTCATGGCAGCAAAACTGTTTCAATCTTGATGGGCCGCCCGGGTTCCTTGGATGACTAGGTGGCTTGCATTAGGTAGATATTCATGGCTCTCTCGTCTCGGCCTCTGAAGGCATAGCCGCCCTCGATTCTTTCATTCTTTCTAGTCAAAGTCACTATCTTGCCGACTTCCCTCGGTGGAAGATAGACGGCCACCTCTACTAGGTCTTCCATTGCTGGCATAAGGCGAACTAAGACTCGAGTTTGATACCAGAAGTCTATTGGTCTAGGCTGATCAAACTTAGGATCAAAACCCTTTGTACTCGCCTTGTCAGCTCTGATTTCGACAAAGACATTGTTTCCCATCTTGTCGCTTAGTTCAAAATTTACAGCTCTTTTTCCAAGAGCAGCCTCTCCCTCGGACACCGTGTAACCTGGAAAGAGACGTGGCAGATCGACACTCAAACCGAGAGTCTCAGCCGCGGGAGATGTCTCCAACCTCAGAATCGCATCGATTACTTCGTCTCTGAGTTCTCGTCTCCACAGAAGTTTTTTCAGATGTTTCACTGCTTTCCTGTCTCCAAATTCGCCGAGCCACCATATTACTATTTGATTGCACTTCCCTATCCTGGCACGACAGCATGGAAATCATCGCCGAAAAGGATTCTTGGTGTCTAATCCCAGCTAATATGTCCAAAACCTTTATCAGCCCACCCTGGTCCTTCGCATTCCTCTTTCTGTGAAAGTAGTTCAACAGCGGTTTCAAGGATGGCAAACCGATCTTCCATAACGCCAGTTTCGGTTCATCCCAATCCTCGAAGACATCATAGAACTTGTCGAGCACATCAACTATGGGCTCGGCTGCTCTTGGGTCTCGTATTTCACCCAGAACCTTGATCGCGTAAAGGCACGAGCACTTTTCAGGGTTCTTCAATAGTCGGATTAGAGGCTCGGTTGCCTGCTTGCCAACTCTGACCAAGTCATCCATCGCTTCTTTTGGCTCTTCTGGATACCTCAGGTGCTCAATCTCTTTCTCATCGTTCACCTTCAGTTGATTGACCAGTCTCTCGACCAATCGATCTGTTTTATTCTTCATTCAGACTCCACCCCTAGGAGTGAGATGAAAAAGGAGCATTCCTAGCAACCAGCAAATACTTGCTAGTCTCCTCCTTCCTTTGGGTGGGGTTAATCCTGTTCTCAGATAACTATTTCGACGGATCTGCCTCGGTTTTCTTGGAACAATGGGTACTTCGAGCCGAATCGGTTTCCGCGGCTTTTGTGCCGAGAGCCTCAAGCGGAACGCCGTTAAATCCATGTTCTGGCGTAAGCTGGGGAGACTGAGGGGCGCTCTGACGCTCGGAACATCATCGGAGGGACAATCGACTCCCTTCAGGGGATCGCCTACGCCAACGACAGGCAGGTGGTCGAGGTTCACTACTGTGAGAAGAGGGGAAGAGCAGACGAATACTCGGTGAGGGCTTCGTTCCGACAATGGGCTGAGCCTTCATCGTGAGAGAGTGGAGAGCTGCTTGACCCAAGATGTTTCACGGAGGAAAAGCGATGAGGGTCTGCGTCATGCCCAAGGAAAACCCGTCGCTGTTGAAGGTTCAAGGTGTGGATGATCGTGGAATAGTGCTCTCAAGATGGGCCCTTTTCGCTCCGTTGTGCCTTGCTTTTCGATGTGGGCTTGTAATATTATTGGTGATGTTGAATTCGCCGCCTCCAATCGATCGGATATAAATCATTTATATTAGAAGATTGGAACACGACCTTGGGAATGAGAGATATGACAGAAAAACCTGGCGAGTATCTAAAGAGGCTAAACACAGTCCATACCCCACATGACCCCAAGTGGGTAGAAGGACACTTCCCCGCGGCAAAAGCACCGAAGATTCTCACAATGCTCGGATGTTTGGGGAACGGAAAGGTCGTGATAGAGGCAGCGATTCCTGGTTGGCAACCAGTCTGGTGGTGGAGAGATCGAGGTGTTAAAGACCTCCCCCCCGGAGCAAATGGAGGCCCCAAGTGCATACAGGAACAGGCAGACGCAATAATAGAGTGCGTCAAAGCAGGCGCGTCTGTGATCCATACACACCCGAGAGACCCTAGCGACGGCTTGGCTCGCATACATGCTCCGAAGCTACTAGCTGATATCTGTGATGAGGCGTTCAGCGAGGTAGACTTCATCACTGCTCATCATACGTGGGGTTGGGACTTCATGAAGAGCTGGGAAACGGATTACATCTCTTACCCGAAGGAACTGCTTGAACTGGGCAAGGGAAACAAATACGTTCAAGCTGGTATGCTCATGTCCATACCAGCCTATTCCATGGCTAGACCTGTGCATAGCGCGCGTTCTATTGTGGAGGGCGCGAAGTTCTTTGAGGCAAACCACATTAAACCGATGATTTCTACGGAGAGCTTCGCTATCCAGCAGATGATTCAGACTTTGATTGACTCGGGCGTTGCGAAGTCGAAGCCCTATTGGATAGCCATACAAATAGGAAAACATGTAGATCAATACACTAGTCAAGACCCCTGGTCCTATCAACTAGCCATCGCCACTATGGATATGGTTAAGAGGAACGTGCCCGCGAAAGACCTTTTCCTTGGTTTTCACCCAGCGGGACGCAACTGGCTCCCGATAACTGTTGTAGGCCTTCTATATGGCGCTCAGATCATAAGGGTTGGCTTGGAAGACCAGTTCTACCTATACCCCCACAGAGATGACATACCGCATAAAGCGTCGGACACAGTGGAACTCGTCGTGAAAATAGTGAAGGATCTTGGGAGGGAAGTAGCCACAGTAAAAGAAGCAAGAGAAATGACTGGAGTGGAGCTTATCACGAGGAAGTAGCATCCCCTCCTCCTTTTCTATTTACCTTCAAAGATTTTGACCGAAACGCCGAGCGCAAGCCTACATCGAAAAGTAAGGCACAACGGAACGAAAGGGGCTCATCTTCAGAGCGCTATTCCAAGATAATCCACACCTTGAACCTTCAACAGCGACGGGTTTTCCTTGGGCATGACGCAGACCCTCATCGCTTTTCCTCCGTGAAACATCTTGCGCCAAGCAGCTCTCCACTCTCTCACGATGAAGGCTCAGCCCATCGTCAAAACGAAACCCTCACCAAGTATTCGTCTGCCCTTCTTGGGATGGCTAACAGCGAGTACAGACGCCGGCTTTGCAAACCGGAAGCCGCGGGTTCGAATCCCGCCCGGTCCACCACACTTTCTCGAAAAGAACCGCATTTCGGGGTTTTTCTGGATTTTGAGGGGTGCTAATACCGTTTGGAATAGAGAGAAAGGCATCGAGACAGCCTCCCTTGTTTGAATACCTCTATTTCAAGACGTTTCAGGGATAACTTAAATGCGCCATATGTCGTAGCATTTCTTAGAATAGACGATGAAAAGGAACAAGAACCTAGTGCATGTTCGATCTCGTAGGAGAAGAATTCTCAAGTACGGAATACTAATAGCGTTGGCATCATGTTGGCTAGCACTGGATTTGTCAAACACAAGCATTACAATATCGTTTATTAATATTAAGTTGACTGGTCCTATCAATTCCATTAAAACATGCATATATTTGACTACCACTGGTTTAGGCTGGAATATTTCAACGGATTTGGCTTTACACACGAATACCCTAAACAACTTGAACCAGCTTGTGTCCGGTAGGGAAACCGATATGTCAAAGGTTATCAATGCGTACCGAGAAGCATGCCAAGTAATACCGCAAGAGATAAGAATCTACTATACTCAGGAAGAACTAAGAAATATCGGATATAGCTTAGCCAAATCACTGTTAGCAGACGGAAAAATTAGTCCCGACGAAGAAGATGTATTGAAAGCTCTAAGTGATCCAGTAAAATGGGATAGATGGTGGATTAAAAGAGATATTTACAATTCTGGAATGATTGACTCTAGAGTTCTTTACGAGAACTGGGATGGAGATTTCAAAGACGGAAAAGATCTGAGTAACTTTGACGAGATAATGCAAGGCACGAATCCTCTTAATAGAGTGGAAACAGATTCAAGCAATTTAAGCGGAAGGTATGCTATACTAATACATACTGCTGGAATTCCTGGCAATGCCAAAAGCATTTTGGAAGTGTATCATTTATTAAAAAAGAATGGTTATGATGATGCTCATATTACATTATTTTTTAACCTGTTGCCAAAGTATCAAGAATGGTTTAATACGATTTGTGAAAACCCTTCCTTTCCATGGTTAGAAGGTAATTTGCTGACTGATTTTCCTGTGGTAATAGATTATAACCTCTCCCCGTCAGTGTCCAGCGATCCTCCCGCTGGCTACGGATACGAAGAAATTACGAAAGTCAACTTTTTGAACGCCATAAAAAATATGTCGTCGGACGGAAATGACAGCGTTTTCATTTACTATCTCGGACACGGCAACAGCCAAACAATCTGTATAGGTAATCTGGATAGGTACCCTTGGGGGACTGTACCATCAGAAATGAATGAAGCCTTGAGTTTGATGAAATACGGTACTGCGGTGTTTGTCAACGAAAGTTGTGAATCTGGAGGATTCGTTAAGGAGTTGAATAAACCGAACCCCCTTAGAAACTTGGTGGCTATTGGGGGCATGGCGGAGAACGAGTCAGGTGGAGACTGGTTTTCACACTACTTCTTCAAGTATCTAGAACAGGGTTTAGGCACCAAAGAATCTTTTAATAGTACACAAAGAGAAACACCATACCATCCAGTCATCTATTTTTTTGGCGAAGATAGGCTAGCGACATATCTATCTGACAACATACTTATCTACAGACCACAAGAAATGTATGAAAGTGCTCAAATAATAGGCAGTGTTTCCATTCTTATTCGCTATGAACACTTCTTGATACTGTTGTCAGTCTTGTTAATTATGTCGATAGCTATCTTGGCTCGAAGGAGGGCGAAGCGTCGTAAGATCACAATAGCCCCGGCGCCCAAGCCATCGCCCTCGGCTGTCACTCCCACCTTACCCCCTAGAACCGTTAAGAGTATCTGCCCCAAGTGTGGGAGAGTCTTACCCTCAGGTTCTAAGTTCTGTAGCAGCTGTGGAGCAGCTGCGATAACTGTAAGCTACTACTAGACAACTTAGAATTTTGACACGCGGTAGTGTTAGAGGAATTCAGTCATTCTTGGTCTGAAAGGAGTATGATTTCAAGACTATAAGACCATTCAAGCCAGCGCTTCTGGGCTTTGAATAGAGGTATAGAGTGCTGGATATGAACATCTACGTTTCTATCTGTGTATTCAAATCCTCGCGCCTGATTCAACTCTTCGCGGCAAGGGTTTTCTGATCACGGGCAGAGTGAGAGTTTAGGAGGCTCCTCAGCCGGGGCCCGTAGCTCCTCCGCACCTCGGAGCTCATGACCATCTGCCGAAGAAGGGAGAAGAGAAGAACTTGAGGTTTCGGTATTGTGGCGATGGGCGAATGTTACGGGGACACACACAGCTCCATGTGCCTACCTCTCTTTCTCTCTTATATTACCCCTACACGCAATATACTGCAAATAATCTCACCAACCTCTATTGGAGAAGTTAGTATGAACGTTTATGAGGCGATCGCGAGAAGAAGGACGGTACGGTCATTCAAGCAGCCCATTACTGAAGAGCAGTTGCGCAAGCTACTGCTTGCAGGTGCAATGGCGCCTTCGGGTTCCAATGTGCAGCCTTGGGAGTTCATTGTTATTGATGATGGAAAAATCATAGCACAAATCGCCGAACTGAAGTACCTGCAAAGCCTGAAAATGACCATTGATGCCATGGAGCTGAACGACCCGAAAATCATTGAGAAAATACACCAGCAGACTCTACCCGGCCCGCTCCCGTCACAGATGGCACTGCGACAGAGAAACGCCTACCAGAATTGCACCGTGGTCGCGATCTGCAACAAGAAAGGACATGGCATTGGAAGAAAACCCTGGATGAACATCGAGAACATCGCGAGTACCTGGATGTGCATTGAGAACATGGCTCTGGCTGCTACCGAGGATGGGTTGGGTATGCAAATCTCTATACTGCGTGAGCAGTACAAAATTTCTGCAGAGAATCTGCTCAATATCCCCGAGGATCATGAATTAGCCACAATAGTAATGTTCGGCGTACCAACGGAAATTCCCCGCAAACGGGAAATGGGCGCCACTAGACCTGATTTTTCCTGGTTGCACCGGAATAAGTTCGGCTGCAGGTCCGAATAATGGCATGGTTAGCCAGAAGTGTAAGTCGTTCAGTCCCGTCCAAAGGGTTTGGGGTAAAATTTTACCACTGCGCTCCCGCGAATGCGGATGCCAAGCTGGGGTTTTGCATGTGCTAACGCGCAGTAAAAAAACGGGAATTGACGGTTTCTAGGAGTTAGGACGTGAAAAGGGATGGTGATTAGCGACGTGAGACGGGAATTTGAAGGTGAATAAACGAGAAAGTGTAGGTGAATAACCCCCCTTCTCCGAGGAGCGAGCTCCTCACCTCCTCCCCCCAAGGGGAGGAGAACGCCCCCTCGTCCCGTCTTGTTGCTTAAATAATAGTTCGCGTATTGTTGCCCCGAGTTAAGGTGATTGTAAAATGACTGAGAATAAGAGACCAATGATTACTTCAGGCGCTCGGGGCACGTCGAACCGAGACTGGTGGCCAAACCAGTTGAACCTGAAGATTCTACACCAGCATTCCTCCCTGTCCAATCCGATGGGCGATGAGTTCAACTACGCTGAGGAATTCAAGAAACTAGATCTGAACGCTGTGAAGAAGGATCTTTATGCCCTGATGACTGACTCGCAGGACTGGTGGCCAACCGACTTTGGTCACTATGGGGGACTCTTCATCCGGATGGCGTGGCACAGTGCAGGAACCTACCGCAAGGGCGATGGTCGCGGCGGCGCCTCCAGGGGCTCGCAGCGTCTAGCGCCTCTCAACAGCTGGCCTGACAACGCTAACCTCGACAAGGCGCGTCGTCTGCTTTGGCCGATCAAGCAGAAGTATGGCAAGAAAATCTCATGGGCCGATCTGATGATCCTGGCCGGGAACTGTGCGCTGGAGTCAATGGGAGTTAAGACTTTTGGCTTCGCAGGCGGACGCGTGGATGTCTGGGAGCCTGAAGAGGACATTTACTGGGGGTCCGAGCGTAAGTGGCTTGGCGATGAGCGTTACACCGGTGACCGAAAACTCGATAATCCCCTCGCAGCTGTTCAGATGGGCTTGATATACGTGAACCCGGAGGGACCAAACGGGGTGCCGGATCCGGTCGCTTCGGGTCGCGACGTTCGAGAGACCTTCACTCGCATGGGGATGAACGACTATGAAACCGTCGCACTCATTGCCGGAGGACACACATTCGGTAAAGCTCACGGCGCTGGCCCTGCCTCACATGTGGGTCCTGAGCCGGAGGCTGCTGGCATCGAAGAGCAGGGCCTCGGCTGGAAGAGCAGCTTCGGCACCGGTAAGGGAGATGACACGATCACCAGCGGACTTGAGGGTCCCTGGAAACCGAACCCGACCAAATTCGACATGGGATATTTCGACACGCTGTTCGGCAATGAGTGGGAACTTACAAAGAGCCCCGCAGGCGCCTATCAGTGGAAACCTAAGAATGTAGAAGAGAACCTCATGCCAGCCGCTCACGATCCGTCGAAACTGGTTACACCCATGATGACCACAGCGGACCTGTCTCTGCGGATGGACCCGATCTATGAGCCAATCGCGCGGCATTTCCATGAGAATCCCGAAGAGTTCGCAGACGCGTTTGCACGCGCATGGTTCAAACTGACACACCGCGACATGGGCCCCCGCTCGCGCTATCTCGGTCCGGAGGTCCCAGCGGAGGAACTGATCTGGCAAGACCCGGTACCCGCGGTCGACCATGAACTAATCGACGAGCAGGACATCAAAGACCTCAAGGGCAAGATCCTTGCCTCTGGTCTGTCAATCTCGGAACTGGTTTCAACCGCTTGGGCGTCTGCGTCCACGTTCCGTGGTTCCGACAGGCGCGGAGGTGCGAACGGGGCTCGTATCCGTCTTGCGCCGCAAAAGGATTGGGAAGTCAACCAGCCGGCTAGACTGAAGAAGGTGCTGCAGACCATTGAGGGTATCCAAAAAGAGTTCAACAGCGCGCAGTCAGGCGGAAAGAAAGTTTCGCTCGCCGACTTGATTATCCTAGGTGGATGCGCAGGTGTCGAGCAAGCTGCAAAGAAAGCTGGTCATGATATGACCGTTCCCTTCAAGCCGGGACGCACGGATGCGTCGCAGGAGCAAACCGACGTGCAGTCATTCGCCGTACTCGAACCGGTTGCAGACGGGTTCCGTAACTACCTCAAAACCAAATACGCCGTATCGGCAGAGGAACTGCTGGTTGATCGTGCGCAACTGCTGACGCTGACCGCTCCTGAAATGACGGTTCTCATTGGCGGTATGCGCGTCTTGAATGCCAACTTCGGACAGTCCCAGCATGGTGTCTTCACCAAGCGGCCAGAGGCGCTCACCACCGATTTCTTCGTGAATCTACTCGACATGAGCACGACGTGGAAGGCAACCTCGGAAGACGAAGACGTGTTCGAGGGTCGTGATCGCGCAACGGGCGAACTCAAGTGGACTGGAACACGTATCGATCTCATCTTCGGTTCGAACTCCCAACTACGGGCCATAGCGGAAGTCTACGGATGTGAGGACTCTCAGGAGAAGTTCCTGCACGACTTCATAGCGGCGTGGAACAAGGTAATGAACCTTGACCGCTTCGATCTCGCCTGGTCGTAGCAAGAAAACGTGCGCTTCAGTCCCCCTCATTTCTGGGGCGAGAAGGTTGTTGCACGGGGTTCGAACCCTACCACAAGTGGAGAAGCAAGGAAGACATTCTCTAACCCTTTCTGTTTATCGATGTTTTTCGCGCGCTATAATTGACATTAAACCATACCTTCCTCAAGCTGACTCTATCCCTAACGCGAGGGTACCTGATTGGGCACTGCAAGGACCTACAACCTGATTGAAAATCATGAAGATTGATCGACTATTCATGAATAAGAACAGAAAAAAGAAGAGGAAATAGTACAGATTCGCCCCGCGGGGTGCGGATCCCTTCGGACCCGCCATCTAGCTCGAATATGAAATTCGTTTCGTGCAGATAAATTCGATTAAAATGAATGATCAACTAGTGGATAATTTTATTAGTAATTCTGGTTGATGCAACCATTATAAAATTTTAACCCCCAAACCCAAACTTACGCTCTCCCAACCTCTCTTCGGGTCTGTCACTCCAAGTCCAGGAGCTTCGCTGGGTTCGTCTTCGCCATAACCTCGATCTCCTGCGGCGTCACACCCTTCTCGAGTAGCATCTGGATAAACATCCTGTACCCCTCTACGGGCTTCGGGTTGTGGACCTGCCCTAGGTCCGCGGCTAGGATCGGAAGCTCAGCTCCAAGCTCCGAAGATGAATCTGGTCTCAGCGACGGGAGGGTGCGCGCAGAAGCCTTCGGATCGCTTCTCGGGTGTTCCACACTCGGATTATTCCTTGGTCGCGGATTCTGTTGAAGTGATGGTCGTTTGTTATGAGGGTGGCGTTGGTCTGCAGGCATGTTGCTGCGTGTAGCACGTCTGCCTTGTCAGGCGTGTCGATGTACCTTATGCAGACCCTTCTGAAGTTCTCCTGTGTTCGGGGGATCTCCATCTTAGCGACGAGGGCGTGAAGGAGGAGCGCGGCTGTCTCGGATCCTAGGAGCTCCGCGTAGCGAATCATCTCCTCGGCGAGGAGGTCGTTGCCGACCAAGCCGATGCCTGGTTCTTCGATGATCTTGAGAATGAGTCGGAGGGTGTCTGTCTGCCTTCGGGGCTCTTTAAGGGCGGATATGAATACGTTGGTGTCAAGAAGAAAGGTCTGGGTAGCGGGTCTTTGCCTTCTCATTGATTTCCTTCCTAATCGCCTCAACGATGGCGTCGATGTTCTTGCCGGACAGCTCTTCCTCGAGCCTTCGCGCCATCTCTTCGACATCGATCTTCTGGAGGAGTAGCTGCCCCTCGCCCCTCTTGGTCAGTATGAACCTGGTCTTCTCCTTGATGCTGAGCTCCTTCCGTATGCTTTTCGGAATCACGATCCTGCCCAGTTTGTCCGTCTCGATGATCTCTGCCATTTTGCCATCTCGCAATAGTATGGTAAAATGGCATATATGTCTTCCGAGGAAGCCAGGGTACATTGTATTCTCTGTGGATACCGACTTCAATGCCCGCCGGTCTCAGTCTTAGAAGGCTGACTATAACCTAATAACCCAGCCTCCACACCATGAAAGACCCCTACACTGCAGCTGACTAACCTAATGGGGCGAGGTCTTGACGAGAAGAAAGGACTGCACACTCCGCCGACACTTCAACGTTGAGCTGAGGGGTGGTAAGTGGGTTTACGTGCGGTCGCACCTCGGCGGAGCATCGAGACGATGCACGGGAAACTGCGCACTATGCCGCAGATGTTACTACTCACGATGAGCGCGACAAGCACACTCAGAACCATTTCTGTTGACAGGGTAGAGGTTGCCCTTGCTACTCAAGATCGAGGAGCTTCGCCGGGTTCGTCTTCGCCATAACCTCGATCTCCTGCGGCGTCACGCCCTTCTCGAGTAGCATCTGGATAAACATCCTGTACCCCTCCACGGGCTTCGGGTTGTGGACCTGCCCCAGATCCGTCGCCATGATCGCGTGATCGGCTCCCACATCCTTTATGATCTTAACCATGGCGTCCACATCCATCGTCCTCCACATGGGAGTCACCGGCAGGATCGTCCTCTCCATGTACGCGCCCTTCCGCGCCAGCTCTATCTGGTCCTTCACCGACATGTTCACGACCTCGAACTCCGGGTGGGTCACCACGATCTTCCTCACCCCGACACGCTTCGCCTCATCCACCAGGACCTTCGACTCCTCGACGGAGAAGTGGCTGGTTCCCAGAACCACATTCGCCTCGGCGACCATTCCCAGAATCTGCTCCAGCTCTGGAACCAGTCTCCCGCCCTTCAGAGGGGTCAATCCCTCCTTAAACGGCAGCAGGTCCCCTCCCAGAACCCTCTGAGTCTTGTACGCGCCGAAGCCGTAGTGCCTCAGGTGGTTTGCCGCTGAGATCGTCGGCATCCACACGACCTTTGCCCCCGCCTTCAGCGCCGCGTCGACCGCGTACGGATTGAACCCGCCAACCGCATGGTTCAGAACGATGCCGCCAAAGACCTTCAAGTCCCCACCAACAGCGCTCTGGACCACGGCAGCTCTGAAAGGCGTCATCGCGAAGTGGCACTTCAGCACTATCGCACGCATCCCGTACTGGAGGGCGTCTCTCGCGAGCTCCAGGTGGTCGCATGACCTTGCGAAGAGGTCTGGGCCGGAGTGGATGTGCATATCGATTGCGCCTTTGAGAAGGTCAAGATCCTGTCTCATCTCGGTGCGCCCCTGTGAGTATCAGCCTTCAGAGTCCAAAAGCTCTTCTCACATCCGATCACAAAGGCGAGGCCCCGTGAGCCCGCATTCTACAAGGAACAGATCACCGCCCTTTCTGAATGGAGACCCCTAGCGAAGGGGGCGAATTCCTCACGTTGAAGAGGGAATCTTTGCACGTCGTGCGCTGGGGCTTCAAGTGAAGTAAACGCTAAAGCGCATGGAAGTGGCTTGTCAGCGTGCTCGGGCTTGAACTCTAGGCTCTATCAGTGCCCAGAGCCACTCCACGAACTCCCTCAGGTTCTTCGTCTGGATCAACACTTCCCCGGGACCCGTGATCTCCGTCACCAGCCCCTCACCGCCGAGGATCGTCTCTTTCAGCCCGCCAAACCTGATGACGTTGTACTGGCACGTGTCGCTGAAGGCGACGAGGTGGAAGTTGTCTACGGTCAGCTTCTCACCAGGCTGCAGCGTGTGGTGGTCCAAGGCGCCGAAAGTGTTTATGAAGACCTGTCCTTGACCGGTCACCTTTATCATGAAGAGGCCTTGACCGAACACGCCTTTGGTGAAGCCCTGCCACTGAACATCCAGGTTGACGCCGCCTGTGTGGGCGATGTACGAGGCTTTCTGGATTATGTACCCCCTCGCAGGCGTCACCTCAAGCTTGTCTATGTCACCGACCGGAGCCGACACAAAAGCCACCTCTCCAGAACCGCCCGCGGCGATGTAGTCGTTCACGAAGACGGATTGACGCCCCAAGACCTTGAGCCCAATCGTCTCGAGGACACTCTTCTCCCTCATCCTCGTCTCAACCTGAATGTTCGGGCTCATGTAGGTCATGGCTCCGGACTCAGCCGTAATCGACTGACTCGGCTTGAGGCGAACCACCAGCATCGAGTAGGAAGGTCGGTACTTGATCTCGAACTCCAACGGCTGGGCAGAGGTTGCGCGGGTCAGCGGGTTTCCGCAGCTCGGGCAGAAGGACTCCCCAGTCCCAACTTCCTTACCACACCTCGGACAGAAGACCATCCTCAAACACGCCGCCATATCGGATGAATGACCCGTCAATTAAACTCTTTGTGACTGCCCCCCAAGCGAGAGAGGACGCCAGCTCTTTTCAGTTCCCCGGCCCTCTCACAACAGACTTCATCAGATATTTTATCGTCTTTCAATCTCTTCCAGAATCCTAAGCGCGTGAGCGTCTTGAGCTCTCTTTCGTAGATACTCAACGTCAAGCTTGTTCCTCTGCCTTACTAAGACACTCTTCACGTCCTGTTCGTCGACCACCCCACGATCTGGCCTTGACAACTTGTTGACTATGTAATCCTCTGGAGAGATCACCCAAGCGCTCAGACTGCCCCCCAACACTGCCCTCCTTCTCCTTCGCAAAGCCTCCTCGTCGAAGACCACTCCATCTGGCTTCATCCACAGCTCTATCTCAATCCCCTCCTTGAGGTCGAGGACCATCGCCAACGGCTCACCGTAGGAGCCCAAGGTGACCTCAAAACCAGATCGTCCCAAACTATCCTTGAGCTGTTCAAACTCCTCCATCGTCCTCACGGCCACGGCAAGATCTACATCCAATGTGGCTCTGATCCTCCCATAGAACGGCAGCGCATAGCCGCCGATGATCATATAGGGGATGTCCCCTCCTTCGAGAAGGTTAACGAGTCGACGAAGAGACCCTAATATTGCGGACAATCTCGTTCAACTCCAAGAAGAGCCGAAACGGGTCACGCCTCCTTTCGACCAGCCTCTCCGCGTACAACGCCTCTCTAGAAGCGCGCTCAAGGTCCACCCTCCTCGACCTGAGAGGCTTCATAGCCAGTGATACGCAGCTTTCGAGAAACTCCAAGCCGAGGGGCGTTGGCTCAACCAGTCTCTTGGGTCTGCCTCTCTTCCCCCTCCTACTAACTCGGAATCCGACCAGACCCTCTTCTTCCATAACCTTCAGAAGAGAGACAACCTTCGACGCCTTCCAGTGGAGCCTCTTAACCAACTCTCTGACGCCGAAGGCGGACTGGCTCGCCGTCTTAAGGAGCTCGACCCTGCTCTCCAGAGACATTTTGTTTACCTAAAAGGAAACATATTAGGGCATTTAAACATACCGCAACGAGGTCCTGAACACGGCGGCTCCAATGAAGGTGGAACTGGTTCATGAGAAAGGACAACAGCTTACTCGACACGGAAGAGCTGGTAGAAGGCTGAGAATCAAGACGGGCTGAAACGCAGAACCCTACCGGAGAACTTGAACTCGCCGACCCAGAGGTAGCTCCCGTCGTAGGACATGGTGGAGGGCATGAAGAGCTTGTTTACACCTATTTCGGGTACGGTGTTATCTAGCCCTTCCTCTCCCAGCACAACGTTGGGAGCCTTGCCGGCAACGGCGTCCTCGATCGAATCCCACACAAGCACGCGATTGAAGCCGGTGTCGGCTACAAACAGACGCCCGTTCACAGCCAGCGCTGACTCCGGAAGATTGAGTCGGACTCCGGTCAAGAAAGTTGGCTGGGCACTCGAGGATAACTGGTCGATCCGGTAGAACTTGATTCGCTCGTTTGAGTTAGGATCCTCGGTGGACGCGGCGACGAGATAGGTTCCGTCGCTCGACAAGCGCGTCGGAACTTTGATGCTGATGGTGAACTTCGGATTGGTGGTGTTCTTGGGCATTCCCTCCCAGACGTAGATCTTGTTGGCGTCTCTATCCGCGAGGTAGAAGTACCGATCGTCGAGCGCGACGCCCTTCAAATCCTGGAGAGTGGCGTTGCCTATCTTCCGCTCGAACCGAACGTCAGGCATCTCTCCATTTCGGGGGAGAGAGTTCCAGACAAGGACCGCGTCCTTTCCAGCCAGCACGTAGGTATTCTTGAAGAGCACACTCGCCCAAGGCTGATAAGGAAGGTCGTACACGATGTCGGGCTTGGCACCACTCTGATCGGGCAGGGCTTTCCAGACGTAGAGTTTGCCAGAGTCGCTAGAAACGAACAGGCTCTTACCGTCGGAGACCGGGTTCGGGTTGGTGATGAAGTAGTATGTATCTAGGGTGTTGGTGTTGATGTCTGGACCACCAACCGCGAAGTCGGGCTTGGCGTCCGACCTAGTCGGAAGCGAGTTGTAACAGATGATCTTGTTTTCACTCGTGAGGTAAAGTCTGCCTCCGGCAAGAGCCACCCCAGCGCCTTCGGCGGGCTTGAACCAGTACTCGGTTCCTCCCGGCGCCGATCGTCCGATTGTCGAATCAGGAGCCTGGGTCTTGTCTCGGGGGAAAGAGTTCCAAACGTACAACTTGACCCCCAGAAGGACGAGCTTGTCGTCAGGCGTGAAGACGCCCCGCATCCAAGCCCCCCGCGCGTCGGTCGGATCGCTCATGAAGAAGGTCGGAAGCTGATCGTTGCCCTCCGGAAAGCTGCTCCAGAAGAAGTTCCCCTGACCGCTCACCCCAGCAACGTTCGGGTTGTGGTCGCCGACGATGAGGTGCGTCCCGTCGCTGGTTATGTTCCGAGGGGTTCCTATCATGCCTTGACCGGTTAGGAAGATGTCAGCGGGCTGGTTGTTCTGGGTGGGGAAGGTGTTCCAGATCAAGACTGAGGCGGTGCTGGTGCTCGACACCACAAGCTTCTTGCCGTCAGTCCAGATTCCCCAGGGCCAATCGATGCGTATCTTGGGATCGCTTGAGACCGGCTGGCCTTGGATAACCAGATCCGCTGGCTGTCCGCTTCTCGTGGGAAACGTGTTCCAGATCAGGATTCGGTCGTTGTTCGTGTCGGCAACGACCACGTGCTGCCCGTCCGTGGAGACGCCCATCGGCCAGTTCAACTGGTTCGGCCCGGTTCCCGGGTTGTTCGTGTAGAAGCTCTCCTGCCCGAGCACGAGGTCCGGCGGCACGTTTGAGGTGGGCGGAGAATTCCAGATCAGGATTCGGTTGTTCCACGTGTCTGCGAGCAGAAGATGGGTACCGTCCGAGGCTATGCCCGTTGGTCTGTTGAAGAGTAGCGGACCCCCGGCGTTGTTGAAGTCGATACCGGAAAGCATGATGTCCGCGTTCTGACCCGTGTGGAACCAGCCTGAGGTCCCACCGCTGGCGATCCTGTAGGTCGAGTTCGTGGTCCGCACGGTTATCCTCCGGGGGTCAACAGTCAACGTCCCATTCGGAGACCCCCCGGTGGAACCCGAGGAAGTTGGGGGTTTTATCACTAGGTATACAGCTACAGCCGAAACTATCACAATTGCCGCAACAATTGCAGCTAGATACGCCTTCTTTATGCTTTCCACCCCATTTTGATGGCGCTATTCCATCGTTTTGATATTTATGGTTTTTACCAATCACTTCTTCCAAGTAAATAGAATGAGACGAAGAATTCACTCGTTCAAAGCCAAACAGACCGGCTTTGCCGTTTTTCATTTCTCTCAGCGCCGACCTCACACGCCCTTGGAATGCACTTATCAAGCCACAGACCAAGAAAGAGGTATTCAGGTGATCTTCGTGAGCCGTGTGAGTGTTGTAAAGGGCGATGATCGATACTCGATTGTCTCAAAAGCCCTTCAGCTCATAAGAGAGGACTTGAGCTTGGCGAGAATACGCGACCGCCGAGTTCTCATCAAGCCAAACTTCGTCTCGAGCTCGGTCGAACTCGCAGCCACCCACGTGGACGCTACCAAAGCGGTCATAGATTTCATCCAGCCTTTCAAGCCCCGCAGGATCACAGTGGCCGAGGGCTCTCCGAACGACACGAAGGAGGCGTTTCAGAGGTTCGGCTACAGGCGCCTCGAGAGAGAGTACGACAACGTTGAACTCGTCGACTTGAACGACGACTCCCACACAACCATCGCCTTCGCGACCCTCGAGGGAACCCAGAAGGAAGTGAGGCTCTCAAGGACGGTAAAGGAGTGCGACTACCGGATTTCCGTGGCGAGAGCCAAGACCCACGACCACGTCGTCTGCACGCTCACCCTGAAGAACTTGCTCGGATGCGTTCCTAGAGGCTGGCACGTCTGGGCCCACGGGGCGAGCACGGAACCCCTCGGGCCACGGGATACCGCTCTGAGGAGCAACTGGCTACTTGCAAAGAACCTGGTGACCTTGGCAGGCGCTGTGAAGCCCGACCTTGGAGTCATCGACGGGTTTGTGGGCATGGAGGGAGACGGCCCGGTCAGCGGGACCCCCGTAGATCTCAGGGTTGCAGTAGCGAGCTCTGACTTCGTGGCGGCCGACTCGGTTATGGCGAGGATCACGGGATTCGATCCCTTGGAGATAAGCTACATACACCTAGCAAACAAGATTGGCCTCGGGAAGGCGGAGCCTGAGAGCATCTCCATTTTGGGCGAAAACCCCGACCGCGTGCGAAAGAGATTCAAGCCCCACAGCAACTACCGCGAGACTCAGATCGGCTGGAGAAAGTACGCCGTAGAAGCGAAAAGCCGAGTCTGAGGGAACACCTCCGGATAGACTGCACTCTTCCAGCAGGCATCCTCAAGCAAAGTCATGGAGCAACCCGCAACACTCTACAGACGTCCATGCGGTCCACGAGGCGCGCGTCGAGACCGCACACTATAAGAAAGCCCTGAGGGCATCTGTAAAGGGAGGTTGCTCCATGTCAGCCATCTCGAGTGAGAAATGGATAGAGATGTACAGACGGATGGTGCTCATACGGACGTTTGAGGCTCATACACACGAGCTCTTCAGCGCTGGAAAGATCCCGGGCTTTGTCCATCTCTACGCGGGTGAGGAGGCCGTCGGCGTAGGCGTCTGCTCACACCTCCAGAAAGACGACTTCATCACGAGCACACATCGGGGGCACGGACACTGCATCGCAAAGGGCTGTGATCCAAAGTACATGTTCGCGGAGCTCCTAGGGAGGGCGACAGGCTACTGCAAGGGCAAGGGCGGGTCGATGCACATAGCGGATGTCGGAATGGGTATGCTCGGGGCGAACGGAATCGTGGGAGCTGGCGGTCCTCTAGCCACTGGCGCGGCTCTCGCGGCTAAGCTGAGGGGGACGAGGAACGTGGCGGTCTGCTTCTTCGGGGACGGTGCCGCGAATCAGGGAACTATCCTAGAGTCGATGAATCTGTCCTCGGTCTGGAAGCTCCCAGCGATATTCGTGGCTGAGGACAACCAGTACGCCATATCCATGAGAAGTTCAGGACCGAGCGAGGGGCAGCCCCGATGGTCCACCGCGAGGGATCTGACGCACAGGGCGAGCGGCTTCGGGCTGCCAGCGATAGCGGTTGATGGGAACGATATTACCGCGGTTCACGAGGCGGCCGGCGAGACGGTAAGAAGGGCGAGGGAGGGGGGAGGACCCTCGTTCCTGCACTGTCTGACCTACAGGCACTACGGACACTTTGAGGGTGATCAGGGTGCCTATAGGAGCCGGGTTGAGGAGGAGGAGTGGAGGAGGCGTGACCCAATTCCCAGGTTAAGGGCGAAGCTGATCGAGATGGGGATTCTCACAGAAGCGAGAGCTGAGGAGATCCGCGTAGCGTGTCGGAAGGAGATCGAAGAGGCAGTCGCCTTCGCCGAGAAGAGCCCGTGGCCGAGCCCCGAGGACGCGTTCACAGACGTCTTCGTTAGCCCGTACTACTAGGAGGGATGTGCGCATGAGCGTTCGAGAGATAACCTTCGTCGAGGCGCTGAACGAGGCGCTGAGACAGGAGATGCGAAGAGACCAGACGGTCTTCTTGATGGGCGAGGATGTTGGGGTTTACGGGGGTACGTTCGGCGTCTCGAAGGGTCTCATCCAGGAGTTTGGGGTTGAGAGGGTCAGGGACACGCCGATCTCGGAGTCCGCCTTTATGGGCTCTGCCGTCGGCGCCGCCGCGGCTGGGATGAGGCCTGTAGTTGAGCTGATGTTCGTCGACTTCTTCGGGGTGGCGATGGACCAGATATTCAACCAGGCGGCCAAGATGAGGTACATGTTCGGCGGGAAGGCGAAGATACCGGTCACAATCCGAGCCCCCATAGGCGGAGGCTTGTCGGCTGCTGCTCAACACTCCCAGTGCCTCTACTCGCTCTTCGCCCACGTGCCTGGCTTGAAGTGCATCGTGCCGTCGACGCCACGCGACGCGAAGGGGCTCCTGATCTCCGCGATCCGTGACGACGACCCGAAGATGTTCTTCGAGCACAAGGTGCTGTACGGGATCAAAGGGCCGGTTCCGGAGGAATCTTATACAACACCCTTGGGTGTCGCTGACGTCAAGAGAGCGGGTAGGGATGTGACCGTGGTGGCGTTGGCGATGATGGTTCATAAGGCTCTGAGTGCGGCTGAGAAGCTCGAAGCCGAGGGGATCAGCGCGGAGGTGATCGACCCGCGAACAGTCGTGCCCTTCGACAAGGATACGGTGCTGAAGTCTGTGGAGAAGACTGGTCGGCTTGTCGTGGTGGATGAGGACTACGACAGGTGTGGTTTCGCTTCGTGGGTGGCATCGATCGTGGCTGACGAGGCGTTCGCCTTTCTGAACGCGCCCATCAAGCGTGTTGCGACCCCCACCGTTCCGATACCCTTCAGTCCACCCCTAGAGAGCCGGGTGCTGCCACAGGAAGAGGACATAGTTCTAACAGTGAAGGAGATGATGGGAAAGTAGGGTCGGTCGGCTCTCCCCATCCTACTTTCTGAAAGGAGAACAACACTCGATAGCTACGGAATGAATCGGGTGAAAGTTTATGCCGGTGAGAAAGAGTTGGACTGAGAAACTGGCTGACAGCAAGGGTCTCCCGAAAGTGGAGGAGATCACCGAGAAGATGAGCAAGAGGTGGGGTACCGGCACCGTTGTGATACCGGCGCCAACGGAGGTGGACGAGGTGATGAGGAGAGTACCGGAGGGCAAGATCGTGACGATCAACGAGATCCGCGCGACTCTGGCGAGGAAGCACAGGGCAACGATCGGCTGCCCGATCACGACCGGTATCTTCGCCTGGATAGCGGCCAACGCCGCTGAAGAAGCCATGAAGAAGGGAGAGAAAAACATCACCCCCTACTGGCGCACTCTCAAGACCGGCGGTGTGATAAACGAGAAGTATCCCGGCGGAGTTGAGGCGCAGAGGAAACTCCTGGAGAAAGAGGGACATAGGGTAGTTCAGAAGGGCAGGAGTTTCGTCGTTGTTGACTATGAAAGATCGATAGCGGTTCTGTGAAGCTCTAACGGTGCATCAATCCTTATTAGCCATCCTAGTCTTTACTTTACTTGGGTACAGTATGCAGAGGCTGGGCATCCTCTCAAGGGATGGAGCGATCGACGTTCTGCGCCGGTTATGCCTAGGAGAGGCTAGGTTCAGAGAACTGAACGAAATCGTCACCAATACGAGGACGCTCACCAGAAGGCTGAAGGAACTGTGGGCGGAGGGTCTGATTCGGAAGATCGGGACCACCTACAGAATCACAGGCGATGGCTTCGACACCGCTATCACGATAGAAGAGCTTGAGGAGAAAGCCGCCCAAGACAGGATCGACCACGAAGAACTCGTCAAGATGAGACAGGGATGGATGAGAGTCTCACTGACGCGTCTCATTACACTCCTCGTTAAGGAGTTCGGAGACGAACTCGTATCCATCGTTCTATACGGTTCCTCGGTCAAGGAAACCTTCCGACTCGGCAGAAGCGACGTGGACCTGCTATACGTCTTGGAGGACGGCACAAGAGACGTCTGGCAACGCGAAGGAAAGGTTTTCAGAGAATTCCAATCCACGTGGGAGTACCGAGCCTGCGACTACTGGCTCAAGAGCCAGGGAGCCTACGGGTATCCGGAGGTAACCACGCTATGGCTTGAGAAGAGCTACGCCAAGAGGTTCCAGCCCATCTATCTCGATATGCTTCTTCACAGGGCGGTCCTCTACGACACGGACGGGTTCTTCCAGGGTTTGATGAAGAGGCTAGGAGAGGTGCTCAAGTCTCTGGGAACCACTCGGGTTGAACGCCCTGATGGGGTGTACTCTTGGTCCCTAAAGCCCGACATCGCTCCAGGAGAAAAGATCGAGATAAGCTTGGGGTAGGACTAATGGCCGTAAACAAGGACATGGCTGAGAGGGCGCTCAGGGGCGCGGAGCGAGAGTTCAGGAGCGCGGTAGCGTGTTTGAAGGATAGGGACTACGCTGGGTCTTTGAAGTACTTTCAGGAGTGCTTGGAATACGCGGTGAAGGCTGTTCTGATCGCCTACGGCACTGATTACCCCAAGATCCACGCTGTGGGTCGCTTCCTGCACGAGATAAGAGGGAAGTATCCTGAGTGGTTCCTCAAGCAAATCGAAGCTATAGCAGAGGTCACGGATGACCTAGCCCGGGGTAGATCGAGATTCAGATACCCGTACGAATATCCTCCAGAACAATTCGAAGCAACGGCGAAGGAGGTTTACCCCAAGGTTGAACAAGCCTTGGAAGGCTGTCGCAAGCTCATCGAACAGCTCTTCGGCTAGCGTCAAGCCAAGAGGAATTCTCAAAGATCCTTCAAGGTGATGCTGAGTCTGTGGCGTGGTTCTCTTCGAACAAGCTACGCGCGATCTCAACCTCGTCCCTGAGGAGTCCAACCTCGACAAACTCGACATCAAACGTTTCCGCAAAGCTACGAACAATCGCCTCCTCCATTTCCAGAAGGGCGATCTCCCTTCGAACCAGATCGCTCAGGTTTGCTACTGGGTACTTCATGTTCCTCAACACAACCTGCATGAGCTGGACGTCGCAGTCGACAAGGAGGGAACCGTGACACAGAAGTGCCCCCTTCTTGATCGATGCCGCCATACCCGAGACCTTCTTTCCGTCAACTAGTATCGAGGCGGGAGGCTCGAATCTACCCTTCAGTCTGAGCCTTTCCAGCGCCATCAGAATGGGTGTGGCAAACGTCTGAAAGACCTCAGAAACGTCTCGAATCTCGCCGAACATCGAGGGTTCGCGTTTGACGACGGCGGTCCAGTTGAGGTTGCCGCCGTCTTGGTACACGGTACCTCCACCAGAGGACCTTCTGACGATCTGCACGCCAAACCTCTGACAGGCGTCTAGGTTAACCTCGTTCTCAACCTCTTCGGAGATGCCAAGCACAACGGACCTGGGATTCCTCCACAGGCGCAGCGTGTTCGGAACTCTTCCCGCATCGGCGGCTTTGAGAATAGTCTCATCGATCGCCAGGTTGAGGCGTGGGTCTTTGCACTCGAAGCGGAGTAGCCGCCAGTGGGACGCCTCTCCTGGGTTTCTCACGCCTGTTGCACCAGTGAAGCGACATCCCTCAGTGCCTCAGCGAGGGTGGGGTGAGCGTGAATCACCTGGGAGAGGATCTCCGGAGACGCCTCAAAGACCATGGCGAGGGCGCACTCTGCTATCAGGTCGGTCGCCCTCGGACCCATCATCTGGACCCCGAGTATCCCCCCACTCACCTCATCAACGACCATCTTCACCAACCCCTCCCCCTCCCAGCGAACTCTCGCTGCGGCGTTCGTGCTAAGCGGCAGTCTGAGGGTCTTCGCTTTGCGTCCCCTCTCCGAGGCTTGCTTCTCGGTTAGCCCGACGAAAGCGACTTCCGGTATCGTGTAGACGCATTTTGGGATCGTTTCGTAGCGAGCGACGGCAGTTCCGCCCATCGCGTTCTCAGCCGCCACAAGTCCCTCCATCACGGCAACGTGGGAGAGCATGAACCTCCCCGCGACATCACCTGCCGCGAATATGTTTTGGACGTTGGTTCTCATGCGGTCGTCAACCAGAATCCCGCTGTCTCCAGTGGCTACGCCAACATTCTCGAGTCCGAGGTTCTCGGTGTTCGGGACCTCGGCGGTTGAGTCGATGATCTTCTGCGCGCTCACCTGGCGGACCTGATCGCCGACCAGAGCTGTGATTCTCTTCTGACCCTCGGTGTTCGTGACCTCCTTGATCCTTGCACCAGTGTGGACGGTCACACCCTGGATCTCCATGGTCTCTCGGAGCAGACCCGCGATCTCCTCGTCCTCACCGGGCAGAATGGTCTGCGATGCTTCGATCAGCGTGACCTGGACGCCGAACCCGTTGAAAGCGCAAGCCAGCTCAGCTCCAATATAGTTGCCGCCGATGACCACCACGCTCGCGGGAAGATCCTCCATCTCGAGGACGCTGCGGCTCGGTAGAACCAGTTCGCCGCCTCCGGCTATGGCGGGCTTCTTGGCAGGTCGTGCTCCTGTGGCGACTATGATGTTCCTAGAGGCTATCTCTTCCTTCCCGGAGGGTGTCGATGCCTCGACGACCCCTCGACCCGCGATCCTCCCAGCTCCCTTGACGACATCGACCCCCGCCTGTTCGAGTCTGAGCTCTGTCCCCTCCACGATCTGGTCGACCAGGCTCCGGATCGCCGTCTTGGCCTGCCGGAAGTTCAGGTGAAGACCGGACCCCTCTAGAAGACCCATCGCCTTCAGTCTTGACGCGGCGGAGATGGTCGTGGCAAGCCTCCAGAGCGCGTTTGTTGGTACGCACCCTCGGTTGAGACAGTTCCCACCCACTCGGTTCGCCTCCACCAGAACGACCTTGGCTTCGAGCTGGGCTGCTCGGAACGCCGCGTTGAGCCCGGCGGGTCCGCCGCCGATGACCGCAACGTCCGCGCTTCGCGTTCCCAAGCCTCGTTCAAGCCCCGGACTTCGATACTGTTTCGCTCAGCAGGGTCGGGTTCTCCAGAATCTCAGCGATCCGAGCTAGGAATCTCGCCGCCGTGTCGCCGTCCACGACTCGGTGGTCGAAGGTCAGGCTGAAGACCGCCACGGGCTTCACGACTACCCTACCCTCAGAGGCGACGGGTTCTTCCACGATTCTTCCCACACCCAGTATCGCGACCTGTGGCGGGTTGATTATGGGTGTGAAGGCGTCGACCCTGAACATGCCCAGGTTCGTGATGGTGAAGGTCCCCCCCGAGATGTCTTCTAGTGTCAGTTCACCCTTCCTCGCCTTCTCGACGAGCATCTTGGAGGCTTGGGCTATCTCGTGGATGGACTTCCCGTCAGCCTCCTTTACAACCGGCACTAGGAGGCCGGCTTCCGTGGCGACAGCCACCCCTACGTTGATCTCTCTGACCGTCTTGATCAGGTCGTCCTCCAGAGTCGAGTTCATGACGGGGTGCTCAGTCAGCGCTCGGGCGGCTATCTTGACCAACAGGTCGGTGTAGGTAAGGCGGACCCCGCTCCGCTGCTCCACCTCGGCTAGGAGCTTCTCGCGGAGGCTCCTGAGCTCGGACATGTCAACCTTCGTGGTTATCGTGACCTGCGCTGTTGAGTGGAGACTCTCCGACATCCGCTCCGCAATCACCTTCCTGGTCTCAGACATGGCGACGACCTCTCTCACCGTCAGGCCAGCCCTGGTCTTGTTCCTAGTCTCGTCGATGAACTTGAGCACGTCCTCCTCCAGAATCAGCCCGCCAGGCCCGGTTCCCTTGACCGACGCCAAATCGACACCCTTCTCCGCGGCGAGTTTCTTCGCCCTGGGTGTGGACCTGCCGGCAAACACGACCTTAGCGGGGGCTGGCTGAGAGGCCGCTACTGCAGCGACCGTTGACACTGGGGCGACCACAGGGATCTCGGGCAGGCTCTCACCCGGTTCGCCAATAAACGCGATCGGCTGAGAGACGGGGATCACAGACTTGACAGGAGCGACGATCTTCAGCAGCAATCCAGGAGTCGGAGCGGTCACATCGTACGAGACCTTCTCGGTCGCTATCTTGACGATGGGCTCGTCCTTCGCAACCCTCTCCCCCTCCGCCCTGTACCACTTCACAACCGTACCCTTCGTCATCGTCAACCCGAGCTTCGGCATGACCACAGTCGTCACCAATCTCCGACCCCCACCCTTGCCTAAACAGTAAGAGACTCCTTACAAGATTAATAATTCGTAGCCACCAAGTATCGAGTAGCGCTAGGTTTCCGCTTCTTCACCCGAAAAGAGCACGGAGCTAGCTGGCTTTGAGTGCGAGATACGACGTGATAGTCGTGGGCTCCGGCATGGGCGGACTCTCGTGCGGAGCCCTGCTAACCCGGGCGGGAAGGAGAGTTCTGCTCCTCGAGAAGCACAATGTACCGGGCGGATACGCGACCACCTTCCGAAGGAGAGGCTTCGAGTTCGAGGTCTCCCTCCACGCCATCGGCGGACTGAGCGAACAGAGAACCCTCTTCAAGAGCGGCGGGATACAGGAAGCCCTGCGGCAGAGTGGGGTGGCGGGGAGGGTGAAGTTCGTGAGAGCCTCGAACCTCTACAGATCCATCTTCCCCGACCACGACCTCCGCCTACCCCAGATGAACCTAGACGGACAGATCGAGGCCCTATCCAAGCACTTCCCGGACGAGAGAGGAGGAATACGAGAGACCTTCGACGAGATGGTCAACATCTGCAGGGATTTGGAGAAGCTCATCAGCAAGAGGGGGAAGTTCATCAAACTCCTCTTCCCCCTCCAGTACCGCACCCTCTCCCGATACTTCAGAAAACCCCTCTCAGAACTGCTGGACAGATACCTACGCGATGAGAAGCTGAAGGCGCTGATATCGCAGCTCTGGGGCTACTACGGACTGCCTCCTTCGAGGCTCGCAACCCTCTACTACACGATCCCGACGATGGAGTATTTCCTAGACGGGGCGTGGTATCCTGTAGGAAAGTCCCAGGCTCTCAGCAACGCGTTCGTACGCTCCATCGAGGAGGGAGGGGGTGAGGCTCAGTTCCGGGCCGAGGTGAGGGAAATACTGGTCAAGGACGGAGCCGCCTACGGCGTCAGAACCGCAGACGGCAAGGAGTTCCGGTCGGACGTTGTAGTCTCCAACGCGAACGCCCACTCCACCTTCCACCAGCTGCTGGATCCCGCCACAGTGCCGCCGGACTACCTCAAGAGAATCGACTCGATGAAAGTGAGCCTATCCTGCTTCCGGGTATACCTCGGCCTGAGCGTCGAGCCAGCGAAGCTTGGGGTGGTCGATCACGAGATCTTTGTCAATGAAACCTACGACCCCGACAGGGAGTACGAAGCCTGCCTGAACTGTGACGTGAAGCGCAGCCCCTACACGATAATGGTGTACGACAACGTCTACCCCGGATTCTCACCCGAGGGCAAGACCACCCTCACCATCTTCACGCTCCAAGGGTACGACCACTGGCTGAAGTTCGAGGAGGATTATTGGAGGGGCTCGAAAGAACAGTACAGAACCGAGAAGGGGAGGATGACCAACACCCTCATCGAAAGGGCGGAGAAGGTGATTCCCAACCTCTCGAGGTACATCGAGCTTAGGGAGGCATCGACCCCGCTCACGAACGTGAGGTACACGGGAAACTACAGGGGAGCCATCTACGGGTGGGACCAGACCGTCGACCAGAGCTCAACGAACAGACTGGCCCCTGAGACACCGATCAGGAACCTGTACCTGGCTGGAGCCTGGACGATGCCCGGAGGGGGATTCGCAGGAGCCATACAGAGCGGCTTCCAAACCTTCGGAACAGTAATGCAGAAAGCAGGACAGACCCGGGAATAGAGCTCCGAGAGCGGTAGGGGGAGCGAAACCCTAGTACGTACCCACCGAATAAATGGACATCTGCACGGTTGTGAGGGGAAGACAAGGATGAAATTCGGAAAGAACGTGCTCTTCTGGACCGGCATCTACGCTGGATCCGGGCTGATCTTCGGCCGAGGGAGGATAGTCGTTGTCGACACCCAGATGAGAAGGGACCAGGCGAGCCTCATGGTCGAGCTGATGAAGCTCCACCGACTGAACCCAAAGAACGTGAAGCACATAATCAACACCCACAGCGACCTCGATCATGTCGGAGGGAACGCCGAGTTGAAGAGACTGACCGGGGCGAAGATCCTAGCCCACGTCAAGGATGTGCCCAAGATCGAGAGTGTGGAGGAGAGAGTCGCGGGACAGACCAAGTTCATGGCTGCCCGAAACGAGCCCCAAGAACCCTGCAAGGTCGACACCCTCATCGAGGACGACACGGAGCTCCGGCTGGGCAGGATGACTCTGAGGATCCTCTGGACCCCGGGTCACACGCCCGGAAGCATATGCGTCTACGAGGAGGACTCAGGATGCCTCTTCACGGGCGACACGGTGTTGGGCTTGGGCAGACCCTACGCAGCTCCGCTCATCAGACTGAGCTCGAAAGCCATAATCGAGTCACTGAAGAGGCTCGCCGGACTCAGGATATCCTGGCTTCTACCCGGACACGGCGACCCTGTCAAAGACGGCAGGAGGAGGATAACCGACTCGATCCGAGAGACAGAGCAGCTCCCTCAACGCATCTTGAGACTGCTCGAGGATCGACCTCACACCTCCTCAGAGATCTCGGAGGAGCTACTAGTCTGGCCCCAGACCGTAGACACCATCCTCCTGGAACTGGAGAAGCAGGGCAAGGTTCAGAGGATCGAGAAGGAGACACCTCAACTGACGCGAACCTGGACCGCCATCTAGATCAAGGAACCGAGGCTACCACAATTGAACTCGAGCGGAGGCGCTTTTTACCTAGCGGTTGGCAAGGGCGTCAAACGATCACTAGTGGTGACGGTCGAGTCGGGCAGCGACCTTGTAGAGACCCTCGAGGAGGTTGCGAAGAAGGAGAGCCTGAGGAACGCCGTGGTCCTCTCGGGCGTGGGATCGCTGAACAAGGCATCCTTCAGAAACATCGAGACGACCCCAAGAAGCGACGCGGACGCCGGAAGCGGACTCCTGACGAAAGGACCGAAAATGACGGTGAGAAACCTGAGGGGACCAATGGAGATCATATCGCTCGAAGGGAACATCACCAGAGACGAGAATGACCAGCCCGTCCTACACCTCCACGGGATGGTATCAGACGAGGAAGCCCGAGTCTTCGGCGGAGCTCTCAACAAGGGCTGCGAGGTTTCAAGACAGGTGGAGATCTTCATCGCGGAGATAGACGGAGTCGACGTGAGGAGACTGCTCAACCCTAAGACCGGCTCTAAGAACCTGGAACCAAAACGTGCTCCAGAATAGTACTCCTCACAGTCGCAAAACACGGCGAACGCGGAAGGCTAAGAAAGGACCTCACGTCCCTTAGATTCTTGGAAGTATGCAAATTGGGTAAAGTCTACAAGCCCGATGACCTAGCAGGGCGCAGGAAGATACACGTCCCAGACATAGGACCCACACCCATACCCAGACCCACCGGCTACCCCGACCTGCAGACCTTAGCCGAAGAGGTGCGGCTCCTCCGGGCGGACGTGACGAAGATAAAAGAGGCTCTGAGATCCCACGGAATCCCCGTCGACTGACGACTAGAACTAGGCTGGGCTACTCCCCAGATTCGACCGACTTGAGATGCCAGGTCTCGTTCATTGAGACCAAGACCCAACCTCTCTCCCCGAACTCTACGAGGTTCCTAGCTCCTAGACTCTGTCTCAGCCTTCGGAAGTTGTTCAGATCCAGCCCGATGATCTTGCAAAGTATGGCGCGGATTGCGAAGCCGTGCGCGACAATCACCACCGTCTCGTCAAGGTGCTTCTGAACCAAAGCCTGAACGAAGTCCCAGCACCGATCCTGAAGCTCCTGCATCGATTCACCCCCGGGCATCCTGAGGGTTGCCGGCTCCTCCCGCCACCTCTTCAGGAGGCTCTCATACTCAGCCCACATCCTCTCGGAGGTGAGCCCCTCCAAAACACCCTGGTTAAGCTCCTTCAGCCTGTCGTCTGTGGTCACGCTCAGCCCGTGGACCTTCGCGATAAGGCGCGCCGTCTCCAAGGCCCGCTTGAGCGTGCTGGAGTAGACCGCTCGCACGTCCTCCCCCCTGAGTGAGGAGGCTATCGCCTCTGCTTGGCGTAGGCCCAAACCGTTGAGCTCCACGTCACAGAACCCCTGAACCTTCCCCTCCCGATTCCAGTCGGTCTCGCCGTGCCTAATCAAGAAAAGTCGCAGAGGCATGTCGCATTCTCCTAGCCGCGGTAATCCCTGAAACTTATCTCAGTCTCGCTGGTGAAGTCATATAAAACAGTTAACCTGGTGTTGTGGCAGTGAATTCAAGCAATATCCTCCAACTCAAGTTGCGACAGCCCATCGAAAGCCGATTTCAATACCCCCTTGCTGGTGGAGAAGCTACACGTTCGCAGACGTGAATGAGCCCTTCCTCTCCGTTCATTTCCTGCTTCCAAACTCTTTCGTTGGCGTCTAAATGATGCGTGATGAACCTTAGTGGTCCTTTAATTCTGCGGCAGAGGAGGTTTTTGAACCTAGCATGGCTCTGAGGTGAGCTCCCTGGCTTAGCCACTCCAACCCACGACGAGGAAGATAGAGAATGGGTCAGGATCCCATCGTAGAGAAACTGTACGATACCAGCAAAACCTTGCACAAAATGTATTATGAGTACATTGTTGACCTGAGCGGAAAAGCTTCGAATCTCTTCAGTTTCTCATTTGGCATCATCGCTCTCATCATCACAGTCTTGACCTCCATCCGTGCATCGATCCCCGTCGCAGTTGGGATACCTCTGTTTGCCGGAATTTGCCTGCTTTTCACGGCGGCCATATTCGCGCTTCGAGCGTACTGGCTGAGACGAATAGACCTCGGACCGGACCCTGCAGAACTCCAGAATCTTCTAACTAGAGTGAACGAGGGAGTAGAGATCGTCTCGACAATAGTGGCAACCTATTGCCACCGCGTTATCAACAACGACGACGCGATAGAAGACGTACAGTCTAACGTACGACGAAGCTTCTACTTCTTCGTTCTCGGAATGACATCTCTCTCCATAGCAGGTATAGCCTTTTTAGTTGCCCCGATGTTACCTTCAATCAACTGATCGGAGACACAACTATGAGCGAGAAACGAGACAAAACGGTTGCACCCCCTAAACCAATGAAAACAATTAGGGTCGAGCTTAGGAAGAAGAAATCCTAGCTATTCCCGAAGTCTCATACGGTTTCTTTGCGCACATTCCGTGTTTTCACAAATCATTTGAAATATCCTAATACTCCACGAGAGAATGTTCTTAAGCCTCCGAAAGAATTCCAAACAACCTTCGAACAACCCCGTTAGACGAGCCATAAAACAGTTAGCCCCAGGGTTCAAATACTCCCCAGTATGGAAGTTGTCAGCGGAATCCACCTGGTTGAAGGAATCAGAATATCCAACGCTTACCTCATTCTCGACGAGAGAATCGCTGTCATCGACACAGGCAAGTCCGGAGATGGACAGAATATCCTGAGATACCTGGGCATTTTGAAGAGAAAGCCTAGTGATGTCTCCACGATAATCCTGACCCACTACCATCCAGACCACTGCGGCGGACTGGGAGTGCTCAAGAGGGAAACAGGCGCTCAGGTCGTAGCGCACGAGTTGGAGTCCGAATACATATCGGGCAGAAAGCCCATCCCAAAGCAAAGCCTCACGCTCAAACTTGTCGGTGTGTTCCTCGGATACGAGCGGGTAAACGTGGACAGGACTGTGCGTGATGGTGAGAGACTAGAAGAGTTCGGGCTCAGAGTTATTCACGCGCCTGGGCACACCCCTGGAAGCATCTGCCTCCTCATGGAGGAGAAGAGGGTGATCTTCACCGGGGACACCGTCGGCTACTCCGCAGGTCAGATCGTAGGACCTAGGAAGGCGTTCAGCTTTGACGTGGACGAGGCTGTGAGATCTGTTAGGAAGATATCCCAATTCGATTTCGACGTGATGCTGGGCGGACACGGGGAACCGCTGATCGGCGGCGCGTCAGCAAAGATAAAGGAATGGGTTTGAGCTGTTACGGGATCTGTCTACCGCTTGACCTTGGCAGCCCTAGCCCGTTTGAGCGTTGAAGTCGCCGCCTCTGTGAGGAACGCCACATCCCCACCGATGTTGACCAGCCTGAAGCCCCGCTCAATCGTCTTCTCAGCCTCCTCCGTCAGCGCCAGCATGCCGGGAGCCGTTCCACTCCTGTCCGCGGCGTCGAGGATCCTCGCCAGAGCCTTCTCGAACACTGGGTGCTTCCACTGCTGGAATATCCCGAGAGTTCGGGACAGGTCGTTGGGACCCACGAAGAACGCCTCTATGCCATCCACCGAGAGGATGCTGTCTATGTTGTCAAGCGACTCCTTAGTCTCTATCTGTGGAATGATGAGAATCTCCTCGTCGGCTGTGGCCATGTAATCTGGGTCCCTCATCGCCGCTCGGCGTGGTCCGTAGCTCCTCAAGCCTTTTGGCGGGTATTTGGCGTACTGAAGCGCCTGTATGGCGTCCTCCTTGGTATTCACGAAGGGAATGATCACCGCTTGGGCCCCTATGTCCAAAGCCCGGTTGATCATAGAGAAGTCGTTCCACTGGACGCGCACCATGGGCGTCGACTGGGAGTAGCTCATCGCCTGCATCATGCTCTGAACAGTCTCGGTGCTTAGAGGCGTGTGCTGAGTGTCGAAGTTGATGTAGTCGAAACCTATCTTGCCGAGGACCTCCGCGACATCCGGGTTGCCGATGGAGAGGGTGACGCCCACGGCAACATCTCCCCGCTTCAGAGTCTCCTTCAGCCTATTCTTCAAAACAGACACCTCGATGGAAGATACTCCCATCGGGTAGATAAGCCAGTTTCCACTCCGGAGGCATTGAGGGTGTTCTTATGTCCATCCACAAGCAGATCGGGCAAGGCTGGAATCGGTTCTGAGTGAAGCGCTGTTGGACCCTGCTACCTCTCTTCGACGAGAAATCCAAGGCTTCTGAGCTTTTCTATCGACTTGGGAAGATCACGCTCTTTTACTAGAATGTGATCCGTCGAGTAGGCAGAGATCGCGAGAATGCTGACTTTTTCGTCCGCCAAAGCCTTGGAAACCCTCGCCAGAAAACCAACCAACTCAAACGGCAAAACCATGTCAAAGGTGAGTATCTTCCAACCCCCATCGGTCTCAATCACATCTCGACTACTAACCTTGAACTGATCAATGACAGTCGTGATCTCATTCTTGTCTCGGATAACCGCAAAGGCACCTGGCAGAGGTCTCTTCGATTTCACAACCGCGAAGGATTCTTTCCAGACGTAGACCTTTCCGTTTCTAAAGTAATCTCGCGATCTCATACCAGTCAACGCTTTGCCCGGGTAGGCTAAATAAATGGTTTCCAAAGAAGCCCTTGAGAGGTGACGCGCGGGCTGAAAACGAGCTCAAAGTACGATCGGAAGACCAGCATCCATCTCCTACATGAGAGATCTGAGTCCGTTGAAGTGAGATCGAGAGCGGAAGGCTGTTGCCACACATAATGAGGGTCGACGAGGCACTTATGCAGGAGGGCATGGTCTAGGAAGCGTTGTCAGAGAACATACAAGCTTCTCTGCCAAGGTGGTTTGACAGATTCCGGAAGAGAGTTGGTTCATCTAATCACGTATACGCAAAAGGACTGCTAGAGCGATCGGATTAAAGTTGAAAGTAAAGCTAGATGGACATTTCAGATTGACAAACGATGTGGATCGGTTTGCTTAAATATGCTAACTATCCGAATTCCAACTTGGGAGAGGAAGTTGCCCGAAACCATGTGCCCGAAATGCAAGAAACCGTTCTCATACTTGGAAGGTTTGTACATCACCAGATGCCCCAAGTGTGGCACCAAAGTCGAACTGGGATAGGCGTCGCGCAAGACGGTACAGCACTGGATCGGCGTACGTCCAGTGCAGACAAGTCTCACGACACGTTAAAGTACTGTGAGGACCAAGCCAAGAAGCCATTTGACAATAAGAGCAGGAGGCTCAGCGCTTATGGCGAGCCAGCCCTAGGCACTTAGGAGACCATTCACGCTTCACCACAGCGTTCGGGAGGGCGCTGATGCTCTCAGGCGGCGTTCCGACCGGGTGCTCTGACCTGCCAGACAGCGACCTTAAGCTTCAACCACCAGCGCCAGCGGGGAGGAGGTTCATCTTCCCAACCGCCTCCGCGATGTCGTCGGGCCAGACGAATATGCGGTTGTACGGCTTTACCTTGAAGTAGTCCTGGGGGAAGAAGACCTCTCTGGTGGTCATGTCTACACAGTAGCGGGAGATCCACTCCTGCCTCTCACTCGAGGTGAGCTTCTTTCCGCTGATGAGCTTCTTGGTGATGTCCTGAAGCTTCACGCACATCCGAAACTCGTAACCAGTGAGGGCCATTTGATCCGCCCAGATGCCCTTCTTGCCCTCAAAGGCGCTCTTCGCAGCCTCCTGGAGCATTATCAAGTCAACTACTCTCGGTATGCTGGGATAGATTGGAAAGGAGGCAGCCCAACCGGATTCAACCATAAGCAGGTTGAACGTCGCTCGATCCCTACGGGACATCGACTCCCGCTCCTTCTCGGTGTAGTTGGGAGCCATGTAGACCAGAAGACGACCGTATTGGTCAAAATGCTCGTCGGCGGCGTAGAGGAACAGCCTGCGTTTCTTCCCGCTGGGCAGTGCCAGCTTTTCGTCCAACAACCTCTGAAACTCTTTCGTCGCCTGCTTGCCCTGCTCCTCTTGAAGGGTTCCGGCTCGTCCAGTGGCAAGCTTAGGGTACAGGTATTCACCCAAGCCGCGGTTAAGAGGCGCCTTTCCTTCCTTAATCCACTCAGCCAACTGAGCGAGATTTGCGTCCTGCTTGGAAGGTCTCTGAGTACCAGGATAATGAACCTCGGGGGTATCGATGCTGAGCATGCGTATAGATATCGACACGTAGGGTGTGTCTCCGTCCGTAGCTCTCAAGAACTCCTTCTCGCCGAGAGAGTCCACCTCTCGACCTTCAGGATCCCAAAAGATCTTCACAGGCGACATAGCACCACCAAACAAAATTATCGCAAAACAAGCTGATAAAGAGTAATCTTACAAGCGTGCACAGCAAACTGCAGCATTTGCGCGTCCATCAGAGAATGATACCTGCACATCACTCAAATCAGGAGCCATCACTCTCTCCTTTTCGCTATGGACTCAGCCTCCCTCAACGCCTCGTTGTACACGTTAATAGACAACCAGAAACCCACAGCGACAAGGCTGTTCAAACACTCCTTAAACTCGTCAAGCGTTAGCTGAGCTCTGCTCAAGGCTAACAGTAGCACGGCTATCGTGCCTAAAGGCCTGACATCGAGTATTTGAGCCGTCGCTGACCCTTCCCTCTCATCGATGATCAGTTCGGCTTCCAGCTCTTGGGCTAGGAGAATTGCCTCCGCTTCGCCTAAGTGTATGCCAGCCCTCTCTGCGAGAACACCAGCTTCCTTGATCTCCTCATCGGAGACTCTTATCCATCCTTCTTCATCAACGGCTCTCCTAATCAGAACTGAATCAGCGGACGGGCTCTCCAAGGCTGCTTCTTCATACACCTTTTTCGGAACAATAACTTGCCCAAAGATGGTCTTCAAAAGCGTCAGCTTGCCGATCTTGGCAAGCCAGATCAAAGGGCTGCTATTGCTTACCACCGGTCTTCCGCCGGACATGCTCAATGTCACGCCTGAGATCATTCAACGTATAGGGTACAGGTATCTGCTTCACCCTCACCAACTCCATCATCTCACGGAGCGATATGCCCGCTATCTCGGCAGCCTTCCAAAGGGTGACTCTACCCTCGCGGTAAGACTGCAAAGCCTCCTCCGTCTTCTTCTGTCGAAGCGCCGAGTCCAACAGACGCCTGATCAACTCGGAGCGGTCAACCCTCTCCTTCTCCGCTAGCTTCTCAACCTCTCTGAGCATTTCGCGGGGGAGCCTCGTCGTGACAGCCTCGAGAGACACTCCGCTCACCGTACACGATAGAATCTATCGCACACATATAAACGTATCACAAAGCTCGACGAAAGCCACATATGACGAGAAATCGACAGAATGAGCATCACACCTCGGATTCGAGGGGGGGTAAGACTTGACAACCTCAGAACCACGGGTTCAAAGGAAGGTGCTTGCGAAGGTCAACGAGAATCGCGGAAAGATTCTGAGCCTCGTCCAGGATCTTGTTCGAATTCCGAGCGTCGATGGTCAGGAGAAGAGCGCGCAGATGCTCGTCGCCGACCGGTTCAGGGAGTTGGGACTGAAGCCCGACGTCTGGGAGCCGAGAGTTGAGGAGTTGAAAAGTCACCCAGCTTACATCGAGGTGCCCTGGGGGTATAAGGGCAGACCAAATGTCGTTGCAAGGCTCAAGGGTACGGGCGGCGGCAGATCGCTCATCCTGAACGGGCACATCGATGTCGTCAGCCCCGAGCCACTCTCCGCTTGGACCCATCCTCCTTGGGAGGCGAAGGTCGTCGGAAACCGCATTTACGGCAGGGGTGCCCTCGACATGAAGTCGGGAATAGCCGCCCTGATCTACGCCGTCCAAAGCCTCCAAGACGCGAATGTAGAACTCAAGGGGGATGTAATCCTAGAGAGCGTGATAGAGGAAGAGGCAGGAGGACCGGGAGGAACCCTAGCCACCATCCTCAGGGGCTACAATGCCGACGCAGCCGTGCTAGTAGAGCCCTCCGGAGTCGACAGAATCAACATCACGAGCACCGGCGTCTGCTGGTTCAGAGTCAAGGTCACAGGGAAGACCGCGCACGCCGCGCGCACACAACAAGGGGTCAACGCCATCACGAAAGCCATGAAGATCCACCAAGCACTCCTCGATCTCGACGAGTACAGGGCGAAGACAAAGCACTACCCGCTCGCCGAGAAGTACTCGGACAGGTCTTGCAACATAAACGTCGGAGTGATAAGAGGAGGCGACTGGCCGTCAACAGTCGCGGGGTGGGCTGAACTCGAGTGCCGCGTGGGGTGGCAGGTGATAGAGAAGATGGAGGACGTCAAGAGGCAGATGGAGGAGCAGATCCGGAGGGCGGCGGAGCTGGACCCCTGGATGAGAGACCATCCACCGCAGGTCGAGTGGTACGGCTGGAACGCAGAGGCTTCCGAAACGAGCCCGAAGGCGCCCGTAGTTGGAGCTCTCCAGCGCAATGGCAAGGAGGTGCTCGGAAAAGAGCCCGAAATCGTTGGGTCGACCGGAGCTAACGACTCGCGCTTCTACGTGCTCTACGCGAACACGCCAGCCGTCTGCTACGGACCCTCAGGCCAAGGTGGGCACGGCTTGGACGAGTACGTGCAGGTCGACAGCGTCATACAGGTGACGAAAGTCTTAGCCTTGACCCTCATGGACTGGTGTGGAGTTGAAAAAGGCTGAGGGGTTGAGCCTAGAGGCTCTTCAGCGCTCCCTCGATCACGTTCAGAACCTTCCTTGCCTGAGCCTCGGTTAGGACGAGCGGAGGTTGCAGCCTCAGCGTACACCTCTTGACCCCGCCGACGCCGATTAGAACTCCATTCGCTTGGGCGTACTCCTTCACCTTGTTAGCCTCGTCAACCGCCGGAGTCTTCTTGACTCGATCCGTGACCAGCTCCACGCCGATCATCAGCCCGCGCCCCCTCACGTCGCCTATGAGCTTGTACTTCTTGGCGAGATCGTTCAAGCCGTCCATCATCATCTTTCCGACGCGGCGGGCGTTCTCAGGTAGCTTCTCTCCGATCAGAACCTCGACGTTGGCCTGAGCAGCGGCGCACGAGACGGGGTTGCCGCCAAAGGTCGAGAAGTGATCTCCGGGCTCAAACGCGCTTGCCACCTCCTCAGCCGCCGCGAACGCGCCTATGGGAAGCCCAGCGCCCAGCCCCTTAGCCATGGTGATAATGTCTGGGACGACCTTCCAGTAGTCCACCGCGAACATCTTTCCCGTTCTTCCGAAGCCGGTCTGAACCTCGTCCGCTATCAAGAGAGCGTGGTGGTTCTTGCAGACCTTGGCCACCTCTGCGGGGTACTCGTCTGGGGGAACGATTATGCCTCCCTCGCCTATGATCGGCTCCACTATGATCGCTGCCACGTCGCCTGTCGTCCTCCTCTCGATCAGGTCCTCGAGGGATGTGGCGCAGTACAGGTCACACTCGGGGTACTTGAGGGGACAGCGGTAGCAGTATGGAGCCATCGCGTGGGCGACGCCGGGGTTGTTCGCGAAGTTGCCCATGTACTTCTTGTACTTGTTCTGCCCGGTGAGGCTGAGGGTGAGAGCCGTCCTCCCATGGAAGGAGCACTCCAGGGCGATCGTCCAGAAGCCCGGTCGCCCCTTCTTGAGGGCGTACTTCTTGGCTAGCTTCACCGCCCCCTCCACCGCCTCGGCGCCGCTGTTGGCGAAGAAGAACTTGTTCAAGTCCCCGGGCATGATCGTCGCCAGCCTCTCAGCAAGCCTCGTCATGGGAAGCGTGTAGTAGAGCCCGGAGCAGTGCCAGAGCTTCTCCAGCTGCTCCTTCGCAGCAGCCACCACCTTGGGGTGGCAGTGCCCCACGTTCGTAACAGCGATCCCCGAGAAGCAGTCGATGTACTCCTTGCCCTCGGCGTCCTTCAGGATCGCTCCCTTCCCTTCAACCACCACGATCGGGGTTCGAGATGGAAAAGACCGCATCATGAGCCGCTCGTTCGACTTGATAACCTCTTCAGCCGTGCCCTTCAAGACGGAACACCTACCTAGCATAAATATCGGTGCCGCTGAAAAAGTTTGAGATCGTCGCCCATAAACAGATTAGAAGCTAGGGGAGAGACAGTTCTCGTGTGGAGGAGGTACCGAGGTTGACAAACGGGATCTACATCCTCTCCAACTACAACAGGAAGATCGGTCTCCCGTCACTCCTGGTCTCGCAGATCCTCATCTCGCTCATACTCGCAGTTGTCTCCATCTCCACCCCCGGACTGGACTACTTCGATCCGACCCTCAGGATTGGCGTTCTGGTCATCTACGTGTTCATGGTAGGCGATGTCTCGCTGATGCTCGTGAACTTCCTGTGGATGGGCAGGGTCTACAGCCAAGTCGTATCGAGGCTCCAAGAGCGGAACCTCCCCTACGGCTCCCTCAGAGGGATTGAAGCCGTCCGAGAGGGCATGCAACGCGAGAGCATGTACATGCTACTACTACTCTTCTTCGTCGCAGCCTCCCTGGGCATGTACGTTCTCGCCATCTCGGGGATCTTCCAGCTGATCTACGGCGCCGTGGGCCTAGCCCTTATCGCCATCGGGTTCTCCGTGGTCAAGCGCGAGTACGCCTTCAGTCCAGAGCAGATGCTCGCCCTCTACGAGCCAGACTCCTACCCCCTCGTCACCAAGGGCTACGCGAGCGAGGTGGTCGAGAACTTCATCGATCCAATCAACTACTCGTACTACCACGAGTTCAGACACGAAGCCGCCAAGCTCATGAAACAGGGCGTGGACCCGGTGGACGCCATCGAGAAAACGTACTTCCTCCTCTACGAACAGTCCCAAGGGTCCCTACCCCCAGAAGTGGTGGACAGCGAAACGCAAGAGCTGTTTGGGAGTGAGGAGAACTGGAAGGAATTCTCGAGCCATCCCCGCTTTGGGTTTGGAAAGCTGAGGACAATCCTGATGAAGTCGCGGAAGGCGATCCCCGAGTTCTACGGGCTCCTCGACCGTCTGTACGTCTACCTGTACGATGACCTGCCCGATTTCAAGGGCGCAAAGACGTACTTCGACGCCGAGGTTACCTGGGAAACCCACCTCGGAAAGAGGTGTCACATCTTCGCGCTGATCCACAACAACACCTCTGAACCCGCAAAGTTCGTGGTCAGGTTCTCGTCGCCAGCCTTCCAGCCTCAGAAGGACGAGATCACCGTCGAACTCCCACCTCTCAGCTTCGAGATGCCCAGAGAGGACAAGCTGCCCCAGTATGTTCCCGTTGGCAGAGACCTCGTCGGACTCATCTCGGAGGTGATGGACAACCTCCAAGTCATCTGGTTCGTCGTGAAACCCACAGAGATCGGAACCAGGAACATCGCCGTCTCGCTCCACAGTCCGAGCGGCGTTCTCCTAGACGGTCGAACGTTCACGGTGGACGTTCACAGAGACATGACAACAATCTCCACCCGCCTGATAAGCTGGTCAAGCGTGATCCTCGGCGTGGTCCTCCCCCTCCTGAGGACAATCGGGATAATTCGTTAAGACCGTCGTCTGGATGCTAGACAAGGAGTACTTGTCGATGAGGGCGGGAAAACCCGGCACAGACCCGATCGCTCGGTTGACGGAATACGTCGAATCGAGGAGGGATGAGATCACCCAGCTCTGCAGGAGGCTCGTGAGAACCCCCAGCCTGAGCGGAGAGGAGTCAGCCGTAGCAAAGCTAATCGCGAGCGAGATGAGGGAGCGAGGCTTCGACGAGGTGTTCACAGACGACCTAGGCAACGCCATCGGAATCATCAAAGGAACCCGAAGGAGGCCCGTACTGGTCTACAACGGACACATGGACCATGTCGACCCCGGCGACCCCTCCGCGTGGAAGACCGACCCGTACGCGGCTGAGGTGATGGGCGGACGGATCTTCGGCGTTGACGGACCCGTTGTCTACGGGCGAGCCGCCTCAGACATGAAGGGAGCCATCGCAGCGATGATCGAGGCGGGCGGCGCCATCAAAGCTCTGAACCTACACCCGAAGGGAGATCTAGTGATGATCTTCGTGGTGCTGGAGGAGCAGGCTGAGTGCAAGGGAACCGTCTACACCGTCGAGAAGGATGGCATCAAGCCAGACCTCGCTGTCTCAGGGGAAGCCACAGATCTCAAGATCCACCTAGGCCACAGGGGCAGAGCCGAGTTCAGGGTGACGACGCTCGGCAGGGTCGCACACGCAAGCAACCCAGCGAGAGGGATCAACGCGATAGCGAAGATGGCCAAGCTTGTGCAGGCTGTGGATAAGGCGCCGAGCCTGCCAAGCCACCCTGTACTAGGCAAGTGCACCTGGACCTTCACCCAGATAGACTGCCAGCCAGGAAGACTGAGCGTCATACCCGACCGGTGCAGCGTCACTCTGGACGTCCGCTATCTCATCGGGGAGAGCCCGGAGATGAGGAAGAAGTGGATTGAAGATATCGTCGAGAGTTTGGAGCGCAGCGACCCGGAGCTTAGGGCGGAAGTCGAGCTTAGGAAGGATATGCCCCCATTCCTCACACCCCCGGACCAGCCTTTCGTGAAGACGGCTGTGAGAGTGGTTAGAGAGGTGACGGGCAAAGAGGCAGAACTAGGGTCTTGGAAGTTCGGGACCGACATGACCTACCTAGCCAACGTGCTTCGCATACCCGTAATAGGCTTCGGACCCGGCAACGAGAACTTCTCCCATACGCCTGAGGACCACGTCAAAGTCAACGACCTGCCAGTTGCTGCGAAGGTCTACGCAAAACTCGCAGTTGAAAACCTAGGAATCACTTCTTCCGGTTGAAGCCGACCAGGCACGTGCCGTAGACCGGGTCCTCGTCCTCGAACACCAGGATCTTCTTCACGACGGCGTCGCCCTCCATCGACGGAATACCCAGCACACACCCCTGGAAAAGCGGCTCCTCCAAACCGCGATAGTTCCTAGCCCTGTAGACCACTCGAATCTTGTCTCTCCTCGCGGGGTCGCGGGGAAGCCTGTCTCTGTACAGGACGAAGTTGTCCCAGAGGAAGAAGCAGTTCTTGGACGCTTTCAGCTTCTCCAGCCGAGCCTTGTCGTAGACCCCCTCCCCGATGACCTGATCCTCGCAGAGCATCATCATGTGAGGCTCGTGGGGGTAGACGAACTCGGAGCTCTGTATCACCAAGGCGACTGTGAAGTCCCGGTTGAGCGCCTCTCTTACACCCTCGTTCACCGACTTCCCCATGCCGAGGACAACCTTCTCCTCAGCCTGCGCCTCCGCGTCCAGGACGAGCTTCTTCTCCTCCTGCGTTAGCAACTCGACTTTGACGACGCCTTTGGTGCCTCCGATAGCTTTCAAAGCCCTCTCGATCGGTTCCATCCCGGTCACTAGCTCCAACGTGGTTGGATGCGATCGCTTATTAGCGTTCCCGAACAGCCCGGACGATCAGCCACGCTGCAAAACTCATATTCGTTTCCACGACCATCTCTGTGAAGAAGGAGTTCGCACCCATGCAGACGCTTTCTAGGCGGGACGTGGAAGACCTGCTCGTGGGCGCAAAGATCATGGGCACCGGCGGTGGTGGCTTGGTGAGCTGGGCGCGACCCATGATAGACGAGGTCTTTGCGAGCGGCAAAGAGTTCAGGCTGATGGACCCAGCCGATCTCCCCGACAATAAGCTCACCTTCATAGTCGCAACCCTCGGCGGAGGGGTCCCGAAGGAGGTCAAGGAAAGACTCGCAAACCTCCCGAGGATGAGGGAGAAGCCCGTCTTCGCCGCGGTGAGGGAGCTAGCCAAGTACCTTGGCGAGGAGCCCTACGCGATCCTCCCGTGCGAGCTCGGCCCAGGCAACACCATCGGTCCGATGTACGTCGCCGCGATGCTGGGCAAGCCCGTGGTCGACGCGGACTGCTGCGGCAGGGCGAAGCCCGAGATGTCTCAGTGCCTCACCAACGTCGCCGGCATTCCCGCAACTCCACTATCCATCGTGAGCCCCTTTGGCGACATGATGATCTTGAAGAAGGCTCTTGACAACCAACGGGCTGAGCACATAATGAGGCAGATGGCGGTGGCTTCGGGCGGAACCGTGGGTGAAGCACGAACCCCTGCAAGGGGTCGTGAAGTCAAGAAGGTGATAGTGCCGAACTCCGTCTCGAAGTGCATTAAGATAGGGAGTGCTATCCGCAAAGCCCGAAGCCTGGGAGAGAACCCCGTTGAAGCCTTCATGAAGGTGGCAGACGGTCGCAGGATCTTCGAGGGTGGAGTGGAGGCGTTCGAGCGCGAGGAGAGAGAGGCTTTCATGTGGGGCACGATTCTCATCCGGGGTACTGGTTCTTTCGAGGGGAGCAGGCTCAAGGTCTGGTACAAGAACGAGTTCCTCGTCTCCTGGAGAGACGAGAAGCCCTACGCATCATGCCCAGACTCTATCTGCATCCTCGACGCCGATTCGGGTGAGGGTCTGACGAACTGGGAGAACGACTTTGTCGAAGGAAGGCGCGTCGCGGTAGTGGGACTCAAGGCGGCTCCCCCGTGGAGGACGGAGAAGGGACTGACGATATTCGGTCCCAAACGCTTCGGCTTCAACATGGAGTACACTCCCATCGAGTCCCTTAAGATCGAGGTCAGGCGCAAGAAGTGAGCGCGTCGACCTTACATTTATCTTGGCTCACGGCTGAGATTGCTCAGTTAGAATGACTGACTGGAAGAGGGCTGCAAGCCTCAGTGTACTGACACCTGTCCTAATCGCGGTGGTAGCTTTTGCTATCTACTACTCTCTCATGAGCTGTAGCTTGGATGAGTGGGACGCGGTGCAGTTCGCCTTGGCTCTGACGCAGTATGACGTCACGCGTCATCTGCCCCACCCACCAGGCTATCCGGTCTACATGTTCTTGGGCTGGATCGTTTACAGGATCACGGGCGACCAAGTCTACTCGCTGACTCTGCTCTCAGCGCTTTCCGGAGCTCTCACGCTGCTTCCGTTCTACCTGCTGGTCCAGCGGATGTTCGGGAATCGAACGCTCTCCGTCCTCTCCTCACTTCTCCTCGTGGTTCTACCGCAGTTCTGGCTCAACTCGATAAAAGCGCTCTCCGACATACCAGCCGTTCTCTTCGCAATCTCGTCACTCTACCTGTTCTACAGATACGCTCAGGGCGGAAGGCGGATGGACCTGCTGCTGGGCGCCTTCGTTCTAAGTCTCGGGATCGGGGTAAGAATCACCAACCTCGCGATCCTCGGCGTCATGCTTCTTGCGCTTGCTTGGAGGCGTGACGTTAGGGGCGCGGTTGCCGGTCTCGCAGCCACGGTCGTAGGCTGCCTTGCTTGGTTCCTTCCGATGGTATACCTGAGCACCGGAGGTTGGGAGGGCTACGCCTATGCAATCATGAGGCTCTGGAGCACGGCTGTCATGAGAGCAGACTCAATTTTCAGGGAGACCATCACTTGGTCCGCGCTCTGGTGGAGGACTGTAAGGTATGTGGAGGTGCAGCTCGAGTGGGGCCTCCTCGCCAATATGTACAACCTGCAGGGCTTTGCGAACCTTCTGCTCTTCTCAGGTCTGTTCCTCTACGGGCTTAGCCGCCTCGACCCTAGGCGCAGGAACCCAGCCCTTCTGGTCGTATGGGCAGTACCCTATGCTGGATTTATGTTGTTTTTCCTCAGCCTCTGGGGTGTGGAGAGGTACGCTCTTCCCCTGATGCCACCCCTCGCCCTGTCAGTCGCGAAGACCGCGGATCTCCTCCCCCGACTCTTAGGGACATCGAATCTAACTCGAAGCCACACAGCCCGATGGCTCAGATGGACCCCCCTGCTGGCTCTGACTCTGCTGCTCGGCGTGGAGACCTTCCCCCTAGCGCAGATCGTTCACACCCAGCCCGCACCTACCGTCCAGCTGGTCAACTACGTGAAAACAAACCACGCCCCCAACAAAGTCGCCATAGTGGTCATGGAGGAGTACAGGCAGTTCCAATTCTACGCGCCCGAGTACAAAGTGTACGGCTACATCCCCCTCCAACCCGTCCCGCCCGCCGAACCTGTGCTCAACTCGATCTACCAAGAGAACAACGTGACCTACCAAGGCAGGACTGTGCTGATAACCGGCACAGCCTTGCGGTTCTGGCACTACCGCTACCCGATGGCACGCCCGGTGCTCATCAAATCTTTCGAAAGGAACCGCCTAGCGGGCGAGTACGACCACGAAGCGAGGCTTTACAGGTGGGCTTGATCTGGCTTCGTTGCGGACACCAAGATGTGAGTACCAACCGGGATTCCGGGGCGCTCATCCAGACCAGCTAAGAAACTCAAGACCGCGGAAAGCGAGCCCAGCCTTCTCCTAACACTGGAAGACCCACGGGGACTGGTCGTTCGCTTCCCCATGTAGGCTGGCTTCTCTGAGCTACGCATCAGGCTGTAGAGAAGAGACGAAGCATAAGACTCCAGTAACGGTATGAGCCAAGTCCCTACGAATCGAACCTTGGATGCCTTGAGTCCAACCTCCGCCAACAAGTTAAGGAGGTTTCTGCTAGAATACAGCCTCAACTGGTCTCCCCAGAACCAGATGCCAACTCTGACTGGACGGATGTCTAGCCTCGCTAGAATCCAGTTGAACGGGTCGTAGAGAACCGGAAAGTCCCTGCTGGGTACCGAGACCACCATGCTTCTCCCCGGAATCAGAACACGATCGATCTCCCTAAGGCAGGCTCGGTCATCATCGAGGTACTGCAAAACCTCCAGACAAACAGCCGAGGTGAAAGCCGAGTCTCGAAAGGGCAGTGACGTCACGTCCGCCCGGACCAGATCGAAGTCACACCGCAGCGCACGCAAGCTTTCTCGAGCCCGTAGCAAGTCCGCTGTCTCGATATCAACCCCGACAGATCGAACACCCCTCAACGAGAGCTGAAGCATCGCCTCACCCATCCCGCAACCGGCGTCCAGAGCCAGTGCACCAGGCTGGAGAAGAGACAGCATCGCCCGAAGCCGGGCATAGTAGGTCGGACTGACCATTTTCAGGGTGAGAGCCCACAGGATAGGCCCAGACGAGGGCAAACTTGCATGCCTCAGACCCAAGTCAAACCATTTAATTCCACTGGACAGAATATAAGGCGGAACCAAGAGCGGTGGTGAGGAGAAGACTTGACCAAGCTCAACGTCTACTGGTCCGATGCGAGGGCGACAGCCTTCGGAACCGGAATCCTCGACAAGATCGAGAAGCTCTGGGAGACCGCGAACTTCGACAACATAATCGAGCGAGGCGACAAGGTCGCCATAAAGGTCCACTGGGGGGAGACCGGCACTACTAGGTACCTGCGGCCGGTCCTCATCAGGAGGATTGTGGATCTGGTCAGGACCAGAACAGGTGGAACCCCGTTCGTCACCGACACGGGTCGGAGGAGGTTCGGAGTTCATGCCAGGTCGCAGACCTCGGTGGAGCACGTTCAGCTCGCCGCGGCGCACGGCTTCACATCCGAGACGATGAACGCCCCGCTCGTCATAGCGGACGGCTGGACCGGAAGCGATCACGTCGAGATAGGCATACCCCGTGGACAGCACATCAAGAGGACGCTGTTGGCGAGGGGGATCGCCGGGGCAGACGCCATGATAAACGTCTCGCACGTGAAGGGACACCGCCTGGGCGTCATGGGCGGCGCCGTCAAGAACGCGGGAATCGGCTGCGTCTCGAGGGACGGAAAGCTGCTCGTCCACTCCGCGGATGGGAGGTGGCGGCCTCAGTGGGATCTTTCAAAGTGTCTCGGGAGGAAGTGCGCTTGGCTCGACGCGTGTGTCAAGAACTGTGAGCTTGGAGCGCTGGATGTGAAGGGGGACCGGGTTGTGTACGACGAGAAGAAGTGTCAGTTCTGCATCTGGTGCTGGAGCTTCACGGCTGGCATCGCTAGGTGTGGGGTGGTCCAGCAGCCGAACATAGACGGAAGAGGGTATCTCGCTCCCTTCATGGAGGCGATGACTGAGTCGGCTATCGGGGTTGTGCAGCACTTTGAGCCTGGCAAGGTTGGGCACATCAACTTCGTCATGGACGTGAACCAGTTCTGCGACTGCATAGAGTTCACGGACGTGCCCTTCGTCTCAGACCAGGGCATCTACGCGGCGAGCGGTGAGGACAACGCGGAGGCTATGCTCGCCGTTGACAAAGCCAGTCTTGACGCGATAAACCAGGCGGCTGGGCTTCTGAGGTCGATCGCTGAGGAGAAGGGATGTCTCGAGGCGGGCTCGAACAAGCTTCTGAGGATCTACGGGGCTGATCCCTACGTCCAGATCGCACACGGGGGGAGGGTGCTGGGGAGGTCGATCGACTACGCTCTTCAGAGGGTGGAGCCCACTCAGGCGGACGTCGAGAGGATGGTTAGACGCTTCTTGAGAGCTTGGGAAGACTGGAATGTGATGCCGTGGGGATAAACCACAGCTCACAAGTCCTTCAGCAGAGAGAACATGAAACTACTGGCATCTTTTGTAGTACTCTTTCTTCGCACCCTTCTTCCGCCATTCACAGCCGAGACCAAACCCGCGCAAGAGATCGCCAACGAAGACGTCTGACTCAACCTGACGCTACACGGGCGTTGGTCAGACTTAAATGAGAACGCCATGAATAGGTTTCTAGCATTCAAGTTCAAGGGTGGGATTCGTATAGAGGAGCATGTCGTCGAAAGGCTACTCAAGATGCCCAGCTGGCCGTTCCAGAGACTGGCGGACGAGATTGCCACCGTGAAGACCAAGCCCCTCGACCTCGGTCAGGGTGAACCCGACTTCGACACCCCTAAGCACATCAAGGAGGCTCTGATTAAGGCGGTGGAGCAGGGCTATACCCACTACACCTACAACCCGGGTCAACCCGAACTTAGGGAGGCGATAGCCGAGAAGCTCCGCAAGGACAACGGTGTGGAGGTGGACCCGAAGGGCGGAGTCCTCGTGACCTTCGGCGGGTCCGAGGCTATTCTCCTCTGTGCGATGGGTCTTCTTGACCCGGGAGACGAGGTCATAATCCCCGACCCTGGCTACGTCGCCTTCGCACCCGTGATCGGGGTGGTCGGAGGGAGGGTTGTGCGGGTTCCCTTGGTGGAGGAGACGAACTACCAGCTCGACACCGAAGCCCTCGACAAGAAGATCACCTCTCGGACCAAGTTCGTGCTGATAAACTCGCCCAACAATCCCACCGGAACCGTCCTGACCCGCGACAACCTCGAGGCGATAGCCGAGGTCGTCAAGAGGCGGAAGATCCTAGTCGTCGTCGACGAGGTCTACGAGAAGATGGTCTACGACGGGGCGAGACACATCAGTATGGCCTCCCTGCCCGGCATGGAGGAGAGGACCATCACGATCAACGGGTTCTCCAAGGCATACGCGATGACTGGGCTGAGGATCGGCTACATGGCGGGACCGAAGTCGATAATCACCAACTTCACGAAGATCCACGCCTACGGCGCCATCTGCGTGACGTCCGCGGTTCAGAGAGCCGCCCTCGCAGCCTACCAGGGACCACAGGACTGCGTGAGAGAGATGGTTGCGGAGTACGCGGCCAGGAGGAAACTGATCATCGGCAGGGTCTCCAAGATGCCTGGGATGAAGGTGCAGAACCCGCAAGGGGCGTTCTACATATTCCCGAACATCTCCGAGCACAAGACGCCCTCATGGGACTTCTCGATCAACATCATCAAGAAGGCGGGGGTCATAACCACGCCTGGCCAGCCCTTCGGGGAGCTTGGTGAAAACCACATCCGCATCTCCTACGCGACCTCCCGAGAGAAGATCACCGAGGCGATGGACCGGATAGAGGCTCTGTTGACCAAACGCCTTTAAGTAGCCTCGCTCTATCCCGCTCTCAAAGCATTTCCTTTGGGGGTTGTTGAGTTGTGTTGGTGGATCTTTAGGAGAAAGAAGGCAAAGACTGTCCCCGCCCAGCCAACGCTTAGGAGCTGTCCGAGCTGCCGTGTGACGGTTTCCGCTGACGCCAACTTCTGTCCGAACTGCGGCGCGAACTTGCGGAGAGCAGAGCCTGCACCATCACCCCCAACGCCCGGGCCAGTCGTGCTCCCCCCGATTGTGATTCCTGCACCGACACCACGACCACCAGCCCCAGCTCCAACACCCCAAGCTCCGCCCCAGCCACCACCCGTGCCACCCGACCTGTCAGACGCCATCTCCAAGGCGATCTTCGAGATCCGCGAACGGCTGGCACAGATAGACATGGACCTCATCGAGAAGAGGATAGACGAGGCGTTCCACGACGCCCAGCGGAGAATCTCCGAAGTGACGATCCAAGACCTTGAGAAGACCGCTCAAGACACGGCTGGCCGCATGAAAGATACGATCAACCGACCGGAACTCTCCATCCCAGAGCGAGAGAAGATACAGGCAGACCTCTCAAACCTCGCCTCGCGCATCCCACCCATCGACACGAGCGAGCTGCTGAGAAAGCAGCGGGAAGTATCCGAAGCCCTGTCCAAGATCAACTCCTCGGTCAATACCGGAGAGATCTCACAGCAGCTCGGCAAAGCGGCTGGCGAGAACATGTCCAAGATCATGGAAGCGATAGGAGAGGCTCTCAAGAAGCGCAGGTGAGAAGGAAAAGTCGGGATTACTTGCGGAGAACCGACTCCTCCACTCCCTTTGTTGCCCTAGCCGCGTACTCCTGCTTTCTCATAGAGTCTATCGTAGCCGGCTCCGCGTAGACGAGCGCCCCGGTCGGACATGCGGCGACGCACTTCGGCTTCCCTCCGCAAAGCTCGCACTTGATCGCCACGTTCTTTGCTGGGTGGAGGACCATCGCCTCGAACGGGCACTCCCGAACGCAGGTGCTGCAACCTACGCAGATGGAGCCGTCAACCTTCGCGATGCCGAGATCTTTGTCCCACCTTATCGCTTCTGATGGACACACCTCCAGGCACCTGGGCTTCTTGCAGTGGACGCAGACCACCGGAATGTCAGAGACCGGGTGGACGGTCACCACCCTGATCCTCGAGAGCTTCGGATTGTACTTCCCCTCGTGAGCAGCAGAGCAAGCCAGCTCACAGAGTCTGCAACCGACGCACTTCTCAGGAAAGACCGCTAACTCCAGCATCGTCCCTTCCTCCTACTTCACGGCTCCCTCCAACCCCAGCTCCCTGAACTTCTCAGGCTTGGGGACGCCATCCTCATCCCAGCCCCTCAGCTCGTAGTACCTGTCCAGCATCTGGTTGAACTCAGCCTCCGGCACCACCTTCCCCTGGGAGACACCTGTCGCGAGCGGGTCCTTGATCCATCTTTCCGGGATCATGTCGTCTCGCCTCCTCAAACCCTGTCGCACGTTGAAGCTCCGGGTGAGACTGTAGATCCTCTCCCCGACCAGCCGCAAATCCCTCTCGTCCACACCGACCCCTGTCGTCAGCGAATACGCCCGGGCCAAGTGATCCCAGAACGAGAACGGCCCCAGAAGAGGTAGCGCGCTGAACCTGCAGAGAACCATCGAGTCCACAACAGCGTTCGTGTCCTGGAGCTCCTTAACCAGCTCCGGCTGACCCTTGACGGACTGCTTCTCCACCACACCCGCGTACGCGGGGCGGTAGGCGGGAGCTCTCAGGTGGCAGGCTCCCCTGTCAGACGTGGCGTAGGCAAGAGCCATGCCCCACAGAGCGCGGGGCTCGTAAGCGGCGGGCTCCAATCCCTTAACGTGCACAGCAAGTCTCTCGGCGCCGTGACCTATCTTCTCCGCCGCCCACTTCACACCCTCAGCGAGAACATCACCGAACCCCTCACGCTTGGCTATGCGCTTCACCATCTCCACCATAGCCTCCCCGTCTCCGAACCTGAACGCCCTCCCTGTATCCTGAGTGGTGAGAATTCCCCTCTCCGTGCACGCCATCGCGAAGGCTAACACGTTGCCTGTGGTCATTGTGTCCAAGCCCAGTCTATCGCATAGATCGTTCGCCTTTGCGATGGAGGCGAGATCATCGTTGCCGCAGAGGGAGCCGAGGGCGTAGAGCGTCTCGTACTCGGGACCCTCGACTACGGTCTCGGCAAAGGGACCGGTCGCGAGGTAGCTCATCTTCCCGCACCTGACCGGGCAGCTGAAGCACGACCGGTCTCTCCTAACGATCGACCCCCGCATCCTCTCACCGCCAATCTTCTCTGCCCCCTCGAACGTGCCCGTCTCCCAGTACCTCGTGGGCAGCGCGCCGTGGGAGTTTGATGCTCCAGTCATGGCTGGGGTGCCGTAGCGGATCAAGGAGGTGAGCTTCGAGATCATGTAGATCCGCCACTCTTCGGCAGCCCTCTCAAGCTTCTCGATGTCGGGCACCTCCAATCCGCCGGTTCCCCGGACGGCGATCGCCTTCAGCCTCTTCGAACCCATAACCGCCCCAGCCCCACACCTGCCAGCCTGCCTGCCCCGGGAGTGGTTGAGCGAGGCGAACCTGACCAGGTTCTCCCCAGCCGGACCTATGCAGAGGACCTGAGCATCCGGCTCACCGAGGTCGGAGCGGATGATATCCTCGGTCTCGAAGGTGTCCCTGCCCCACACCTTGCCCGCGTCTCTGATCTTGACATCATCGTCGAGGATCGAGAGGTAGACCGGTGACTTCGCTACTCCCTCAACCACAACCGCATCATAGCCCGCGTACTTCAACTCTGGCGCGAAGTAGCCTCCACAGTAAGAGTGCCCGAAGATTCTCGTCAACGGTGACTTAAAGACAACAGCAAACCTCGACGAGGCGGGAACCCCAGTGCCGTTCACAGGGCCAAGGGCTACGATCAGCTTGTTGGCAGGGCTTAGGGGATCCGTCGATGCGCTAACCTCATCGAATAGGATCCTCGCACCTAGACCCAGTCCTCCGATGTAGGTCCGTGCAACCGCCTCGCTCAGAGGCTCTGTCCGCACCTTCTCCGCTGACAGTTCTACCCGCAGAATCCTTCCAGCGTAACCGAACAAGTCGATCCCCCATGATCAGAACTCGGTTGGATGGGATGTGGAGCCAGTCAGAGGCTCCGATGAGTTCTTCGAGCCGTCGAAATAATATGTCTTTTGAGCCGTTTGGGGGCAATTTTAAGTGGTCTTGACGGCATAAGCAGGGTAACTCTAGATGTCAGTTGAAGGAGGTATGAAGATTGGTGGTTATGACCGGAGGGCAAGCGGTCGTTGAGGCGTTGAGAGCCGAAGGAGTGAAGTACGTCTTCGGCATACCCGGCACCACGACGGTCCCAACCGTCGACGCGCTCGCGAAGTACCCGGAGATAAACTACATTCTCGGGCTGAACGAGAGCGTCATCGTCGGGATGGCGCACGGCTACGCCCAAGCGACCGGACGCCCCAGCTTCGTGAACATCCACGCGATGATCGGCACGGCTCACGCGCTGGGCAACCTCATCAACGCCCACAAGGACGGAAGTCCAGTCGTGCTGAACCCGTGCCCGCCTGACAATCGCTTCCTGGGAGACGACAGCTTCCTTGACGCCCGGGACATCGTCGAGACCGTGCAGCAGTTCACGAAGTGGAGCTGGCTGGCCTACAGGACGGACACCCTGCCTCAGGTCTTTCGGAGGGCTTTCAAGGTGGCGGCGGCGCCACCAACGGGGCCGACGTTCGTGGCGACCCCCACCAACGTCCTCGCGGACAAGGCTGATGTCACCCTCTACCAGGCGGAGCGCTACCACATAACGGCTGGACCGAGAGGTAACCCGGACAAGATGCAGGCTGCCACGGATGCCCTGGCGAGAGCCAAGAGCCCGATCATCGTTGCGGGGAGGGGTGTTGCCCAGTCAGGGGCAGTGACCGAGCTCGTCCGGCTTGCGGAGCTCCTAGGAGCGGCTGTCTTCTCCGAACCCCACAATATTCTCATGAACTTCCCCACGGACCATCCTCAGTATCTTGGAGGACTAGAGAGGAGCTCCCCGCTCGTGGGCGTCACGGACGTCGTCCTGGGCGTGGGCTGCAAGATGTTCACGGAGTTCACCTACACGCCCACCCCCGTAGTGCCCGAGACAGCCAAGATAATCCACATAAACGTCGACCCTTGGGAGATAGGCAAGGCCTACCCAGCCGACATCGGAATCATAGCGGACGCCAAGGTCGCTGTGAGGGACCTCCACGAGACCCTGACGTCAAAGATGACGAGGGAGCAGCAGGCTGCCTGCAAGGAGAGGGCTAAGGCGGTCAAGAAGATCAGAGACGAGATCGCGGCCGAGGGGGAGGCCTTCGCGAAGAAGGACTTCGACGCCAAGCCAATCAAGGGCTGGCGGCTGGTCAAGGACATGAGGACGGTGGCTCCAGACGCCATCATTGTCAGTGAGGGCATGAGCTCTGCGGGCTACCTAGCCGCTTTCTACCCCTTCCGGCAGACGGGCTCGTACTACGCCACCAGCGGAAGCTGCATGGGATGGGCCAGCTCGGCGGCGCTCGGAGTCAAGCTTGCCTGTCCCGACCGACCTGTCATCGCCTTCGTGGGCGACGGGTGCTTCTCCATGAGCTTCCAGAGCCTCTGGACCGCGGCGAGGTACAATATCCCCGCCGTGATCATGGTCCTGAACAACTACACCTACATGGCGATCAAGGCGGCGTTGTGGGGGTACAAGGGACTCGCCGCGGAGAAGAAGCTGCCCATAGGCGTTGACCTGGGCAGCCCGAACATCGACTACGCCCAGCTCGCTGAGAGCATGGGCGTCCACGGAGTCAGGGTGGATGATCCGGAGGAGATCAAACCCGCGCTGAAGAAGGCCCTGTCCTCGGGACGACCGGAGCTGCTCGACGTGATCCTCGACCCGTATGAGACTGGCTATAGACGACCCAGACTACAGTAGCCCTACTCCTCCCTCCTTTTCTTGGAAAAAAGTTGAAAAAGCGAAGCTTAGACTAGGGTTCTCACCTAGCGATCAACACGGAGCACGTGGCGTGGTGGCTGACCTTGTCACTCACGCTGCCCAGGAAGAACCTGGCGATCGACCCCAAGCCGCGGCTTCCGATCACTATCAGGTCGAAACTCTCGTCCTTCGCCAGCTGAATCAGCTTGTCAGCCGGCTGTCCGTGCTCGAGACGCGTGACAGCCTTCACCCCCGCCTTCTCGACCCGCTCCAGAGCCGTCTTCAAGATGCGCTCACCGCTAGTCTCAAGCTGCCTGCTCACGTCTATCGCGAGCGCCTCGGGTCCCGTGATCAACGCCGTGGCAATGGGCACAACATGGACCAGGTGTAACTCCGCGGAGTACTTCGTGGCAAGGTCCACAGCCTCATCCACGGCCTTGTCGGAGTACTCGGAGCCATCAACCGGTACCAAGATCTTCTTTATCATGGCTTCTCACCCTGTAAAGGAGAAACGTGCGTATTTATGCACTCCGATACACGCTGGAGGAGGCCCTCCGACATCCGGGGCGCGAGAAACGCATTAAGACAAGTGTTTAAATCTGAGTACTTGAATGGATTGATAGCACATTTTGGAAAGGCTAGGGAAGGACCCAGATGGACCTGTCTGAGGAAGAGGACTTCCAGAAGCTCCTCCAGGCGAGCATAGTCGACTCCATCAGGATAAGCCACCCAGTCGTCCTGAAGGGGCAGTACGCTCGAGCCTACGAACTGCTTAAGGACAGCATAGACGCCATGATAACCCCCTGCCTCGTCGGACCCCCCGGCGTCGGCAAGTCTCTCCTAGTGAGGAAGATAGCGAACGACACGGGGAGACGGTTCTACGAGGTCTTCTTCGACGAGAACGTCACCCCGTCGAGGCTGATAGGATCCTTCGACCCAGCACTGGTAGCGAGGGTCGGAAGGACAACAACGACCTTCGAGCCTGGACCCCTCACGCGCGCCATGGTTGAGGGAGGCATATTCGTGGCTCAGGAGCTGAACCGGGCGACGGAGTTCTGCCAGAACAGCCTCATCGCCCCCCTGGAGGAGAGGCACTACTTCATCTACCCGATGGGGATCATAAAGGCGGATGACAACTTCGCCTTCGTCGCGACCCAGAACCCCATCGAGCACTCCGGAACCTACCGGCTATCGCAGGTTCTCGCCGACAGAATCGGGTGCTGGATAAGGATTGGCTACCCCGACAAGGAGACCGAGCTGGAGATAATCAAGGTCAACGTCGAGGAGTATGGGCTGCCGGAGAGCGCCCTCAACAAGATCTACGCGATCGTCACGGAGACGAGGTCAAACCCGTACCTAGAGACACCCGCCTCGCCCAGAGCCGGAATCTTCCTGGCGCGCCTTGTCAACAAGTACCTTGACAAGTTCAAGAACGAGAACGAGACGATCAGGTTCTTCGCCCACCCGGTCCTCAGGAAGGAGATGAGGACGAGGGGAGAGGGCAAGATGCCGGACGAGGTAATCGACGAGATCCTGAAGAAGCACCTAAGTGACTAGTGATGGGGGAAAGCGAGTACACATCACCCTCCTTCGCCGACTATTTCATTCCTGAGTTCATCAAGAGGATGCGGGAGAGCGAGGAGTGCAGGGACAAGCCCAGCCCCCGACAAGCAATCCGAATGTACCGTATGATGCTCCCCATCTTCATGAAGAAGGGATACCTCACCCTCGAAGACCTGGTCGAGATAGCGGTTGTCACCTCGAAACCGGACAACCAAGACCTCGCAAAGAGGATCGCCGGGGACATCATCTGGAGCCTCGATGAGCTCCACAGACCTCTGCCCACCACCCAGACAACCGAGGACATACTCCGAAGTCTCATCAGATCGAAGAACAAAGGCTCGTTCATCCACCTCGTCTCCCAGAACCCCGAGGAGTCGGTGGAGGCAGCCCTCGACCTCTACTCCGAGACCGGCGATGAGTCAGGACTAGACCTGATCGAGGTGCTCCTCAGGGAACCAGCGCCCGGCGTCGGACCCGGCGAGGACAAGCTTATGCGCGCCTACCTCAAGTCGATGCGGACCGACATAAGAAAAGAGTCTAGGAGGCTCTGGAAGGACATCCTGAAGAAACGGCTCATCAGACTCGGCTGGGAGTACGAGCACATCGGGAAGAACGTCACCAGCTACAACCTCAGACCTTACGAGCCGGGCGAGGACACTGAGCTGATCGACGAGGAGAAATCTCTGGAGTCGATCCTGATCGATCAGGGAAAGACGGTCGAGGAGATCGCCCACAGGGACTTCCTGATGAGGAAGAGAGAGAAGAGGCCGAAGACGATCGTCTACGTCCTCGATGTCAGCAACACCATGTACCTGGAGAGCCTGGGCGGTGAGGCGCTGAACTCCATCCAGTACTCGGTCCTCTGCCTGATCCCCCTTCTCTACGCGTTCAGAAGGGAGAGGTACGGACTCACCCTCTTCGAGAGTAACACCCACGTGATAAAGGACCTCTACATGCTGAAGGACGAGGACGAGCTGATCGAGGACCTGCTCTTCCTCGCAACCTCCACCTGCACCGAAGCTCAGAGACGCTTCGGAGGCGAAGTGGGCGAGTGGGGCGGAACCGTGCCCGGTGCCAGCATCAGGTGGATGAGGGATCAGCTCAACTCGATAAGAGACAGAAGCGAGAAGATGTGCTTCATCTTCAGCGACTTCCAGATCGAAGAGACAGACAAGAGCGCGAAGCAGAAGAGCGCGGAGAACTACGACATCCTGCGGAGAATGAACTCGGAGGGCATGAGAGTCTTCGCGTGCGCATCCCCGCTCTCATACGACAGCAGGTTCGAGTCCTACACCGAGGCGCCCCTCGAGAAGCTGAAGGAGGCGGAGTGCGAGATATTCTCGACCAAGGACGCGAGGGAGTTCTTGGAGAGCGTGAAGGAAGCGGTCGAGAAGCCTCTGCGCTGACTCGGATTCATCAGTCAAATCTGAATTATCAGAAAAACTTAAAAGCTCAGAATACGAGTACGATCCAGGGTCGCCAAGGATGGTCAAGAAAGATACTTCTTCCACACCCGTGGTAGAGGGACTGGGGTGTTGCAGGGTAGAGGCGGTGACGAGCGTGGACGAGCGTGGCCAGATGGTCCTTCCCAAGGAGTTGAGGGAGAAGGCGGGTATTCGTGCCGGGGACAAGCTGGCTCTTGTGAGCGGGGAGAAGGACGGAAGAGTGTGCTGCATCTGGTTGATCAAGGCCGATGATCTAGCGGGTATGGTTAGGAGTATTCTTGGACCCATGGTGAACGAGATGATTGGAACCAGAAGGTGATCGGATGAAAGACGAGACCGTGAAAAAAGTGGTGAGAGAAGGCTATGCCAGGATCGCCAAACAGACGGCTTCGTGCTGTGGTGGTGCCACCTCCGCCAAGGACATCAGCAGGAGGATAGGGTACACCGAAGAAGAGCTGCGGGCTGTGCCAGAGGGAGCGAACCTGGGGCTGGGATGCGGAAATCCCGTGGCTCTCTCCTCCCTACGGGAAGGAGAGATGGTCCTCGATCTCGGCTCTGGAGCGGGGTTCGACTGTTTCTTGGCCGCGTCCAAGGTCGGTCCGAGAGGCAGGGTCATCGGTGTTGACATGACGCCTGAGATGATCGACAAGGCCAGAGACAACGCCAGAAAAAGCAAGTTCGCGAACGTCGAGTTCAGGCTCGGGGAGATCGAGAACCTCCCCTCCGGCGACGGCACCGTCGATGTGGTCATATCAAACTGCGTGATCAACCTCGCGCCCGACAAGAGAAGGGTCTTCAAAGAGGCGTTCAGGGTCCTTAAGCCTGGCGGGAGGCTGATGATCTCCGACATAGTGCTGCTCAAAGAACTGCCGGACTATGTGCGGAAATCCGTGGAAGCGTACATCGGCTGCATCTCAGGAGCCACGCTGAAGGACAAGTACATTGGGGCGATAAGGGCAGCAGGATTCGAGAAAGTCAAGATAGTCGACGAGACGCGCTATCCCGCCGAGTGTATAACCAACGATCCGACCACGAAGAAGATCATCAAGAAACTGCGGATACCCGTCGAAGAGGTCAGGGGTCTCGCCAACTCGATCGCAAGCGTGAAGGTCTCAGGGGTCAAGCCAGAATAGCCAGACCAGTACTGCCGCTCGTTAATCTGTGGCAGAAGAAAGCCTTCACATTCCTTCTATCTTTTCGAAGCCCTCGTTGAACGGGCATATCCCCTCTAGATTGTTCCAATAGCATGCTATGTTTGAGGATGTTTACGCACAATTCAGCGCAGGAGTTTCGGACAGAGACTACTCCTTCATCGCCGCTGCTAATGCTCCCTCCAACGCCTTCGACATCGTCTCGGCGAACCCGATGACGAGCGCATCGCCGTCAGAGAGGCTGAAGGACTCCAGCAGCCTCTTCGCAAGAATCGGATACTCGGATGAGAGGTTCTTGTACACCGACGGGACCACGAAGGCATTACCCCTGAACTGCAGAACCGTTGCACCCCGTGCTCCAGCTCGCACCGCGGCGTCCCTCTGCTCGATCCCGTCACGAAACTCACCCGCCCTGTCCCTGATGTGCACCGCGACACAGGCGGGTCCAAGTTTGAGTTCAGAAAGGTCGAGGGGCTTGACACCGCCAATCCCGGCTCTTGAGAGGATTGAACCCAGCAGCTTCTGACCCGAGTGCGTCAACGAGCAGCCTGTCTTCTCAGCCCTAACGTAGCCCGCCTGGGTAAGGTCGGAGAGCATGAGCCTGACCAGACCCTCGTGGTCAGAGAGGTCAAGGAGATCCTTCAACCTGTACCTTCCGATCGGGCCCTCCATCCTTAACAGAAGAAGCAGGAGGATCTTCTTGAGCTCGGATCGCTTCTTGCGCCTTCCCCGCCGCTTAGAAGACAACTTTGACAACGCAAAGTAGTTCTAGCGGGGCGGGCAATAGCCTTTTCGAGACAAAAGTCCTTCTCCTAGCTCCCGCATGTCTGTGACTGTTACGTCAACGAAGCTTGTCTTATTGCTTCTATTCCCGACACCGATTGTTCCATTAGATTGTTGAATATCGAGAAAACGTGGGTAGAGCACAGGAGGAGGTTTGTCTAGGGAGGGGCTGTCAGGTTGACAACATTGGCGGCGAACCTGTCACCACAGTATAGGCTACAGCTCAAACCTCTGGGAAGAACCTCCTCATGATGACAATTATTGTTTCATTCTGCCTCGGGTTAAGCGATACCTGCAAACCACAATGCGCTGGTTTGGGAATGATCAGACCCCGGCGAATGAGCCCCTTGACCATTCTCTCCACACGTTTTAGCCTTTCCTTTCCGAGCTCGCCTCTTTGAAACTTTAAAGCCCTCAACTCCGAACAACGTACCAAGACATGACCCGCGAAAACGACGAGACGCTACTGGTCCGCTACTTAGGCAGCTCGCCGATACTGAGGATCGTAGACTTCTTCCTAGACAACCCCCTGTTCGACTATTCGAAGAACGAGGTTGTGAAGAATCTGAGCATGGGCAGGATCACGTTCTTCAAGTACTGGAAGGAGCTGGAGAGCTCTGGGGCGGTCAAAGCAACGCGCCGAGTGGGAAGGGCGACGATGTACCGACTGGACAGGGAAAACGACGTCGTGAAACAGCTGATCCGCCTGGACATGACGCTAGCGAGAAAGGCGATGGAGAAATCCCTAGAAGAAGACCAGAAACCAGAGAAAGTCGTGGCTGCGGAAAGCCGACAGGGCTAGAGAAGAGTTCAAACTTGGTTTTTTAGTCTTAGCTCAAGAATCTATCCTCGAAATCTTGAGCAAAATATGAAGTGGGCACCCGGTACACGCGGAGACAGCCCTATTCTCATCTTCGCCCTGAATGTGAGCTACGAAGAAGCTCATCGAGAAGCTTGAAATCACTATCCGAGTCTAGAGAAAGACCCCTTGGGGGAAGGGACAGTCATCCTCATCCTCAGCAGCAGGAGAAGGAGGACCCCCTTCAGCGCCGAGCGCTTCCTGCACCTCCCCATCTCTTCGAGGACAACTCAGACAGCGAGAGCTAGTTCTGGCGTTTCGAACAATAGCCTTTTCGAGCCCGTTCGTTTGCGGGAGCTAGCCGAACGCGCTCTTAGCGAGCTTCCACTCCAACCGGTCACCACTCTGCAGCAAAGTCGCTTCCGCTGCCGTCATTGGTGCCTCGCCGTTAACCCAGAACTGCCAGAACTTATCAGAGCTCTGTGGGACCCCGTTTACCGCCGTCACGAAAGCCGTCCCGGCGTAGGAGGTTGTCGAAACATTGGCGACGGCTCTGAGGGCCTCGAGAGCTGTGTCCTTGAAGAGGTGGACCTCAGGATATGTCCGCGTGGTTCCGTTCCCGTAGTCGATGGAGACCGAGACGACCGCGAGGGAGGACCTGATCGTCATCATCTGCTGGTAGTAGTTCATCGTCTGCTGGTAGTAGTAAATCGAGGTTGCAGTGCCAACAATCCCCCAAAGAGCACAGACCGCGAGAGCCAAGACCAGTACCCTTTGACTTGCCATCTGCTTGCTCACCCCCTTATCCCCTGAGTCACCGACGTCGACTGGACCGGTATTCCCCTCAAACTCATCACCGCCCGCGCAACGGGTGCAGCTCCGACCGAGAACAAGATCATGTTAGAGACCGTGTGGATCACCCCGAACCAGGGGGGAATAAGCCAGCCCGTTGCGATCGCCGCGATGAGCGGGACGCCGAAGGCATAGGCGAAGACAATGTTTGTGAAAAGGTCGTACACGAGAGTTAGAAGGGCAGCCCACAGAGCCATCTCCGCTTTCCCAGGCAGGGGTTTGCCGCCTCCTCCCCTAAGGGTGGCTCGGCCGATGAGACCTCCAGCCAGTCCGTAGATCGACTCGCCTGCGATGGTGGCGATCCAGATGGGGAGGGCGAAGCCGTAGGGGTTGAGGGTCCCGTAAATCACCCAGCACAGGGCGCCCACCGTCATGCCGACCGGTGCGCCGAAGCAGAGACCAGCTACGAAGACGATCACGTCCATCAGCTTGAAGTTTAGGAGCGAGATGGAGGCGTAGTTCCCCGCGAGACAGAGGGCGGTGAGTGTCGCAGCAATCGCGGCGTCCCTGTGGGTGAACCTCATCTTGTTCACGCGGTTTGTAGGATTAAGTTCCAACGCTGTGTAGGATAAAATTCCTATAAAAGGCTTCCTAAAGCCCAAAGCCCCGCGCTATCGAGCAGGGGCCGACTTTCTGTTAGAATCAATGTCATATCACGTTACTCCAAAGACCGCCATCAGGCTCTTCGAGGTCAAACTTTCTTTCTAGTTGGGCTCAACTAGGATCGTCACGTCGCATTACATGGGCTAAGGGCGGACAAAAGCCTAATACAGAAACTTCTGGGCTGATGGACTAGTCACAAGACAGAGAAAACGCTCTTCTTCGTCACCGCCTTTGGACAGTTCTACACCGAGGCGAGGTATGAATCGATGATGGATTCAGCTTCCTTTGGTTTCTTATTATGGCGAGGAGAAGCGATGAGATGCACCAACAGGGTGGCTTTCCACTGTTTTAGAGTTCTTGGTTTTCCTTTTCTTACGCGGAATGTCTTTCCGCAGACTGGACACGAGACTTCTGGGAGCCTCTTTTGCATCAACCTCTCACCTTCTTTAACCCTCTGTTCTCTCCTCCTCTATCATCTGGCTTCGACCTTCTTTCTGCTGCCGTTCTCACCTTCCAGCAGAATATCATATCCCACTTGACCACCCCTCGAGATGAAAGCTATACTTCTTTCAGCCAACTTCGATTTAACTAAGAGTTCTCCGCTTAGGCTTACAAGAAGCGGAGGCATTTTTTCATCTAGACCTTCTAGGGATCTGTACCACCTCTTTGCGGCACGGTAGGCATTGAGGTATTCCTGCCTCGAGGCTTTTCTCAATCGCGCAACCTAGCCCCACAGTTCGGACAGAACTTCTGATCAGGTGTGATATCGTGACCACAACCCAGGCACTTTGCCCTGCCACCCGATAGGATCGGAGACCTCACCAACACACTGTCCGAGACCCTTACGCTTTCTTTTGATCCTAGGACAACATCCCCCTGCGCCTGAATGATAACGCGTTCGTCCTTTCTGGAGTCTGGAGGTTTCTCTGGAGGTTCGGCGCTAGGTTTCCTTCGCCGGGACAACACTATCCCCCCGACGATGGAGAAGGAGATCACCGCAACACCAAGAATCAGGTATTCGATCGGAAAGGTTGCGTAGGCTGAAGGCGTAGGTGTTGGAGTCGGTGTTGGTGTTGGCGTGGGCGACGGTGATGGAGTAGCCGTAGTGACCTCAAGGGTCTTCGACATGGCGTTGTTGATCTCGTCGCTCTCGCCGATCTCGCTAAGATCATCCGCCACAGCCTTTAGCTTGGAGGATCCCGTTACTGCCTTCCACTTGTAGGTGAACTGGCGAGTCTCGCCCACAGCTAAGCTAGTTCTTCCAACTTCACTTCGTTGACTTTCAATATAGAGAGCTATCGTGAATGACGCTGAAGGGGCTCCTCCCTGGTTCTTGACGGCGACCGTGAATGTCACGTCATCGCCCTCTTTGGGATTGGAAGGCGACCAATTAAGGTCAAGAATAGCAAGGTCAGGTTTTGCCGTAGGCTGAGGGGTTGTGACTGAGTAAGTTGCGGTCCCAGTTCCCACATAGCCCGTCGCCCCCGTGTTCGTAGCTGTTACCGAGATCATGTAGTCCCCTGCTAATGCCGCAGACGGAGAGCCGACCGATAGAGTAGCGGATGAGTCTGTTGACCCGGGAGCTATAGTGACTGTAGACTTACTCAAAGACGCTGACCAACCCGAAGGAACTGAGTATGTCAGGGAGAAGGTTGAAGACCCGAGCGTGGAGGGGTCGTTGTTCTTCACGCCAACTGTAAAGGTCAGAGTGGAACCGGCTGCGCTGGACTGAGAGTTTGGAGTTACAGTGACTGTCGGGTTTGCTCTTGTCGCCTGAATCGTGACCGTGTATGTTGCCTGTCCCGTTCCTAGGTAGCTTGTCGCCCCAATGTTTGTTGCTGTAACAGAAATAGTGTAGCTTCCTGTCGTTGCTGTAGAGGGAGATGTAACCGATAGCGCGACGGAAGAATCTGTCCCACCAGGATCTACAGTGACCGAGGTTTTGCTCAAAGAGGCAGACCAGCCGGAAGGAATCGAATATGTTAGGGAGAAAGACGAAGTTCCGAACGAGGAGGGATCGTTATTCTTCACGCTGACGGTATAAGTTAAGGCAGAGCCAGCTGCACCAGATTGAGAGCTAGGAGCTAAGGTAACTGTAGGATTTGCTCTTGTTACGCTCGTGGTTTTGACCCATTCTCTTGTGCTCTCGCTTGTGGGATCGTATATGGTACTGCCAGCCCAGTAAATTTTGAAGAAGTAGTGGACGAAACTCCCGGTGGTGAAATCTTGGGCGATGAACGTGCCTGCTGAGATCTCAGTACTTCCGCTTACGGTGATCGACCTACTTAATGTGGTCACAATCTGGTCGGTTGCGAGAGTAATAGCCTTCTTAATCTGAACCGCAAGCGTTCCTGATACGCTAGTCGTAGAGCTTAGCGTAATATAGACTTCGACTGTGCTACCTACTGGGACAGTTATTTGTCTGCCTTCGATGCTTCCACACTTGAACCTTCCACTAACATAGGTTGGGGCAACCTGAGCTGAAACCAAAGTAAGACTTTGAAGAAGGATGCTCGATAGCAACACAACCCATAATATCGTTTTGATCAGAAGCGCGGCAAACCGTCCTGTCGATCGAGCAGGCAAGATTTCCTCCTCCCTCCCCAAGATAGTTTATCACCTGTAACAGGGAAATAAGCCTATACAGAGTAGAGATGGTTATGGAATTCTGGAACACTTCTATCCGAGAAAGGATACTAGCGGATCTGTGTTCTGCCTTCAAGAACGCGCCTCAGCGCTTCTTCACCGAGCATGATATTCACTCTTGGCTCTATTGGGTTGCTCAAGGTGAACTCAACCGACAGAGTGCTTCCATCATCACTACTCGCGATGGCTACAAAACAAGCCTACTGCATCACGAGTACCCAACGCCTTTCCGGTGTAGCATGAGCGGGTACGGTTTTGCGCCAGCCAACGAAGAAAAGAGGACCCCTAAAGGTGGAAAATACAAGAGGGGGCACTACGACCTTGTCCTTCTCAATCCGGAGTTTGTCTCAACTAATGACCTAGTCGTGGTTATGGGAAAGAACTTCTCCGCCTACAAAGCAGTAATGGGGCAGATAAAGACAAGCCCCATTCTTTGGGTTTGCGAAGTCATCTACTTCCCACGTATCGCTAGGATTCCCGAGAACGCCATCAAGATTATCGAACAGGATTCTCTCAAGGTCAAAGAAACTCTGGGGCATAGGCTGGAGAAGGGTATTCCATTCTGCAAGTCAGGGTCGGTCCTAGTCTTTACAGGCTTCACCTCGGACGAGGACGCTCCCCTAGGGGAAAATATTCAGGAGCTTGAAGATGAACTCGGATTGAGCATAACCTACACTACTGCCCTGTAACTTGATGATTTCTTAGACAAGCCTTTTTCGAGGTGCAGACAAAACGTTTCTCCAAAGGTGGTCGAGTGTCCAATCAGAGTTTTCGGGGACTGAAGTGGGCGCCGAGCTATGAGGGAGAAGTCGCGATTCTTTTCGGAATGCTATTGCCGTATATGGAGGAAAAGATCGTCATAGATGAGTACACAGATGTCTTCCCTGACTGCAAAGCTAACATCGACGGCAAAGATGTCGAGATTGAGTTCGAGGTGAAGAGCAGCAACTTTGTTGCGCAGCGCCATGATTGCTCGAAGTGCCACATTATCGTTTGCTGGGAAAACGACCTGAGAAACTGCCCTATTGAAGTGATCGCGCTAAAGGATCGAGCTGAGAAGGTGAAAAAAGAGAGGGGAATAGTCCTAATTCAGAACCCGATGGAGAAAGAACCGCCACGCCAGTGGGACGAACGCACTTTTTTCGAATACCTCAATAGGAGAGTAGGCGAGCGAGTTCGTTCTTTGATCGAAGAGCTGTACAAATTCTGCAAGAATGTTAAGAAGTATCCCATCCGCTTTGGTAGCGGCAAGTTTGCCACATTCGGAGTTCTGTCCGAGGGGGGCAAGCGTGGTCGGGTGTTTCTATTGGTCGACAGCAAAGGCATGCTCACCATAGACTTTCAGACGGTACCTGAGGACATAGCTAGTATCTGCAGAGAGAATGTTAAGGCTGTCAGGGAGGATGCCAGCTGGAGGGCGTGGGTCTATTTGGAAGCGAATGAATCCACGGTCAACTTGGTTAAAGAGCTTCTTGAAGTAGCGATAGAATCAAAGAAGTGGCATCTCGAGGCCTAAAAACCCCAGTCCTAACCAGTTTCGATTCGTTGTTGTTCTTTCAGGAGGGATAGGGTGTAGAGAACAGAGATTCTAGCAAATTACCATAAAAGATAGACATAGGTTTAGCCTAACTCCACTTTAGATTACATGACGCGAGTCATTCTGGGTGTTGGGCGACCCACTTTCCAAGTGCGGTAATCTTGATTAGGTCCTCTTCATCGACCCTGATCAGTCCCATCTCCAGCATGACCTTCGCCTGCCTCTTGGTAAGACGAAGCGCTTGCTTCCGCCGTAACGGTCCCCTAGTGACAAGATCTTCCAAGCCCCCCTCATCCACAGGGGCTAAAGTTGAGGGAGTTCTCTCTGCAATTGAATTCAGGCTTGCCGCGTTCTTGTCTTCGTTCGCTTGCACGGCACGGTTTGGAGTGTAGGGCTTCTCCGTACTTCTTATCAGTGATTTGTGCGTGAGCAGCCCGATCTTGGCCTTCTCGGGCAGGTAGCCCTCAGAGATGGGGGCTCTGCAGTTGAGCTTACGATGGAGGCTGGGAAACTTCTTTCCATCAGTTTTCTTGATGCTAGTTTTCTAGTTTAACCTCTAGGTCAAATCTAGCCGCGTCACGTTCATAGCTGTCAGCTATCCGCCCTAGCACGGAAGCAGCCCTTGGCCACATATACTTGATCTTATCCGCTTGTTGTTGATATTTCTCAGCAAGCTCACGCTCTTGCTTTCCGCCTTCACCCAAAGCACGCATTGTCGCACCTCGTTGGTTATACAGTCCTACTTCAAGCCCTTCCTCGATATTCCTGCTTTCATATCGCTCTAGTACGTCTCTCACAGCTTCATGTGGCCATATGCCATCGCTTCCAGAGGGAGAGTGTGAAAGTAGCTTCCCTATGTATCGATCACCAATGGCTCTTCGGTTTCGCTTGGTACACTCTTCTCTTACCTTTTCTATCCATTCTTGTAGTTGAGCAGCGTTCACCTCCTGAGTGTCACTCTGATCAGGCAACTTGTCAACCAACTCCAATAAGTGCCAAGCATTCTCAGCTTGTTGCTTTCTTAATTCGGGCGATAGATCCGAGAACTCCCCTTGGATAGGTGGATTCGCCTTGGACATAAGGCAAATCATGTGAACAAAGAAACTGGGGTTTTTTACAATCTCCTTTAGAAGAGCTTCAGGTTGTATGTCATTGTGACGGAAAATGCTCATATATATCCACTCAATGCGTGCTAAACGCTTTTCATCAATGTCAGGCTTGGATTGAAGTGTCTTTAACACTTCAACAATATCGTAACTGATTGAAATCATAGGCATCGTTTCGTGGTTTGCTGGATTAGTTGCCGCAAGCTCAAGAGCTCTTGCCAAGAGATTGCTATCTAAACCTGTTTCATGTGCGATTGTGTGTAAATACTGCGCAGCCGCGTTAATCGCTGCAAGTGGCCTTTTGTGAACCAACAATCGTTCAATTACCCAATTAGCATATCTTAGATCTTCATTTTGTAAATAATATCCTCTTACGTTCTCCCAGTAGTGTTTTTTTACACCTTTTGGCAGAGTTTCAATGAAGTCAAACACTGCTTTTTCGAATGGTAGGCCTAAACAAAAAGCTGCCAAAATCTCATCAGACCAAGTTCCAATATACCGATCACGTATGGTCTCAAGCCATTCATGTTTCTGTCGATATCTGACGCTAACATATGCCTTGGAAGTCTGAACTAACAAACTGTTCTCATTAACCAACCAACTCAACACCAAGCCTTCGATCTCGTATGCAAAGCTGGAGTTGCCGAGGGAGTTACCCACGCTCCAAGGTAGCTCAGCAACTGCTGCCAAACGTTCAATTCCTGAATCCTGTAGGGTCCCCCAAATCTCTTTCAAAGCATCTATGCGTGCTTGTTCGATTAGTTTCTGTTTTTGGTCGTGATCTTGATGAGGTGTAGGACTGAGTAAACTTGGAAGATGAGTATCGAACAAAAACTTATATCTAATTACCAAATCATCAGGAATTAAACTCTGGTAAACTTCATCAAGCTGATCAACCATCTCTTTAGGTAGTGCCCACTTAGCATCAGAAAACTCGCGATGGCGAGAGATTATTTCTCTCAATTCTTTGTATAGTTCATTGGCAGTAGTATCAGTCAGTACAGCTAAATCAATATTCTTCTTCAGTTGCATTATAGCTACATCAAAAGACTCTTTGGGCAGTTGAGAGAGCTTTTTTATTACCTCTAACCAGCGAGTATTTGGCTTCTCATCAACATGCCTTAATATCCTCTCTGCAATACCAACTGTATGTTGATAATACTCGGTGTATGTAACCCCCTTCTTCCATCCTTCGTCCCAGTCACGAAAATCTGGCCGATGTATAGGCGTTGAAACACCACCCACTCTTTCGGGAAGAAGATCCAACAATAATTTCCATCCAGACTCAGGCTCAAGACGGATCAGCGAATCAATAATTCTAAGCCTTTCATCCAAAGGTGCTTTTGTTTGAGGTAGCCAGCCTAGGAACATTTCTCTAAGGGTGCTGGATGGACGATTTGAATAATGCCCACCTGGGTCCAAGCGAGCAAGCTTCGCCAAAATGCGGACCACCCTAGCCAAGTATTTTAGGTTCCAAGAGATACCTTCAAGTGCCCATAGCAAGCCTGCATGAGGGCAGCCTCCCATAGTACCTTCTTCTACAAAAAGTTCCATTACTGGTAGATTCTGATCCTGAAGGCTAGTTTCCACTGCCTCCATGAAAATTTCAGGTGCAGCTTCAGCTAGTAAAGGCAGTTCTCCTGCAAGTGAACCCCAGCGTTGACCGGACATATCTTCCATTAAGAGTTGCATTACCCAACGAGACACTTGGTCTTGCACCGAACGCGTACCGATATTTTGGCAGTCTCGGTCACCATAGCTGGCTAATATCGCTAGCATTTCTGCGAGCCCGTGGCGTAGCAAACCTGAATACCTAGTCACCTTGCCGCGTACATTCGCCAGCCACCTTTCTTCAGGTGGTAATTCAAAACGTGGATCAATCTCTCGTAGTACTTCCTTTACTACTTCACCGAATCTCTCCAAAACGCTTGCGTTTATGAATAGGCTGAGTAAAGTCCACGCATCTTGGCGAGAAACGATTTGCCAGACATTTCCCACACGACAAATAGGAGGATCACCTGTTATTGCCCACTTATTTAGCAATCGCTCAAATTCATCATAGGGAAGGCCAGCCAAACGGGCTAATTTATCACAGTCGTTCTTGTTGTCAGCGGTCCATGCACCACCAAGTAATACTGCTATTAATGGTCCAGCATGCTCAGGAGTTGCCCAAGTAGGTTTTTGATAGTCAATAGGAGCAAGCTCAGGATGCCTGCGAATCGGACCCAAATATCCTCGAGATGAGTACACAATATCTTTGGCCTTTTTCTCTTCTAAGCCCATAGCAACTAATGCGTTAATCTGCTGATTCGGATCCGCTTTGCCTAAAGCAATGTCTGCTTGTCGGCCTCCAAGTTGCACATGAGATACTGGTTGAATTACCCAATGACCGCGCTTTGTTGCCAAGCCGAAACTGGGAGGATTGCCAAACCGGGGAACAAGAATCAGTGGTTGTTGGCTATCAATCAAAACATTCCATTCTTTTCGTTCGTTTACCACCAAAAGACGGGATGAAAATTCCGGATATTTCTTTATCACCGCAAGTGCAAATGCATATGCCTCCTCTTCTGATTCGCCCAAAACGCGAATAGCAGAAGATTTTGCTTTCAATTGGTTGGCTAGTTCTTTTGCTTGATCTTGTCGACCGGCAAGTATCAAATCTGCATTACATGCCGGTCGTGTGGCATAACTCCAATCATTCCAGGCTTGCTCTGTGTCCCAAGCGCCTTCTGGTCGCTTGCCAATCAGCCTTGCAAACCAGCGATGTACTGCAGGGCATTGTTCAAGCCAAGTTTCTAAATCGTCGGCATTTAGGCCTTTGACCTGAGCCCATTGGCTCTCAGAATTTTTCTCCTTCACCCAATTATCACGATTGGCCCAAGTTCGTGATGTTACAAATACGAACGTAGCTTTTTTCTTATCAACACCTTGCGGATTACTTGTACGTTTTTGGTAATCGTTATTTGCCTTTTCTTTGATTCTTTGATCAGTGCCAAATTCCCAAAAGGAATCACCTTTTGGAACGAAGGCATTGCACTGATCAGCATGTAGAACACCATCCCAGCCGCCCTCTAAAATACTATCTCCGGCAGGAAAGATAAGCAAAGATGGATTTATACTTGCAAGTATGAGCTTACGTACTAAAAGTGTTAAAGAATCTTGAGCTTTACGACGGTTAGTTTTGGTCCAATGAATGATATCTTGTGCGGTTACATGCCAACCATCAATCATAGTCTTTCCTCTCATTTACATATGAATCGATATCGATTCTAAATTCTCGGGACTTTACTTCTTGTGCGACAAATTGTACAGAAACTTGAACCCACCCGTTGTTTAACTCCCGTTAATCATTTATGTACGCCTTCATTTATTGGTTTGTGTGCGACATAACCCTAGCAGTATACACTTCGGCGAAACCGACCGGGAGACTTTTCGCTTTTCCCGAGATGAGGGCATTCTACGCGGTCACAGGGAAGGAGCCAAGAAGGCAGGCATCACAAAATAGGGCGCTCCTAGAGTCCTATCTAGCCCAACGGGGAACATTCTCTAATTCTTTCTTCCTCCCCGTAGCCTCGTAGTACTCTTCAACTCTGCGATTATACTCCTCTTCAATTCTATTCTTAAACTTCAATGGAATAGCAAAATTGCTGGGCGGAGCTGTGTAGTCAAGAATACGCGCTAAACTATATGGCTTAAGGGGTTGGACGTTTACTCGCCATAGGGCCACAACATCAGGTGGAAACATGAATGGGTAAGTCATCATTATCTTATCCAACAAGTTCTTCTCGTCCACAGATATTGAAACCCTAAGCTCCTCGCTTCGACCATCAACTGGCAACAATTCTTCAAGTCTGCTAAGGATGCTGTACAGGGGACCGTAGGCTTTTTCAAGCTCATTACGAACGTCCTCAATTATGTTTCTTCTCTGATCCAATGTTACTTGAACAAATGTGGAGTATCCCTCGACAATAGCGAATGTTGCTATTACAAAAGTAAGGAGAATGTCGACCTTGTCTTTGTAGAGCAGACCTGAGAGGACCGAGATTACCAGTTTTGTTCCCAAAAGTTGGGTAAGTTCCGGTAAGAAGAGAGCCACGCCCACGACAGCTATTCCGACTACAGGAAACCATAAAACATATCTAGAAACGGTCACTAACGACGATTCCCTTCTTCCGCGCAAATGCCGATACAACATCCGCAAGAATTGAGCCATTTCTTAGTGTTCTCCCCCGGGTCCCTGAGTCGCAATGATCTATTTTAGGCTTGAATTCTCTTTACGATTGTTGTAATTGTCTTTGTCTTTTTTATTTTCTTGCACTGGCTTCATTTGCCATCGTTACATTGCCTCCGATCCTCTCAGCTATCTTTCTCAGAGGAGAGTCTGCGTAGGATGAGCTGTCCAACGCAAGTCTCGCCCTTTCCTTTAAAATCCCAAAGGTCTCATCAACCGAATACTCCCGTAGCCTAATGATAGACGGAAAATTCGACAGAACGTTCTGATTAAACGAAGGCGAATCACGCTCCATCCTCCCGACAAGCACCACGAAACACCCAACACCATCATCTTCTTCACGACATCGATTTCCTTGAGCTTGTGAAATTATCGAAGCAAACAACAAGTTTCCTCTCACTTGCAACTTTTTTCAGCTCCTTTAGCAACTCGTAATTGCTTCGGTAGACCATGAACCGACTGGAGGGCAAAACCTCCTTCAAAAATGCTGTATTCGGTGCTGCAAAGCAGGCAGTCTACGTAGAAAATGTCCCTGTTTAGCTCACGCATAACGATCTTTACTAACGCGGTTTTTCCGGGGCCAATAGGGCCGAAGATGAGAGCATTAATTCTGTTTTTTATGCTATTTAGTAGCCGGGTGTACTCTTCCTCTCGGTATGAAAGTCTCTTGGACAGATAGATTAGTGAAAGAGGATCTGGGTCGATAAGAATCTTCGGGTTCGTTAGATAAACTTCGTGAACCAAACAGAAAATGGGTTACGAGCGTGGGGCTTGCAGATAATTCCGATATTTGTCAAATGGGTCGAGTTGTTACTTAATTATACATTTAAAGATGTCGTGAGAGAATATACGAAGTCTTTCTAACTCTGTTTTCTCAAGCAACCTATTATGAGCAATGGTGTTGCGCGGTATTTCTAGTTCACTCAGTCGTCCAATCACAGTATGCTGATCATGGAAATATGGTTGAAAGACTTCCCATTTCGTTTGAATTATGCTCTGTATTTCATGGAAATCAGTGTACCACAGCGGATGAGACTCTTTTACCTCATGCCACGGTGATTCTGTTTCCTTCTTTCGTTTTTTCTCGCAATTTTCTCGTATTTCTCTTGAGACTGACTCCTCCCACCAATTTACACCGAATCTTTCTTCCAACTTATCTTCTATGAATTCTCTCAAACGGTTCTCTAGTAGGTAGAGGATTGCATATGCTTCAGCCATTCGTTGAGCCTCTTCATTAGTGAATGGGATTTGGTACATTCTCTGTGGATCAGATGGCTCACTACCTTTTAACACACCAAGCTGTGAGGCTAGAGTTGATAGTCTTTCTTTCAACTCTTTGTCCTTTGAACTCATGGACTCTTCCCAGTAGGGCAACCCCTCCTCATAGAGGGTTTTGATGTCGGTCTTTCCTAGGTTGACCCCGGTTTCTATACTGCCTCGGTGCAAGAGATCATTGTACAATCCGACACGATGGTCAGATTCGGATTTGCTTTTTGATTTTTCACTTTCGATCATGATCCTTAGCTTATTTGTTGCATCCTCAAGAGCTTTTATGTTAAGATACTTTGTCACTACCAAAGGCTGTTTTTCGCCCTTCGTTTTGACCTTCATTCTGACGCGCGTCGGGAATTTAGTCTTATGCGGGATTAATTCTTTTTCTTCTGCAGTCCAGATCGCACTTTGCTCATTCTTGACAAACGGATAGTGAACTGAAATTACACAAAACCGGGCGTCGCGCATTGCTTGTTCGGTAGTGAAATTCTCTCTTCTTCTAAACAATGGCCAGTCGCCAGAATGTGCCCATTCATCAAGTGCCATGCACTTTACTTCGTTCGTAACTCCCAGTAATGATCTGACCTCATCATATCTCGGCTGACGGAGGTCTTTAATTGCCAACAATTCGGGAGAATTTTCGCTACCGTAGACCTCAATCCGATCCCGCTTAGGTTGCAAGTCCTTGGAAAATATTACATAGGTTCTATTTTGAGAGAGAGCGACTTTCGCAACTACGGGTTCGGAAAGAGGGAATTTTCGATAGTAAGCTGCATAATTTTTTTTGGCATAATCACGATACTCTGACAGAAACACATTCACATAATACTTCATTGGATTGGGCTCCTCGATCACCATGCCTTTTCGAAGCACGTCAAAGGAACGCCTAATTCTGTTCCCAACGCTCGAAGGCTTGCCACCTCCTTGTTCGACGGCATCGACTTGTTCCGTCTGTTTCTTACTCTGGTTTTCGACCATGTCGCAATCCGTTCCTCTGAAATCGTGATTGAGTTTATGCAGACTGCTCTTAAATACCGTTCATGCCGCATTGTTGAGTCTTCTCTGGACGCCGTAAGGAGGATCGAAGTGGTCAAAACGCTCGATCTCTCAAGCTCTTTAGTGGTTGGGAAGGAGAGCAATTTCTTAGGATCTACGAGAACGTCTAGAACTATACGTTAGTCAAATCGCATTTCTAGAGGGCGTTTTGCTGGGAATTAAATGGTAATTGGCTAGTTGCGTTCGCTCAAAGCATTTCTTTCAAAAACCCTTGCTGGACAAAAGTTCAAATAATCCTCTATGATTTTATCTTCTTTACATTCATCGCTTATTTCATCTTTTCATTAGGAAACTTCGGTCGTCTACTCCTGTATTTGACCTATGCTTTTCGTATCATTTACACCTTCACTTCCGTCCTCTAGGTCCAGACGTTGAACCTAGTCATAGCACTTGCAGAGTAGATACTCTTCCTTTCCAAGAGGCATGAAAAACTATCGATCTAGCCGTGAAGTGATTCCTCGATAAGACTGAAAGCCCCCAGACATGACTTAGCACCTGAAGAGGGTAGCCAAGATATGAAGTTGAGAATAGCCCTTGAGCACACGTTCAAGGAGCTCGCTCTTCCGAATATAGTCAAGTCGCTTGAGGTGGATTTCGACGCAGCGGTATTGGGGCATGACTCAATTCATGAGTTCATGTGGCTTGCGACGATTTTCCTCCCAGGGGGAAGAGGATGGCACGCTAGATCTGCCTTCCTAACTTATCATCAAGAGATCTTCCACTCAGCGCATAGGTCATTCTACGAGTCTCTATGTGGCTCATACAACACAGCGTTTGTGCTTCTGAGGTCGAGTCTTGAGATGATTCTTTATGGTGCCTTCTACGAGTGCTTGGCTCACGAAAAGTTCCGTGAACGTTGCAATACTCTGAGAAGAAATCAGCGTGGGAAGAAACTCGTCGGGTTTTTGGAGGCCGTTTTTGATCGAGCACCATCAAGAGGCGATGATCTTGAGAAGGTTTCAGGGGGGATCTTCGACATACTCGCCCCTCTGATAGTTGAGCTACGTCCACCTGTCAAGACTGTCTTATGTCAGTTATCCGATTGGGGAATTCTCAGGTCCATTGACGATCCTATCACGACAGCGTACCAGATCTACGGAAGATTGTCGGAGGAGGTTCACGTCCTCCCAGATAGAACAGATATTGGAAGGCGCCTCCTTCTCAAACCCGAAAAACTGTTGGAAGAACACTTGGTTATGCCCGAGCACCTGCGTGAACATCTCGATCTCCTTCACCAAGTGATCGACGTTGGCACAGTCGTCTTGGCAAACATCCTCCGGAAGGAGCCTCTGGAATACGAGGTTAAGCTAGGTCTTCAAACAAGACTCAAAGACCCGGATTTCCAACGTCTCCGACTAACACAAGCTGCAAAAAGAATCGAAGAATTTGTAGCTCAGATTGGTATATGCTAAGTTGAAGTGTTCGATATGCCTATCCGCCGATATGAGAACCTTCTCTTCCTAGAAGGGGTGTTAATAGGTATCTACGGTAATTGGTTTATCTCCTACATTAGCCGAATCGAGTTTTCATATGTTTTGGACATAGTACTAGCGCTACAACTCATCTCGATTTTCATTTCTGTTGCCTTTTTTGTGACTTTCTGTTGGATTTCAATTACCGTACCTAGGGGTCTGATTACAAGAGTCGCCGACCTTGCCGGCTTGTTGCACATGATCCCCATTGTTGTAGCCGCTATTGCTACAGGTCAGGGATCTCGTGCCCCATTTTTGGCGTACACAATCGTTGGGGCTGGACTTTTTGCGGTTATCTTTGCGGTCGATGCGGCAAGAGTGGGAACGCGGGCTTAGTATGATCATGGAGATCTTTCACGTTAAGACGATGATAGTTGATATCCCAGAAGCCTTATGACCTCTGTCTTCAAGTCTTGGTAGTCGGTGTATGGACGGATATTAACTTTGAATTTGTCAAGATATTCCATAAGCATTGCGGATAGCCGCACACCATTTCTCTTAAAAAACCATACTTTGTTAGCATGCGCATTGAAAAGGGCGTGCATAAGTTCCACATATTCGCCGCCACGTGTTTCTTCTTTATCTCTTATCAAGAGAATTGCTTTCGCCAATTGCATCAAGCGATCCAGTTTGTTAAAGACTTTTTGTTTTTCTATCTTTGGAGCCCCGTGCTTTTCTTTTAGAAAACTGTAAACCGTTTCATCTAAGCTGCCTTCCAGATTTACATCGCAAACGTCAACCAACACGTCTTCTTGGAATATGAAAAGTGAGATTCTGCCCGCATTCAAGAGCTCAACTAACACTTGAATTGTTTTGGAGAGGTATATTTCAACGAATTCGAGCAGGACCGCGTAAACGTCCCTACCAGAAAAACTCTTGACTATCTCCTCCTTTACATCTTCCAAAATAGATCTCGTTTGGGGATCGTAGCTTCCCAGCAACAAGATTATCGTTATTAACTTCTGCAATACGCTTCCCTACTGCTTTATTTGCTTGTGAAGTATTTAGAGACATGTATCTATGGTGGCACCTTCAAATTAAGTACTTATCGGGGTACAAGCTTCGCGACGAGCCCTGAACGATACAAGGGCAGTAGATCTAACGCATGTGACTTCCTACGAGTCCTACATTGTCTTTACTGTGCTATGTAGTCTCGGTTATCCGCAAAGTTATGACTTTTAGATTTTCATCTAGCTTGGCATCAAATTTTCCTTCCATCTTAAGAAAGAACGGGGAAACTTTAAAGGCGCCTTTAACCGAATAGACTTTTCCATCGAAGTCTCTCTCGGTAATATCTACAAAAATTGAAAGTACAGACTCGCCGAGCATTCCTGCAATTTCCCCTTCCAAAGCATGTCTGATGCTAGCTGATGGATGTAGTGTTGTCATGCTAGGATCGCCTCTTTTGTTTTATCAATTAGATCTTTTCCGACCATTCGTTCTACCTCGCTGGCTCTGTCTTCGGCAATTCTGTACAAAGGTTGACCTTCGACATCTACCTTATCCAAGAAACCAGCATCAATGAGCTTGCCAATATGGAAGCTTAGCGTATTCGGGTTAATATCATAGCCAATCAACTTCTTGAGGGAACCCTTCAACTCAGACCAAACAACTTCCCTTTTTATGAGCACTAGTAATGCGATGAGGCTCCTAAGCGGACTGGCGAACACTTCACATCTTTTGCTCCTTTCGATAACCAAATCCTCTATGCTCATAGCGTCCACCTGCTGGTTTCCCAAATCAGACATTTCCAATCTCGTTCCTCTCAACGTCGTGGAGATTGTGCAGGCTTATCAGAACCTTTGTTTCCCGTCGTAGATCCAGCCGGGCGGGAGCTTCTTGAGTACGCCGGGGTTGCCTGTTCAACGAAGTAAACGTTGTCGTAGCCGTCCACATGAAGATCCCCCGGTCTGTTCAGACCAGTCAACACCGTTGTCACCGTCGTCGAACCTACCGGAAGCTTCTTCAGTGTGCCTGTGTTGTTGGCGAACGGTCCCCCCTCGATCACGTAGACATTTCCCACGCTGTCCACGGCAACCCCCCTCGGGTAGCTGAGCCCGCTGATCAGGGTGACGACTGTGGAGGGGGGAGACCACTTGTACACCTTTCCGCCCCAGTAAGAGGTCATGTAGATGTTCCCAGTGCCGTCCAAGGCTACGTAGTTGAGGTAGTCTGGTGAACTCCATAGCGTCTGGGCTGTGGTCGAGCCTCGGGGTAGCATTTTCAGAGATCTCCCAGCATCCTCGACGAAATAGACATCTCCGTTCGGAGCACAAGTACTGCGTCTTGTAGTTAGCCGTAGTTAACTTATATACTTAACTGTAGTTAACTTCGTCTTTGAGATCTTCAATAGGCCAAAACCAACCAAACCGTATCCTTCTCCCAGCGGAATGCCAGACTGACTTCGAAAATCAACTAAATAGTTTGCCCGGATTCCCAAAGCCTAGGACTTCTCTCCTTATCCGGCTGTCTATGTGTTCTTTTTGCGTTTTTGTATGTTAAATTTACTATGCTCAACTTCATTTATGACAATGTCCTGAATCAAATGTCTAAGTGGGTCTCGTTTTGGATAAGCACGGTCAACATGCGTTTCGATATATATGTACTTCCTCCCATCTTTGATTCTCACGTGTACACGTCGCCCGTCAGGTAATGGACGCTCTATCAGAAAATCGAGCGGACAAGAACTGAGCCATTCGGTAGGTTACTGTTCTTCCATCTCAAACATACGGAATCGACCTTTGGGGCGATAGGTGGTTGGCATTTCAGTTGAAGACTGTGCGTGTGAGGCTTGGCGAGTAAGGCGTTAATGAGTTCGCCTGGCTTTCCGTTCTTGATCAGCGCGGAGATCAGCACGTTTGTGTCGAGGACAGTTCGCATTTAGGCGCCCTTTTTCTTTTCGTGCCTGTGTTCTTGGACTATGGCGTTTATCTCCTCTTCAGTCATTTCTCCGTACCTGGCTATCCTTTCGTCAACCAGCGCCCGGAGCTTTCTCCACTCCTCCCTCAGGTCCGGCAGCTCGATCTTTTTCAGAATGACTGTGTCGCCCTCCCCGTAGACGAGGAACTTGGTCTTTGGCTTGATGTTGAGGTTCTTTCTCACGGATTGGGGGATTACGACTTGCCCCTTCTCGCTGATCGTGGTGACCGCGGGTTCGTTCTTTGCCATCTTGCATCAGTACAACTTGTTTACTTTCTTACTGTTAAGGGCGTTGCCACAAAAGTTCTTCTCGGACAACCCACACGTTTTCTCAGCCTGCCGCGTCACCGATACGGCAGGTGTCCTCTCAGGTATTCTGCGTACTCCCGGAACCTTTGGAGCGAGAACTCGGCGTGGACTAGGTGGTCGACGCCTGGGAAGTATCCGCCCATCTCCTTTAGCGCTGGGACCTTGGAGTCCACCTCTCTTCTCATCGACTCTCCTCCCTTCGCTAGCTCCCTCTTGTCCAGGTTGCCCCCCAGGAAGAGCTTGTCACCGTACTTCTTTCTGACGGAGATGGCGTCCATGTTGGAGGCGACTTCGAGCGGCCAGATGCCTGTTATCCCCGCTTCCACGACTAGGTCGAGGAGCGGGTTGAGGTTTCCGTCGCTGTCCATCATCACACGGTCTATGCCGTTCTTCCTCAGGAAGCCCGTGACTCTCTTGTAGTGTGGGAGGAGGAACTCCCGGTAGATCTTCGGGGAGATGCACGGTCCGTGCTTCTCCGCCAGATCCTCCCACCAGAAGACCATGTCGATTCGATCTCTCAGGGTCTCGACGGCGTCTCGGATCGCCTCGGTTGTGAAGTACTCCCAGTGCTCCGCCATCTCGTGCATCAGCTCGGGGTCCTTGTAGAACATCACGGTGAAGGTTGGTATGCCCATGAGCTGGGCGCCGAAGCCGTAGAAGCCGTTGAAGCGGAGGAGGGTGTTCCCGCGCTGGTAGTTCTCAAACGCCTTGAGGTAGGCGTCCTTCTCCCAGTCCTTCGGGTATCTTCGGGGATCCTCGGGGTTCAGACGCGCCTTGTAAGCCTCCCAGGTCTTGCGGTCCTTCACCGGGAACTCGACGAACGTGGGCATGCTGTACCAGATGTACGCTTCTCTCTTCATCCGTCGTAGGACTGCTCCGGTCTCGCTCAGGATGTCCACGTACCTGTCGTCCTCTCTCAGAACCCTGAGCTTGAACCTGGGTATCGGTCCTACATCGACGGGTACGAAGCAGCCGAGCATGGACTGGCATCTGAAGTAGGAGTACGGGTCGAAACCCTTGACTGCGGGCCAGTTGAGGAGGGCTGTGCCCCCTCGACCCATCTCCCACTCGATAACTGTCAGCTCCTCAGCCCGCAGCCCCTCGCCGAACCACTTGAGAAGGACCTCGTCGTAGAAGCTCTCAACCCAGGGCAGGGCATCGGGCTTCCTGAAGTTGATGACCGCCTTGAACCTCTCCCTCGGCGTCATCATCTTCTCTCCACCCACCTCTTGCAGAGCTCGACCCCCTCCACCGCGTCGAGGGCAGCCGCGTCCGCCCCTATCTCACCGGCAAAGTCCCTCGTGACGGCGTTCCCGCCGAGGAGAACCTTAACTCTGCTTCTCATCCCTGACTGTCTGAGCATGTCCACGACGGCCTTCATCTCCGGTCGGGTGTTCGTCAGGAGGGTGGACAGCCCCAGAACGCCGGCATCCGTCTCGCCCAGCTTCTTGATGAACGTCTCGGGTGCTACGTCGACCCCGAGGTCGTGGACTTCGAAGCCTGCGACCTGACAGAGCATGCTGAACACGTTCTTGCCTATGTCGTGGATGTCGCCTCGAACGGTTCCGATCACTATCACGCCCTTCTTCTCAGCCCTTCCAGATCTCAGGAGGGGCTTCAGCACCTCGAGGGCTTCGCTCACGAGGACGCCAGCGTACAGGAGCTCGGAGAGGAAGTACTCACCCGTCTCGTACTTCTTGCCGACCGTGTCCATGCCTCTCCTCAACCCCCTCTCGACGATGTCCACCGGTGCGACGCCCTCCGAGAGCGCTCTGTTGACGAGATCCTTCACTCTGCCGGAGTCCTCAACCTCGCCAACAGTCTTAGCCAGGCTATCGAGAGTATTGACGCTCATCTCGACCATCGAATCAACCCCGACGCTTGCTGCGAACATAAGCGTTGCGACGCTGGAACACCGCCACGCGGAATGAGCATTTCATACCCCTCATCCCTCATCAGTTTCAAATACTCCTCAAGCCTTCCTCTTCGGCTTAGAACTATGAGGACCGATGAGTCCACTACGAGTTTCTTACTCATTTGCAGCGCCAGTTTCGTCCAAGAGCGAGACGAACTCGTAGTATGTTACTCCAAGAGTTGAGGCGGCTTGCCTGTGGGTCATCTTGCCAGCCTTCACCTTCCGGACCACCTCGTCAAACCGCTTCATTCCATAGTCTCCAAACCGGGCCCTGTAAAGGTCAAGCGCGCTCTCCTCTTTGAACATCGTCATCAAGTTCTCGGGCGATACCAAGAGCCTGAAGTCGCCAGCATAGTAGAGCCTGACCTTGTCCTTCACTTCGGTCTCGACCATCCTCGCAGCCTCGAGCTCCCTTAGGTACTTGTAGACCGTTGGAAGCGGGTAGCTCAGGTGCCTGGCTAGATCCTCGGCGGTCTCTCCCCTGTGTCTGGCCAGATGGGCGATTATTCTCGCTTTGTTCGGGTTCCCGACGGCTTTGAGGATGGTGACTGCTCTCTCTGCCATGTATATCACTTAATAAAACATATAATATTACTTATTTAAGGTGATGCCTCTCAGTCGATCTACACGTTTTCTCGGCTTGCCGTGTTCATTGGCAGCTGTTCGCGAGAACACTCGTCTAGAACCGTGTAGACGAGTCTCCAATCCTGTTGAGTTTCTCTGGAGCCTCTCGGAGAGACCTGTGAACACTGACGTTGTCAAGCTAGTTGAGAACTCTTGGCTTGAAACTCACCCGGAGAACGTGAGGAAAAACAAGCAGTGAGGAACCAGGGCCTCCCCCTATTTCACTGGAAGCGTGCCATCTCAGTCAAACATGCGCACAAGACGCGGTTCGATCTAGCTGAGTTTTATACACCCCACACTGCTAGATCGTTATAACAAGAACTTCGGGAGGAATCCTCAGAGATGAAGATCACCGACGTTAGGCTGCTGGCGTTCTCCGTCCCTGTAGAGGAGCGACTCCGATGGACAAGCCCAACCGGCGGAAGCGCTACCCAACTGAGCGTCCCCATAGTCCAGATTTCCACCGATCAGGGAGTCGCGGGTATCGGCCAGTGCTACTTCACCTATCCCTTTGCTGTGTACAAGGCGTTGGTTGAGGTGTGGCTCAAGCCCCTCCTTGTGGGTGAGGACCCCCTCGACACCGACAGGCTCTGGGAGAAGATGTACGAGAGCGTGTACGGCACAGCCAAGGGAGGAGCCAGTGTCCAAGCCATAAGTGGCGTGGACATCGCCCTCTGGGACATCAAGGGTAAGGCGCTGAAAGCCCCCCTCTACCAGCTGTTGGGCGGGAAGCATCGCAGTGAACTCAGAGCGTACGCAAGTCTCTTGTCTAGTCCGAAACCGGGCTACAACCCGGCAGCAGACGCGATGAGGTACGTTGAGGAAGGGTACACAGCCGTGAAGTTCAAGGTCTGGAGGGAGAAGGAGGTCAAGTTCATCAAGTCAGTGAGGAAGGCGGTGGGCAGCAGCATAGACCTCTTGGTTGACGCCAACTGCCACTACACGCGTAGCCTCGCCTACAGGGTTGCCAGGGAGTGCGAGAGGTACGACATCTTCTGGCTGGAGGAGCCGTACTTCCCAGACGAGCTCGAAAGCATCGCGGAGCTGGCAGCCTCGACGGATGTGAACATCGCTGGAGCGGAGAACGAGCAGACTCGCTACAGGTTCAGGGAGATAATCACCCGGCATGCTATGGACATTATCATGCCCGACACCTGCATTTGCGGAGGCATCTCCGAGACGATGAAGATCGCCGCCATGGCTTCCGCCTACCACATGCCGTGCGACCTGCATCTGGCTTACAGACCCATGATGGAGGGAATCCACGTGAGCGCAGCCATCCCGAACAGCATCTACGTCGAGAATGTCATGGCTTTCTCGGAGCCGGTCATCACCGCGGGCCTCATACAGGGGACGATGAAAACGAAGAAGGGGTATGTCGAAGTCCCGAGCAAACCCGGACTAGGTGTGGAACTCGACGAGAAGACCGCTGCCAAGTACGCCTTGAAGCTGTAGCTGACCGGGCCAAGGAAGGAGAAGTTTCCTTCGTAATTACAGTTTTTCATGAAAATTCGTAATTATCTCTGAAAGATGCGTAGGAAGGGGATCGTCCCATAGGAATAGGCACCTTCTTGCGCCAAGGGACCAGAATAAGAGATGTCTGATTTGATAAGGCTAGGTTAGCGTTTTCGGAGTTCGTCTAGGTACTGGACCAGTCTCAGCCTCTTTAGATTTGGAATGTTCAAGAATGCGTCGTCGTCTCCTATAATGACGTTGTCGTGAGCCAGAGTCGAACCGACAACCAACGAATCGAAGAATCCTCTCTCAAATTCCCTGTACACGGTCAAGCCTCTGATGAGTTGTTCAAAGTTAAGGTCCAGAATCTCCAGCTTGTACCTCGAGGAGATATCCTTGATGAGTTCCAGGGTTTGGACAATTGTGTCTGCGGGCTTGTTTTCGCTCATACATACTATCACTAGTTCAAAGAGCGCTATGGACGGTATGACCAGCTCCTTCTTTCTGTCCGGGGCTATTCTCTCAAGCTCGTCTAGAATGCCTTTGACATGCTTGTGTTTGGGATCCGAGTCTCTCATTCCAAACAGGAATTCTGTATCGGCGACGGGCAAATCCACTAACACCCGAAATTAGTTTTGGGTTCCGCCGAGTAACCATCTCTCGGCCTTTTTCTCGGTCTTTTCATCGTAGGTTATCTCGCCTATGAGCTCGCTCAGTCTCTTGAATGGGTCGGAGACCTTCGGAACCAGTACCAATTTCCCTCTATCCAGTGTTACTTCTGTTAGTTGTCCCTCCTTCACGCCCAGCTTGTTCCGAAAGCTTTTGGGGATTACAACCGTGTATCTCTTGCCGATCTTAACGAGTTCCCTCTCCAAATTGCTCGCCAAAACAGAGTTATCAGTCAGATATTTATTTTTTTCAGATAAAAGAGCCAAGACCGCTGCCAACCACGGCGTGAAGCTATAACTGATCCTCGGCTTGGTTCTGTTACCTCTCCGTCGGAATCATCTCTCTGTTTCCTTTCGTCGGATGGCTTCAAAGAGTCGCCAGTAAGCGCTTAAATCTGTAAGTGTAACCGAAGAGTGGGCAGGTGGCTGGCGTTATGGGAAAGGGTATGACGATCCTAACGGTTGACCGAGACGAGTTCGTGAAGCGGTGCGAAGAGGCGTATGGGAGAAAAAGGGAGGAACTTGAGCGGCGGCATGAAGGCAAGGTCGTTGCTCTCTACGAGGAAGGTGTGGCAGGGATAGGCGGAGACGTAGACTCCGCGTATCGGGAGGCTGCTAGGAAGCACCCGAATAAGATATTCTACTTCAGACGAATCGGCAAGTTCCCTGCAAGCGGAACACTCTTCTAGGTCCTCGAGGATGAGGTCGGGGATTCCATTCTTGACAGGATATTCGACTCCGCACCGCTGACAGAATAACTCCTTCGTAGGCTGCCTCTATCCTCGGAGAAAAATCGGACAGACATAATCATTCTGCCATCCTTTTCACCAACAACTTCTAGCACTGGACCCCACACTTCCGAGCTCTATCTAGGAAATCGCTGTATCGTCAGCTTGTATGGGCGTACACTCTTCGAAACGTTGCTTTGATCCGTCTCTCTTTCAATACATGTGAATGGCGCCTTCCGATCTCAAAAGTTTATCAACTTAGAGTCCACAGACTCCCCATTCTGTGGTAAGAACGGCAAAGGAAGCAGTAGTGAGCAAGAAGCTACCGAAATCGGATCTACCTTTCTCCTACGGCTTCAAAGGAGGAAACCTAGTATTCACGTCTGGCCAATGGGGAATCGACCCGAAGACAAATCAGGCGGTCGAGGGAGTAGAGGCTCAGACCCGGCAAGCTTTGGAGAACCTCGAAGTCGTCCTCGAGGCGGCCGGCTGCACTCGGAGGGATGTGGTCAAGGTTACAGTCTTCTTGGCGAGCATGAGAGACTTCAAAGCCATGAACAAGGCCTACGTGAGCTTCTTTGAGAAGCCCTACCCGGCCAGGACCACCGTAGAAGCCAAGCTCGCAAATGAAAGCGTGAGGGTCGAGATAGAAGCAATAGCAGTCAAATGAAACTCAGCTGATATTGAGGCGTTGCAGGGCCGATAACCATTTGTCGATAGGTCTGTCGTATGTCCATCTAGGCATCTCTCTCCATTACGCAAGAGAAGGGTACCCAAAACCAGGTCTGAGAATATCAAACTCAGATGATTTCTCCTGTTCTTTAAATTACGATCGACCAAAATGAAATGTCGTAACTAACTCTTCTCTCAATCAAAGCAATACTCAGGAGAGGATCTTTAGAAAATATCTTGAGTGTTACATTGTACCCGGGCTTAACAACTATCTTTTCACTTGTTTTTTCTCCTCCGGCAACTTCGATACCTTCGCCAAATGGCGGCGCAAGTTGAAGTTTTTCAGAAATTATCGTGAATCTTCCAAGAGGCTGTTTTTGAGCGGAGATTTCGACGATTTCGGCGTCTTCTCCCAATTGGTTTCTCGCTGCGATTTGATATATCCAAAGGTTGTTCTTTGAATCCCAATCCGCTGAGGCGTTAATAGAATAAATATCGAAAGCCGGGGCTCCGACGCCTCTGCTAACGCCAGTAGCAGGACCCATACGTACCCCAACCGACCGCGAAAGAGGCACTCCGAAAAGGATCGCTAAAATTATGAGCAAGATAAGAACGATAACCAATTTTCTCTTAGCTGATTCTACAAGGGTTTTTGTGTGAACAAGGATGTCGCTAATTGGTAAAGAGATGGCAGACCCTAACATCAGAATGATGTTCAAAACACCAACAGTAGAGATTCGGTGAGACAGCTCAGACCAATCAGTGGTTAAGAGAACTCCCTTGAGGTTAGTTGCAGGAGTTCCGGGGAGAAGAGCATACAGCAACAGTCCAGGCAAAATCCAAAAGATATCTACAATGAGACGGTTTCTTTTGCTCCGCAACGAATAGATGCCCCAGGATAAGGGGATGAAAAATACAACAATGGGCGGGATCGGCCCGAAAGATCCTAACGTAAAGAGCAGCAGGACTGAGGACAAGTAACCTAATAGAGCACCTAGAATCTTGCGGGTATGTAGTTCGGCGGGGGCAGGCTCCATCAGAATTCGAGCTATCGTTGAAGCGAATGCGATTGAGATGCCTGCTAAGATACCAACCGATAGAAAAAGTTGATTTTCATGTAGAACCGGAAAAGCGTATGGTGCACTCGGTTCACCTAATCGAAATGAATTTCCGAAGAATTGAAGAATAGAAGATGCCACAGCGATTAGCAATCCAGACTTGGTGTATCTTCTCATCTTCTGGACTCGTGGTGGAAGCTCAGTTGCTTTTTGACCTTTGGGTTTCGTTACAACGAAGAGTATCGTTGAGACAACGGTCATGACGATGCCTACTAGTAGTATGGGAATAAGAGTAAGGAAGAGAGCCGCCGCCGAGATTCCTGCTCCAGCTATCGCCACTATTTTCGCGTATTTTCTGATGTTCTTAGTTTTTGATGAGAGCTCGGTTGCCTTCGTCGGCATCCCCCCTCTTCTTGAAGGTATCCAGCTCAACTCATGGGTGCTTCTTTTTCTCAATTGTTCAATAAGCTTGGCTATTCCTTCATAAGGTGCCTTTCTAAGAGATGGACCATAAACGTATCCGCTTTTCAGTCTTTGAGCTTTCTTGACCACGTGATTCACGAATTCTTGATGCTTGTTTTTCAGCCGAAGCGACAAGCTATTTAACAACTTGCAACGTCAAGATTGAACGCTTGGTGGAAAGGTCAGCTCGATCTTATCGCTTTCCGCCAGCCATTCTCACGCTGTCGGGGCTTCGCATCAGGATCAGGGCTGAGATTGGTCCCATCACGGAGACCAGCCCTAGTTGGGTGAAGGCCCACCCCCAGAAGGGGAAGTAGCCCAGCTGCCCTACGACAAGAGGGTCGTTAGTCCAGTCGAGCACGACTCCGAGGAAGGCGGAGGAGATTGTTGTGACGCCGAAGCCCAGGAGCGATTGAAAGCCGAGGGCCGACCCTACGAACCTATCCGGCACCAGCTCGGTAAGCCCTGCCTTGTAGATGGCGGTGTCTGCCACAATCCAGAAGCCATAGAACAACCCCACGGCCGCGAGGATTAGCAGAGGAAGCCCGATCATCCAGCCGAAGACGAGGGAGCAGGGGATGCTGAGGGACATGATCAGGACAATCGCCTTGGATCGTCCTATCCGGTCGGAGAGGAGCCCGCCTATTCCCGGAGAGAAGCCCCCCATCAGAAGGCAGGTTCCGGCGATGGTGCTTCCCACAGTCAACGCGTCTGTGGCTGAGTACCCAAGCACTCGGGCGGACGCGTTCATGTAGGGGTTGACCCAGTCGCGCATCGCGTAGAGCTCCCACATGTGACCCATATAGGAGAGGGTTATCAGCCAGCCCGGCTTGTTCGTGAGAACAGCGCTCCTGAAGGTTTCAGGAGATCCCCCATCGGTCATAAGGGGCGGGCTGTCCTTCACCAAGAGGAACATCAGAGCTGCGGCGGGGAACGCCCAGACGGAGGTCCAGAAGACGCCCGCCCTCCACCCGTACAGCGCGGCTAGGGGTCCGGCTACGTAGTTCGCCCCGGCAGAGGCGCCCACGAGAGAGCACGTGTAGACGCCTAGCGCTTTCCCCCGCTCCTTGGGCGGGTACCAGTTGGACAGGATTCTCATTCCCGGCACGTATAGTCCTCCCTGTCCGATGCCTGCGAGCGTCCTCAGGATCAGTGCCGACCAGAAGTCTCGAGCCAGCAGCGCGAAGGCGATGCCGAAGACGCCTGTCTCGATCGCCGAGAGGGCGAACGTCTTCCTACCCCCGATCCGGTCGGCGAGGTAGCCCGTCAGGAAGACGCTGATCACGTACCCCGCCTGGCAGCTGGCTACGATCACGCCCGCCATAGCCCCGCTCAGCCTCCACTCCACCAGCAGGAGAGGCAGGACCGGCGAGAAGTTCGACCAGATGAGCATGGCAAGGAGCGAGGCCAGACTCGCCGTGATCAGGGTCCGAGTCTTGCCTTCCAAGCCGCGCTCACCGGGGTTGGTTTGAAGAATCAGTGCGGAGAGCGAATTTAAACTGAAGCCTTGAGAGGCGCCTAGACCCTCTTCAGCAGCTTTAGGAAGTTGTCGAACATGTAGGATGTGTCGTTCGGTCCGGGGGAGGCTTCGGGGTGGTACTGTATCGCCCAGACGGGTAGCTCCTTGTGGGTAAGACCTTCGACGGTCTTGTCGTTGGCGTTGATGAACGAGACGCTCAAGCCTGTTCTGTCTAGGGACTTCTCGTCGACGGCGAAGCCGTGGTTCTGGCTCGTGATGTAGCACCTGCCGGACGACAGGTCGATGCAGGGGTGGTTTTGCCCCCGATGACCGAACTTTAGCTTGTAGGTGTTCCCGCCCAGCGCGAGCGCGAGGATCTGGTTGCCCAGGCATATGCCAAAGGTCGGCACACGCCCATCCACCAGCCCTCGGACGGTCTTGATGGCGTTCTTGCACACCTTAGGGTCGCCAGGACCATTAGAAACGACGACACCTTGGGGGTGTAGGCTCAGAATCTCTTCAAGAGAGGACTTCGGAGGCATGAGGGTGACTTCAACGCCGCGCTTCACGAGATTCCTGACAATGCTCATTTTCACGCCGCAGTCTATCAAAGCCACGCTCGGCTCTCCGCCCTTCCCGAAGGTCAAAGGTCGTTCCGTGGCAACCTCGGAGGCGAGGTCGCGGGCGTTCGGGTCGGGAACGTGCTTCGCCTCTTCGAGCAGGTCGTCGAGGCTGGGCTCTCGACCAGCCTCATAGGTGAGCAGGATGCCTCTCATGACGCCGTGGACCCGTATCTTCTTCGTGAGCGCCCTAGTGTCGACGCCCTCTATCCCCGGAACGCCGCTCTCCACCAGCCACTCGTCCAAGCTCATCCTGGAAGACCAGTGGCTAGGTTCTCTACAGAGCTCCCGAACGATGTAGCCCTCGATCTTCGGTCCGTCGGACTCGAAGTGCTCGGGGTAGACCCCGTAGTTCCCAACTAGGGGGTAGGTCTGCATCAGGATCTGCCCCTTGTAGGAGGGGTCTGTGATGCCTTCGGTGTACCCCACCATGCCGGTGTTGAAGACGACCTCCCCCGAGACCTTCTTGGGAGCCCCGAAACCCCTGCCCCTAACGACGGTGCCGTCGTCCAGAACAAGAACCGCCTGGCGCTCGCCCACAGGCTTTCCACGAGGAGCTTCAGGCACCGACGAACCCTTCGCAGTTTCAGCGAAACCGGCGGATTTAAGCCTTGTGAAAACAGGCTGAGTCAGTCGGGTTGCGGTTCGTTTAGCGATGTTAAGTCGACGGATGTTTTCGGTCTTCTCGCCAATTGGCTGGCAAAGTTAAATTCCGCTCTCTCAGCTGGGTTTATTCGAGGTGTGTAGCATGTCGAAGGATGTATTCATTGAGGGCGGCTTAGAGGAGATGGAAGAGCTTCTGAAGAAAGCCGAGGTCGGGCATATCGCCCTCTGCGACGGCTCGATGCCCTACACGGTTCCCCTGAACTTTCTGTACTACGAGGGGAAGATCGCTTTCCACTGCGCGTGGGAGGGAAAGAAGCTGGACATCATAGCCAAGAACCCAAACTGCTGCTTCGAGGTTGACAAGTTCATGGGGGAGGTAAGCTACCACTACGACTCCCTGTGCCACCTAGACTACGACAGCGTCCTCGCCTTCGGGAAAGCCCGCATAGAAAACGAAGAGGAAGAAAAGCTACGCATCTTCCAACTCCTTCACGCAAAATACAAGAAGATCTACCGGAAGCCCGTCTCCAAAGGCGGGATGAGAATTGAAAGGTCCCGTCTCTCCGAAGCCTGCTGCGTGGTCATCGACGTCAACGAGATGACAGGACGCCGAGAACGGACCGTGAAAGGCAAGCGACAGAAGACGCTTTGGCGCCACCGATTCTGAAGCCATCTGAGGCAGCCAAACGCGAGAATAGCGAAACTCAGTGATTCGGACATAGAACAGAGAGGAGGGCTGGGCCTCACTCCTCTTGCATTGTTTTCCACTCGACAAGGTCGAAGGTCTCGGCGTCGAGGGGGAAGACGGGTCTCTTGAGGCTTTTCCACGGGTATCCCGCCAGCCTGGGACTCGCTATGCCCGGCGTGTCGACCTCGATTATCTTCTTTGCTATCGGGGCATGCGCGGCTCTGTAGTGAACCGATGAGAAGACGCACAGTATCTGCTTCTCGGCGGGCTCGATGCCTAGGCTGCGGTAGAACTGAAGATCGAAGACTTGGTGCCTGTTCTCGGTTAGGACCAGGAGGATGTCGTTGATGTCTAAGACGACTGTCTTGCCCATCCTGTTTTTCACGCCCGCCATCATCGGACCCTTTCCGACCCACTCCCCGTCTGAGATGAGTCTAACCTTTCCCGTAATCTCCAGCGGGGGTCCGTGCAGGTTGTCTACCTTTCCTCCTACCCACAGAGTGACTTGGCTACCGACCCCGGCCTCTATCGCCTTCTCGACGGCTTTGCCGTCTCTGTCCCACAGAGCCCCGAGCACCGCGTTCTTTGCTTTCATGTCGATCAGCGCCTTGAGCAGTACGGTTCCGTCGGCGGCGGCTCCCCAGCCGGGGTTGTTGGCTATGTCGGCTAGGACGTACGGTCCCTTATCCGCTTCCATCGCCTCCCTCACCGCTTCTTTAACGGGCGTGGGTTTCACTAGGAAGTCCATCCTGTGCGACCAGATGAAGTCTCCCAGTTTCTCGGCGATGTCGTGGGCCAGTTTTGGGTCGTTGTCGGTGGTGACGGTTATGGTCGGGTACGGGGTTGAAGTGTCAGCCCACGGGAACCCACCTGCTACCGTTATCGTGAGGACCTTCTCCTTTTTCTCGAGCTCGTGAACCGTGTCAAACAGCTCTGTTAGAGGGTAGCGCCCAGTGAATTGAGCCTGAGCGGTTAGTATCATAGGCACCTTCACGAAAGCCTTAGTGGGATTGATCTCCCCCCTCACCATCTTGACGATAAGCTCTGCCGCTTCGAGCCCTCGCTCATATGAGTCTACATGCGGATACGTGTCATTGCCAACCGGGATGTCAAGATTCTTCATCGACTCTTCTGTGTGGTTTGCGTGCCAGTCGAAGGTCGAGACCATGGACGTGTCTGGGCCCAGGATTTTCCTCAGTTCCGAGAAGTAGTGGCCCTGGAGGTCAGGGTGTTCCTCTGTGTAGCCCGCTCCGTGGGTGTGGAGCAGCAGTCCATCGAATTTCCCGGCGTTTCTGACTCGCCTGAGTATCTCTTCTAGGATGTAATCGTAGGCTTCTTTTGTTATCACTCCGTAGGCGTTTGCGCTGGCGTAGACCGTTGTCACCAGCTCGAAGCCCAGGTTCTTGGACGCGTCTATGAAGCCTCCTAGAAAGGTCTTTGTGCCTCTATAGAAGTCTGCTACCTCTTTGTCGAAAGCCAACTGATTTCTCTTGAAAAACTCCAAGTCCGCTTTTAACGGCATGAAATTGTTGCATTCGTGCTCTATGGTGGCTGTTAAGAATCTCATTCTGGGATCACCGATCTGGGGAATGAACGTGACTGTCGAACGAATTTAAGATGATCGTGAAACTTAGCAAAATATGAAATAAGCTAGGGACGCAGACAATTCCTCTAGGGATGCGGGTTATGAGTCTGGTTGAACGTCTTGAGAGTGTGGGTAAGAGTGGTATCGATACTCCCGCGTTGCTGATAGACCTCGACGCGATGGAGGGAAACATCGCGAAGATGGCGAAGTACTTCAGGGGTGTGAAGGCGAAGCTTCGACCGCACGCGAAGACCCACAAGACCCCAATAATCGCCCACAAGCAGATCGAGGCTGGGGCGGGGGGGATAACGTGTGCCAAGCTGGGTGAGGCGGAGGTTATGGTGGCGGCGGGGATCAGGGACATCCTGATCGCTAACCAGGTGGTGGGAAGGCAGAAGATCGAGAGGCTGATGAGGCTTGCCAAGCACAGCGACGTGATCGTCGCCTTGGACGACCTGAGAAACGCGCGCGATCTGTCTGCGGCCGCGTTGAGAGTGGGGACCAAACTGAACGTCCTGATCGAGGTGGACGTTGGGATGGCTCGGTGCGGCGTGGAGCCTGGTAAGCCGACGCTCACCTTCGCCACGGATGTTCTGCGACTACCCGGGTTGAGGTTCAGGGGGCTGATGGGATATGAGGGGCACACCGTCTTCATGGAGCCTTTCGAGAAGAGGCGGGAGGAGTGCACCAAGGCCATGAAGCTCCTGATCGGGACGAGGGACACCCTAGTAGATGCCGGCATAGGAGTTGAGATAGTCAGTGCTGGTGGAACGGGCACCTACAACATCTCTGGCGAGTACCCGGGCGTGACCGAGATACAGGCGGGCTCGTACGTGCTCCTAGACTCGAAGTACAAGACTATAGTACCCGAGTTTGATTGCGCCCTGACGGTTCTGGCTACGGTCATAAGCAAACCCACCCCTGACCGCGCGATAGTCGACATGGGGATGAAGGCGATCACGTCCGAGTTCGGGATACCCCAGCCGAAGGGCGTCGACGGAGCTGAGCTGATCCGCCTCTCCGAGGAGCACGGGAAGCTGCAGCTCAAGAACCCGAGTACTCCGATAAACGCCGGTGACAGGCTGGAGTTCGTCCCGACCCACTGCTGCACAACGATCAACCTCCACGATAAGTTCTACGGGGTCCGAGGTGACCGGCTAGAGACCATCTGGGACATTCCGGGAAGGGGAAGGTTCCAGTAGCCCCTTTCCTCACGGCAAGCCCAAGCACGGACTATGCCCCTGACTGTTAAGTCCTTGTGACAGAAAAATGGTACCTGAAGGGAAGAACTGAACGTTGAAGGATTTGTCGTAAGAGGTGTAACAAACGGGTTACCCAAAATCTTGTGACATATGCGTAAAGGAAAGAACAAACGCAGACCTTTTTTGTGGCAGTCTCGAGTTGACACTTAGACCATTTAGGAAGCGGGCTGACCCTCGAATCATTCTTGCTGGACAAGATCCAACGATAGCAAGAGGAAAGGTTCGTTCTGTTTTGGGCTTGGAGGAGAAGAAAAGCCCTCTCTACACGTACATTGTCACTGAAATCTTAAAGCCCGCCGGACTCGAACTCGATGAAGTGTACGCAACCAATCTCATCAAGTGTCGCTTCCCCAACAATCAAACACCTAGAGACATCTCGAAGAGACACGGCATGTCGATGAAGGAATTTCTCGCTCCTTTCTGGCACAACTGCGAACGATGGTTTCGGCAGGAAGTTCGAGAGATTCATCCTAAAATCGTGTTGTCCTTTGGTGAACCTGCACATCAATTGCTCGCAGAAGGATTCTGCTGGAATGTTTCGACAAGAATAAAAGAAGCCTTTGGCAACATCTATGAGGTTAGACTACTCGGCGAGAATGTACATTACGCGCCTTGTATTCATATCAATTCTAGAGGGCATGAACATTACAAGAAACAGGGAGTTCATTGGAACACATTCATTCAGAATTTGAGGAAAGTTGTGGATTCAGTTAGTGTCACATGACCCGGGATCTTGCACGCTCATCTCATCTCGTCCAGACAGTTGAATCAAGACCCTCAACAGGTTTTTAGGAAGCCGTGGAGAAGGAAGGTAGGAAAGGTGACTCCGGTGAGAACCGAGGCCTTTGACCTGCTTCACCAAGAGATCCTTCGGAAGGTTAGGCAAGGTCTGGATCCCCTCGACCGTATCATCGGACAGAAGGAGACGAAGGAGCAAGTCTTAGCAGCTCTCCTCTCGAAGCACCATGTCCTGATAGAGGGACCACCCGGAGTCGGGAAGACAACACTAGCCAAGCAGGTCGCAACGCTCTTTCCACCCGTCAAAGCAGTGAAGAGTTGCAGATTCCATTGTGACCCCGAGGAGCCTCAGTGCCCCATGTGCCGCTACCGCGCGGAGAGCGGAGAAGATCTGCCGGTAGAGACGATCTCAGGGTCGCAGAGGTTCGTCAGGGTTCAGGGAAGCCCCGAGCTGAGAGCTGAGGACCTCCTGGGCGACATAGACCCTGTCGAAGCGTTCCGCCACGGCCCCCTTCACCCCAGAGCCTTCACACCAGGGAAGCTCCTTCGCGGGAACAGAGGGATCGTCTTCTTTGACGAGTTGAACAGGTGCCCAGAGAGGGTGCAGAACGCCCTCCTCCAGGTCTTGGAGGAGGGAATAGCCACGATCGGCGGGTATGACGTGGACTTCCCCGCGGATTTCGTGCTGATCGCAACAGCGAACCCAGCCGAGACCATCGGAACCGAGAGGCTCTCGGACACACTCCTCGACCGTCTGGACATCGTGAAGATTGGCTACCCAACCCGGGAGGAGGAGAGGAGCATCATCCTCAAGTACGGAAGGCAGACCTCGGGCGTCACTGTTCCGGAGGACGCTGTTTCGCTGATGGTCGACCTGGCCGAGTCAACCCGCGAACGAAAGGACGTGCAGAAGCCCGCCAGCGTTCGAGCCACCATAAAGCTCTACGAGAACTCCCAGTCGGTGGCGTGCCTCCGCGGCAAGGCGAGGGTAGACGCGAGTGACGTGGGCAGAGCGGTTCTCATGTCGTTCAAGGGAAGAGTCACACCTTCCCCGGAGAGCCCGTTCTTCAATGACAGCGAGGGTCTCCTGAGAGACATCCTCGACTCGGTTGTGAAGGAGAGATAGAGTGGCAAAAGGCAGAATAGACCTCTCCCGACTCGTGACGCAGGTGGCGTACGAGACTCGGCGACACCCACTCGTGGAGAGAGGGCTCAGCGTTCGAGGGACCACAGCGATGTTCGAGCTCTCCAAGTCCCTAGCTGAGCTGAGAGGAGGAGAGGTCGAGGCTCGAGATGTCTGGACCGCGGGAATGATCTCCATCCCCCACCGGATCAAGCTCAATACGATGTGCGTCAAGAAGCCGGAGGAGGTCGTGGAGGAGATCCTGTCCAGGGTCCTCTACTCCAAGAGACGGGAGCGGAAGCCTACCCAGAAAGCCGAGAGCTACAAGACCGAAAGATCAGGCAGAGGCCGCCCCGAACGGCTGTCGAGGAGGGAGATGAGCGAGATACTCCAGCGGCTCCTAGACTTCCGCCACAAGAACCCAGCGGGACCATACCTGACCCTGTACCCTCAGATCCTTCGGAGGGAGATCCTCAGATACTCCCCCCAGCTGGCCAGATACCTAGAGCGGAGAGTCGAGGCTGGAACCGGGGAGAGGTTCACAGACAGCACCCAGTGCCTCATCGAGTTCTCCCACGAGATGGAGAAGGTCCTCGCCCTGCTCGAGGCTAAGGGAGCCCTCGAGAGGCTGGACGAGCTGAGACTCGCCTTCACGGACGAGGCCTACGCCATCCTGATCAAGGATCTGCAGCCGAAGATAGGCGAGGTCGTGAGGGGCATCGGGCAGCACTCCACCCGGATGAACTGGGAAGACGGCGTCGAGCACGCGGGCGTCAAGGACTTCGAGACGAACGTGGGGTACCGAGATGTCTCCGTGAGCGGCACGATCAGGAACCTGATCAAGCGAGGGAAAGAGCCAGTCGACCTGACCCGGAGAGACCTGCGCGTCTACGAGACTAGAGGTCTAACCTCCCTAGATTTGGCGGTGGCTTTTGACGCCAGCTACTCGATGGCTGACGGGAGCAAGCTCACCAACGCGAAGAGGGCGGCGGTCTCGGTGGCGGCGGCGCTGCAGTGCTTTCCCAAGGACAGGCTCGGGTTGGTGGTGTTCAGGGACTGGGCTAGGAGGCTGGCTCCGCTGGGCGCCAGCTCACGGGAGGTTTTTCGATGCGTGATCAACCTCGGTCCCGACGGGTACACGAACATCGGCGACGCGGTGAGGCTGTCCACCGAGATGCTCCTGAGAGAGGGGCAGCCCCAGGCTAGGAAGCACATCATCCTCATCTCGGACGGATCGCCGACCTACCCTCCCGGAGCAGCGTACGAGAACGCGATCGATCAGGTCAAGCGGGCGCGAGCGAACAAGGTCACGGTCTCGCTCTTCGCCATCCTCGGCGGCAGAGAGTCAGACGCCGAGTTCGCAGGACTCCTCGCTAGGTACGGTCTCGGCAGAGTCTACGCTGTCGCCGAGAAAGACCTTCCCGAACAGGTTCTAGAAGACGTGATGCTCCGAGGTGGGGGCTAGGATCGTTTCCTCACCGAGATCGTGACGCCCTCAGTCCCATCCACCTCGGCCCCCTTCAACGTGGACAGCATACCGAGGACGGACTTCCTGATTATGTCCTGGACGAACTCCTTCATCGGTATCCTCTTCGAGCCGACGAACACCTCAAGGGAGATCGGACCCGAGATCGAGTCGCACTTCCCGATATCCTCGCCCCTGGCAACCGCCCTAGCTAGATCTCTGCAGGTGGTGTACCCGCACTTGCCACAATCAAGGTCCGGCAGCCTCTGCCACGCCCGCGCAGTCTCGATGAGGGGGATCAGGTCATCCTCGACAAACTCGCTCAAACCACTCGGCTCCTTCAGGAAATCGAGACAGGGAACCCCGAGGATCGAGCCGGTCTCGCACCCATGAACGTCGAGGACTAGAATGTTCTTGGACTCCCTCACCCTCGCCTCCGCAGCCTGGCGTGTGGTCGCCGTTACAATCTTGGGAATCCTTTCGTCTCCTTCGACCAACCCCTTGAATCCCTCGAGAAGTATGAGGTCGTAGCCATCCCGCGCGAAATCGAGGACCTGATCGAGATCTAGGGAAGTCGTGTCGATCTTTCTGATCGTGGCAACCTCTCCGCGAGCCACGGTCAGAACGGTCTGAGCTCCAGCCTGCGTGAACCTCCAGGAGTCCTTCTTTGGCGTGTCTATGGAGAAGTCAGGCTCGGAGACGTGCTTGAACACGCAGGTTCGATAGCCCTTCGCTGAGAGAAGCTTGACTATTGGCTCTATCGCACTGGTCTTTCCCGACTTCTTCTCGCCGACCACGGCCACTACAGGCGTCTTCAGCAAAGCGATCCCCAGTGAATCTCAAGAGGCGGCTTGAAAAACCTAGTGGTTTCAGTAGCTGAGTCTCGTGGATGGTTGGGTCATCTGGTAGATCTGGTTATGCCGACGTCCTTCACCCAGACGCTTGGGGCTAGGGTTGGGATGGAGACCTCCCACCACCGGATCCACTTCCGCTCGCGCGAGGCTTCTTGAATTGCTCCGAGGATTCTGAGCATGTTGTCGCTCACTCTCAATCCCTTGACGGGCTTGTCTATCTTTCCGCCCTTGACAATGAACGCGCCGTCCCTGCATATGGTCGAGAAGTCCCCTTTCGCCCGGTCTTGGAACCTCGTGTACCAGTTGTTGGCTAGGTACAGACCATCTCCCATAGCCTCGAGAAGCTCCTCTTCACTCAGTCTGCCCGGGCTGACGACGGCGTTCCAGGGCATCGGCGCTATCCAACCGGCGTTCCCAGTTGTTTTGGCTCCAAACTTGCGGGCGGTGCTGGAGTTGTGAAGATAGCTCCTGAGGACGCCGTTGTTTATGACGATCGTCTCGCCAGTGGGCGCACCTTCATCATCGAAGGGTCGGGAAGCCACGCCCTCGGGGATAACCCCATCGTCAATCAGAGAGAACCACGGCGGTGCCACCCTGTGCCCCAGCATCCCTCTGAAGAAGGAAAGACCGGCGTCAACACTGAAGGCTGAGGCTGATCCGACAGCCTCGTTCGCGAGGTTCGCAAACATGCTTGGACCGAGGACCACGTCGTACTTGCCAGTTTCGATCTCCACGGGGTCAACAGCGAGTCTAGCCATCTCCGCAGCCCTCTCTCCGGCCAGTTCAGGCTTGAACCCGGCGGCGCTGCGGGATATCGAGACGTCATGACCAGTAGCCTCTTCCGAGACGAAGGCGCGGACCGATATCTGGATTGTCGTGCTTCTCCAACTTGCGTCGATGTCTCCCGAGGTTACGAGCCTCAGCCCTCTCGTCAGACAGGTCAGGATTCCGGCAACACGCTTAGCTCCCGAGCGGAGGGCATGGTCGATGGCCGACTTCGCGTACTCCACCAACTCCGAGTTCATCGAAGCCACCCCATGGTCGTAGGCTCCACGGATCTCCCGGTACTCGAACGGGCCGTGGGGAAGGGGGGTGTAACTCTCGCTCGGCGCTACGGTCTCCGACGTCTCGATCATCCTCTTGAGGGACTGGTCCACTCTCGCTCGTTCGATGTCCTCGGTGCCTGAGATCAGCACCCTCCTCTCTCTTGAGATCAGGATGGCTAGCGCGTTGGAGTCCAGTGTCTCGGTCACAGTCACCTCGTTATTGGCGAACCTGACTATCTTCCTCGTCTCGTGTGTCCCGAGGCAAGCCGCGTCCGAGGCGCCGAGTCTCTGGCCGAGCTGAACGACGTGTTGGGGGAGCTCGCTGAACCTCATCTCGTGAGACCTCCCAGCCTAACCTTCCTCAGCCTTATCTCGGGCCCGCCTGTCCAGACGGGTGCGTCCTGCTCGGGATCCCCCTTCCCGCACATGGCGGCGCTGAAGGCTAGGTTCTTGCTCACCGCGTCCACGCTGTTGAACAGGCCGGTCGTGGTCAACTCGATCGTCGGGTTTTTCACCATCTCCCCAAGCTTCCCTCTCTTGATGGCGTACGCCTCTAGACCTACGTATCGCTGGTTGAAGCGTCTGTCGTCGATGTTCCACTCCATGAAGCTCTTGATGTAGACGCCGTTCGAGACGTCCTGAAGCAGCTCGTCGAGGCTGTGGTCGCCTGGAAGCATGAACGTGTTCGCCATCCTTATTATGGGCTCAAGACTGTAACCCATCGCCCTCGCCGCTCCGTTGCTCTCCACCCCCAGCTCAGCCGCTGTCTCCCTGTTGTGGAGGAACGTGTTCAAGACCCCGCTCTTCATGAGCTCCCTCCTAGAAGCTCTGACGCCCTCGTCGTCGTAGAGGTAGTGTCCGTAGGAGCCCTGCAGCGTGGGGTCGTCTACGATCGTAACCGCGTCGCTCCCCAGCCTCGTCCCGATCATCTCGGGCTTCATGAACGACTCCCCTGCCTGGGCTGCCTCTCTGCCCAGAATCCTGTCTGCCTCGGACGGATGGCCACATGACTCGTGACAGACGATTCCGACAACCTCGCTGCCGAGCACCACATCTATCTCGCCCCTAGGCGGGGCTTTGGCCTCCCTCAGAACCCTGCCCAGGATTCTAGCCTCCTCCGAGACCGATTCCGGGAGGCTCCACGACTCGACGAGCTCCCACCCTCCGCTCCCCCCGAACTGGTTGAACCTCTGGGCAGTTCCGCGGGAGCCCTCGAGAGCGGTGAGCATGTAGTAGAACGAGATTCTGGGAACAAGGCTGCGAACGCGCGAGCCCTCGCTGTTCAGGTAGATCTTATCCGTCTCCCAGTTGGTGAGGACGAGCATCCTTCCAGGCAGTCTGACTCCGACCTCAGGTTCGGAGAGAGCCTTCTCCACATCCTGAAGAACCCCAAGCCTTTCCTCGTGACTCACAGACCTGGTTTTCTTCTTCTCATTGACCGTCCACTCGCGATTCTCAGTCTTCATCGGTGCCAGTGAGACGGGCTTCTTCAGGGTGCTGGAGGACGCGGACGCCATGGAGACCGCCGATTCCACCAGACGTGAGAGGCTCCTCCTGTCCAGCCGATTGGTCGACGCGAAGCCCAGAGCACCACTCTTAATTACCCGAACGCCGAGCCCCAACATCCTGACGTAGGCGACGACTTCCAGGTTTCCATTTTTCACCATGGCGGTATCTCCGAAGTCGCTCTGAACCCTCGCCTCAGCGTACGCGCAGCCTCTCCTAAGAGCGAGATCTACTACGAAGCTGGCTAAGTCTTCCATGAAGGCCCCCCCGTGAAACCCGAGGATAGTCTCAGACCCAGCAAATGAACCTTGTGCAGCTTTAGCCCCTAGGCGAAAAACCAGAAAAAATGGTGGGGGATCGACTCTATCTTAGCCAGGCTGGCAGGTCCTTTTCTTCCTTACCGGCGAACTGACAGGTGTACTTGCACACCTTGCACAGCTGCTTGTGGACCCGCCCAACAGGCGGCTCACCCTTGACCGACTCGATGATCCTGATCGCCTTCTTCACACTAGGCTCGTCCCCCCACATCACCATCGTGACGGAGCCCTCGCACCCGTCCACACCACCAGCAGCAACGAGCTTCGCCTCAACACCCGCCAGTATCTTGAGCGCCTCGATCTCGGTCACAACCTTCGCCTTGCAGATGGCGTACATCCCGAAGTTCGCCCCGAGGGAGTAGTCAAGGGTCTTAGCCCCAGTGTAGGTGGCGGAGTCCTTCACCGAGGGGACCAGCTTCTCAAGCCCCACCGGAACTATCAGCGTCAGCCCGGTGGACGTCACAGTCCCCAGGAACCTAGCGACGGTACCCCCATCGAAGCCCGTGGTTATGATTCCCACGTTCCCCTCCAGGTCGACCGCGTTGGCTGGCTTGATAACCACGGTCTCGATGTGGAAGTCCTGGAGAGCCTGCGGGAGGTCCATCTTCACGATCTTCCCCTTGGAGATGACCGCGTTGATCGACTCCCGATCCTCCTCGGAGGTTACGCAGAGGAGCCCCCTCATGATGATCCCGGCACTCCACCTAGCCGGGTTGATCTTCAAGCCGAGCTCCTGCCCGACGTAGGCGTTGGTCGTCCCGCCACAGAGGATGATGTAGCCCTTCTCGTTGGCTCGCTTGACCTCCTCCATGTTGGCGACGCCTGTCCCTATCAGCCGCTTCGACTCGGAGGGTGTTAGAGTAAACGATGCCTTCATGGTTCTGCACCTCGTGCTTGATCGATGGAGCGCCTATACTATTTATAGCTAACAGCGATTTTTTCTCCGCGCGCTCGCGAGGCGTAGATCAAGCACTTCGTGCCTCGCCCCGTCGGGTGGCGCAGAACTTTTTAGATGGCTCTCCCAAAATGGATAATATGATCTATAAAATAGATAGATTGTTCGGGTCTAGGACCAGGGTCGCCCTGCTCTCCAAGCTCATGATGGACTCCGACCGACAGTTCTACATCCGCGAGCTGTCCAAGGATCTGGGAATACCCTACAGCATGCTCTACAAAGAGGCCAAGAACCTAGTCTCTCTAGGCATAATTGCGGAAGAGAAGAGAGGAAAGATCACGCTCCTAGCAGCGAACAAGAAACTACACTACTTCCTCGAGTTGAAGAGCCTCCTCAAGAAGACCACGGGACTGAGTGACCTTATGAAGAACGCGCTCTCACGCCTGAGGGGCATTCGATACGCCCTCATCTACGGCTCGTTTGCTGGCGAAGAGGAGGCAACAGGTAGCGACGTCAACCTTCTCATCGTCGGCGAACTTGACGAATGGGAAGTCCTCAAAGCGGCGAGCGAGATCGAGAAAGAGGTGGGGTTGAAGGTCAACTACACGCTTTGGAGCCAAGAGGAATTCCTGATGAGGGCTGCAGGCAAGCACCACTTGCTCGCGGAAATCCTGGAGAAGCCATTCATCATGTTGGTGGGCGATGAACAAGAGTTCAGAAATGTTGTCGGGAGGTAGCATAATCAGAGGGACCACAGCTAGCCTCATATAGGCAGCTTGTCAAACGGGCGATCCTGGAGAAAGTTTGTATACAAATCTGGAATTGAAAAACTCCAAAGAGTGCCGCATGTAAAGAGATAAATAAAGGCGACAATAATCCTCGAACTTCATTATTCCGGAGGCTGAAGCAGATTGAAGGCTCAGATTGTGTTGACATCCTCGGAGTCCAAGAGGCTCATAGCGAAGGCCGTGGCTCAGATGGACTCTGTGAAGAGGGCGATGAAGAAGGGCAAGATCCTGATCGCGCGAGGCACAACAAACGCTTTCGTCGTTGAGGAGCTGACGGGACGGAAGATGGAGAAGGCAACCTTCACAGCCGGATACATCTCCCCCGCCGGGTTAGCCACCAACCCAAAGATACCAAAGCCGATCGTTCTCGTGGACGGTCAGCCAAGGGAGGCTGCAGAGGTCTGGGGCGACGACGTAGTCAAGGACATGGAGCCTGGAGACTTAATAATCAAAGGAGCTAACGCCATCGGACCCGACTGGATACCCGGGCTTCTCTGTGCAAGGGCCCCGAAGTCTACTGGGGGGACGCTGGGCAAGTTCCAGATCACCGCCATGACTAGGGCAATAGAGGTGATCATCCCAGTCGGCCTGGAGAAGATGATCCCGATCTCAGTGCTGGCCGCCGCTAAGGAGACCTACTCCTCAGTGATCGATCAAGCCACTGGCTATGTGTGCAGTCTGATCCCGATGTTCGGCACTGTTGTCACCGAGATCGAGGCTGTGAAGCTGCTTTCAGGCGCCGAGGCTGTACCGATTGCCGCCGGCGGAGTCGACGGAGCTGAGGGAAGCATAACCCTCCAGATCAAGGGCTCCGACGCTTCTGTGAAGAAGGCCATGGACATAATGCTGAAGATCAAGGGTGAGCCGCCGGTGCGGTGGCCGAAGTAGATCTGCCTTCTCTCATCTTTTTCCAACTCTAACCCATCGGCAGCCTAGTTCTCTCTCTTGTTTCAGATGGTACACAAGTCGACTGAGAGCAAAGCCGCTCGAAGGAGAAACAATGACGCGAAGAGAAGGAAAGGAAGGAAGAAACCGGTTACTTTGGCTGTTGCTGTCTTCCCTCGATCTCCAGGCATCTGCCGTCGACGTAGCTCTGGACCTTCTTGATCTCCTCCTCGGCCAGATGCCTGAACCTCCTCTGAGCCCTCAGATACTCCGCAACGGGTTTCCTCTCCTTCACGGTCTGGGTGATCCTTAGCACTCCGTGATCGACTTCATACAGAGGCCACATGCCGGTCTGGACTGCAAGTCTCGCCACCTCGACGCTCTTCTCCGTCGGGAAGCCCCAGCCTGTGGGGCACGGACTGTGGACGTGTATGTACGCCATGCCTTCGCCCTTCTGGGTGACCTCCGCCGCCTTCTTCACCTTCCTCACGAAGTCCAGCAGATACGCCACCGACGCCGTCGCCACATACGGGATCCTGTGGGCAGCCATGATCATCGGCACATCCTTCGGAGTGCTCCGCTTCCCCCTCTTCACCTTTCCAACCGGGGTTGTGCTCGTCCACGCCCCCATAGTCGTTGAGGAGCTCCTCTGGATTCCCGTGTTCATGTAGGCCTCGTTGTCGTAGCAGAGGTATATGATCGGGTCGCCCCTCTCAGCCGCCCCGGAGAGAGCCTGCAGCCCGATGTCCACGGTCCCGCCGTCGCCGATGAAGGCGAGGACGTTCATGCTCCTCCCCTTCTTTGTCAGTCCGATCTTGACCCCCGCGGCGAACGAGGCTGCATTCTCGAAGAGCGAGCTCGTGGCTGAGACCAGGGTAACAGCCGCCATTGCAGCGGCACAGCCCGCCGCGTGAATTGAGACCGTGTTCTTTCCGAGGGCGTTTATCGCGTGCCTGTAGACTATGGGCATCGCGCACCCTGGACAGGTTGAGAAGCCTGGTGCAACAGCCTCTTCTGGCGTGTAGAGCTCTTTGAACACTCTCGACATGCTTGTTTCCCTCCTCAGAGCCTCACCTGAATCCAATCAGTCTTCTCTTCCAAACGCCTCTCGACCGCCTCGTACGTCTTTCTCGCCGCGTTCTCTACATCCTCAAGTCGAACGTCTCTTCCGCCGAGTCCCACGACAAAATCCAGGACCACGGGCCTTTCGGGCAGGTCGTAGAGGGCCGCTCTCACCTCTGGAAATGCCGGACCCCACGAACCCGCGGAGATGCTCCTCTCCACAACCCCCACCGACCTCTTTCCGGCGAGGAGACTCCTCAACACCTCGGCTGGGAAGGGTCGGAACGTTCTCAACTTCACGAGCCCAATCGCCTTCCCCTCAGCCCTCAGCTTATCAACCACGGCTCTCGCCGTGCCGGTCATGGAGCCCATCGTCACCAGGACAGCCTCCGCATCCTTGGATCGATACTCGTCCAGAAGTCCGTACTTCCTGCCGAAAGCCTTTCCATAGCCCTCTCCGACCTCGGTGATGACGGTCTTGGCGTTCTCCTGAGCCTCGTGCTGCTTGTACCTGTACTCTGTGAAGTCCTGGGGTGTCGCAAGACCTCCGTACCTGATGGGCCTCTCCGGGTCGAGGTACACGTGTTCGGGCTTGTACCGTGGCAGGAACTTGTCCACAGCCTCCTGGTCTGGGATCTCAAGCGAGTCAGCCAAGTGGGAGAGATAGAAGCCGTCGAAGTTGACCATCGCCGGGAGGAGGACCCTCTTATCCTCGGCTATCCGGTACGCCTGGATGATCGTGTCCAGTATCTCCTGGTTGTTCTCCGCGTAGAACTGCATCCAACCCGTGTCCCGGAGCTCGATGGCGTCCGAGTGGTCGCACCAGAGGCTGGCGATTCCGATCGCCCTGTTCGCGATCGCCATGACGATCGGCAGCCTGAGCGAGGCTGCGTGCCAAACCGGGCTGTGCATATACGCGAGCCCAACCGAGGACGTAGCCGTGAAGACGCGGCACCCAGCCAGGGACGCGCCCTGGCAGATGCTCATAGCTGTGTTCTCAGACTCAACTTCCACGTACTCCGCGTCCAGCTCCCCGTCGGCGATCATGCTCGCTATGTACTCAACCGTCGCCGACTGGGGCGTGATTGGGTAGGCAGGAACGACCTCAACCCTAGCCAGCTTCGCCCCGTAGGCGGCGGCTCCTGTTCCAGTTAGGACTTCTATCTTCGCCATCTCCTCATCACTCCCTCACGATCTGGATAGACTTTGTTGGGCATTCGTTGGCGCACACTCCACACCCCTTGCAGTACTCATAATCCACCTCGAAGAAGCCGTCCGGCAGCATCTTCACAGCGCCCTCAGGGCAGTACATCCAGCACATCCCGCATTTCGCACACTCATCCCTGCTGAAGACGGGCTTGAAGCTCCTCCAGCTCCCGGTCTTCACGCTCTCAGGCGCACTTGTCGTCTTGCAGGGAGGAAGTTCCTTGACTGTAGGAAGCCTTCTCTTGCTCATCGCTCCAACCTCCGCTCGAAGACTCTCGTCTTTTCATGCGCCTCCTTCACGGCGCGAATATTCCGCTCACCCACATCGCCCGAGAACCTCTGCCCAACCGCCTTGATGACGCTGTCCAGTGAAACCCAATGCGTCGTCGCCACGAACGCGCCGAGCATAGCGGTGCTCGTGATCACGATCGTCGATGGACCGAATATGCTAGTGGCTATCGATGTCGCGTCGACAGTTCCTGTCCTCGAGAGGGGCACCTTGAGGTCCACCTTCTCAGGCGGGTCGGCGGTGTTGAGGATTGCTATGCCGCCCTCCTTCAATCCTTCCGCCACGTTCACGTACCTGGGAATCGTGTGGTCGAGGACAACGATACAGTCCGGGTTGTAGACGTCGGTCTTGATTGTTATCGGCTTGTCATCGATTCTCATGAACGCCAGTACAGGCGCTCCTCTCCGCTCGAACATGAAGAAGGGGAAGGCATGGGCGTAGTGTCCATCCAGCACCGCGGCTGTGGCGAGGATCTGAGCCGCAGTCACTCCGCCCTGACCACCCCTTCCATGAAACCTCATCTCGAACATGACGGTCTCACCAGAGAAGATCAATTGAATGGATTCTTATCGCCGGGGCTCCTTACAAAGCCTTCGCTAAGCCCTCTCAAATGACCTTCTCCTCCCTAAGCTTCACCACCTCTTCGACGGACAGCCCAAGGATCTCCCTCAGAATCTGCTCGTTGTGCTGTCCGAGGAGCGGAGGAGCAAGCTCGACTCTACCGGGCGTCTCAGAGAACTTGATGGGGAATCCGTTCACCTTGATCCTTCCCGCTTGAGGGTGGTCGACCTCCACGATCATCTCCCTCGACAAGACGTGGGGATCAGAGACCACCTGGTCAATCGACATCGCAGGCCCCACCGGAACCTCGGCTCCCTTAAGCTTCTCAACGACCTCCGCCACAGGCTTGTCTCCCACCCACTTCTCGAAAACCGCGCCGTCAACCTCCTGCGCGTCTACGATCCTAGCCAACCTGTCCGAGATCGCACCCGGGGGAGCCGCGACCGCGAGGTAGCCGTCAGCAGCCTTAAACATGCCGTACACGCCCATGGGGTACTTCCTCCTCGACTGGGGCACCGTTTCACCAGCGAGGAGATAGCAGACGACAGAGGGCAGTATGGAGACCATGCAGTCGAGCTGTGCCACGTCGACCTTCTGTCCCCGGCCGCTCACGCTCCGATAGTACAGGGCTGCAAGTACGCTAATGGTCGCGTATAGGGCAGGCACCGAATCACCCAAGTAGTCCGACGTGTAGACCGGTCGACCGACCTGGGCGCCAGTCAGGCTTGCTATGCCGCTCATCGCCTGAGCGATGATGTCGAAGGACGGCCTATTCGTATAGGGTCCACTCTGCCCGAAACCCGAAACGGACACGTACACCACCCTCGGGTTGATCTCCTTGAGACGGTCGTAGCCCAAGCCCAGCCGGTCCATCGTGCCGGGGGTGAAGTTCTCGATGACGACATCGCTCTTCTTCGTCAGGGCCTCGAAGATCTCAATACCCCTCTTCGACTTCAGGTTCAAAGTCATGCCCCTCTTGTTCCGGTTTAGGAAGGCGAAGTTTGTGGCCAAGCCCCTGTACGCGGGAGGGCTCATCCTCAGGGCCTCACCCCAGAGCGGCTCGATCTTGATTACTTCCGCTCCCATGTCCGCCAGAAGAATCGTGCAGAAGGGACCAGCCATGAAGTGTGTCAGGTCTAAAACCCGAATGCCTTCGAGTATCTCTCCCACGCGATTTCCCCCACAAGAACTGTTAGAATAGCCGTACCTAGGAGACGGCTTAATAGCTTTCCGAGGAATTGATAGGTATCTTTCCTTTAACATGCTTTGAAAAACAGACCCCAGAAGGACAGCCGCGGGATCAGTACGAGAGTATTCCTAGAAGTACCAGACCAATCAAGTCACTTGACAGGTGGGCGATCCACGCAGCAAGAACGCTCCGCGATCGGAGATAGATCAGACCGTACAGCGAGCTGTCAAGAAACACAAAGAACAAGTCAGCAGCCACCACGGGCAAAGCTCCCGGCGAGTAGTGAAAAAAGCCCAGCAGGATGGCTCCGATAAGCAACGCAACATGACGGTTGATAAACCAACCTACACGTTCTTGAACGAATCCCCGGAAAGCCAACTCTTCAAGAAAAGTCGATAGCGCGACCAGAGGAAGGAACATGACGAATGGAGCAAACGTACCATAATACGCACGCAGATACGCCACTCGACCCTCAAGGCGGAGGAAAAGGGGAGGCCATAACCAATAGCCCCCGACAACGACCAAGAACTGGATCACGACCGCCACTAGGATTATGACCGAAAGGTTCGCCCTCAAATCAGCTCCAAGGCCGCGCAACTTTATGCCTAGACCCTCGATCGGCGGACGCCTGACCCTTCGTTCTACTAGGAGGTAAGCCAGAGGTAGAATCGTGTATGTCCACGCCAAGCTAGGGAGCAGCAAGAAAATACACAGACTTGACACTAAAACTAGAACGAGTTCTACCAGGAACTTTGGTTTGGCCTTTTCGTCCTTAGCCATCTTCGAGCCCAATCTTCCCAGAACACCAAGGATTTGTTGAGGAGTGAAGGGCATAAATCTGCTGAGCCGAGTCAACCCTTCTGAATCTGCACATCGACAACCACTTGATACCAGTTCGGTCCAACGGACCTGACGACACGCACCCAGGAAGAGACGAGAGATAAGCCCAGATCCCTCAACCGAGATCGTAATTTGTTCTCAATTAGGTCCACGGGATCCTCTTCTTTGCGAGCATGAGTGAACTCATAGAGATGAATCCAACCACTCTCTTTCAGACACTTAACGGCAGAGCCAAGGTGCTCTATGGCTTTCCCAGGGAGCGGCAGAAGGACGCGGTCGACGGAGGGCACGCCCCCCGAATCCACCACATCCTTGGCATCGCCTTGAATAGGAACAATCCGATCCTCAACCTGGTTCAGACGTGCGTTCTCAGCCATGAGACGGACGCAATCCGGGTTCAGATCCACAGAATAGATCTTTGCCGCCTTGCTATTGCGGGCGATCATGATCGAGAAGCAGCCGACGCCGGCGAACATGTTCAAGACCACCTCACCTGGTTGAACCAGACCGGAGATCCGGGCTCTCTCATGCTGTAGTCTAGGGGAGAAGTAGACCTTGGCGAGATCGACTTTGTAAAGGCAGCCGAACTCTCTGTGGACTGTCAGAGTCTTCTTCTCACCGCAGACCCACTCCAGCTTCCTCAGTCGCAGCTCCCCAGCTACGCCATCGACCTGACGGAGGACTGTCTTGACGTGCTTGTGAATCTCCATCACAGCGTCCCCTATTACTTGAGCCCGCCCAAGAAGGTCTGGGTGGACCTTGATCACCGCGATGTCCCCGACGATGTCATAGGAACCGGTCAGCTTAGCCAGCTCCTCAGCCTTGAGGCTCTCGGCAAGGATCTGTCTAAGGCTCCTTCTCCCGGCCAACTCGAAGCCTCAACCACCACCAAAGACTCTTCTAACCAATGGACTGAGGCTCTTCGGGAGGAGAAGCGAGAGAGCTTCGAGGTCCTCACTCCTCACACCCCCACTGAATCTAACAACGGCGAAGTATGTCACAGCGCCGACACCCACGTGAACCGGAAGAAAGACAGGCTGCGGAAGAACGGCGACCGAGACCAGCACGGGAGGGATCACCAAGAGCGCGGACAGAACGTATCGGAGGGCTTCCCTCCAGTCGACCGACGCGTTCAACCTCCGCCTGAACGCGTAGGACCCCAGCACGGAAGCTACCACGCCCAGCGTCGAAGCCCCCACGGACACCCCCAAGAAGCCGTACCTGACGAGGAAAAGACAGGACAAGACCTGGACGAGCGTCGCCACTCCCTGGATCACCAGTATCTCCACTGAACGACCCGAGGCTTGGACCGAGAGAAGGAAGACGCTGAGCAGATTGGCGGGTATGGCAAACACCATGAAGACCGAGAAGATGAGGGCAGCATCGGAGAACGGAGACCCGAGCAAGAGACTGAAGACCTGTGATGAGACCAGTGCTCCACCCACATAGACGGGTGTGAAGACAAGCGAGGACAGCCTGAACGCCCAGTTGGCGTCCCGCCCAACCCCCACCGCCCCGGTCTCGCCAAAAACCCTTGAGAGGTGCGGGAAGAGGGAGGTGAGAAAGGAGTTGAACAGGATGCTCATAACCCCAGCCAGCCTCAGAGCAGCCTCGTACTCACCGAGCGTGAACAGGGTGAACGACCCCAGGATTAGAAGCCTGACGAAGACGTTGCTTCCCACGTATGAGATCGTCGTAGCCGCGAAGAGAGGTACCCCGAACTTCAGGAGGGGACGGATCGGATACGTGCGAGCGGGTGTCCGTTCGACTTTGGGAAAGAGGTAGAGCATTAGGGCGATGTTGATAGCGTTCTCGACGACCCAAGAGAGGACGAACGCGGGGATCCCATACCCCGCGAGGAGGAGCGCCGTCGATGCCAGCTGCCCAGACACAGCCCCTGCGAAGTAGATCACGCTCAACCTCTCGAAGCGCTGAAAACCGCCGAAGGCGGCGGACAGGAACGCTGAGGCTGAGAAGGTCCCGATCGAGATCGACAGAAGCTGCAGTGAGAGAAGGTTCTCCCCTCTGAGGAGGAGAGCCGAGAGCGGATAGGACAGGAGCCACGAAACTAACACCCCCACTCCGCCCATGCACAGGGCGAGGCTGAGGGTTCGCCTCAACAGCCCTGCGACGGCCTCATCGTCCCCGCGACCCAGACTCTCTCCAAGATACTTGGTGATCGCAGTGGGAGTTGCCATCGTGAAGGCGAGGGGGAAGAGCGTGTAGAGCAGCGAGAGGATCGAGACGACTCCCATCCCCTCAGCACCGACGACACGACCTAGGAGGGAGAAGTAGACCAAACCGACTAGGAGAGAGAAGACGCTCCTCACCCCTAACGACGTTGCTCCTCTGAGCACTCTTGCCCTCTCAACAGCCCCGGTCAACGCTCTCCAACCTCGACCACGGCCTTCTCAAGGATGTCTCCATGTGTCTTCCAGCTGAACTTCCCACCCCTGTCCACGGCTCTCTCTGCGATCGTCCTCCTTGAAGAGTCGTCCTTGAGCAGGGAGGCTATGCGCGAAGCCATCTCATCGAGATCGTAGGGCTCGCACAGAAAACCGTCTGAGCCGTTTGTGATCACCTCGCTCGGACCGGCACCGTCACCCCAGGCTATCGGAACGCAGCCCGAAGCCATAGCCTCCACAAGGGGGAGCCCGAAGTCCTCGCGCACGCTCGGGAAGCAGAGGGCCTTCGAGACGTGATACAGCGAGTAGAGCTCCCTCTCGCTAACCTCGCCGGTGAGGATGACGCTCTCCTCCACCCCCCAACGCCTGATCTCCTCGTCGAGGAGGGACGTGTGCGGGGTCCTAGCACCCGTTACGGCGAGCTTCACATCCGGAACATCACGCCTGATCGCGCGGATGACTCGGGGAAGCCAGTGGAGACACTTCTTGGGGTTGTGCCTGCTGACGCTCAGGACAACATTCTCGCCGAGACCAAACCTCTGCCTGACGAGCCTTTCCAGCTCGGAGTCCCTCTCGACAGCCAGCTTCAGATCAACGGCTGGGTAGCAGACCTCGTAGTCCACATGTCCGGTCACGTCAGCCAGCTGCTCACCGGTGTTCTTCGAGTTCACGAGAATCCGACCCGCTTCGCTAAGAGCCAGGATCTCCCACTCCTCCACAACTGGCTTGAACCAGAGATGAACCAGATCGGCTGGGATCATCACCGCCCTCTTGAAGTATCGATCTATCTCCTCCGCCTTGCCCCGCTTGGGGTGCCACGGAATCGTATGCACGTAGAGCACATACGGGACGCCTAGCTTCGAGCTGACTCGGTAGGCGGCACCCAGATTGTGCGAAACCACAGCCTCGCAGCTCCTAACGAGGCGATGGGGAATGAGAGTCGAAAGAGTCGAGCTGACCGTGACTCTGAGGAACGGGAGCGGTATGTCCACGTACTTCAGATGCACCCCCGATCCGCTCAGAATGTCAGAGTAGCAGGCTTTCTCGTAGAAGCTTGGAGCTAGAGTCACCTCGTGACCTCGCTCTGCCAGTAGCCTAGCCTGTGTCACCGGAACCCGCTCTATTCCTCCGCACCTTCTCAGGGCGGGCGAGAGCACACCGAGCTTCAAACGCCAGCTACCCTCTCGAGGAATCGAAGTTCACGCTCGGCAACCACATCCCAGGAATAGCCCTCAGCTATGCTCCTCGACTGGAGTCCAAGCTGCCCCCTTCGACCTTCATCCTCCAAGACCGAGCAGATAGCATCAGCGAAGGCCCGATGATCTCCTAGAGGGACAAAGACCGCCGCCCGCCCCAGAACCTCTCTCAGGACTGGCAGGTCATAGCACACGACAGGCAGCCTGCAAGACATCGCCTCGAGAGGGGCTAGACCCCAACCCTCAGCGAGACTCGGAAAGACGAAGACCCGGCTCCGCTTCAGCAGGCGGAACTTCACCTCTTCACTGACCAAACCAGCGATCTCGACCCTCTCATCAAGGCCTAGCTTGCGGAGTTTCTCCCGTACCTCCGCCTCGACGTAGGGCTTCGTGCCGCCGACAATCACTAGCCTAGCCATCGGCAACTCATCCACCACCAACCTCCAGATCTCCAGAAGGTCGAGGCTGCCCTTCACAGGCGATATCCTACCAATATAGATCCCGTCGTAGATAGGCTCGTCACCCCCCGAAAACGAGTCGATGCGGGCGACATCCACACCGTTGCCTGAGACCTGTATGGTTTCAGGAGAGAAGCCCATGCGGAGGAGCTGCCTCCTGGTGAACTCGCTCACAGCGATGTGCGCCCTCGCCCGCGCCCCCAGCGACCTGATCAGGAAGAACTCCACCGCGCTGATCGCCGAGGAAGGCGGTGACGCGACTCTCCTGCAGTCCCTGTAGACATCGAGCAGGTTCAGCCCTTTCTCTGTAGAGGGATAGTGATGGTGATGAACGACAACTAGAGGAACCCCGAGCTCTCGGCTGACCATCGTGCCGGCGAGCAGATCCTCGACCGTAGGGGCGTGAGCGTAGACAAGATCGTATCCGGAACTCCTCGAGATGCGACCTGCCGCGGAGACGGTGTAAACCGCTCCAGCCCAGATCTTGAGGTGCGCGGTGAACCTCCTCTCCGGGAAAGCCTCGAACGGCATCGGCACGCCGAGGCAGTTGTAGAACGGGAAGCTCTCCGCGTAGTAGGGCGGATTCTCAATCGCGTCTACCTGCACCCCGAGCTCCCTCCAGCACCGACACATCTCCACAAACCGCCGCTCCCCACCGCCGATCACCCTCGTCGGGGACATGGGGTGCTGGAACACGGCAAGCATCCGCACGCTCTAGTCTCCCACCACACTCTTGATCGTCTGTTCTAGGATGTCCAGGTGCGCCTCCCAGGTGAAGCTCCTCGCACGCTTCGACCCCTCGGAAGCCATCCTCCTCCTCATCTTTCCGTCCGATAGGAGCATAGCCACCTTCCCAGAGAAGTCGGTGAGGTCGTAGGGCTTCGCATGAAGCCCCGTCTGACCGTCGATCACCGCCTCGCACGGGCCACCACTCTCGCCCCAGACGACCGGGACACACCCGCAAGCCATAGCCTCCACCGGAGGAAGCCCGAAGTCCTCGGACATCGCGGTGTAAGCTAGGACTGGACACGAGCGGTAGAGTGCTTTCAACGCGTCGTCCGGAACCGCACCGACAAGCCTCACCCGGTCCTCCACACCCAGCCTCCTAGCCTCGTTCCTGAGCCGGGGCGTGACGGTTGTGTTTGGTCTGCCCGTGACAACGGCGCGCACAGCCGGAAACTCGGACATCAGCTTATGTAGTATAGTGGGAACCCACTCCAACCGCTTCTGGGGAGCGTGTCTACCCACCACCAGTATCGTCCACTCATCGCCCAACGCACCCTTCAGGGGCGTGCCAGTCTCAAACCAGGAGGAGTCTATCCCAGGGTAGCAGACAGCCGCCTCGACCCCGTAGACACTCCTCGCCTCGCCCTTCACCTTTGCACTGTTGGCCAGATGGGCGTCAGCCGAGCGGACTGACTCCTGATCCAGTCTGTACCAGTAGTCCCTCCTCAGAAACATGACTTTCTCCCGATAGTCAGAAGCCCAACCCGAATCGAGGTCGATGTCCCTCGGATACAGCCTCCTCCACGGCGCGTGCAGAAACACCACGTACCGCACGTCGAAGCTCTTCTTGCCCTTATAGGAGACATATGGAGCCGGCTGATTGTGAGCTATAAGAACGTCAAACTTCCTCAGTACTTCGCCGCCCAACCAGAAGTGGAGAAGCCTGTTCACAGTCCGCCCCAGAATCGGCGTCGGAACGGTGTGCCACCACGACCGAATTCTCACGGTCTCGGGGATGACCTCGCGATAGACGCTCCTGTCGTAGGTCGGTGCGAAGATTTCAACTTCGTGACCCCTCTCCACCAGCCCACGCGCCTGGTGAGCGACCACCCTCTCTGTTCCGCCTCGATCCATGTGACCAGCGTTGATTATCGCAGCTCTCAACGGTGCCTCTCCTAGGAGAAGCATCTTATCCAGAATATAATATCGTTTCAGGGAAGCCTGCCACGCTAAGAAACCTAAAAAGCGCTACCAAGCTAGAGGTGATCTGAGGAGGAGAAAACCGGGTTGGGTCTAGACCTTATTACAATGGGCGAGACCATGGTTCAGATGAATCCGCTCCAGACGGGACCCCTGAGAACCGTTACGCTCTTCGAGAAGCACGCCGCGGGCGCGGAGTCGAACGTGGCTGTGGGCTTCCGCCGGATGGGTCACACCTCGGGCTGGATGAGCAGGGTCGGAGACGACGAGTTCGGCAAGTATATTATAATGAACCTGAGATCCGAAGGCGTAGATGTTTCCAGAGTCAAGGTGGACAGGGAGGCGCCGACCGGAGTCTTCTTCGTCCAGAGGTTCTACCCGGTGCCTGAGAACAGCACAGTCTTCTACTACAGGAAGGGCTCAGCCGCCAGCCGGTTCTCCTCGGAGGATATCGACCCCGAGTACGTCAGGAGCGCCAAGATATTCCACGTGACCGGCATCACTCCAGCTCTGAGCGACTCGTGTCGCGAGGCTACGTGGAGCGCCCTCAAGACAGCCGAGGAGGCTGGTGTGAAGATCTCCTTCGACACGAACATCCGGCTGAAGCTCTGGGGTCCAGACAGGGCTAGGGAGACACTGCTGCCAATGATTAAGACCGTGGACTACCTCTTCACCGACCCGGGCGACGCTCAGATCCTGATCGGAGAGTCCAAACCGAGAGAGATCTGCGAAGCCTTCATGAGGATGGGCCCGAGCCTGGTGGCGGTCAAGCTTGGCGCCGAGGGGGCGGCTGCAATGAGTGAGAGTGAGTACGTCGAGAAGCCTGGGTATGAGGTGCCCGTGGAGGACAAGATCGGGGCAGGGGACGCCTTCACAGCCACGGTTCTTGCGAGTCTGCTCGACGGCAAGCCTCTGGACAAGGCTGTGGAGGCGGGAAACGTCGCCGGGGCTCTCGTCGTGACCGTGAGGGGAGACACCGAAGCGATCCCGTCGTTGGAGGACATCGAAACCTTCCTTAAGCACCCAGCCAAGATGAGGTGAGTACCGGTCAGAGCCAGCCTTCCTTCAGGAGGAGCTCTGCGCTCAGAACCGCGTTTCCGGCAGCACCCCTGACGGTGTTGTGACCGAGGACCACGTACTTCACGCCCGCGTCGAAGGCGGGATCCTCTCTTATCCTGCCCACCACCACAGCCATCCCCCTACCCGCATCCCTGTCCAGTCGCGGCTGGGGTCGATCAACCTCTCGGCGGACCACGATCGGGCTTGCGGGGGCTGAGGGGAGTTTGAGCTCCTGAGGTCTACCCCTAAACCCTTCCATAGCCCTCGCAACTTCGCCAGGCGTCGAATCGGACTCGGTCTCCACGTGAACCACCTCCGTGTGTCCGTCGTAGACGAGAACCCTGTTGCAGCTCGCCGATATCCTGAAGCGAGCCTTCTGAAAGCCTTTGGACCCGACCCCTCCAAGCATCTTCAGGGTTTCCACCTCCACCTTCTCTTCCTCCTTGCTGATGTAGGGGATGACGTTGTCCTGGATCGCCATGGAGGGTAGGCCGTCATACCCGGCGCCTGAGATAGCCTGAAGGGAAGTCACAAACACCCGCCTTATTCCGAAGGCATCGAGGATGGGCTTCAGCGAGAGCACCAAGACGTTTGCGGTGCAGTTCGGATTGGTCACCACGAAGCCCGACCACCCACGTCCCCTCCTCTGAGCGTCTAGGAGTCGCAGATGCTCGGGGTTAACCTCGGGGATCAGCACGGGCACATCCTCTTCCATCCTGAGCGCGCTGGCGTCGCTCACCACGGCAAACCCGGCTCGAGCGAACTTCGGCTCGACTTCAGCCGCGACCGAGGACGGGAGGGCCGAGAAGACCAGCCTAGCCCTCCCGGCTTTACGAACAGCCTCAGGGTCAACCGGCAGGATCGTCATTTCGGCAACGGGCTTCGGGACCGAACCCTCAACGTACCACCTGACCGCTTCGCCGTATCTCTTTCCCGCAGACCTGCTAGAAGCGGCGAGGGCGGATATCTCAAAGAAGGGGTGATCCTCCAGCAGCCTGACAAACCTCTGCCCGACTATGCCCGTCGAGCCCAGAATAGCCACGGGAACCCTCGGCACCACCCATCACCCTCCCAGATCGAACTCGCGGTGTATCGCCCGGACAGCCGTCCTCCCAGCATCATCCTTCACGACGAAGGAGATGTTTAGCTCCGACGAGCCCTGCGCTATCATCCTCACGTTCACGCCCTGGGAGGCTACGGCGCGGAAGACGCGCGCGGCAACCCCGGGGGAGCTCCTCATCCCAGCCCCGACCACAGCCACCACGCACACGTCCTCCTCCGCCTCGACCTCGCTGACGTGGTTCCTGTTAGCGAACTCCTCCTTCAGAGCTTTGGAAGCGCGATCGACCTCTCCCCTCGGGACAATGAAGGATATGTTCGCCTCGGACGAGGCTTGAGAGATCATCAGCACGTTGATCCCGCTCCTTCCGAGGACGCCGAAGACCTCCGCCGCGACGCCCGGCACTCCCAGCATCTTGGTGCCCCCAACAGTTACGAGAGCAACGCTCTCTATCATCGTCACAGCCTTCACGCTGCCATCTACCCCCGAACCATCATGCCTGACTATCAGCGTCCCAGACGCCTCCGGGTTGAACGAGTTTCTTATTCTGACCGGGATGCTCTTCTCCATCGCCGGCTCCAGGGTGCGCGGATGCAACACCTTCGCGCCGAAGTAAGCCATCTCGGTAGCCTCGGCATATGAGATAGTGGGTATCACCCTCGCGCCCGGATCGACCCTGGGGTCGGTGGTCATAACACCGTCCACGTCCGTCCAGATCCACACCTCGTCCGCATCCAGCGCGGCTCCCAGGATCGAGGCGGTGTAGTCCGACCCACCCCTCCCCAGGGTCGTGACAATCCCCCCCTCGGTGCGCGCGATGTAGCCGGTTACAACCGGCACGACACCCACCGTCAGGAGCGGCTCAAGCCTCTCCTTCACCAGCCTCGCAGTCGCGTCCATGAGCGGTCTCGCATCCCCGAAACGGTCGTCCGTGACGATGCCCGCTTCTCCCCCGGTGAACCATCTCGAACGCACGCCGCTCTGGGCGAGACATGCCAACAGGATGGGCGCGGAGAGCTGTTCGCCGGTCGAGAGCACGAGATCCCTCGACCTCGGTGTGACCTCCCGGAGGCAGGATATCCCATAGAGGACCTTTCCGAGGCTTTCGAGCGTCCCCTCGATGCTCCGCAGAGCTTCACGACGCAGCTCAGCCTTCTCGACGGCGCTCAACGCTTGGGAATGTCTATCACCTAGCCCCCGAACGAAGCCCTCGATGTACCCCGAGTCGCCCCTTCCAGCCCGTTCCACGGCGTCCACAAGGGCGTCCGTAACCCCTGCCATCGCCGAAACAACGGCAACCGCCTCATGCCCCTCACGAACGTACTTTGTCACCAGGTCGGAGGCGTTTCTCATCCGACTCCCATCGCCGACCGAGGTCCCACCAAACTTCATGACAAGCCTCGTCGTATCCCAGCCCCCGCGATCGTGGATATGTGGATCACGTCTCTGAGCAGGGCGCTCGCGGTCTCCCTCCCACCCGCGCCTCTACCTATCAAAGTCATGTCTCCCGCGAGCATGGTGTGGTAAGTCACCGCGTTCAGGACGCCGTCTACGCAGAGCGAGTGCTCCTTCGGGATCTCTCGGGGTTCAACGGAGATGGTGTCCGAGACGGAACCGATAAGCCGGATACACCTTCCAGCTTTTGCAGCGGTTTCTACCATCTGTCTCGTCACGCCGCGAATCCCCGTGACCTTGACATCGCACAGCCTCGCCCTTCTATCCATCACGGAGTTGGCCAGGATGAGGAGCTTGCACGCCGTGTCCACGCCGTCCACGTCGTAGGCCGGATTGGCCTCAGCTATTCCCATCTTCTGCGCCTCAGCCAGCGCCTCCCCAAACGAGCAGCCCTCCCCGCACATGCGAGTGAGGATGTAGTTGGTTGTGCCGTTTAGGACGCCGTCTATGCCCAAGACCCTGTTCCCGTTCAGGCAGGATCGGACGAAGTCGATGGTCGGGACAGCCCCTCCCACAGCCCCGCTGAACTTCACAAGCAGATTCCTCTTCCCAGCCTCTTCCTTTAGCTCCTCGAAGGCGACGACGAGGGCGCCCTTGTTGGCGGTGACGACGTGCTTTCCGCTTCGAAGCGCGGTGAGGATGTGTTCCAGACCGGGCTGCGCGTCCACCACGTTTGTCGGGGTCACCTCCACGAGGACGTCGGCATCGGTCGAGGAGATCAGCTCCGGAATCCGTCCGCTTGGGCTGAAACTGCCGCAGCCCGGATAGCCTCCTATGCTCCCGGTCTCGCTCTTCGCCTCTAGGGCTAGATCAAGGTTGAGACCCTTCGATGAGACCGCGATCCCGCGACTGTCGGCTATAGCAACTACGTGAACCGGCAGATGATGACTGGATCTGAGCTCCTCCTCGTTCTCGGCTAGAACCCTGATGAACGCCTGACCTACTGTCCCAAAGCCCACCAGAATCAGCCTCATCCCACCACCTCCAAGCTAAGCGCGCGGCTGACCGCCTCAACGCTGTCGTCCACTTCGACGGGTGCCTTGAACGAGTTCGCCACAGCCTGAACGTCCTTCAAGCCGTGCCCGGTTGCCACGCAAACGACAGCCTCATCCCGCTCGACCGACCCCGAGTCAACCAGCTTCCTAAGACCCGCCAGCGAGACCGCGCCCGCCGGCTCCACGAACAACCCCTCAGCCCTGGCTAGGAGCCTCTGAGCCTCGAGTATCTCCCGATCCGAGACCTTCTCCGCCATCCCTCCGGATCGCTCAATCGCCTCAACAGCTTTCCTCCAGTTGACGGGTGATCCTATCCGCACCGCCGAGGCGACCGTCTCGGGCTGCGAGACTGGAACGAGCTGTCTGCCCCCTCGCCTCAGAGCTTCTACAATAGGAGCCGCTCCCTCCGCCTGGACTCCGATCATCTTCGGAGCCCGGTCTGCCAACCCCAGCTGGACGAGCTCCTCGAAGCCCTTCCAGATCGCGGAGATGTTGCCAGCGTTCCCCACAGGAACGACCACGCGGTCCGGAACCTCCCCCCCAAGCTGGTCGACTACCTCGAAGGCTATCGTCTTCTGACCCTCAAGCCGGAACGGGTTGACCGAGTTCAGGAGATACACGCGGTAGTCCGAGCACAGTTGCCTCATGATCTCCAAGGCGCGATCGAAGTTTCCCCTGATCTGGACCACATCCGCACCGTGCACCACAGCCTGAGCCAGTTTCCCCTGCGCCACAGCCCCAGACGGTATGAGGACGATACACCTCAGCCCGCCCTTCGCCGCGTAAGCCGCAAGCGAGGCAGAGGTGTTCCCTGTGGACGCGCAGGCGAGGACCTTCGCGCCTAACTCCACCGCCCTGGTCACCCCGACCGTCATCCCCCTGTCCTTGAAGGAGCCGGTGGGGTTCTCACCCTCGTTCTTCACGTACAGACGCCTGACCCCGACGGCTCTTCCGAGTCTCTCACAGCGGTGAAGACCGGTTCCACCCTCGCCCAGGGTGACCGCCTTCGATCCACTCCTAACCGGGAGGAGCTCCCGATACCTCCAGACGGATAGCGGTCGCCCATCCCAGACGCTTCTGATTCCGGGCGGCAAGCTTTCTAGGTCGAAGAGAACCTTCAGGAGACCGCCACAGGAGGGACACGTGTAGACTATCCGGTCCGGGTCGAGTTCTTCGCCGCACTCCACGCACCTCAGCCAGAAGGAACGCTTCACTCCCATCCCCTCCCAACGATCCGCGCCCCGTTCGAAGCCCTCGCCACCCGAGACTCCGCGGACAAGCCCTCCAGCTCGAACCCCTCGCGCATAGCCTCAGCCACATCCTCAGCCCTGACCTGCTCGGAGTCGACGACGGCGAGCATGGCAGGTCCGGCACCGCTTATCGTCACGCCGGACGCTCCTGCCTCGACAGCAGCCCGTTTCACCCTGTCGTATCCGGGGATGAGGCGAGCCCTCACCGGCTCGACCACCTGATCGGACATGCACCTTCCAACCAGGGCTACGTCGCCCTGGAGCAACCCCGCGATCATTCCAGCGGCGTTCCCCACGTTCCTAACCATGTGGGGGAGAGGAATCTCCCGAGGCAGTATGGACCTAGCGATCTTCGTCTTGTCCTCTGGAACCTCGATCTCAGGGATCGCCACCGCCACCCTTAGGTTCCGGGGCACCCTCAGGCGGAGCACGTCCAGGGGATCGTAGGATCGGACCAGAGTAAAGCCGCCCAAGATCGCTGGGGAGACGTTGTCAGCGTGGGCGGCTCCCGCGGAAGCCGCCTCACCCTTCGCGGCGTAGGAGACGAGCTCAAACCTCGAAAGCCCCAGTCCGAGAAGCTCGTTCAAGGCAACCGCGGCAGCCGCAGCGCTCGCCCCGCTACTTCCCAGACCACACCCAGGTCTGACACCCTTGTCAAGACGCAGCCTCACCCCTAGCCTCTTCCCAGCCCTCTCAAGGAGAAGACGCGCAACGACGCCCGCCGTGTTCCGCGCGGGATCGGACGGAACCTCAACACGGAACGGCGAGGAAACCTCGAGACCCACCCCCTCGCCGTCGAGTGAAGCCTCTAGACGGTCGCAGGATAGGTCGAGAGCCATCCCGAAGACGTCGAAGCCGGGGCCTAGGTTAGCGGTGGTAGAAGGAGCTATCACGCGTACGCTGTTTGGCGGGAACCACTCACCCTGCCCAACCCCCAAGTGACCTCTGATTCTACCATATCCTCTCTAATAAAGCCTTGGCATCCGCGGAGCAACGCTTAACTCCGAGATGGGTGATGGAGTAGGTAAGACCGGGAGGAGAACCGATGTCAACAGCGAAGATCGCAACTGGAGGCGTCATCTACGAGTGTGTCAACTGCGACGCAAAGATAACCTCCGAGCAGGTCTCCCTCACACCAGAGATAAAGTGCCCCTACTGCGGGTACAGGGTCCTCAGGAAGATAAGACCACCCGTCGTGAAGAGGGTCAAAACCCTATAGAAAAGCCCGGCAACCATCGCCCAAAAATTATATATCTCACGACCAACTCTCTCTGCTTCCCAACTTCGAGCCTAGACGCCGGGGAGAGGGAGACGGCGGAGACGGAAACTCGTTCTATCCCTCCTCCTCTCCCAAAAGGGATACGTCGAAGCCGTCTCCCCCCTAAGCTTGACAGCCCCAACTCGCGCTCTAAACTGGGATAGAAAGCGAGTACACCCTTTCAAGCTGCACGTAGAATAGAAACAGTATAAACAATGAAAAGAATGAAAAAAGGGGGAAGCCTCTAGGTGTACTTTGCCCCTGGCTTCGGCCAGAGCATGCCGATAGCTATAGCCGTCATTCCCATCAGCCAGACAAACCAGCCGACCGACGCGTATGGGTGTTGATAGCCCACCGCGGCTGCTGGATTCTCGACCAAAGTAGCCGCGACCCCTACGATGATTAAGACCACGCCTGCCACTGCCAGCTCCCAGTGCCTCTCCTTGACCGGCCAGTTCGGAGATTCAGGATAGGTCATTGACCAGCCCTCCTAGTTCGAGTTTCTATTTCGACCGCATTCCGTATTTAAGACGTTCTGTCAGCACCGCCGGCAGCACCCCTCTCCGTTGGCTTGATGGTTCGATCAGGGCTTACACCGGATCCCGCTCCGCGCGGCGAGAGCTGCTTGGCCTGTTTCTTCATATCGCGGCGCACAAGAAGGGTCTGGATAATCCCGTAGGATAGGTAGAAAGCGACTCCATAACCCGCCCCAAACCCAATCTGCACGAGGAAGAAGACCAGCGAGACACCTAGGTGAGGAAACGAATACGCAACGAACTCCCAGAAAGCCTCTCTGTACGCGAGCAGGAACCTCACGACCGTGATCAGCGGGAAGGATGCCCCCCAGAAGACGAGACTCTTGTATATGAACTTCCAAGGCATCCTCCTTCTCACCGCCTCAAACAACGGAGCCCACAACAGAAATGGAGCATAAATCTCGACCAAACTGGATTGCCAACGCCCGGCCAGCGAGGGGTCAACGAAACCGGATAGGATAAAGAACACTGCAGGAACCCCATTCACGAGGAGGACAGCCGCGACGCAAAGCCCATACGGCCTGAGGGATATTGTCATCTAAATCGACACCATTAACCTAAGAACTGAAAAAGAAAGGGTGATTCGGGCGATCACTTGACCAGCCCGAGCTGGTACGGCAGCCAGAGCACAGTCAGCCATATGAAGAACAGCGAGATCAGCACGAGGAGCACCTGGTTGTACATCGGCGTTCGGACGGGCGGCGGAAGCTTCCTGTTCAGCCAGAGCAGCTTCAGCGTGATCGGGAACGACTGGAACCACGCGATCAGCGCGTTCAGCTGGATCAGCAGCGCCGGAGTAGCCCAGCCGGTCAGCGTCACAATAGCTGCCGTTAGGATCATCATGCAGAGCCAGAACCAGTAGAGCGCCCTGTAGCTGAACCTCCGGACCGGCTTGACGAAGTAGTAGAGCATGTCGGCTACGTTCCTCGGCTCACCGTCGAAGTTGCCCAGCTGGGTGGTCCACAGGACCAGGAAAGCCACGAAGAGCATGATCTGATAGCCCGTCGTACCCCAGATCGCCCTCAGGATCTCTGCCTGCGTGGCGGCAACCTTCAGGCTCGACGGCACGTAGTGCTGGGGTCTTAGGATGGCGTTGGATGCGAGGCTGAAGCCCCAGGCTGTGAGCATCGTGGCTAGCGTGTAGATGATCCAGGTGTCGATGCAGGTGGACGTGTGCCAGGCCTTGAAGTTCTTGACGTCCTCGGGGTCGGTGAAGTCGCAGGTGTAGCCCGACGGCGCAAGGTCCTCCCTCTTCCCGAAGGCTCCGGTGATCCTCGCGCAGTAGGCGCCCATGCCGATGCCCGCGTCCCTCTGCCTCTTGCTGTTGCTCCTGCAAGCTGAAGGAGACGAGCCGGCGTACGAGACAGACGAGATGAAGAAGGCGAATCCTATGCCGAGCTTCGCCGGCGTTGTGCTGACGATAGGGTCGCCGTACCCGGTGCTAGCCAGGATCGGTGTGTTGGGGTCGGGAATCCAGCCTATCTGGCGCCACATACCCGTGAAGAAGTCGTAGTACGCGTCGGGCGGACACACAGCAGCCACAACTACGTAGCAGAGCGCGATCATGATGAGGCAGGTGGCGTAGCATAGGTACTTCAGCACCGTGTAGATCACCTTGGTCGGGACCATGAAGATCAGGCACAGCACGATGGTGACCCAGCACCAGCCCTCCCATCCCGCCCCGGCGAGACCCATCGGGAGCTTCAATCCTCCGGCTAGCCACATGAGCGATGTGGCGGCGAGCGCTGCCCAGCCCGGGATGGCTGAGTTGATCATGGTGCAGGCTAGGTAGAAGATGCTGATGCCCGGGATGAGCCTCTCGAAGCCCTGGTCGATCCCCTCGCCCGTGCAGATCTCCCACCTGGAAGCCTCATTGAACTGGTAGACCTGGACGACGGCGCCCGCGTTGTGACCCCAGAAGACGCCGGGTCCGTAGGCGGCTGTCATGCTTGGCCAGAAGAAGATCTCCCCCGACCCGATCGCGCCGGACGCCATGATGGCGCCCGGACCGATGCCGCTGCTCCAGGACGGGGCTGGGGGCATCTTCCTGACCTTGAGGGGCGGCTGTCTGCACCATCTAGAACCGATTTGTATTGTTCTTTCTTCGACTGGCTTTGCTTCGGCTGCGGGTTGCGCTGACAATTTTCCTTTTTTTCCTCCTTTGATCTTAAGCCAAGGGTAGCTTCAAACTTTAGAACATTTAAGCTTTTGCTGGTGATGGTACTCGGTTGGTAGAAGCTTCTGCTGAGACCTGGTGGAGCGAGAAACCTCTCAATCGGTACATAGTCTGGCTGGAGGCGAGTCAAAACTGACAGACAGAAGGCGGAGGGAAGATCCTTTGTGAAAAGGGTTCAGAGCGACCCCCAGTAGGGGGCGAGAAGCCCCTTGAGCTTCGACACGGTCTCGACGACCTCGTCCCCCGGCTTCCTTGCCACATGCGAAGCCCTGACCGCCTTAGGTCGCCTCATCGCGTCTAGGAAGCCGTGAAGGCAGGCTGAGAGAATGGGCGGGTCGTACCCGCCTTCGAGAAACGACGCCACCCTTCCCCCGCAGACCTCCGCCGCCGTGTTCGTGATGAGCGAGGCCGCCTCCTCAAATCCCTTCGTGGAGTAGGAGAGTTCCCCGAGCAGATCTCCCTTGTGACCGTCGAACCCTGCTGAGACCATTATCATGTCGGGCTTGAACTCCCCCGCGAGCGGCACGAAGACCTCGCCCAGAACCCAGGTCAGGTCGTCGTCTCCGGCCCCTCTGGGGAGAGGGACGTTCACGTTGTACCCCGCACCCTCACCCTCACCCGTCTCCCAGATCGTGCCTGTTCCCGGGAAGGCGTAGGACGGGTCCATGTGGATCGACATGACGAGGACGCTTGGATCATCACAGAAGATGGCTTGGGTGCCGTTCCCGTGGTGAGCGTCGATGTCCAGAACGAAAACCCGACGCATCCTCTGCTTCTGGACGTGCCTGACGGCGACGGCGGCGTTGTTGAAGTAGCAGAACCCCATCGAGAACTCTCGCTCGGCGTGATGACCGGGCGGACGGATCAGGGCGAATGACGATCTCGCCTCTCCGCTCGCTACGAGCGAAGCGGCTGTCACCGCTCCCCGAACGGCTCTGAGAGCGCACAGGAAGGTGTTGCCCCTGGTGGGTAGCCGCTCGTAGACCGGAGCCCCCCACCTGCTCGCCTCCCTAACAGCCTCCACGTGCTCGGCGGAGTGGACCCTCCGGAGGATGGATTCGCCATAGCTGCGTGGTGGCACGCGCTTGACGTTGGGTTTGGTGAGAAAGCCTGACTCAGTGAGGTAGGAGACAGAGTACTCTAGTCGATAGCCGGTCTCAGGGTATACGTCAAGGTGCTCCAGAAACGCCGGGTCGTAGACTATAGCCAGCACGGCTGGGCTTGCCTCCGGCTTGAACCTGACGAGCCACCTTCAGCTCGAAAAGCCTCACATCGAGGAACAGGCGGTGGAGACCGTCCACCACCTCGCCGCTCTCCTCAAAGCCCAACCTCCTATAAAACGCCATCGTCTCGGGAAGCGACCAGACGATGAGCCTCTCCCTCGCCCTCTCCCTAGCCACCCTGACCGCCTCCTTCACGAGCCTGACCCCGATCCCGAGCTGCCTCTCGAAGACCTCGAGGAGAGATATCTGGAGCTCGTCGATCTGATCTCGAAGCTCGATCACCCCGACTATCTCGTACTCCTCCGGGTTAGCGGGCGGGTGGTAGCGCGCGACGAGCACCGGATTCATCGCTGACTGCCTGGACAACATCGTCCCGAAATCGGGCAGTACCTGAGGATTTCGAATGATACTGCTCAGGTCGTTGGCTGTCAGAGAGGCTACTTCAATTTGTCGAGTCAAAGCGAACTCTTTACACTTCGTTAGGTAGCCACATAAGCTTTTTGACAAACACGTGGGAAGGCTTTGTCTTACAGAAAATGTCTGAGGGGCGAAAGTTCCAACCGTTACTTCTTCAAAGGCATGAACGGGATTGATGAAGCTCCAGACGCTCACGAGCGGTGAAGCCGCCGACGAGCATGGGACACCGATCACTTCCTACTCGCAAAAAGGTACATCCGACTCCGAACTACGAGGCTACGACTGCAAAACGGACCTCCTTAACCCCTCTCTTGGCCGCCAGCTCCTGGGTAAGTCGCCTCACCTCTTCGGCCTCGCCCTTCACAACCAAGACTTCGAGACACTTGCTCTCGTCGAGGTGGACGTGGACCACCGAGGAGATCACGTTCCCGAACAGGTGCTCAGCCGCGGTCAACTCTTGAATCAAGCCAGACTTGTCAAGGTAGTAGAGCATAACGATAGCTCCGGTAACCGTCCCGGTTCGACGCCGCGCCAGCCTGTACTCGGAGATGAAGTTTCGGATCGCGTCGTGGACCGCCTTCGACCTGCTCTCGTACTCCATGTCGCGCCACGCCTCGTCGAGGTCCTCCACCAGGCTGGGCGGGAGAGAGACGCTGAACCTGGTGACTCTCTGCGTCGGCATTTCAATCATCCACTGACTCCTCCTCGCGGAGACCCCTAAAGCCTTTGGGGTTTGGCTCTGACCGCTCTTCTTCGACAATTGACGATCCCCCATTCGACTTTAAACGTAAAACTTAAAGAAAAGAAGGCTGAACCTACTTAGCAAACCCAAGTTTGAGGAGTGGACTTTGAAACCGATCCAACAGGTCGGAATAGTAGGATACGGAGCGTACATCCCAAGGTACCGGATCAAGGCCGCCGAGATCGCCCGGGTCTGGGGGGTCGCGGGAGACAGATTCCCGATCGACGAGAAGGCGGTGGTGGGGCTCGACGAGGACACGATAACGATAGCCGTTGAAGCGGCGAAGTACGCGCTGAGAAGAGCTCGCATCGATCCTTGCGAGCTCGGCGCGGTCTACGTCGGGACGGAGTCCAAGCCCTACGCGGTCAAGCCCTCCGGGACGGTTGTAGCCGAGGCGATCGGCGCCACCCCGAACGTTCTGACCGCAGACTACGAGTTCGCGTGCAAGGCAGGCACAGAGGCTTTCCAGACCTGCATAGCCCTCGCCTCGAGCGGGATGGTCAAGTACGGGATGGCTGTGGGCGTCGACACGGCGCAGGGGAGACCGGGAGACGAGCTCGAGTACACCGCGGCGTGCGGTGGAGCCGCCTTCATCTTCGGGCTGAGGTCGGAGAACACCCTCGCCCTGGTCGAGGGGACTTACTCATACGTCACGGACACCTCGGACTTCTGGAGGAGGGATGGCGAGTTCTACCCATGCCACGCGGGCAGGTTCACAGGCGACCCAGCCTACTTCAGACAGATAAAGTGCGCAGCGACGGGGTTGATGAAGGAGCTCCAGCTGCAGCCAGGCGACTTCGACTACGCCGTCTTCCACCAGCCCAACGCGAAGTTCCCATCCTCGGTGGCGAAAGACCTGGGCTTCTCAACGGAGAAGATAAAGCCCGGCCTCCTCTCACCAGTCATCGGGAACACGTACGCCGGCTCCTCTCCGATGGGCTTGGCAGCCACCCTCGACTCGGCGAAGCCGGGGCAGAGGATTCTCATGGTCTCCTACGGGTCGGGGGCTGGGAGCGACGCCTTCAGCTTCGTCGTCCAGAACTGCGTCGCCGAGAAGAGAGACCTAGCCCCCAGGGTCTGGGGCATGGTCGATAGGAAGAAGTACATCGACTACGCGGTGTACGCGCGCCACCGGAGGAAGATTCAGGCTTAGGGAGGCGGACAGGTTGAGGAAAGTAGCGATCGTGGGCGTGAGCTGCACAAAGGTGGGCGAGCACTGGGAGACGTCGCTCCGCGACCTCTTCACCCAAGCTGGGCTCAAAGCCATGGACGACGCGAACACCGCCAAGATCGACGCGCTATACGTGGGGAACATGTGCGCGGACAAAGCCCAAGAACAGGGACACCTCGGGGCGCTGATGGCTGACGCGATCGGTCTGCCCGGCACCCCGGCGGTGAAGGTGGAAGCCGCGTGCGCCTCGGGCGGAGCAGCCATCCACCAGGGGTTCACCGCGGTCGCATCTGGGCTGTACGACACGGTCATGGTGGGAGGAGTGGAGAAGATGACAGACCTCCAGACCGAGGAGGTCTCCGCCGCCCTGATGATGGCTGAGAACAGGGAGTACACCGGCTTCACCGGGATAACGTTCGTGGGGTTGAACGCGCTGGTGGAGCGGCTCTACATGGAGACCCACCAAGTCAAGCACGAGGAGATAGCGACGTTCGCGGTCAACGACCACAAGAACGCCGCGACAAACCCCTACGCCCAGTACCCCTTCCCCGTCTCCCTAGAGACGGTTATGAACTCCCCCCTAGTCGCCGATCCGCTCCACCTCCTCGAGTGCACAGGGATAGGCGACGGAGCAGCCGCTCTCGTGCTCTGCCCCGCCGAGAGGGCGAGAGAGTTCACCGACACACCCATCCAGATATCCGCCTCAACCATCGCGACGAGTAAGCTCGCCATGTACGAGCGGGACGACCTCCTCACGTTCCAGGCGACCCGCAAGGCGGCTGAGAGCGCCTACAAGCTGGCAGGGATAGGACCGTGGGACGTGGATGTCCTGGAGGTCCACGACGCCTTCACGATAGTCGGCGTCCTCTCCATGGAGGCGCTGGGCTACTCCGAGAGGGGCAAAGGAGCGAGGCTGGCGGCTGAGGGACAGACAGCCGCCGGCGGCAGGATCCCAACAAACACCCTCGGAGGCTTGAAGGCGAGGGGACACCCCGTCGGCGCGACAGGAGTCTACCAGGTAGCGGAGCTGACGTGGCAGCTCAGGGGCGGGGCTGGAAAGAACCAGGTGAGCGGCGCGGAGGTAGGGATGGCTCAGAACGTGGGCGGCGTCGACTCGACCGCGGTCGTTCACATCCTCAGGAGGACGAACTGACATGAGCGTACCCAGATACTGGCGTGAGATCCCCCAGAGGCATCGGCTCCTCGGAAAGAAGTGCGTCAAGTGCGGGAGAACCTTCTTCCCCCCGAGAACGGTCTGCAGCGAGTGCGGATCGAGAGACCTACAAGACGCGAAGCTGAGCGAGCGAGGCAGGGTCCTAACCCACACAGTGATCCGCTCCCCACCAGCCGAGTACGAGCGGTACGCCCCCTATGTGGTGGGGATAGTCGAGCTCCAAGACGGGGTCAGGGTGCTCTCCCAGATAGTGGACTGCGACCCCGACGAGGTGAAGACGGGGATGCCTGTCGAAGCCACCTTCAGGAAGGTGGCGGAGGCAGGGGAGTCGGGCATAATCAGGTACGGCTTCAAGTTCAGACCCATCATCGAGTAGCCCCGGAGCCCAGAACGACCCTCCATGGAGATCGAGTATCCCCGCGGACTGCGCCACCGATGCCTCAGGTGCACCGTGTGCTGCAGAGACACGCCCAAGAGGGAGCGAAGAGTACTTCTCACCGAGTCCGAAGCGGCATCGATAGCCTCGCGCACAGGACTCAAAACCGACCAGTTCACAGATCGAGTCGAAGGGACGGAGCCCTACACCAGAGAGATGAAGAAGGCACAGGGCGCCTGCGTGTTCCTGCGGGATAAAGGCTGCTTGATCTACACGAGCAGACCCCTCGTCTGCAGGTTCTTCCCCTTCTACCTCGAGAAAAGGAACGGAGACAGGTTCGTCTTCGGCATCTCCGAGGAGTGTCCCGGCGTCGGCAAGGGACGGCTATTAGACCGCCGCTTCTTCTACAACCTCTTTCACCAAGCCATGATCAGCCGGGGAGAGACAACCCTCCCCGTCTGAGCGAGAGATAACCTTTAATCACGTCGGGATTTCTTCAAGCTTAAGCGGACGGTCTACGGTTGGATCTGTACGATAGGATATCCGACCTCGGGAAGAGGCGAGGGATCATCTACCCCTCCTTCGAGATCTACGGCGGACTGAGCGGCTTCTACGACTACGGTCCTGTCGGCACGCTCCTGAAGAGGAACATCGAGAACAAGTGGAGAGACATGTTCGTCAGGAGGGAGGAGATGGTTGAGATCGAGACCGCGACGGTCATGCCTCACCAGGTCTGGGAGGCGTCGGGGCACCTATCCCACTTCACCGACGCCCTCACCACGTGCACCTCCTGCAGGAAGACGTACCGGTCCGACTTCCTCCTGAACGAATCCGGAGTCCGGGTCACGGAAGGCGCCTCCCTGAAGGAGCTGGACAGGCTGATAGAGGCGAACGGAGTGGCGTGCCCCGACTGCGGGGGGAAGCTGGGACCGTCCGAGCCCTTCAACCTCATGTTCAGGGTCACTGTTGGGCCCTTCGCCGAGGGGATCCCCGCGTACTGCCGCCCCGAAGCCGCTCAGGGGCAGATCCTCGACTTCAAGAGGGTCTACGCGTCCGAGAGGGAGAGACTCCCCCTCGGGATAGCGCAGATAGGCAGGGCCGTCCGGAACGAGATCGCCCCGAGGAAGGGCCCCATAAGGCTGCGGGAGTTCACGATAATCGACTACGAGATCTTCATCGACCCCGAGAACCCAGCCTACCCCCGCCTGAACCTCCTCGAGAAGCAGAGGATGCGAGTCCTCACAGCCGCTGAGCAGCAGGCTGGAACCAACGTAGTCCAAGAGGTACTCCCCCGCGAGGCGATCGAGAGAAAGCTAACCCAGAACGAGGTCTCAGCCTACTTCCTCGCCCTCTCCGTGAGGTTCATGGAGGAGATCGGCGTGCCCCCGGAGAAACAGCGCCTCAGGGAACTCCTCCCCGACGAGAGGGCGCACTACTCGAGGCAGACCTACGACCACGAGGTCTGGCTGGAGCGGTGGGGATGGACCGAGGTCGCCGGACACGCATATCGCACGGACTTTGACCTTCACAGACATATGATCGCGAGCGGGGTAGACCACCGCGTCCACAAGACCTTCGACCATCCCCGCGAGATCGAGACCGTGACCGTCGCCCCCAACGAGGAGGCGATAGCCAAGACCTTCGGCGAAGAAGCGAGCACGGTCCTAGACATGATACGCAAAGCCGACCCCGCCGCGCTAAAGAGGGAGATCGAAGAGAAGGACAGCTTCGAGCTTCCTGGAAAGCACCCCCTCAGGCTAACAACCGAACACCTGCGGTTCCAGACGCGAACTGAAAAGGCTAAAGGACGATCCTTCCTCCCGCACGTGGTCGAACCGTCCTTCGGCGTCGACCGCATCGTCTACTCAGTCCTGGAATACGCCTACATGGAGAGGGAGGGTCGACTAGTCCTGAGGCTGCCCGGCGAGATCGCGCCTGTCAAGGTCGCGGTCTTCCCCCTGGTAGACCGGGATGATCTCCCCCGCCTGGCGACGGAGGTACACGAGAGGCTTGTGGACGCCGGACTCCAGGCAACCTACGACGAGTCGGGCTCGATCGGGAGGAGGTACGCCCGAGTCGACGAGATCGGAGTCCCCCTAGCCATCACGGTTGACTACACCACGCCAAAGGACCGGACAGTCACCGTGAGAGACCGGGACACCTGGAAGCAGCAGAGGGTCGGCATCGACGACCTCGAAAAGACGATCAAAGACCTGCTGGGCTCACGAGTATGGCACACCTAACCCCCACTCCAAAGACACGTACTTAGCCTTTTTAAAGAGCGAATCCCAAATCCCAATTTGTAAAGGCAACCCTCAAGGTGAGATGCGTGGCTTTCCCGCGGGAGACGGAGGAGCAGATCAAGCGGATCGTCCTAGACATATGCCAGGACCACGTGAGGAAGGTCCTCGACTGCGTCAGAGAACTCACCCTAATGATCGAGAACTTCACCACGAACACAAAGCCTAGGCAGATAGAGGAGCATCTCTCCAAGATACGGAAGTTCAAGGAGGAGACCACAGAGGTGAAGAAGGGACTCCTCGTGGAGCTCGCCGAGGCCGGCGTCCTCCTGCTCAACCGAGAGGACTTCCTCAGGCTGGTGGATCAGATAACAGAGATAGCCGACGCGAGCGAGGGCATAGCCTTCAGGGTCAACCACATGACCCGACTCAAGCTCGAACTGGACTCGACCATGAGGAAGAACCTGCTCAACCTGGCGAAGAACACCCTGAAGACAGTGACAAGCCTGCGGGAGACGATTCTGGCGCTCACCTACGACAGGACCAAGGCGCTCGACATGGCCAGGAACGTGGACCTAGCCGAGTACGCTGTCGACGACCTGTGGCGCGACATAGAGATGAGGATCATCAGCCTGAAATCCGATGTCCCGACGATACTCCTCCTCAAGGACATAGCGCAGATGCTCGAGGACATAGCCGACAAGTCAGAGGACGCTGCGAACACCGCGCGGATACTCGCAATCGGCATCTGAAAGGGGTCACTGATGGGCGGAAGAAACAGAGCCTTCACCGCCGAGCTCATCGAGAACAGACTCGTCGTCTGGAACCCCGAGGAGGGCTCGAAGCTCTTCCAGATGGGCTTCTACGGAAAACCGGTCGGAATCCCCAAGCCCAAGAGCGCCGACTTCGACGCCCCCCTCAACGTCGACCTGATAGAGGGAGCCTACCTCCTCGAGAAGAAGGTCATCAGAGTTGTTCAAGGACCCGAGAAGAGGCGAGTCGGCATCAAGGCGCTGCTCAGACACGCCCGGAAGGTATACGACGGGTTCGACGACAAGTACCTCGTCTACAAAGACCTTCGGAACCACGGGAAGATAGTCCTACCAGGTATAAAGTTCGGCTGCGACTACGCCGTCTACGACCGCGGACCCGGCATAGACCACGCCCCGTACATGGTCTCGGTCCGTCCGCGCACGGACTCCCTGACCGCAACCGAGCTGGTCAGAGCGGGGCGCCTTGCGACAACCGTGCGTAAGAGGTTCATCATCGCAGTCCCGGATCAGAAGACCGGCAAAGTCCAGTACATGATCTTCAAGTGGTTCAAGGCTTAGGCTCACGCTTGGACCTTCTCCACAACCGCTTCTCTGATCTTCCTGAGCTCTCGCAGCATCTCAGAGCCGACATCGCTCGCCGCCGCCCCGAACAATGGACGAGTCCTCACCACGCTCAGTATGCTTTCTCTGACCTCGAGAAAGTTGGAGATGTGCATAATCGACGCCTCGGCTCGCTTCTGGATAGGACCGGAACTCCCTCCGGCGGGACCCGTGTAGCCGGCGGTGTAGGCGTCAACAGTTCCTATCCCAAATCGCCTCGAGATAGGACCCTGAACGGTGTCAATTGACATGACCCGAGCGTAGGGAACAGCGTGCCGCATCCTCCAAAAGACTCCTCTCTCAACCCTCACCTCATCCGGGGTCAACTCGTAGACTATGGACCTGTAGTACCTAGGAATCCAGTAGGCGACGAAGCAGAAGACCGCTACAATCGGGGCAAACGACGCGAGACCAACCCACAGCAAGTACCTTGGGGACACGAAGTAGACCAGCAAGGTTACGAGCGTAGCCACAGCGAGTGGCAGAACAAGGGCGAGCAACAGGTACGTGTAGTAGAGCCTCACCATTCTCGGATCCGGGTGAAACTTCTCGCTGGTTCCCATACCTTGATCGCAAGAAACATCATTTGCCCTGCTCTTAAGGCTCTCGCACCTCACTAACACACAATGGTTTCAGTAACTTAGACTTGGGGAAGCCTCTTTTCACGGATTCTCGAACTAGGCAGATTCAACAGCTTTAACGATCGTCGCACACTCTCTCGTATAGAGAGTGGAGATGATGCTCTGTGAAGAGAGCTTCAGCGGGAGAAAAGATCGAACTCAAACCGATAGGCTTCGTGAGGACAAGTGCGACTAGAGATGAGGTCAGGAATAAGAGTACGATTTCAAGGTTGATACTCCGCGAAGAATTGACGGAGACCCTGCAGGGGATCGAGGACTTTTCGCACCTCTTCATAATCTTCTGGATGAACGAGATCTCAAGCAGAGAGAGAAAGACAATGAAAGTTCACCCCAGAGGCAGAATGGACATGCCCCTCACAGGAGTCTTCGCGACGCGAACCCAGCTCCGCCCCAACCCAATAGGGCTAACACTCGTCGAGCTTCTGGACGCCAAGGATCACGTCCTGACAGTTCGCGGCCTCGATGCGTTCGACGGGACACCTGTACTCGACATCAAGCCCTTCGACAGCTGGGACACAGCCAAGAACGCCAGAGTCCCCGAGTGGTGGACCCGCTTGGAGAGGGAAAGGTCCAAGAAGCGCTGGGGAAGTAAGTACACCCAGATCGTGCGGAGCACAGCCTGAAGAAAATGACATCAAACAAGGCTGAATCGGTTCTGAGAGAGATCGAAAGAACGGCTGAGATGGAGTTTCTTCCTATCATTGGACCACGGAGAGGCAGAATCCTCGTCGAAGTCGTACGCGAAACTGGACCCAAGCGCATCTTGGAGATCGGAACCAACGTTGGATACTCGGCGATCCTGATGGGAAAAGAGCTCGGAAGCGACACCCGCATAACCACGATAGAGGAGCACGCCGACGAAGCCAGTGCGGCTGAGAATCTCATCAGGAAGGCGGGTATTGCGCCGGCCGTCGAAGTACTGTCCGGCGACGCGATCAGGATCCTTCCTAAGCTAGAGGGAAAGTTCGACCTCGTCTTCATAGACGCCGACAAAGAAATGTATCTGAAGTGTCTCCGACTGATAGAGGACAAGCTCCACAAGGGAAGCGTCGTGGTGGCAGACAACGCAGGAATCTACGCAAGCCAGATGAGAGACTACCTAAACTACGTGAGGCGCTCCGGAAAATATAGGAGTGAATGCGTTCCAGCGGACGGAGACGCTCTGGAAATCAGCGTCAAGCTCTAAGCGCAGAAAAACCGACATCAGAACCCCTACCCTACTCTCACAGAATCTGCCGTACCGACTATTCGATCCCGAGAACTCTCAATCCATTAGAGGTACAGCGCCAGCGTGGAGATAACTGCGAAAGTTGCAACTCCGGCTAGAAGCGTGACAAACCCATGCAAGATCATGCTCCTCTTCGCTATCCTCCCCAGGAATATTCCCCGAGAGAAAAGCTCCGCCATCACCATGAGAACCGAGGCGACAAAGGCAGTCTCGTAGTGAACGACGCCCAGATGCGAGACGATGAAGGGGGAAACGCCCACTATCGCGGCTAGTGCAGGAGAAAACCCATCCACCAGCGCCAAGTAAAGCGCCTCCTTCGTGACCTCCCCACGGCTTCTAGAGACCTCGTCGTGGTCCTTGATGCGCTCAGACCTCTCTGTCAGGTAGGCTCCAAAAACCCCGGAGATCCCCATAGCCAGACTGGTCCCAGATCCAGCGCTAATGATGACCTTTGACTGCGCAACTCCCTGAGCCACATGGGTCCCGATGATGATCCCGAGCACCGTCAAAGCGCCGTCAAACGCGTTGATGACGAAGTAGCGCCGAGCTATCTGCGCGACATCCTCATTCTTGCAGAGCTGGCACTTTTCCGAGATAGTTTTGCGTAAGTCGTTTAGCGATTCAAGCAAGCCTCCGGTTTGAATCTCGCATTATCGATCCGAGGTTTTTAAACGTGCGCGATCGCCAAAGCAGGGTAGAAGGCGATCCCTAGGACTGGCTCGAATCCCCCGGGTACGTATCGAATATTCTTCATGCGGTCAAGGGCTGCTTGGACAGTCCCTCTCTCTCCACGTGGTCGGTCCTGTACCGCATCCCCTTGAAGTGTATCTTCCTAATCTCAGCCTCCGCCTTTGCCTTAGCCTCCTCGAGCGTCGCGCCTTTGGCTACGAGCTCCAGCACCCTGCCTCCCGTGGTCTCCAAGTTGCCGTCCTCGTCGCCCTTGCCAACGTCAACGCTGTTCGGGTTCTTTTCGTCGCTGCGTTTGAACTCCGTCCCGCTGTGATAGACCCTGCACTCGGGGTCAACGCTTCTCAGACCCCGGATCGGCTGTTTTGTGTGGCACTTTCCGGGGTATCCGGGGTACTCTTTTCTATCGTCCTGTTGTCCGTACTGGGGCAACCATCCTCCACTGACCGCGACCAGCACGTACGTCCAGAACGGCTCCCACTCTATCTCCACCTCACGCAGCCTGCGCTCCACGATGGCTGACGCCAGCTCATAGTAGTCCGTCCTTATCCGCGGGCCTATGGCGGTAAACTCCGGGTCTCCCCATCTCCTGTTGAACTCCTCAATCCTCGGAACAACCTCCCCGTATTCCTCCGACAGCATGATGCCAAAGTACCCTATCCCGAGGTACTCAAGCCCCGTCTCCTTCTGGAAATTGGCTATAGTGGGGACGGCTATCTCCCTCATTATCCTCTCCCTGAAATCCTGCTCACGGGGGTGCGGTGAGATCGATATGACACCCCCCGTGTTCGGGTTGATCCCTCCGAAGAACCTCTCCACGTACCGCCTGTCTCGGTCTGTGTAGTCGAAAGCCCTCTTCGCGTCGTAGGCAGTACCAGCGAACTTCACGCTTCCTCCTTTTCCGTCCGTCGCCACGAAGAACATGATCTCCTGCCCGTACATCCTCCTCTCCACCACGACCTTGCTCCCCGCGAGAATCCCCTTCTCCAGGTTGTCGAACTCCCGGTCCACCATGATCCTGTCGACGGCTGAAAGCGCCTGATCTAGGCTACTGCACACAAGCGAACCCTTTCCGGCGCAGATGCCGTCCGCCTTCACAACTACGTTCTCACCCGGGTTCTGCCTGTAGAACTCCTGGATGTAGTTCTTAGCCTCTCCAGGGTTGTCGAAGTTTCTGTGCTCGGGTATGGGTATGCCGTGGCGCTTGAAGAAGTCCTTCGCCCAGCACTTGCTCGTCTCGAGGATGCCCGCGTCCTTCACCTGCCCGACAACACGCGTGAAGCCAGCCTTGTAGAACTCGTCAACGATCCCATTCGTCAGGTAACCTTCCGGCCCGACATCCACCAAGTCGATGTCGTGGCTAAGCACAAACTCCACGATCTTGTCTATAGCCTCGATCCCAAGCCGCTCACACTTTCTTATCAACGAGCTCCCGGCGTTTCCGGGCGTGACGTAGACCCTGTCAACGAGCGGACTCTTTGCGTAGAGATCCGCCTGGCAGTTCTCCCTGGCTCCCTTGCCGACGACGAGAACCTCGACCATATGGGAAGTAGATTCGGCGGCGGAGAATTTATGCTTGAACCGAGCCTTCGAAGGAGTTCAGGGGAGCGGAAGAAAAAGAGTTAGTTGGCTTGGAGGCTACTTCTTAATCCTCTCAAGCTTGAACACGACAGGTCTGAAGCCATCGGTGCAGCAGGCGATGCCGACGCCGGGCTCCTTGACCCAGGGGAAGTTGCCGTCCAGAGCCAGAACAGCCACATCTCTCTGTATGTCAGCCCAAGCCCAGCTGCAGAACTTCTCAGGCATATTCAGATTCTTGACGACAAACTCGTCGCCAACCTTGAACAGCTCGCACTGCGGCCCTACTTTCTTGCCATACTTGTCGATCAGGTCTTTGTTTGTTAGCTTCTTGACGACCGTAATCTTCACGTCAGCCGTCTCCGTTCACCTCGTGTTGAAGTGTGAGGATTTGCGCTAAAGAGTGTTGCCTTCTTTCCGTGGGGTGAAACTTACGGGAAGAGGAGGCAAGACTGCTCGAAGCTGAGTATAGAGGTTGAGAAAATGAACAGGCTCTATGACAGTAGCTAAGCCTTCTTTCTCGCTCTCATCCTGGAAGAGCCTCCACGTCTCTTATCAGCTCTGAGAGACCCACCCTCTGCAGCGTCTCCCTTAGTGGCACTCCCGTTGTTTCATCCCATCCCATCAACCTGTAGTACTTCCTTATCATCTCCGCCAGGTGCGGCTTGACACACGCGTCCTTCCCAAGCCCAGCCGATGGAGGCTCAAGCAGCCGTGGACCCACGTCAAAGTCGTCCTCCGCCCTGAGCCCCCGCCTCAAGTTGAAGACCCGCACCATGTTAGCGGTTCTCTCGCCGATCAAGTCCGCCTCCTCGCGGCTGAAGTCCCAGCCTGTGACGCACGATAGCATCTGTGGGGTGTAGGTTGTTATGTGGGGAACGCACCCCGTGTTGAACCAGCACACCCCTAGACAGTCCTCCCATATCTTCTTGATCTGGGTCTGCCTGACATTATTCGGAGCCCTCTCAGGGTCGAAGGGATACGGCACCTTTGTGTACCCGTAGTCAGGTTCCGGATCGTACAACGCGCCCAACCCCTGGAGGATGGGGCCGTTGTTGCAAGTGAATATCCCCAGCAGCGCGTCGAACGAGATCCGCACCTCGTGGGCGAAGATCCCCGATCCTTTCACATGCACCGCGAACCTCGTCGCGTCCTTGCCGCTGATCTGGGAGATCCTCTTCGCAGCCTCCTTGGGCCCATTCGCGAGCGCGGCGCCGAAGCCCTCCTTCCTCAGGATCTTCCCCAGGAGTTGAACAGCCGCGTCTGCGTTCCCCCACCTCAGCTCCAGCCCGTCCGTGTCCTCTTTCTTCAGGAGACCCCTCTCGTAGCACTCGTAGGCTAAGCCTATGGTCTCGCCCACGACGGCGCTGTCCAGTCCCAGCCGGTCCAGGATGTCGACTAGGTAGAGGACCGTCCCTCCCTCGGAGACGCCGATGTTTCCCGCGAGACCCTCGTAGTGCTCCGCTCCACCCGCCTGGGAGAAGACCTTGCCCTTGTGCGGACCCACACCGATCTCGATATCATAGGCGCAGCCGATGGTGCAGTTGTAGCAGTAGATCGGCGTCACCTTCGAAGCCTCCACGACCCTCCAGAGACTCCTCCCGTACTCGTAGGCGAACTCCGGATCGCTGAGGTTCTTGACCATGAGTATCCACGGCGACCTCTCGGCGAAGTAGGCGGGATGCCCCCAGTACCTCAGGTTTCCCGCCTTGCTTCTCCTCCTGCCCACCCAGCTCTTCTCCAGGGATTCGCGCCACTGTCGCGCCACCTCAACCGCCCCTTTCACGTTGGCAATCGGTATGGGATTCTTCCTCTTCCCGCCCACAGCGATCGCCTTCAGTCTCTTGGAGCCAAGAACTGCTCCTCCCTTGGTCGAGTGGTGCCGCCGATCGTTCAGAACGATGCCCCCCAGAGCCATGCTCTCGCCAGCAGGTCCGATGCACGAGACACTCGCCTCCGGGTCTCCCACCTCGCGTTTGACAAGGTCCTCAGTCTCGAAGGTTTCTTTGCCCCAGAGCCTACCTGCGTCTCGGAGCTCGGCCTCACCGTCGTGAATCCAGAGGTACGCGGGCTCCTTGGCCGCGCCCTGAACAACGATCCCGTCGTAGCCACCCTTGATCTTAAGATCGGCTGCCCAGAAGCCTCCGGCGAAGCCGGGAGAACACATCTTCGGGATGTCAGGGTTTAAGGTGTAGACGACATGACGGCTCGACGCGGGAGCCGGTGTCCCTGACAGGGGTCCCGTCATGAATACAACGCGATTCGCTGGGTCGAAGGGTTCGACGCTTGGTGGCACCTCATCGTACATCAGCTTCACTGCAAGACCCAAGCCGCCCACATACTGGCGCAGCACGTCCTCCTCAAGCGTCTCATCCGTAGTCTTGCTGCTCGTCAGATCAACGCGCAACAGTCTGCCAACATAGCCGCCATTCACCATTCCACTTTCCTCCACTCACTCGGGTGGCACAAGTATGGTCATGAGGTAGAGGGGCTTGCCGCTCGTGTTTCGCAGGGAGTGCTTGGTGCCCACCGGAATATGGATGGTATCCCTGGACCTGACCAACAATTGCCGGTCGTCAAGGGTGACAAGCCCCCGCCCCCGAAGTATAAACCACACATGCTCACTCTTCTTGTGGCTGTGGGTTTCGACGTATCCCGCCGGCTGATAGATCGAGATTCTGAAGTCCATCGCCTCACTCTTGGCCACGCCTTTTGGACCTGCTATGAGTTTGGAGAAGGAGCTGACATGGCCCGGAGGAGCCCACCACTCAACCTGTTCAAACTTGACCTTACACCTTCGCATATCGCCCTCCCCTCTAGACGGATTGTTGTGGTTTAACGTCTAATAGGTTAACGCTAGTCTTCCATAGTAGGAAGAGCCGGTTGAGGCGAGCGGTATGCCGAGTCTAGAGGTGGATTTCGCGGGAGTGAAGCTGAGGAACCCCTTCATCCTCGCATCGGGTGGCACGGGGTGGGATGGTGAGCACCTTAAGAGGGCTGCCCTTGCCGGGGCTGGGGCCGTGATTCCGAAGTCCATAGGTCCCCCCGGTAGGTGGCAGGAGCATCCCCGAAGGGGCAGGATGAAGCTGGTCCGCTACCAGGACCGCCCGATAGGCATGGTCAACATCGAGCTCTACTCCACCCTCCCCACCGATGCGTGGCTACGGAGAGAGCTGGGAATTGCCCGGGAGGGAGGCGCGCCAATAATCGCGAGTGTTGTGGCAAACCCTGACCCGGACGAGACCACCAGCTTGGTCCGAGCCGTGACGGAGACCCATCTCGTCGACATGATCGAGCTGAACGTGTCCTGTCCCATGCCCGCAGGCACGATGGGCCTCCACATGGGGAGAGACCCGAAAACGATCACTGAGCAGACCAGAGCCACCAAGGACGGGACAGACTTACCCGTGATGGTGAAGCTGACGCCCGTGGTCTCCGACATAGGAGACATGGCTAAGGCGGCGGTCAGAGGAGGCGCCGACGCCATAGCAGCCACGAACTCATACAGAAGCCTCGCGGGCGTGGACGTCGAGACTGGAAGACCCTACCTCGAGGCCTTTGGAGGATACACGGGACCAGCCGTCAAGCCCATCATCCTCCGATGCGTGGCTGACGTGGCACGGACCGTCAACATCCCCATCTCCGCGATTGGGGGTGTCGCCACGTGGAGAGATGCCGTCGAATTTCTCATGGTCGGGGCGAGAACAGTGCAGGTGTGCACTGCGGTGATGTGGAACGGAGTGGGATTGTTCGAGGAACTGTGTGAGGGGCTTACCAAGTTCATGAGCAGGAAGGGGTACAAGCGGATAGACGATTTCGTCGGCGTCGCGTTGAAGCACCTTCGAACCGTCGAGGATCTGGCTCGACTACCCCCAATGAGAGCCGAGGTGGACCAGGGACTGTGCAACGGCTGTGGGAGGTGCGAGACCGTCTGCTCCTTCGACGCAGTCAGAGTGGTCGACGGCGTCGCTCAGGTAGACCCGGCGAAGTGTGACGGGTGTGGTCTCTGCGCGGAGTGGTGTAGTGGAGAGGCTATCCAGCTAGTGGAGAAGCGCCTGAGCTAACTCAACGAAGGAAAAGACCTGAGAAGATTTAGGCGCTCCAGCTCAACGCTCGACGAGCTCGATCCTAACCCCGTCAGGGTCGGTGAAGAAGGCTAGCCTCCAGGGCTTCTTCCCCGGAGCGGTGATCGCCCTGAGCTTGGCGTTTCTAGGCTTCGCCCTGTACTTCGACACGAACCTCTCCCTGGGGATGGTGGAACTGGAAACGATCTTCACTCCGAACTTATCCAACCTCTTGAGCTCCTCATCCAAGTTGTCCACCGCGAAGCCTATGTGGTTCATCCCGACCCTCATCCTCGCCTCGCTGACCGCGCTCTCGACCGGCTTCCCCTCCTCCTTTCGGGGCTGGACGGCGATCAGCTCCATAGCGTATGGTCCCCGATGCACATAGACGATGTCGATCTCCCCCGCCTCCGTGTGGGTGGAAGACCGCCTCAAGATGCTGAAGCCGAGCACCTTCGTGTAGAACTCGACCGACTTCTCCAGATCCGTAACCCCTACGGCGATGTGCTCAAAATCTCTTGCCATTCATGACTCCTCCTACCTTCGGTATTTCATTAACTCCTTTACCTCTCTTATGAGGTCTGCTTCCTTGGGCAGCAGAAGCCGTTCGCCGTAGTAGCAGTTCGGGATGGTCACGTTCGGGTAGTGGATGTTCCTCACCGGAGCTTTCAGGACGTCGAAAGCCTCCTCAGCCACCAACGCAGCGACAGCAACGCCTACACCGCCGTTGTCCTCCTCGAAGGTGACCAGACGCCCGGTCTTCCGAACAGACTTGAAGAGCGATTCCTTATCCAATGGGTGAAGGGTCCTCGGGTCGAAGACCTCGGCGCTGACACCCTGCTTCTCAAGCTCAGCCGCAGCCGACAGGGCGCTCGGAACCATACACCCGTAGGTGAACACAGTGACGTCGCTCCCTTCCCGCTTCACCTCAGCCCTCCCGATGGGCACCGTGTACTCCGCCTCTGGAACTGGACCTTTACGCCTGACCATGAGCTTGTGCATGAAGTACATCACCGGGTTGCTGTCCCTCAAAGCAGACTTCATCAAACCCTTCGCGTCGTGGGGGGTCGAGGGATAGACCACCTTCAACCCCGGACAGCGCAAGTACAAGTACTCAAGGCTCTGGGAGTGGTGGGACCCGATACCGATACCGATCCCACTGGCCGAGACCACGAGAACCATCGGCACCTTAAACCTGCCGCCCCCGCCCATGGATCTGAGCTTGGGAGCCTCGTCGTATATGGCGTCGAAGGCGCGAACGGTGAAGTCGCTGACCCCGAGGTCGACTATAGATCTCATACCAGCCGCCGCGGCACCCGTCCCACACAGGACCTCCCCCTCCTCTGAGATTGGTGAGTTGATGATCCTTCGGTTGTACTTCTTGACCAGCGTGTTTCGGGCGGCCCACCTGATCCCCTGCCCCAGATAGAAGATCGTCTCGTCCCTAGCCATCTCCTCGTCCACAGCCTGGAAGAAAGCCTCACCCATCGTCATCTCCCTGGTCGGTCCACCCGGCTTCACCTCGGCCGGAATCGGGCCTAGATCCGCGTAAAGCATGTTCTCGTCCACGTACTCCTCGTAGGTCGGGTAGCGACTCTCCAGGGCGAACCTCGCCGCCTCCTCGACCTCAGCCCTAGCCTCGCGGTCAATCCGGTCGGCCTCTGCCTCGGTCAGGACACCCATCTCTATCAGCTGGTTCCTGTAGCGTGGAATCGGGTCTCTCTTCCACGCCTCGTCGACCTCCTCCTTGCTCCTGTACCCACCGTAGGCACCGGCATCGGGACCCGCGTGCTCCCCCAGCCTGTATGTCTTCGCCTCTATGAGAGTTGGACCTCTCCCCTCTCTAGCCCGCTTGATCGCTTCTTGGGCGACCTCGTACACGGCAAAGACGTCGTTGCCGTCCACGACCACGCCCGGGATCCCGTAGGCCACAGCCCTATCAGCCACGTTCGAGATCGGGAGGAAATCTGAGACTGGGGTGGATATCTGAAACCCGTTGAACTCCACGACCTCGATCATGGGCAGCTTCAGAACAGCAGCCAGATTCATCGACTCGTGGAAGGCACCCGTGTTCGAAGCCGCCTCCCCGTGGAAGTTGACGTTGACCCGGTCCGTACCCCTGAGCTTGGCTGCGAGAGCCGCGCCGGCTCCGATGCCTATGTGCGCCCCCTGCTTCCCCGGCCTCCCGAGGATGCCTAAGTCGTAGTCGGCTATGTGAACACCCCCCATACCCAGGCACTTCCCAGTCCGCTTCCCGAGGATCTCAGCCATCATCTCCTTCACGGAGAGCCCCCTTCCGATCCACGTAGCCCATCCCCTGTGGTAGGGCTGCATGTAGTCGTCCTTCCGAAGGAGAGAGCAAACCGTTATGGGCGTGACCTCTTGGCCCGTCGTAGCGTGCTGGATCAGGTTCTCTCCCTTCTTCCTGAGCTCGGCGTCAATCTCGTCTATCTTCTCGTCGAAGTGCCTGCAGAGAACTATCCTCCTGAAGATGCCGATCATCCGATCTCTTCCGATCGAAGATCTAGCAGCGGTCATTCCACCATCCCCAAACCCTCTCAGGGGAGCACGTATCGAACGGTATCGCTAAAAGACTTTGCGAAATGGTTCCCGAATGGCTGAGCAGCGCCTTGAAGGGATTACCCGCCGGGTGAGCTAGAGCTCAGACAGAGCCAAAAAACCTCAGGCAATCCTGAAAAGCGCAGGAGAGGATATTCAAAACCCGGGAATCCTTTATGCAACCAAGAATCCTGCCTGAGGCGAAAAGCCACTACGGGATGCTCAAGAACTACGTTAACGGTCGATGGAGCGAATCGACGTCGACCCAGATCCTCGACGTTTTCAACCCTGCCAAGGGAGAGGTGATAGCCCAGGTACCTCTCTCCACCAGAGAGGAGGTGCGAGGAGCAGTTCAGGCGGCGAAGAACGCCTTCAAGGATTGGCGGGAGACACCTCCGCTGAGCAGGACGAGATACCTGTTCAGGCTGAAGAACCTGATGGAGGAGCGCTTCGAAGAGCTCGCCAGGATCCTGGTTCAAGAGGAGGGAAAGACCATAGACGAGGCGCGGGGCGAGATAAGGCGCGGGATAGAGAACGTGGAGGTGGCGACCGGAATCCCCTCTCTGATGATGGGGTACGGCCTCGAAGACATCGCCCCCGAGATAGACGAGGAGGTCGTGCGGCAGCCCATCGGCGTCTTCTGCGCGGTTGTGCCATTCAACTTCCCGTCGATGGTCTCCCTATGGTTCATGCCCTACGCGGTGGCGTGCGGGAACACGTACATAATCAAGCCTTCAGAGCAGGTTCCGCTCAGCCAGAACAAGCTCTTCGAGCTGATCGACGAGTCCGGCTTCCCGCCAGGAGTCGTGAACCTGGTGAACGGGGCAAAGGACACAGTCGAAGCCCTGCTCGAAGACCCCGACGTCAAGGGAGTATCCTTCGTCGGGTCCACACAGGTCGGCAGGTACATCTACAGGAGAGCCGCCGAGCAGGGGAAGAGAGCCCAGTGCCAGTGCGGCGCCAAGAACTTCATGGTCGTGATGCCAGACGCGGACCTGGATAGAACGATCCCAGCGCTCATCACCTCCTTCTACGGCTGTGCCGGGGAGCGATGCCTCTCGGGGTCGGTTCTGCTCGCGGTCGGAGACATCTACGAGCCCCTGAAACGGAGGTTCGTCGAAGCGTCCTCGAAGCTGAAGGTGGGGTACGGCCTGGACGAGACGGCCCAGATGGGACCCGTCATCTCAGCCAGACACAAGCAGCGAGTTCTCAGTTACCTAGAGAAGGGTGTGCAGGAGGGAGCCGAGCTCATTCTAGATGGCAGGAAGACAAAGGTTGAAGGGTATCCGAACGGCTACTTCATCGGTCCGACAGTGTTCGACCAGGTCTCACCCGACATGACGATCGCCAAGGAGGAGATATTCGGACCCGTAGCCAGCATCATCAGAGTACCCGACCTGAACAGGGCGATAGAGATCATCCACGCAAGCCCCTACGGCAACTCATCGGCGATATTCACGCGGAGCGGAAGAGCAGCCCGGGAGTTCAGGTACAGGGTTCAGTGCGGCAACATCGGCATCAACATCGGAATCGTAGCACCGATGGCGTTCTTCCCATTCGGGGGCTCCAAGGACTCCTTCTTCGGAGACCTGCACGGCCAAGGAAGGGACGCTGTGGACTTCTTCACCGAGAAGAAGATCGTGATAACCAGGTGGTTCTAGAACTGGCTGAACTGACCACTTTTGGCGCTGTACTCAGTTTCGCGATGGACACGGAGAGCCAAACGGAAAAGTTCTACGAGGAGGCAGCTAAGAACCCGAGTTGCTCCGAAGCCAAAGAGACACTTCTAACACTATCCGAGCAGGCGAGGAGGCGCGGGATGATCCTAGAGAGGACTCGCCGCGAGAACGTTGCGGAGATGATCCTTGAACCGATCTCCGGTTTGAACACGAACGACTATCTAACCCACATCGCGCCATCTGAGAGAGCAGGTTGTGTGGATGTTCTAACGCTTTGTGTGGAACTCCAGAGGAAAACGCGCAGATTCTACCTCGACTCATCCGGGAGAATCAGTTTGCAAGAGGTTGCTCGAACCTTCAGGAGGCTCGCTGAGGAAGTCGCGGAGGGAGAGGCTGCGATAAGCGCTCTGCTGGACAAGACGACCCCCCGCTGACGCTTCTGCTTTCCAAGCCGAAGAAGTTCGTGCCACCTTTCTCTTTCCCGTCACACGGATCTTCTTTCGGGTCAAATTACCAGTACGGGCACCCGTACCTAGTATGGGGGGGCATACCTTACTCCGGGAGCGCTTCTTGTCGAATTCCCTGAGTTAGAAGGGAGTCACCGATTTCGTATTTACCGTCGGATTTGAGGACAAGACCCGTCTTCACCAGCGTCCCAAGCAAGCTTGAAACAGCCGAGTTGGTCATGGAACGCTGTTCTCTCGCCTCAAGCACCGCCCTGGTCTGCGCCCAACTCGCCGAGCCAGCCTTCGCCAGGAAGTTAAGGATGCTCCCATACCTTCGGGAGTGCGCACAGAGCTTGAGAGCCTCTTCTCTAGCTAACCTCCCGCCCTCAGAGACTACCTCGTCAACCAGATCGCTGGAACAGCTGTTCCTGTCGCGACACCTCGTGCCAAACAGTGTGAGCCACCCTGCAACTCCATCAAGCCTCTGAACCGCATAGCGTATCACTTCAGGGGGAGCCGCCAACCTGATTTGCTGAAAACCTCTGGTCAGAAACTCCTCAGCCCTACTAGCAGAGAAGCTGCCCATATGAATTTGAACGAAGTGTCTGCCATACAACGGGGACTTCGGGTCATCAAAACCCAAAAAATCGAACAGAACCCCGACCTCAGAGCCCGTCACCACAAGCGTCACGTTGCGATAGGTGTCGACGATGTGGGCAAAGAGGCGCGGTAACCACCTGTCCCCCCGCACGAGCTGTATCTCATCAAAGGCCATCAGAAAACGCTTCTTATGCTCAGAGGCCCACGAGTCAACCTTACCGAAAAGCTCTGGAAAATCAACGCCGCTCTTACTCCAGTCAAAGCCTATCTCGTTTCCAAGAATTGAAACCCCTCTGAGGTGCTTCAGCGCCTCGGACAGGTTTGAGAACCATCTGCGATCGATTTGGTTGAAGGCACCCTCTATTCTGCGAACCATATCCGCGTATGAGGGGTTATAGGGCAAGCCGCGAAGATCCAGAACAGCATGCGGCTGATCCGCCTCAGCCAAGGCGACATTCAAGAACGAAGTTTTTCCCGTCCTGCGCAGCCCCGTTATGACGATCAGGGGTGCATAGGACAACGCCTTTGAAAACTGTTCGAGACCCTCCTCCCGGTCGTACAGATCTTCTCTTCGTGTCTTCGGTCTCGGGTCAAAATACATGTATGGGTACCCATACCTAGTATGGGGGGGCATACTCCCTATAAGACCTTCCGAAGATGGCTGTACCGAAAGCAAAGACGCTTCAACAGCCTTTCACCCAAAAAGACCGACATAACCCCACCCCGCCTTTCCGGACATACTTGAACTCCACCCAGGACTACGCCCAGTGACGTTCGGATACTCTGAGGCGGCTGGAAAGACCAATCTTTCAATTCTCCTTTCTGAGATGAGAGCAGCATAGGGAACGCCACCTACCCCGAAGAAGCAGCTTACTAGCATCCCATCGTCTGAGACTCAAATGCCGTGAAGAAACGACCCGCCCCGCCGTGTAGGACGCTTCTCTTCCAGTCGACTGGTACCCCTTGCCGCGAGGCACATCACAGCTTAATTCGATGGCAAAACAAAGAAAACAGCCATGCCAGGTCCTCAAAGCAAAGTGGTTACCACCAGTTGCTCCTATGACTGCGGTGGTCGATGTATCCTAAGGGTCCACGTAGACAACGGCAGAATCACCCGGATTGACACTGATGATGAGCCAATGCCCGGTCTGAGAGCCTGTCCTAGGGGACTAGCCCAGAAGGAAGTCGTGTACGCAGAAGACCGCTTGAGACAGCCCTTGAAAAGAGCCGGAGAACGAGGCAGCGGCAAGTTTGAGCCAATCCCTTGGGAAGAAGCACTTGACACAGTGGCTCGAGAGCTAAAGAGAGTAAGAGATCAGTATGGACCCGCGTCGATATTTCTCATGGACTACTACGGCTCGATGAGCCCGTTGCACGGTGTTCAGAAGGCTGGCCGCCGCTTCTTCTCTCTGCTCGGGGGCTGTACAACATGGTGGGGCAACACCTCCCAAGAAGCGGCAATCTTCTCCTCTATGGCTACCTTCGGAACCACGTTTACCGGCACGAGCCGGGACAATTTCCTCCATTCCAAGCTGATCATCATGTGGGGCTGGAATCCGATAGCCACACGATTCGGCTCTGACACCGTCCACCACCTAATCAGAGCGAAGAAGCAGGGAGCGAGAATCATCAGCGTTGATCCGAGATACACCGTTTCGGCGAAGACTCTAGCCGACCAGTGGATCCCCATAAGACCAGGAACAGACGGCGCCCTACTAATCGCCATGGCGCACGTGATGATCGACGAGAACCTGTACGACCGCCACTTCATAGAAACCTACACGGAGGGCTTCGAGCGATTCAGGGACTACGTGCTGGGCGAAGAGGACGGGACGCCAAAAACACCGTTGTGGGCTGAGAACATCACGGGTGTGCCCTCCGAGGCCACAAAGAAGTTGGCAAGAGACTACGCCACAATCAAACCAGCGGCTCTATACGCCAGCTGGGCACCTGGGAGGACAGCCTTCGGGGAGCAGTACCACAGGGCCGCAAGCGCCCTAGCGGCGATGACTGGCAACATAGGAATCGTCGGCGGATACGTGGCAGGCGGTTCGGGTCGCATCCCGCTGGGCTACCTCGGGAAGACCCTGCCAACACCAGAAAGCCCAATCCAGACTGTGCACGTGACCAAGATCTACGACGCGCTACTGAGAGGGAGATCCGGCGGCTATCCCAGTGACATCAAGCTGCTCTACATAGTAGGATCGAACATTCTGAACCAGTTCTTGAACACTAACAAAGGTGTGAGCGCTCTCAAGATGCCCGAATTCACCGTGGTACACGACCATTTCCTCACCCCAACAGCTCGTTTCGCGGACATCGTTCTTCCGGTCAGTACTTCTCTGGAACACACGGATATCGGGCAGCCATGGATCGGGGGACCATACTTCATCTACATGGAAAAAGCCATAGAGCCGCTACCTCAAACAAGGTCTGATCTGGCTATCTTCACCGAACTGGCATCCCGTCTGGGCATGCCCGACTACAACGATAAGTCTGATGAAGCTTGGCTCCGTGAATTTGCAGCGGCAACTCCAGCCCTCTCAGAATACGAGGTTTTCAAGCGCAAAGGAGTCCATCGCATCGCCCTTGAACAGCCCTGGGTAGCCTTCAGAGAGCAGATCGAGGACCCTGCCCACCACCCCTTCCCCACACCCTCGGGCAAGATCGAGATATACAGCCGGAAGATAGCTGAGATGCAGAACCCGCTAATTCCGCCCATACCGAAGTACATCGAGGCTTGGGAAGGTCCCACCGACCCCATCAGACACAAGTATCCGATCCAACTGGTCAGCCCACACTCAAGGGCCAGGGCCAACTCCTCGCTGTACAACATCCCCCGCCTAAAGGCGCTGGCAGATGACGCGGCGTGGCTGAACCCTGTTGACGCACGCTCAAGAGGCATCGCCGATGGAGACAAGATAAGAATCTACAACGACCGTGGACAGCTTCTCATAAGAGCCCACGTGACAGAGCAGATCATGCCCGGGGTTGCCAGCATCGACTCGGGTGTCTGGTTTGACCCAGATTCCGATGGCCTAGACCACGGAGGATGCGTGAACGTGCTAACTAGGGATCAAGCGTCTCCTGGAGGAGCGTTTGCCTGCAACAGCTGCCTGGTTCAGATAGAGAAGGCTGGATGAGCCGCCTTAATAGAGTACCTGCAAGTGTTTCAGATGGATAGATTTGGAAACCATATTCCCTTAGGGTCTGAGGTTTAGTTTTCAATCTTGAATTTGATGTTGTAGAGAGATCTTAGAATGAATCGAGCGTTTTTGAACGCTCTATCTGCAGCCTTTTTGTACCTGTAGAGAATCCCGGTGAACCCCGGACGCCACACAAAGGTAACACCATCTCCACTAATCCACCCCTCACTTATTGTCACGGGAGGATTCTTGAAGTCCTTTAGAGGCACCTCCTCATCAATATCAGGCGTTGTTTCGATGCTTTTCAGGGGCTTTTCCCTTTCCATTTTCAGATGCACCGCCATGTTCCTCAGCGCATTGATCTCCTTGGCAGCTCCGTAAACTTCTCTGGAAATCACTTTGTTGCCATAGCAGTATTCAATCAGCCTACCGAGGGTGAAACGTTCAATCCCTAGGGCTTCCCTATGGAGTCTAAACAATCGATCCAGGAAGGAAGCGCTTGGCTTTTTCACTCTTCTCTTCTCAAGCTCCAGACTAAGAGTTGCCTCAACCAAACAGCCTAGTAGAATGACGCAAGCGCGAAATCTGCGCTCGACATAACAGACAAAGGCATCACTCCAAAGATTGCGCATCGACTCTTCAAGGGCGTGTTGAACCGCAACCTCACGCGTTATTTCCCCAGCACGCTCAGAAATAGAGGGAAGCTCAATACCTCCTACGCCAAATCCACCGATCTCGATTAGTAGTCGCGCGCGTTCCTCAAGGTGAATTTCATCGGTCTTTTGAAGATGCTTCATAACGTCATCGAGTTCCACGACCACTCACTCTCCAGAACACTGCACGTATGCTACTTTGAGGACTTCTCTCTCCCTCCCCCTTCAGGTCCGTTGGCGCTTAAATCTCACGCTATGAAAATCGAAAAGGTGTTTAGAAGGCTCAGTGAGTGGAAAAGGGCTTGAGTGAGCGAAAAGTCTGCTCTAGCTGCGGAAACCCCCTCACCAACTCGCAGAAGGAGTCATAACGAACAGAGGGTCAATCTGCAGATAGTAAACAAGCTATGCGACGCTCTTACAAGCCACTAATTTGGTTTCGAAGAGAGATGGGAGGTGCTCTGACATACGGACAGACTGCTAGAGCAAATTTTGTTGTTTTCTCCTTGCCACATTCGGTGTTATGGCAAAAGGGGGTAAGCACGGTCGTGAGTTTTTTCTGTTCTATAGCGATGGTACGCTCTCGATAGACTTTCAGACGGTGCCGGAGGAGGTAGCTCAGGTCTGTAAAGAGAAGGTCAAGGCTGTAAGGGAGGATGCCGCCTCGAGGGCGTGAGTCTACTTGAAAGCAGATGAACGAACAGTCAACTTAATGAAAGACCTTCTCAAGGTAGCTCTAGAATCAGAAAGTCCATCAACCTACGTTCTGGAACGTAGGTGGGAAGGTCGCGGATGTCGCGCGGAGGTCGCTCTCTTATCTGAGCTTAATGAAGGAAGCCCTAGTGCCCCTTACTACCATCGGACTTCTCAGAGAGCCTCCACTCCTGCTTCAACTCCGCTAGGTCTTCCATCTGAGCGTTCAGGAACTTTTCTTCGATTTCAAAGGTACTCTGGATGAAAGGCAAGATTTTAGGATCGTCGGGAGGCCTTGGAGGTTCAAACCCAGCCGAAGCCCAGTGTAGGAAACGAAGCGCGTAACGCCAACTCAGGAACAGCTCCGGTTCCCAGAATATTTCTGATTGCACTCTACGATTAAACTTTGGCGACACGCCAAAGCCAAACAGGCTTAGAACAGCATCTGTGAACCCTTCTCGGCTCTCCCTTTTCCGTGGTTCCAGATCAGGTCTATAATAAAACGGGGTGTCTCTTCTCGCCGTATGCCAAGCGGCCAACATGAGCGAATCATAATAGCGTTTTCTTCCTAGCCACTTCTCCCAAGAAGGCGCTTCGGAAAAGAGAGGATAATCTTTCCAAAGGGCTGAATAAGTCCGCACTACTTCAACCACGTTGCTATCCATTGACTTGGCAGAGCGTTTGCGCTCCATCCTGCTTTCAAACAATTCAGAAAAATATCTTATAACCCCATCAATCGTCAGGATGTAGTTGGCCGTCTTCAGTCCTGTCCGCCACTTCCTCTCTTCAATCGCCTGTACAATGCCCCTGACCTCAAGACCCTCCTCTCGATCTTTTATGGCCTCGTAGACGGTGGAGTTTTTTAATCCAACTCTTTTTGCGATGCTAGGCATGCTTAGGGGGGCGAGCAGCGCCAGCTCTTCAATGATTAAGTTCTCGCTTTTCTTTGGTCGCATCTACATCACCTGCTCGTTATTCGATTATCCGCCTTCATTCGAGAATAATCGAATATTCGATTGGAAATGAATATTTGTCCCTTTTTAGGTTTACTAAAACCGATGAGCCCTATGAAAGAAGACGGAGCAGTCCTGGTCACCGTGAGTGTGCCCCGCAGTCTGCTGCAAGCAGTCGATGTTGCCCGCGGCGATATCTCCAGAAACCGGTTCGTCACGAAGATCTTGCGGAAGGCCCTTGAACGTCAAGTTTTGGGCTCACAAAAGCGAGGGGAAAACTCATGATCGACTATCTCCCCTCTCCCGGTCTCAGCCTCGCGGTCTTTCTCGTGGAGCTGCTGAAAATGCTAGGTCTCTGGAGGGGGAGATGAGGAGTGGGCCATCATCTTGCCATGCGTAGTGAATATGCTTGGTCAAAATACAAGAAAAGGGGGAGCGAATTATCCGAAATGCTTCAACACGCAGTTTTCGCTGCATTTTTCGACTCATTTAGATTCCCGGTAGAGGTAATCGAAATGGGTTTGAAGTTCAAGGAAGAACTTGATGGAACCATAGTCTGTAGGTCTCCTGTTGACGAACTAATACAGTTCGTGTACGAAGTTAAGTCTACAGGAAGAAAAGCATACGACTTTCCTCGATCAGATAGAGACAGGATGCATAGACACATAAGAAAAGTACTGGTCAGATCTAGGACAGACATTAAAGAGCCGCGAGTGCAGGGATGTGTTATCGTCGCTCATGCCTTTACAAAAGCATGTGAAGATGCTGCACAACGGATGTCCGCACAATTTGTTAACATCCATTTGATGCCAACAAGCGTTCTTAAGGCATTCTCCAGAACAGCGGCCATCTTCAAGATGACGCGACCTGGCATTCTGCGGTACTTTAATCCTACCTACATGTTTGACCGACCGGGGCTAGTTACGACGGACAACATACGAAGACTTGTGGGCCAGGCATCGCAAGATTTCTACGGAAACACCCTTACTGAAGATATCAAGAATCAAATATTGACGGAGCTGGAAGACGGGATATCTGGAGCTGATGGAATCTAGGCATAGAGATCATGACCTTGTTCGCTGTTCCTGTGGACCGGCCACTATTGCCCGATCCCCCGCAGCTCATATTGGTCTTAGCTGAGAGCCCTTTCATCAATTAAACCCATGCAATATTCTAAGTTCGATTCTCATAGAACCCACAGTATCATCGGGTCCAATCGGAATTCCTTTTCAGGTGAAAATTCCAATTCGTCGAACTTTGCATCAAAATTCTTTAGATTGAACTTTCGCTTTGTACTAAGGTTCACATAAATCCAAGTATGGACGATGCAAGCCTTTTTGCGAAGTACTCGACTGTTATCTTTCCCTCCTTGATCGCCACTAGCTCCACAGGTCCTTGAGCCTTCAGTTGTTCGCAGATCGGTCACTGTATCCGTCGAGGTAGCCTCTAATGTCCTCAAGCCTTATGCCGCCTCCAGAAAGGAGAGGAAATAATAGTCTGTAAAACTTATATTATGGTAGGTCGTGGTTCTGTGTGTTGTGGGGTTTGTTGGGGCTGGGGGGTTCTTCTGGCTTTGTTTCGGATGCTGGTAGGTGGGTGCTGCGTTTGTCGAGTCGTCGGGAGCCGAGCCCTCAGGAGAGGGAGGTTGTGGAGCTGGTGAGTGGACTAGGACTGGTGTTTGAGCAGAACCGCCTCTTCGAGGTGGGTGGGAGGGTCTTCCTCGTCGACTTCTACCTGCCGGGGTTGGGGGCTGTGCTGGAGTGCACCCTCTGCGGGGAGAGCGGGGGCAAAGCCTTATCCGAGCTCCTGAAGAGGTGCAGCTACTTCGACTACAAGTTCAGGAGGATCAGGAGGGCGGGTGGCGAGCTCGTCTGCGTGGTTCTGGCAGAGGCTCCCCTAGCCTCTCCTGAGAGGGTGAGGGCAGCCCTCTCCGACTTCGAGAATATTGACCTTGTCCTGACGACCTTGGGCGAGCTGTCGTGCTTCCTGAGGGGCTTCCTGCTCTGCAAGAGGAGCACCTTGAACCCAGAGTCAATTGGAGGAGGCGACCAGCCTTGAGCATCCTCCTTTCTGAAAAGAGTGAGATGGTTGCTGGTCTTCTGGCTAGAGCCTTCGGGAAATGCGGGAAGCGGGTGGCTGTCCTCTGTCACGAGGAGTACTTCGTGGGCGTGGCTGAGTCCCTCTCCCCCTTCCCACTGTCGAGGGTGAGGGAGGGGAGATATGAAAAGAGGGCGAGAGGGGTTTTGGGCTCCTACGAGGAGGTGGCGGGGGCCCTCCTAGCTGGGAGGCTGAAGCGGGTGGACGTGGTCTTCCTCCACCAGCCCTTCACCCACGTGGCAGGTGAAAGCTCGATAGGGGGGTTCCTAGACGGTCTCCTTGCAAGGCTTCTGGCGAAGGAGCCCCACCTCTACGTCGCTGATAGGGTATGCCTCGACAGGTTTCTAATGGAAAAGTGGCTTTCCACCGTGACAATCGAGGGAGAGGGGGAGGCTGTCAGGCTTGGGGTGGACGAGGACTGGGTCCTGTCTAGCCTCCTCGCGATCCTCTACCACTCGTACCTGAACCTCGCGTCGGTGATGGATCTCTCCAGGAGAAGCCTCTGGTGGCACGTCCTGAGGGCTGATGGAAAGCTGCTGAAAGGCTTCCTCTCGAAGGCTGTTGGGCTAGGTCTCATCGAGAGGAGGGGTGGAAGGTACACCTGCACGAAGAAGGGGTGCAGAGCTGTCGAGAGCTTCACCCCTCCCTCGCAGGCCGTCAGGGGGGAGTTTCGCAGAGCCGCCTTCTCGCCGGAGCTGCCCCGCAAGCCCGTCCACCTGGAGGACGAGGGGGAGGTGAGAGCGATCATCGACGAGGTTCTCGAGGAGGATGGGTGGTTCACCCTGAGGGATGTGAGGGGTCGGATGGAGGGGCTGGAGGGCTTCGACTTCTCAAGGAAGGCCTTGTACAGGGCGATTGGGGAGCTCTCCAGCCGGATGGGGCTCAGGAGGTCCTTCTACTACAAGGGCAGGGGAAGACCCGAAATCGCCTTCTACGCGAGGGAGGAGGATCTGCCCGCACACTTCCACGACCGGTGCGGGAGGTGCGCCTTCTATGTGAGGCCGAGGATGCGATGTCGCCTCTGGCACCCCCTCCACCGCCGCTTCGGGTGGCGGAGCGAGGAGCTGGAGGAGGGGCTGACCAAGGTCGAGGAGGACAGGCTGAGGCACTCTTGGAGGGTGAACCCGAGGGCGACCGCCTGCCGCGAGTATGCGAGGAGGAAGAGGGACTACGTGAAGATCAAGATGGAGGGCAAGTGCGACGTCTGCCGCTCACCCCTCAGGCTGGAGGTTGGGATGGTGAAGTGCGGGAAATGCGGGTCCACGTACCACGTCCTGCGCAGCGGAAGGGTTCGGGTCCACTCGGCTTATGAGGCTCTCTTCCGGAGGCGGTACCTCGCCCTCGCCGGGGAGACCCCGGAGGAATCGGTGGAGGCCGTCGAGGAGGCGAAGAGGGGGGACCTGATATCCCTGCTCAAAGCGGCTCTGGAGGGGGAGGCGAGGGAGAAGGAAGCTCCAGCCCCGAGTAAGAGGCCCATAGTGCTCTACCCGGGGGACGAGGTGGAGGTTAGGGAGAACTACCTCGCGAGGGGGAGGGAGAGGATTTCCATCGAGGGGGTTTCGAGGGTCATAGACTACGGATGCCTCTCCTCGACCATGAGAGAGGAGCTCGGGAGGAGGGAGATAGAGGTATCCGCCTTCCTGGGGGAGAGGGCGATGACGGTCAGCACCACAGGCGGATACGTTGACCCCGAGTTCAGGAAGAGCCTGGGGGATCCCGCGTTGGCTTCCGCCCTCGCCCGGAGGATAGCTGAGTCCGTCGCTCTGAGCCTGATCAGCTCCACGGAGAGGATTGGCAGGATTGCCAGCGTTTCCGAACATGTGCTGGAGAAGGCTCTGAGGGAGCAGCGGAGGATCTTCGAGGTGATGAGGGGCTGCCCTGTCGGGGCGCTCAGGTCTTACGAGGGGCTGGTGGGGATGAGGTACTGGCAAGTCTTCAGGGAGGCCTCCAAGAAGGCTGGCTTCCTCTTCGGGGGGAGGAAGAGGGACCGGCTGGTCCGGGAGTTCGTCAGG